>JAABUP010005008.1_pt1 | contig 20882 bp, 25 predicted proteins | sample 5559201 | NCBI WGS metagenome assembly JAABUP01 (sample SAMN10711887, study PRJNA513373) | rock metagenome | isolation source: Antarctica rocks | place: Antarctica
CTCCGCCCACCTGGTCGCCCTAGGTCTAGTTTCAATGATGTTGCTTTGCATGATTGTCAAACCCGTCGGATTGGTAGACCGTATAGAGATGCGCAAGACAGACTGCTTTGGAAAGACAAGACTTGTCTCACACATACCTAGCTCATCATGAGCTGGAAAGCGTTGTTATTATTATTAATATTAAAGAGCTGATGCTCTTCAACAGGTACAAATGCTAATCGCTTTGCCTGCCAGTCTGTTCTGTTGCTTATTTGTGCTTGTTTTGCACTGGGTTTCAGTGCATACGAAGCTTGCAGGGCAGCAAACTTCGAGGTGTCAGTCGCCGCTGGAGCCTATCAGGGAAACCATGGCGAGCAAGAATACATTGGCTGGGGAGGGTAAATAACACCAACCTGCTGTCAAGCAATGCATTCTGTGTTTCATGCATCTCAATGGATGTTCTCTCCTGTTTTGCCAGGTTGTCCATCTTGGCTATTTTGCAACAGAATATAGCGCAGCACATATGTACGATAGAGCAGCTTTATGTGTTCGGGGGCCAGAGGCCATTCTCAATTTTCCGAGACACTGGTATGACAGTGATGGCCTGCCTAATGGCTGGGTGAGCAGCGAAGAGCAATTGCAGGCTGTTTTGAGCAAGTTCAAAAACAGCCACAACGCTGCTTTCAGGTAATGTGTCCAACCAAACTACGTTGGCTCTTCTGTGACTTGCTGTTGATAAGCCAACATGTAGCATAGACAGTCTGTGTGAGGCTGCTTCCTTGCATGCCTGCTTGCTTGCAGTCTACCATGCAAGCATGCCCATACATGCTCAAATGCCATGTATTGCAAGCATGTTTTTGTTCGCAGGCTTAAGGAAGGCTACACACCATTGCCAAGCCATACAAGCCCAGTGTAGCGGTGCTTCAAATCTTCAGCAATGGCGACTTGTTCACCACTTTACAAAGTATGAGTCCAAAATGTGCAGACCAAATGTGTGTTGGTCACCATGTATGCTGCATGAATTACTCTGCACAAGAGCATCTAGTGTGTACAATGATCATGACGAGTCATGCCATTGGCTGCAAGTCTGCCTCTCATTGTACCAAGAGTGCATGTACAGGTCACCAGAGTACGTGAAGTGTCAACCAGCATCACTCAATAGCTTGCTTCAGCAGCATCTCAGTTCGGCCTTGGTTTAGCCAGCGTGTTACAGAAATTGTTTGTGTGGGAGTAACCTCCAGTAACCTGTTTGTGTGGGAGATTGATGTTAGTGTTAGTAACCTGAGTACAAGTCATATCAACCCGTAGCATTCATATGTGTCACATGCTTGTCTCACACAACTTTTCAGCTGTGACTGGAGGTATGCAAGGTAGTCTTTGCTACTTCAAAGTATTGATTTGCTGGTCACACTCAGCCTCAATTGTTTGCATCCGTGCTCAAGTCTTGCTGCACAATTCTGAGTCAACCTCTATACTTTTTTACAAATTTTTAAAAAATCTTGTAAACAAGTAAACAGGGTTGCAGCCTACGTAATACTCTATACTCTATACGTGATACGTAGTATTACACAGTATTGGCAAAACAGTGGCAGTATAGTGGCCAAAAATACGTTGATCCCAAACTGTTTGGTACCAAAAAAGTCTACAAAACAACCAAATGTGTATCACAGACAACTAGCATAGCAATTGCTGTGGCTTCTACTCTTCCTCCTCCTCCTCCTCACTGTCACTCCAGTCTAGGACCACCTCTTGGTAGTCAGTTGGTGCCTGATCTTAACGTAAGTCCACTCAACAACGAGCTCAGAGGTGGGGTTTTGCTTGTCATGGGTTGTGCTAACGCGCAGCGCGCCGCTAACGCTTAAATTACTGGTACCTCGCCTACTTAATAGCCGTTTACGCCTGTTACCGTCTATTATTATTGTTACGGTGTAACAACGTATAGGCAGGGTGCGTATTAATGCGCGCATTTTCGGTATATCGCACTTTGGCACTTAGACGAATTTTGACATTCGCAGCACTCCGTCACTTTCGTGAACATTGCGCCCGGCGATTCCACTGCAAGACGCTGCGCTTTTGCCTGAGTGTTGCCTTGAGTTTGTTCTTCCATTTGGCGTCCGCGCGGCGAGCTCGTTGCGCCCGATGTGACATGTCTAGACTTGGCCCTGCACTGATCACCCTCAGACTCAGCTTGCTTAGCGCAATACGACGGGCAACTGGTTGGCACAGGCACAAATACAACGAGTGAGTCTAACCACGCCTGGCATGAGTCAGAATACCGCTCAGGCGAACCACTCAGACCAGTTTTGGTTGACATGGTAAGGCAGTTCATAGAAGCCAAGCACCTTGCTGTGATGTCTGCCTGATAGCGTATTGCTTTACACCAGTCCGAGCAGTCCAAGCATATCTGATGTGCTGGTCCTACACTATCACCAGCATTGGGTGGTTACAGATTTTCAGTGGTCAACAGAGGCGCTGACACTCTTGCAAGTAAGCAACATCCAGTTCCTCCAACAAGGCATATCACCATCAGAGGTTTTCAGGGCACAAGCACAACAGGTTTCAGGCACCTCACCAAGAGCAGGGTCAAGAGAATCAGCAAGCACATGATTCAGTCAAAGTGTTCTTTAATGACAGCAGTGTTGCAAACAGAAGGCTTGCCAACGTTGTCTAAGAAAGTCACGCTTGACACTGAACTACACTCTGTTGTTGTTCACAATCATGCTCAAGCCTACCATTTGGTCAACAAAGTCTACCAGCACCAAGCTGTTGTTTGACCAGCTGCTGTGGCCCCTTGCTGTGAGCTGATCAATCGGCTATTGATGATGCAGCGTCTTGTGCCTGAGCAGTGTGGCTGTGCTGCGACTGAATGACAGCCTTGTGTACAGCTGTTCCTGCTGTAAGAGGCTTTCTGGTCTAAGTTCTGTCCTGACTGCTGCTGACAGAAGTTGCTATGCTTCTGATGTCATGCATGTCAAGATGATCCATGCTATGCTTGTCTGACTCCAGCATCTGCTGATTGGTAAAAAAGACTGACTGCTGTAGGCTAGCCATCAGCATCAGTGACATATCTGCATTCGCTCAGTACCTGGAGCTTGTGAGGCTGCAGAACAGCATCCTCATTGCCTGCACACCATCCAGAAGCCAGTCGGGATCAATGATAGTGCAAACAGATGCTGTAGTGCAGCAGATGATAAGCAACGTCTCAAACATTCAGGCAATGGTATCAAATACATGCATGACTAGCTGTAGTGTAGCATGCAAGCCTCACTGCATTGATCAATGTTACCTGTATCACATGCATATGCAATGCATTGCTTGCAAGGCAGTCGGCAAACAGCCACATATTGTAAAGACTCCGCTCTGTATTGGGAATTGGATTCACACACTTGCAGCTTGCGAGGGCCTACCGGACATCATGTTGAATGCTGTACTGCTGCTTTTGACTGGAAGGACATGTACACTTCTGACTCTGTATTTGCCAGGCCGGGCACATATGCATGTTGAGTGTCAATATGCTGACATTGCTGAACATACGCTGTAATATGCTGTTTGCTGATGCCAGACTGTTTGCCTCTGACCCAAGTTTTGCTTGATCAACAGATCCATCATAGCCTCAAGCTTTCAGCAATAAGCTTTCACTTGGTGCTGCTGGCGTGTGCTTCATACTCAGAGTATGCTTGTTGATTAACAGGGAGCCACTGGTGTGTGGGCAGCACTTCCTTACTGTCATACAACAACTCTGGTCAATGCAACATAGTTGGAGATGCGCTGCTGCTGGGTAGGTACCGACCACACCTTGAAGTTTGGCTGCTCACACATTGCCGTGTACATGTGCAGGCAGCGGCCCTTAATATTGTTCTCTTGCAGGTTATCTAGCATGACGGCATCACTGCTGTCAATGCACGGGTCTTGCTCTGGACTGCCTGCGGCAGCAGTGTCACAAAGATGCCTTGCATGTGGTCTGGTGTGCGCAGACTTGCTGGAGACAGATAGCCTAGCATGCTGACAGCTTTTCTGTGCTGACTTTCTGGTTTGTCTGACAAGTTTTTTGGCTGGTGCAGTATTTCCAGCGTCAGGGCTGCCAACGATAGTCAACTGCCTGCAGAAAGCAAGTCAAGTGAAGGCTGGACATGAGCCTTCTGCATATAGAAGGATTATCAGTCAGCTGTGAACATACCTTTTCTGCTTGTTGAGGAGACATGTATCCTCATCTTGCCTTGAGCGGGCAGTCAAGAGTCTGCAGCAAGGCCTCTGATGCTCCTGGTGCTCCTGCACCTGCCTGTTGCTGCAGGTGATTGCCATATGCTGCCTTGCAGTGCAGCTCGCTGATGAGCGGACTGCAATGTAGCGATACGCTATGAGGCAAGATACTCTGTCAACACCGGCTTCTCTGAACTGCCTTACCATGTCAACCAAATCTGGTCTGATGGTTCGCTTGAGCGGCAATCTGACTCATGCCAGGCGTAATTAGACTCACTCGTTGTATTTGTGCCTGTGCCAATTAGTTGCCCGTCGTATTGCGCCAAGCAAGCTGAGTCTGAGGGTGATCAGTGCAGGGCCAAGTCAAGACATGTCACAACGGGCGCAACGAGGTCGCCGCGCGGACGCCAAATGGAAGAACAAACTCAAGGCAACACTCAGGCAAAAGCGCAGCATCTTGCAGTGGAATCGCCGGGCGCAATGTTCACGAAAGTGACTGAGTGCTGCGAATGTCAAAATTCGTCTAAGTGCCAAAGTCCTACTGGCCTGCGATATACCGAAAATGGCAGATTAGGGTCAATTGTTTTGGCCGTCGATACGCAGTATTTTTGAGTATCGGCGACGCAAAATCGACGTATGCGGCAACCCTGCAAGTAAATACAGGCTACACTACTGCACTTGGTACTAGGGACTGAGGGCAGTTAAAAGTTTGACAGCAGGTAAAATAGGGTTGTGGGTCAGAACCTCGCACACCCAATCCCCTTGTTTTGATGGGGGTACTGCACACACTCTCAGCCACTGATGACTCATGACCTATCACATGACCTTGACATAAGCAGGAAGCTGGCAATGCCATACGGTCAGGCTGTGCAGAGATGCAGGACATAATTATCGTATTGACCAGCGCACTCGAAAATTCATGTGACAGAGGCCAATTCAAGGCCAAGCTTGTATGGTTGGGTTTTGCACATGCACTGGGCTCACTTGCATGCTAATAGGCAAATCACTAGCAGGGAGTTGGCAACAAACAGTCCTAAAGGACAATTGAAGGATGAAGACAAGCAACACTACTACATGGCATGTCAGAGCACCAGATTCTGTGACCTAGCAACCAGTCTGTGTACTGCCAGATGATTGACGACAAACAGAAGATGGAGACCGGCTAGATCTATCAAGCTCAGGTGTTCAAGACTGACACTGCAGTGCTGCACAACTTGTATGCCGTTGACACAGACGGTGCGCCTGCCAGTGTTTGTAAACAAGAAGTGGCCATCAGGGCGCAATGCTAGATGTGCCTGCTGCCTGGACACCTTCCTGGCATCCCCTTCTTGAGTTAGGTCAATGTCAACCTACGTAACCACAGCTGCATTCCAAAGGATGAACCATGCCAAGTGACTCTGAGCTGATGCCACACAGTTGACTGTGACAGCATACTTTGCAATTTGCAGGTGCTGTGAAGAGGAAAACACATGCATTGCTCATAGTCAGGCAAACATACTGTCCTGTGACAGACTGCAAAGACTATGGACTGCAGTGGAAGATCTGTGTAAACATTCTGTCATGTTCACTGATGGAATATAATGGGCAATGCAATCAGTACCAAAACAGGTGATGGTCCTCATCATGTGTTATCAAAGCAAGCAGGCATACCTTGCCCAGTGTATTTGTAGAGCGTCCGAGGTCTATTGCTGTTGATTTGACGAAGTAGCGCATGTGACTGCCACACAGAACAGCAATCGCCTTTTTGGCATCAAGCTCCCGAATGCTGGCCGCGCCTGCAAGTTGCTCTAGTCTGCTTATGCGAGGCAAGCTCACTTGCAGGCTTTGTCGCAGCGCAGAAGATGCGATCTTTGGCTCGGATAAGGAGGCAACTTCAGATGCGCTGATGGTCCTTGTCTGATTGAAAGAGCGCTTTCTGTCTGGATTGCTGGGTGACACGCCTGAAAGCTGGGCCTACAAGGTATGCCATCACGATTTGCAAATGGTTTGCAAACGGCATGGGAGCCCAGCAAGACAGTTTCTCACACAGACAAGAATTGCTGCATGCATACCTCATAGATCTCACACAGCTCTTGCAGACGCCTTTTACGGCGGAACAGCACAGCAAGCTGTGTTGCTTCTGCCTCCAAGTTGCCTACAAGGGCAGCAGCAAATCACCATGTTAGCGTTTGTGAGTCACAGTTACCTATAGACTGAGCGTTCTTTCCTGAAATCAGCTACCTGACGGCTCAGGGGTTCCCTCCTGTACTGCAGCATCGTGAAAGCATGGCAAGCTGTCTTGACCACCACTTTCGTACTGTCCCAAGCGAAGAGCTGCTGGAACATCATGGTCCACTTTCTGCTTTTTACGCGGTAGCACGTGAGCCATGTCGGCAGCTTGCTCTTAATGTAGCTGAACAAGCTTTAGATAGTGCCACAGGTCCACAGGCAAGCCGGAGCACAAGTGCTGAGATGGTGAATTTGCTGTGCAGTTTGTTTCTCTACTGATCAAACACTCATTTCTCAGCAAGGACGCGTCGCTGCAGAAGATCGTGCATGTTGCATGTCTGTGTGCACTTTGGTAGGGAATCTAGACAAGTTGGTATGATCATCCCGCAGTCAACATGCACATGCCGCAAGCTATTTGACGTCACCGAAGACAACGGAAACCTCCTCCGAGGCGATGAGTATCGACGACAGCCATCGATCGTTCTGTGTGAAGCACAGATCTCACGCTCTGTGTGGCTTCAGCTGATACAGTTGCTGCATGCTGCCCAGCAAGGGTTAAACGTATTCCAGATCAAAGCCATGCAGCTGACAGGCAATGCGTGGAACGATTGGCCATGCTATCTAGCATCTACTGGCGAAATGTAGGTCGCTTTGTGCCTCCATGCGATCATGCTTGCTGGTGCATGCCTTCGCTGTTTGACAGCCTGTGAGACGTACGAGCATAGCAGACCTCGTACCCAGGATTGTTATTCAGGGGGAGATTTCTTGTTGCATCGACCCCCATCGAAAGAGAGCAGGCAAGCACGCTTCGACTTCCAAGCTAGAAGGCTAAGTGTGCTGCAGTTAGAGCCTCATTTGCATGTTTTCCGCTTCTAGGTGGTCTTGTTGTCAGAGGCCTACCTGACAGCACTCATTCCCTCGTACAAGAAAAGGATCTGCCACTACTGCTTGGAAGATCACCAGAAGCGTTTGACAGTCTGTTGCAGTGAGAGCCCGGGCCCGCAACTCAATGCTGCTGTACACCCTGCCTGACATGCAGCAGTCATTACAAAGCTCATACTGCTGTATCATGATGCAGAACAGTGCAATCAGGCTTGGTACTGTTCACCCCAATGCCAAGACGCACACTGGACAGGTCGGGCCCATGCCACTTCAGAAGGCCCTTCCCCGCAGCCTCCTGCTTCTTCAAATTTCCCCTCTTCTTCTTCTCCTTGCCATCTTTTTCCTCCGCCTACCTCTCATTCTGTTGGTGCTCACACAAGGCATGTGGTCCCACACAGCCTGACATGTGCTGTCTTGAAGCGCTTCTCTAGCATCAAGTGTGATCCTAGCATGGAGTCTGTGATCAGAATGTGTCTGGACGCCATGGCACTGCAGCTGTTGAAAACACGGCAAGGTGAGCACTGTGCTAGCTGCTGCACACTCTGGGACAATGCTGACCAGTGAGGCTCTATTTTGCTGCTCCCATGCTGTCACACAGTGAAGTCTATGCGCCTGGCATGGCAACTGCTGCTGATGCACTCAGCCTAACCACATCATACCAGTGCTGCAGCCCTGGCTGGCACGACATTTGCACAACGCAGGTGCTTTAGTCTGCAAATGTGCATTCTGCCTGTGGTAATCAAGTATCAATCAGCCGTTTCCTGTGTTGGCAGCATAAAACTTTCAGTTGGGGCCTTGACTTGCCTTTCTTGTTTCAATTGGCAGTCGACTTGCAGCCAATTCAAAGGAATCTTGTCCTGCTCTTCAATGACAACATACTTGCTGTTCATAAGCCAGTTTCTTTGCAACTATTGAATGCAATCTGCTTGTAGCTAGCTCAAAACTGCGCCAAAAAGGTGTTTTCCAATGAGCAGCAATGCACTCCATCGTGTCGGCTGGTGCCTCATGTATGCCTGATTTATTCATGCAAATGCCTTCAGCATGTGGCTGTGCTACATACAACAGCTTATGCTGCGTTGTTGTGTTTTCAATGTTAGCTGGTCTGCACCATCACCAAGTGTACAGTGTTGGTGTTGCAAATGCTGCAGCTTTGGCCAATCATCAAAGCTTCACTAAGACCAGCCAGTACGACGCTGAACATAATGGGCACAGTTCCCAGGAGACCTGCACAGACCAGGGAGCACCACAGACCCCACAGAGGCCTGGTCCTAGCACAACAAGGCTTCCATTGCATTCGCAGCAGAGGGTTTCTGAGCTTGTTGATGATCATCAGCCGCAGCAGCAGCAGCAGCAAGTTGAACAGCTCAACGCAGACTCTCAGCAGCCACTTCAACAGCTGGGTGATGACAAAGTGGCACAGCAGCACCAGGACCAGCAGGAGCAGCAGCAAGTACAGCAGTCTGATGAAGATCCACATCGGATACAGCATCACCATTGCGACAGCCAGCCAGAGGAGCAGCAACATAACCTCCCAAGGCAGCCCCGGCATACCCCTCAGCTACCCCTCCTTGCCCATCAGGACCTGTTGCAGCTGCAGAGCCATGCTGCTGACTTTGCTGACAAGGACCGGCGGGACTGGCTGATCAACATCAGGTTTCTGAGATCATCTATGCAGCAGGCCACATGGCCGGGCCCAATCTGGCCTGAAGCTGAGCTTCTGGATGTGGTTGGACGCATAGTCTCCAACAACTTTGGAATCTACACCAGCAGGCAGAGGCAGCAGCCTCATCATTCACTCCCCAATGCTCAGGAGGATGGCGCACCAGCAGGGGAGGCATCATCAAGCAGTGCTCTTCAAAGTGCTAGCAGCCTGCATTCTGGCAGCAATGGTGGAGAAGCTACTGGAGATCCAAAGGGTCATTTGCTTCCTCTGGCAACTCCAAAGCCGGCCTCCTCTTCCCAGAACGTGATGCCCTGGCCAATGCAAGCTGCCACTGAGCAGCTGGTCAGGTCAGATTCAATGTCCCCTCCACATGGCAACAGCACAGCTGATGTTTGTGACACTCAGCACTTGTTTCCAGCTTTGGACTCGGCAGTTGGGGCTCTCTCTGTTGTTGGGCCTGCTCAGTGTTGCACACAGCAGTCCAAGAGCAGCGCGTCTAGGCCTACTGAAGCAGAGCTAAGTCAGGTTACGCAGCAGTCAAAGAGCAGCGCGCCTCGGCATACTGAAGCAGAGCTAAGTCAGGTCCAGAGAGGCAGAGCTGCCAGTGGGATTCAGAAAGCAAAGGAGGATGTCATCGGCAGGGAGATGTTCATCACAGCCTCCTTCTTCAACCACTCCTGTGAGCCAAACTGCGTCAAGAAGCGTGTACACGGGCGGCACTCTGGTTTAGCCTCAGTGACAGCACTCAGGGATATCAAGGTGAATGCCCTTCCAAATTCAATGCGTCTTTTCAAACATAAGACTTTTGCCATGTTTTGGATCATATCGCCCACTGTCTGTCCCATTCCTGGTGTGAGACAGGTTTGTGCCTGCAGGCTGTCTTCAGATTATCAGTTGTACTATATACCAGCAATTAATTACACACGGACGCCGCAATGGTGAAAAAGCATGACAGACTAAAAGCAACATAGTATATACAGCAAAGAGGACATAACGTCTGACAATCCCTCATGTCTGCCCATAAGCTTGCCCAAGCTCACAAAATCACCTGACAAGCTGTTGCATGCAAAACTGTTCTACAGTGCCATGTTCCTGCATGCAGTGATCTGCTGAGCCCTTGTCAATCGCCCAAGCACAATTAGAACCATGAAAGTGCATAGACGCTGCGTTACCTATCTGTCAAATGTTTCCTTGATGCAGTCTGTGTCACATGTCGGAATCACACCTTTGAAATTGCTGTTGTGCTGTTTTGTCCTAAGCCTGATGTTGATTCTAGTCTTTTGTTGCACAGGCAGGTGAAGCACTGACCATCAGTTATATTGACCTTGAGTTGCCTCGCTCAGCTCGCCAACTTGAGCTCAAGACCAGCTTCTTCTTTGATTGCAAGTGCATCAGGTGACAAACTTGAGCGCATTTCAATCACAAGAATGCATTACCACAGCACATGAGCCTGTGACGTAATGACCAACCGTGCATGAGTTTTCACCACAACTTGCGAATACTACATGACTCACCTCCCCCCCCTCGTCATCGACTATTCTGCGCACAAGCAGGCTTGCATGGCTTTATAGCTCTGAGATACATACTTCCATATGGGAACAAGCAGTGCAAGATGTTCGCATACAGCTAGCCTGGTTCTTGCATCTACAGAATGAGGCACTCACTCTATCGAGTCAGTTGTAGCATGAAGTGTCAAATGCTTTCAATGCATGTCATCTTTGCAAAAGCTGGATATTGCAATGCATGTGCATTGTTGCTGACACAGTGCATGTATGTGAGTACTGAGTGTATGCTGATTTCTCTGTTTGTTGAGCCCAATGAAGAAAAGAACAATATACTAAAGTCGGATGGTTGCAGGTGTGAAAGAGAGCTGACAGAAGGCTCTAAGAAGTGCAGTTACATTGCCAGCCAAAGTCAACGCAAAAGCCAAGCCCCAAAGCGGCGTGGTCTCAAAGCCCGTGTCAGCCGGTAGAAAAGACGAAGGATTCTACAAGTCTTTGCCAGCCAACACTGCTGATCACTTGAGCATGGCGATCATGTTCATGACAGACATGCTTGATGCTGTTGTCAGATGGTTTAATGCAGACTGCTACATACTGCCTTGTCTGGCTGTGTGCACAAGACCAGCCTTTGTGTGCAGAAATATGCCTGATGAAGCTATCATATTCCGGATATCATCGATACAGTCAGAGTCAACACAGTCAGTCAATTTACATGCTTTTGTCAGTCAGCTGTACACACACCAAACCTCATATTTTTGGGTTTGTTGAAAGCATGCTTCTTGATAGATTGGATCTCGGATACACGTTCCCAAGGATACACTGAGAGGCAGAGCTTGGTAGAATGCCTGATCATGAAGATGTTGCATCGCATACATTATGCAGTCAAGCAAGGTTGAGTCAGTGCGCTGCATTGAAACACACCTCAGAGGCTGTGTTGTTGAAAGCGTGCTTGCCAAGGACGTATACGTACCTGGCATTTGGGGCTGCAACAGAAACCCTCTGATGTGCAGTGTTAAAACAGGGTCGATAGTGTGCTTTGCTTGCTTTTGTGCTATTGTGCACACTTTGTCTTCACAAATGTACCATAACAATGGTCTACTGAGAAAGACATACCGTGCAGGACATCTAGCAATCAAAGCGCCTGTTGGAGCCTCTGCATCCCATGCCATGAAGGTAACCTGTCGTCCTTGCTGCATACAGATGCACCAAACTTGCTACAATCTGAATAGTGTTGCTTATGCTACTTGTCGTGTCTCTGAGCTCTTTCAGCTTAGTAACAGTTGGGTCTGAACTGCAGTGTGAGCTGAGAGCACAAAACAAGACCTAAGCCACACAGTCAAACACCAAAACTCCCAAGGCGACCAACTGCTCAGAAAACTTGAAATCAAATAATGAGTTGAAATTAAACAATGACAAGCTATGGCTGTTGGTGCCAGCTGGCAGCACACACTTTGGCGTACTTGCAGTTGGGCTTTCTCTGTGCACAAGCTTATGCCACAGCTCCTTGACAACTAGAGCCAGAGCCTGCTGTGCAACCGAAGCAGTGATTGTCAATAGCAATGCTGCGCCCTGTCAGCTCCTCCAAGCTACCCACATCAAAGACTGTCATGTCCTTCTCTGAAGAGTTGCCAGGCTTCCTGCAAAACATGGCTTGCCTTGAGCAGTGTCTCACCAGATCAACAACAGCACTTGTCAAGCACCACACATTTGGGTCACTATATGAGAGACACATGAGAACAACATGCTCTTCTGAAAGCACTCAGTTGAAATGAATGGTAATGCCCTGTGGTTTCAATCTGGACCCGGGCATAACAACAGCAAGTACACCAACAGCCATGCGCAGTAATCTTCTCAAGAGCTCCTCAATGAGTGTACTCCTAAACCAGGCTAACATGCAGACAATGCCCAGTTTTACTATGCAGGATGAAAGTCATTCATCTGGCAGCATTGGCACACTGCATTGGCTTCACAAGCATCACCTCATGCCCATATCAAGCTGCTGGTTGAAGTCACAGTCAAAGACGCGCCCGTCCCAGCCCACATTGACTGTATTGCGGCACATCACACCATCTGCTGCTGCCACGTTGAATCCTTCCACCAGCATCTGCACATTAACACAGGTGTTTACATTTCTGTGGCAGCACAGGGTGCAAACAGAAAGCTTCAAGCCCCGGCTTCATTGCTGGTGGTCAAGTTTTGTATGATATTGCCTTGATATACTAGAGAATGCCACTGTTTGAAGCGCACCATATTGAATCATGGCATTCACCATGGTGCGCAATGTGCCAGGCTCAATGCAACTCAGCAATGGGCTCATCAAGATATGTGTCATGTGCCTTGCCCTTGACACTTTGCCCCTCATGAGTAAGCTGCAAGTTTTCTCAGAGAGACATTGGCTTACTGCCTGGTCTGTCTGCTGATAGACAACTGCGTTGACATGGCCATAATACAACTGACAGCACAACAAGCATTATGACACAAAGCTTCAAGAACCTGTTGCACTGACTGCCGACTGGCTTGTGACCTATGACTGCAAACAGCCGGCATGTACATCTGACACTGATGCAGCCACTTGAATGACAAGATTGTTCATAACATTTCATCTTGCAAAGATTCTACTCAAAGGACTGACCAACATTGCACCCGCAGAATGAAGTCATGTGCATGCAGATGTGGGGGCATGTTCACCTGCATGTACTCCTCTAGCTTGTTGCGCCTCTGGAGGTAGTCAACATACCTCTTGATGGGCATGTTGTTCAGGCAGAACAGGCTGTTAAAGACAATGCCAAAATGTTGCTGGAGCTCTTCCTTGTACACTCCCTGTACAGACGCACACACAAGCAGCTGTGTAAGAAGGTCTGCAAACTGCAAGGGCAGTTTCTTATATTGACTGGGGTAGCTCTCGGCATCACATGCTTTTCCAAACAACCAAGTGCATGCATGAGACGGCACACACAACATGGGCACAAGATGCATCTCAAGAGGTTATGAGAACATCAGAGTCTGCAAGCTCAAACAGAGGTCTGAGTGCCCACAGCAAAAAGGCACAAGCCAACCAGTTAGAGTGGGTGTCGAGTACTATAAACACGGCTCCACCGACGTCTGACCTTGACTGACACCTTTCACAAGCAATGCCAGGCCTGAATATGCATAGGCCAAAGCATGTAAGGTATTGCTGATTTGAGCAATGTGGTGCCTAGACTACTTGGCAGCACTGACACATCAGACAATTGATGCACAGATCACCACCAACTGTGAAGCGTTTGAGCTGATCATGGGGGTGGGGTTCCTGAGTGGGCTGAAAGGGCTGAAAGGGGGATGAAGGGCAGGCCTGACTGGGGCTCCCAGGTGAGCTGAAAGGGGGACGAATGGCAGGCCCTGACTGGAGCTCACCTCTAGCTTTGATTGTGGGGGGGCAAGGAAGATGCCATTAGGGTTGTAGACTAGGTCAAGCTGCAGGCCTGTGCCTGGCTGCCCATACCCAACTGCATTCAGAGCCTGCAGCCCCTTGACACTCCGGTCAAACACGCCGTGGCCCCTCTGTTGATCCACATTTGTGGGGCTGTAGCAAGGCATTGATGCTACCACATGCACCTGTAGCATGAGGAAAAAAGGACTACGCCTTTTGGCATCAATTTAATAAGAAGCCAAATATTGTATCGGGCTGCCCAGGTCCTGTAGCATGACATAACAGTCACTGTAGACAGAGCCTGACAACAGGTGACAGCAACTGCAGAAGGGATTTGCGTGCGGTGTGATGTCTGACGGCGACCAAGGAGCAGACTGGAAAGGCAGACTGGAAAGACAGCCTGGAAAGGCAGACAAGGCAGATCTGGAAGTACCCAATGTCAAAATCATGCCAGCAGAGGCTAAATAGGTGCAAGATTGGATAGAAATGATGGTGCTCTGTCATGGGCAAGACTGGATAGCGCCTTGACGCACGCTGTACTGAGGTCATGCTTAGGTGAGCACAGGGGTGAGATTGAGCTGATGCCACTGGTGGGGCAGCACTTTGTGTTTTATGCAGGCTGTAATGCGTTCATCAGATATGCAAGCTGCACTTTGCTTGTGCACAGATCAGCACAGGGTGACATTGAGCTAGCAATGTAAGCTGGTGAAGTGGTATAACTGGTGCTGCTTGTATTGTGGTGATCCATGCAAATGGTGTGATCTGCTGCAAAGGCCCGTGACCCTACCTGATTGTCAGCCAAGAACTGTGCCAAGGTCTCTTGCCCAGGCTCTAGAAGAACTGTCAGATTGCACCTGTCTATGACTTCAAGACCCAGACCTCGAGCACTCTCCACCAAGTACCTGCAGGACACAATTTTTTGAAAACTCCATGTGTAGATATAGCAAGTGCATATATAGCAAAGACATACAGCCTCAATTTGCTCACATGTGTGATGCATGCCTGGCCATGCAAATATTCTGTTCTGATTGACCTTGGAACGCAGCAACATGCATGTGGACTTAAGCTTGCAAGCCTGACTGCTATTACCAGCAACTTGGGTTGCAGGCTGGGCAAGCTTTGCATTTCATCATGGTCTTGGGCAGTGGTAAGAAGCTGATCAAGGCAGTCGGAGTTTGGGAGCAGACGAGCACATTGCACAGACAAGGCAACCCTACTTGAATTGAGAATTGAGTTCTGGGGCGCCACCAGTGATATCGACAGTGGCAACAGACCCTGTGCCATCTTGCATCAGACGCACACACTGCTCTGCTGTGGGTCGGTCCATCATCTCAAACCTTTTTGGGGAGCTCTCCACATGGCAGTGGCTGCAGGCTTGATTGCAATATAAACCAATATTCAGCTGCAGAATTGCAGCCTCCTGTCTCTTCATTGAGATCCCTCCCCTCTCCTGCCAGGCATACTTCACAAAATTGATGTATGGTAAGCCACTGTTGTGACTGCAGGTAATGTCAGGGAAGCAATTCAAATGCTCATGGCAACATGTGTGCATACTAGACTACATTGTATGATTTGTTTTGGTGCTTCACCTTGACCATAGCTCCAAAAGAAGGGACACCTATCTTGTCCAGTGATCTTTGACGCTTCTGCTTCTCTTCACGTGTCATAGCTGCTTGGCCCAACCTTTGGAGCCTTGCTGCGGTTTGCTGGAACTCTGTGTCTGCTTCCATTTCGTCCAGCGTCTCTGGGATCAATGATGTACTGGCTGCAGCACTACTGTCTGTTTGGAGGTCACTGCTACTGTTTGTGGCATTCCTGCAGCAGAGCCTTGATTCGTCAACTGCGCATGCAGCACCAATCAGCAATAGCAGTCCCACAGCTTACAGGACAACTCGGGCTCTCCTCAGCTGCGCGTGAGCCCCTCCGGACCCCTGGAGCGATAAACTGGGAGCACTGGGCACGCCAACGCAGGTGTAAGCGGCACGCATCATTGCTGCAACGGCAAAGGTGTTACTTGCAGAACTAGCGAGCTTGCAACAAATCAATGCATGCGCAAACGCACAAAAGCTATTGTGCCGGCAAGACCTTGCTTACGCTGTTCGATAGCTGACTAAACTCCCTCTGCACCATAGCAGCTGCAAACACCTTGCATGTCGCACTGCGTAGCATCGGTCAGAGCTTCGACAAAGCAGCGATGTGAATTGATTTATAGGCCGAACGTGCGCAGATATCCCAGCTGCTTTAAAGGCACGGGGCTGGGATCAGGTTCGACTTCCCAGATCGCGCTTTCAGCAGGAAGCTGCCGGCTAACCACTCGCCCATGTGGCATTACAGCCCGTCTTACAGCGTATTTTCAGTCGGTTTTGCTGCTTCTGTGGCGTGGCGAGGGCATAAAAAGAAGTCTTTATCGTCCTCAGGTCAGAGTGCACCTGTTATTGCAGTCAATCAAGCCTTGACTGCGAAGCTGAAAGCGTGGCTGCTTGAGTTGCTCACATTTGCAATTGGACAGGCGCTGTAGCTGCTTGGATCATCGGAACCTTACACCTCCTGGCTGGGCCTCAGTTTGGGCTGACACTTATAGTTTTCTTTTTCAGCAGTTCCAAGGTGCTCATTGACCGCTTGAGCATACATCAGCGCATGTGTCTCCATCAGGTGCTGAAAGGTGGTACATATCTGGCATAGTTGGTTGTTGTATTCTTGGCCATGGGGCGCAGTTGACCAAGCTCAAAGAAGATGTTAAGGCCAAGCTGGAAGATGATTTTCGATCTGGTGGTCAGAGAACTGCAACACAGGTCAGCAGTGCGTCAGAAATCCAGCTGCCGGGACACACTCATGGCTCACGCAGAAGGTGACCTGCTTACCATGCAGGTCATTGTCAACAGTTTAGGAGGAAGCGTTTTTGCAGCTGCAGCAGCAATGCAAGTAGGAGGCGTGACACAGCTCCAGGGGATATCTCCAGCAGCACTGATTGGTGGATTTCTGGCAAGCTTAATATGTAGCATAGTTTTGCCGACATCTTATGCCCACATTGAGAGGGGTTGGTCCATGATGCAAGTGTCGTGCAGGGACACTATGCATGCTGCTGCGCTGACACATGGGCATCTGAAGTTGGAGTGCTAAGCAAAGGCCAGCCAAGGCTTGTGACAACATTCCAGGTGTTGCCTCTGTACCTAGAGACATTCACCTTGCCTTCTTCACTGACATCTGCCAAGTATGACTGCACCTTACAATGAGCTTGTGTCTGACATCACCACTATGACCTCTGCATGCCATACTCTAAATATCACAGCTGCATGCTGGTGCACTCTATTCTTGTCCTTTGACAATGCAGGTAGTGCCAAAAGGCACCAATGGTGGTGTCAGCTCACTGGGCACTTTGTGTGGCGTTGCTGGCAGCCTTTTGATGGGCATCACTTTCTGGCTGTCTGGACTCCTGACGCTGCTCAAAGGCGCTACTATGCCAGCAATGCCTTGCATCATGATTGCTCTGTTTGGTGGAGTGGTTGGCAACTTCATAGACTCTCTGCTGGGAGCTACGCTCCAGTATAGTGGCTATTCCAGGACAAAGCATTGTATAGTGACAGCTCCTGGGCCTGGCGTACATCGAATATGTGGCCAGTCACTGCTAAGTAACAGTCAGGTCAATCTTGTTTCGTCTCTTGTCACATGTGGGATGACTAGCTGGTTTGCTGTTCAAATCCTGTGACATCTGCTGTCATGACCATGCTAGTCATTGTGTATGATTGGTGGAAAGCTAATGCAGCTGTGGCCCTATGCGCTAATATAGCTATCACAGGTGTGGATACATTCCAAGCAGGTAAACATGTACATGGCATGGTTGTGCTCTACAAGGGGTTGGCCTGGGGCCCAGAGTGATCTACAAGGGGTTGACCTGGGGCCCAGGGTGCATACATCTTTACCCAATGGAGCACATAAGCTCTTGACCCATAAAGACGCCAGGTGCTCTGATTACAGCCACATTCGTAAATACTAGCGCTTCTTCAAGGCCTCAAAGCGTAGCGTGAGATCATCCAGCTCATTAGTTGGCTTCCTGCTTTTGCTGCTTGGGCTAGGCGGCTGAGGAGAGCTTTCTCGAGCAGAGTCGCCATTTGACTGAGTTGGCGGGCTGGGCAAGACTGCACAGCACCAACAGCATCAGCTTACCCACATGATGCATGGCTGATGTGACACACATGGAGACAAACATGAGTACAAGAACTATATATGGTTGTGATGGAGGTGCTGAACAGCATCTGCAGCATGACAACAGACAGCTTTTGTAGATGGTTCTCTCAAGCACCATGATTGTGAGAGCGCTGTGGACAATGGGCAACAAAGGTGACAAGGCTGAATGATTTGAAACACCCCACCCGAGGTGGACCTATCAACAGACGGAGCTGGGGGTGCTGAAGGGGGACCCTCATCCTGCACTACCCCCTTAGTGGGTGGTCCTGGCGCTGCATCATATGCCCTCTGTATGTCACTTGTCGACCTAGCAAACTTGACTGCAAACAAGACAAAGTCACTCAGACAAGCAAGATCAAGCCACAACAACACAGCACAAAGGGCAGTGCATAGCCCTCACAAGCAGGTGTGCGTACAGCCACACAGCCTGTCCTCCTACACTCTGTCAATGCTGCTGCCATTGTCAAGGCAAACACAGATGGTGACAGAGGATGCAACAGTCTTGACCATATGACGAACAGACTGACAAACCCAGCAAGCAGACGGTCGCGCATGTGATGCACAGACAGACCTTGAAGACTTGCTGCACATCCAAATGAGCGCAGCATCAGGTAGACTACAAGTTACCAAGCATGTGTGCAGTGCGTGCTGACTTCCCTATCAGGTATACAGCGGATTTACCTGGAGGGAGACCTTGCCCAGAAGAAGAACCAGCCCCACCCTGAGTGTCACCAGGGAAGGGTACTGATGGGGGTCTCATAGCCGCCCCCTGAGGCCCCCCACTCTGGCCAAATGTTGACTGGCTTGGACCTGGATATGCTGCCTGAGTAGGCGGCCCTGCAAACAAACCTGTCCTTGTTAACTTTGACGCAAAGCCCTAGTCAGTCTAGGCTGACACCACTGTGGCTTGTTCTTGAAGGGTCATGCAGAATGTCAGATTGGTTGCATCATTTGCCTGGCTGGACATTGCTCTGGCCAATACATTCTGTATCAGTGTAAACATGCCAGCAGGCAGACTCTGCTATACAGGCATGGCAGAACGATATGGACATGATATGACCAACCTGCGCAACCTTGTTCCAACACGCTTTGTTTCGGACACATGTTGCATCAGATTGGTGCAGACGTTGGTGCAAAACAAGCATCGTCAGATGGCAGCAAAAGCTCACAAAGTGGCCCTAAGAAGCAGCCTTACAGACAGAAACAACATACGCAGCAAGGAAAGGCATGATTTCATCGGTAAGTCATGTGACTCACCTTGAGCCCAGCGCTCTGCTGCTTCAGAAGCCAGTTTAGCCTGCAGATAGTACTCACGCGCTGCTGCTGCAGCTGAGTTTGCATCGTTGTAGCCGCCCTGTTTGGCAGCACAGCTTCAATAAGTAACATGCTACATATGGTGGTAGTGACCTACTGTGGTAATTGCAGGTTGCAGGTTGAGCCCTCGCTAAATCACATGTGCTTGATTAATTTATAGCAAGCATGCACAGGGCAGACATGCTGCCAATTGGAAACTTGGGCATGAAAGGGTTTGGAAACACACTTGCAGCTCGCATAAGGAGTTCACGCAAGTGTGGGAGCAAGACAGCATGACAGCAGCACTGACAGCTACACTTACATGCTAGCTGCAACAGGGCAGACAGGGAAAGAGACACAGCTCACAGGAAACCAACATAAGGTGTTCAGGCTGCACAATGTGTTACCTGGCTGCCAGGGCCTTGCATAGGGTGCTGCGGGCCAGCAGGGGCGCTTGCCTGGGGACCCCTCTGGGGAGCGTCCTCTGCCTTGGGCAAGAAAGGGTTGACCTTAGGGCCCTGAGGGGGTGGGGTGGGGGGTGGCGCCCACTGGCCAGCACCGCCAGCAGTAGCACCTGAAGGACCTGCCAGAACATGACAACCTCAAAGTCAGATTGCAAGCTCATTCTCTTCACGTAAGTTGCTGTAGATGAGCAACTATCAACAGGCAATAAGCTTGCTCATACCCCATTCACAGCCAGGTCAATAAACACGTCAAGACCAAGTTTGATGTCGCAACCAAACCTAGAGTAAAAGTTACAGCTTGCTCTGACCCTGGTTTGCTGATATGTACAGAGCACCAGGTTGACACCAGGTGATACTTCAGGACAGGTAAGCACCTTGCAAGAAGGGTGCATTATTGGCAGCAGGAGGTGGCTGTTGGTATGGACCACTTTGCTGCAGCTGCTGACTCCCTTGCTGAGGCTGCTGATACCCACCACCGCCACCACCGCCGCCGCCGCCACCACCCCCAAAGCCTGGGCCACCACCTGGAGGGCCCCCATAGCCTCCCTGCCTTTCTGCCGGCAGCATTTCCAGGGCAGCAGCATGAGCATCCCACTCCACACTGTGCTCCTGTGCAATATCTGACAGCCATGTCAGCTTCTCCTCTGGGGAGGGTGCATCTACAGCTAAGCACCTGCAAGACAAGGAGCTCATTATATGGACGTCTGCCAGTTATGCAGATCTTGCAGTCAGTGAGAGGTACAGACTGCCTGGTCCCAGCGCTAACACAAAGCAGCCTGGCAATTTTATGTTCTTGTATGTTATGTTATGGCTGAAGATGACACTGATGTTGGCTGTGATTGTGCCCATGCACTGGTGCTATGCTTGCCTGATCAAGTCTTCATTGACATGCCATTTGCGGCACATGAGATCACTGGTGGCCTCTGTCACATACTCTTTGCTGTATTTGCTGGCCAGCATGCCCCTAATAGCCACAAGCTCCTGGAAATCTTGCAGTCTGTGTGATGCATAGATCAGGCTGCTCATTGCCTCAGTCATGTCTGATGGCATCTCTTTTGTCTTCTCAATGAGCTGCACTCTCACTGCCATCAGCTCTA
>JAABUP010005011.1_pt1 | contig 20875 bp, 26 predicted proteins | sample 5559201 | NCBI WGS metagenome assembly JAABUP01 (sample SAMN10711887, study PRJNA513373) | rock metagenome | isolation source: Antarctica rocks | place: Antarctica
GGGGCGACAGCGAGGTCGAATTGGTGGGTGGTGGGTGGTGGAAAGGTTTTTTCGCAGGTTTCCTATACATTTTGTTAGAAAATTTCGCTAAATGACCTTTGACACCGACATTCTAGGAACCGCTGTAGTCAGGGATCCAAGCCCAAGGCGTCTCCTAAAGACCGTAGGGCTGAACAGCCTAGAAGAAGCCTCGAAGGTTTACTGGGAGTCGCTCCGTTAATGGCGTTGGTAATATGTAATGACATTTTATTTTTGATAGAATCATTTAATGCAAAGCTTCGGTCATATCCCGAGGTCCGACCGTAAGCAACCTACTTTGTTGCCGGAACTACTGAAATAAAGGGAGCGCCCAAAACACCTCAGCAGTACCGACCCAAACGCCATTTTCCTTTCCGAAAGCGCAAGAAAGCCATCGCTATATGCGGGTATACCCAAGTCCTAAACGCACGCAGAGTAAGCAAACGCACTGAGACCAGGGACTTAAGCTAGAGAGGCCGTCATGATCGTGATCGTATTCGTCCTGATGCATTGGAGATAGACCCCTAGCGAGGTGAGAGGTGGTTGCGGTCCTTCCAAAGAGCTTGCATGAGCAAGGGGTTCTCTAGGAAGGCAGTCGTGTAGTCATCGACCATACGCCCCTATGCCGCTGCCAACGCCAACCATACCAACGCCGTAGCTGCCGGCTCTGTCACCAAAACCTGGAGGTCGAGTACTGCCATACTCCTGTCCGTCCAATTTGTCAGTGACGGGTTCGACGGGCCAAAGATGGAAAGGCTTGAAACTATGGGACCTACAATTTTTCGTTTTTTCTTCGAGGAACCTCTACTGCCCTCACCATCTCCAGATGAGTACCCTCCTCCACCAATCTCTCCATCGTCATCGACATAGCCCTCACCATAGCCTTCAAAGCTGTGCTCGTCGTACCGCCGTTTCCTTCCGCTGCGTTTCGGACGAGCTACCTCAGCTGATGGCGTTCCACTCGTATTGCTAGGAGTGTTGTGGTTCGGCTTGGCGTTATTGGTGATGGGGGGTAATGGCTTCTTTGTGGCCAATTCCGCAGGGGATGGGATCGGCTTGGCTTTCTCATGGCCAAGAATATCTTCCCAAGCTTCGTTGTTAGGTACCAATCCGGGCTCCATCTTCATGGCACAATCCAACTTTGCCAACATTCCATCAACCAGACCCTTCTCAACGTCTCTGCCTATGACTTTCTGATTATGCCACTCCTCGTCTGGCCATTGAACAATCTCCATGAACCCGCCAGGCTTACCCTCCTCGTACTTGACAGCCTTGTTGCGCCCTGCGAGATTGAAACTCTTGATCTTTCCTTCATACGATTTCCTCATTTTATTGATTTTCTCTCCTGTCACTGGATGCGTCCGAGCCACTGTCGCAGCCAGAGAATCCAAACCATAGAGAGAGAGAAGGTTCTGGGTGGGATGAGGTCGAGACATGGGATAAACTGCCCATGGCTTAATGTTAACAAAGCCACCGTTTCACTAACGCCGAGCCGGAGACAGCCAAGGGATACGGAGTGGTACAACAAGGAGTCTCACCAGATTTGCAAAGCAAATACAAGGGCCCCGAGTCATCACTTCTATGCTCATGAGTCGTCTCCTTGGCCTTCACTTCTTCATCCTCTGGCGCAGCCGTCTCGTCGGTCGAAGAGCCCTCCAACGCCATGATGAAGGCGGATGATGACAACGGAAGCGGTGAAGGCTAGCTACCGATGCCACCGAGCGCGAACCTAGTGACATCGACGGACACTTTGCGCAACAGATTCTTAGTGCTCGCCTTCCGCGGTGATGGTAAGCTTGGTAGTGAATTGCTTGTGCTTGCGTAGCCTCAAGCTTACCTCAAAGGAACTTGATGGAAGCAAGAGAAGATCAAACGGAACGATAACCGAAACCAGCCACAGCACACAGCCACGTTTCAGATGCCAGCAAACCCCACCGCCGGGTCCAAGCTAATATTGAGCTCCGCGCCCAACAGCCCTACCGAGGCTCGTCCTCAAGTCGCGTAACCATGGATGATGACTTTGGAGATGATGCAGACCTCACTGCAGCTTTGGACGCGGTCGAGAAGTCGTACACGCCCAGACCAGCCCCGATAAGCGGCAATGCTTCCTCAATCAACGCCCCCAAGGTTCAGCAGCCGAAACCCCAAGCCCTCCCGAATCGCACAGCGCCATCTTCAATCCTCGTCTCACCCCGGCAGAAAGGCAATCCTATCCTGAACAACATTCGCTCGTTACCATGGGAGTACTCCGATATTCCATCCGATTACGTTCTCGGCAATACGACCTGTGCCCTCTTCCTCAGTCTGAAGTACCATCGTCTACATCCCGAATACATTTACTCGCGCATTCGGGCTTTGGGCGGAAAGTACAATCTGAGAGTGCTGCTTACTATGGTGGACATACAAAATCATGAAGAATCGTTGAAGGAGCTTTCTAAGACCTCTTTGATCAATAACCTCACCTTAATCCTTTGCTGGTCCGCCCAAGAAGCTGGTCGTTACCTCGAGCTCTTCAAATCATATGAGCATGCCTCACCTACTTCAATTAGAGCGCAGCAAGCAACGTCATACTCGGAGAAACTCGTCGAATTCATCACTGTGCCAAGGAGTATCAACAAGACTGACGCAGTGGGCTTGGTATCTAGCTTTGGCAGCGTGCGGGCAGCAGTGAACGCAAGGCCAGAAGAGCTAGGGCTGATAGCTGGCTGGGGAGAAAAAAAGGTGCAGAGGTGGTGTAGCACTGTACGAGCAAATTTCAGGGTTAGAAAGTCCGCGAGAAGAGGGATTGGTTTCGGAAGAGAGAGCACCTCGATGGCAATAACGCGGGAGAACAGTCGGATGGAGGGTGAGCAGGAGGAGGAATCCTCACCAGCGAGAACGGGTGTTGGCGCACCGGTGCCGATCAGCATGGTGCCTAGTAGGCCGGCATCAGGAGTCGGTGCTGCAAGCACGAGCGCAATTCCAGATGCAGATAAGAGGCCGTCAACCAGAACTGCAGAAGATGTGCCAATGTGGCAACCAGGCGAAGATGAGGAAGAGGCGCTGCTGCTTGCTGCCGCGGAAGAAGAGATGAGGTCGACCAGCCAGAAGGTCAAGCAGAGTGCAAGTGTCAATGAGAGAGCGGCCGACCCAGCGCCGAAGGACGGCGAGATGAGCGAAGGTGTGATAGCAGCTTTGGCGAGGCTAAGAGAAAAGCGGTGAGCAGCCAGAACGGCGTTAATGCATTGGTGAGGCTCTTTGAGCGCGGAACATTATGCAATTTTACTGGCGTTTGAGGTATTTATGGCTGTACAGGTAGAAGGACTCATGGTGTTGGACGGTGCAGGACACGCGTGAATGTCGTGCATCGCATGTTCTCTACTATCTCAAACCCATGATACGGGAATTTTGCACATGAATGTTGTGGTAACTGGGGGTAAAGTTAACGTAGGCCATGACAGCAAACAGCGCTGATGCTTCCCTGACTCGGTGATTGGATACAGTACCTGTGCCTTATCATCCAGGGGTAGACATCATTAGTAATCCTACCTTAGGTCCGCTAGCACCGATATGTGATACTAGGGTCATAATCAAGGGCTGAAGGATCGGTCATGCAATTTGTAATGGGGAATGACGGCGCTTTTGAGTACCCATGCAGCACTTCGATCTCACGAACATATAATAGCTAGGCTCTCCCACTTCTAAAAGCTGCGTACGACAGGGGGCTTAACACTGTGAGCAAGCTTTCTGCAAGCTTCTCTCCGAACCTATCCAGGAGCTGAACTGTACGCAGTGGGATACGGCCAATGTCTATAGCGACGGAGTGTCCGAAGAGATCATCGGCAAGGCAATCAAGAAGTACAATCTTCCACGTCACAAGCTCGTAATTCTCAGCAAATGCAACGGAACAGTTGGAGAGGAGCATGGCATTATGGCCATCCCACGGGCCGAACTGGCGAAGAGCAAAGACTACATCAATCAAGCTGGTTCGTCTTGATGGTGGTCGTTGAATAAACGTGTGTCTCTCGAGGGTCATATGGCTGACTGGATGATCTGGGCAGGCCTATCTAGGCAGGCTATCTTCAGCGCTGTTGATGCTTCTTTGAGGCGCCTTCAGACCGACTACCTGGATCTCCTCCAGATCCACCGATTTGATGCAAGTGTACCCATCGAAGAGACAATGGAGGCTCTCCATGACTTGGTCAAGAACGGGAAAGTACGATATCTGGGCGCCTCTTCAATGTGGACTTATCAATTCGCAATGATGCAATTCACGGCGGAGAAACGCAGCTGGACGAAGTTTGTGTCGATGCAGAATCACTACAATCTGCTGTACAGGGAAGAAGAAAGGGAGATGAATAAGTTCTGCCACGAAACGGGCGTAGGCCTTATACCGGCATGAGAAATAATAACCATCACGGGAGAAAAGCAGTTAATAGGTGATACTCAGTGGGGACCGCTCTGCCGCGGCCATCTTGCACGGCCACCAACCGAATTCGGTAATACCACCCGCTCAGCGGGTGAGAAACAAATGACCTTCCTCACCACTAGTCAGGATAAGGTTGACCAGAAGATCATCGGCCGCGTGCAAGAGCTGGCTGAGAAGAAGGGTTGGAAGATGAGTCATGTTGCTTTGGCGTGGATCAATAAGCGCATCACAAGCCCTATCATTGGGTTTAGTAGTGTGGAGAGGATGGATGAGGCACTGGATGCCAGAGGCAAGACCCTGACGGAAGACGAGGAGAAGTATCTGGAGCAACTGTACCAAACAAAGGCTATCCAGGGGCATCAGTAGGGAGCTGTCGAGGGACGGGACCCAGGGTAATTTCTGCTGAGCAACGGGCGGTATTGACATTTGAGACATGGCTCTTTGGACGAACCTGATTCAGTTCGGAAAAATCAACACAGGTGTTAGGCCCGGACTGTTTCGTCTCTGTCGAGTTGCGCTTCGAAGGTTGTTACACAATGACTAGCTGCTTATTATAGGAGCGTTAGGTGACTGTCGTGCCGATTTGCAGTCCATTCGCTGTGGTATCTTGCACGCAAAGTTTCGACATCACGAAGCACAGCACTTCGATCTAAGAGGCGCAAATTCGTGCAATCACAGCATCACATCATGGCAACACATGGTGGAACAGAGGATGTCATGTAGCCTGGGGTACGGACTGTAGCCATCCCACCCGGAGCATTGCCGTTGCACTCCTAATTGTGTAGTCTACAAGCTGACGTGGACACTGAGTCTCTCCGAGTCCGCTTTGCCGGATGGAAATCGGCGAATATGTACAAACCATCTTTCCGTCCGAAGGTTCCGTAATCCCAGAGTCGGCGCGCTATCTCCTTTGCGAGATTGTATATTCCCTACCTATATATAGAGATTCCTTTTTTGTGTTCTAGGAAATCCCGGTTAACTGAATATCTTATCAAAGAATTTTACAAATTTATTCCTGTCAAGGTCACCGTTAGCGAACCGTCTCTGTAAAAGACGCATACGGTCTGATTTGTATACCTTGGCGGCCTTGGAATATAATTCCTAGTGTATTCCTCAATCTCTGCCACATCTCTTATCAAATCCACCTCCTCGGGCCTGTACCACTTCGTCTTCTTCAGCAACTTCCATCCCACGAAGAGGACCGGGAACACGCCAATCATGGCGTACGAAAACAGGAAGGTCGGAACATCCCATAGGCCCGGCAGGAAGACCGTGTAGCCCCCAACGAAGGTCATGATGAAGCAGCCAGTGAGAGCGTACCACGCTGCGTAGGGCTGGCCCCAACCTTTGTGCGGGAGAGAATCTCGCGAAAGGCCTTGCGCCTCGCAGGCCTTCATGAAGCGGATGAAGGTGAAGGACATGACGGAGAAGTTGATGAGTTGAGATGCCGTGACCTGTGGCCACATCAGTCGGCACTTCCATCACGGCTGACTCGGAGAAATGGAGAAGAAGAAGAAGAAGTGGTCGCTCACCAGGTTGACAAACCATTGCAGCACCACAGAAGCGTTGTTCGACACTTGCAGGAAGCTCAACAGCGAAATAATCAACACGACCGCCACGCAATACACCGGGACCCCATTCCGGCTACACCTGGTCAAGAACCTCGGCGCTTTCCCTTCAAGCGCCAGACCGAAAAGACTCCGGCTCGCGCAATAGACGTAACTATTCCCCGCACTAAACGCCGCGGTCAATACCATTGCATTCACGATATCCGGCAAGACCTGAATCTTCAGCCTGTTCATGGCCACGACGTACGGACTCGCCGCCGCACCAGGCAATCCGGTCGAGAAGGCGTTCGCGAGCTCCTTGTCCGTGTAGGGCACGTTGATGCCCACGGCCAGACTCCCGAGCACGAAGAAAGACGTCAGTCGGTAGAAGACGGCATTGTAAGCCCTGGGCATCACGACTCTCGGGTTCTCGGCTTCTCCCGCCGCCATACTGACATAGTCCGGGCCCGCGATGGTGAAACTCGCCTGGATCAAGCATTGCAAGAACCCCAGAAATCGGCCCAAGTTGCCGGTCTTGTACAGCTCCGCGAACGAGCCGGGGTCGCGCCAGTAGCGGAAGCCGAAGCGGTCGTGGAGCGGATTACCGCCGAGCATGGTGACGAAGGTGTAAAAGATCAGGCCGACGATGAGGATGACTTTTCCGAGCGCGAGCCAGAATTCCGATTCGCCATACCATTTCACCGCGAAGACGTTGATCAACCTGCACTCCCGGGACATCAGCTACCTCGAACCCGGCAGCTCCGTTCGTCTAGAGGACGTGGTGAATTCTCACCCATAAAGCACAATCACAATGGCAATGACACCCCCGGCGGGCACGATATCGCTCCAGTAGTGGATGATGACGTTACAAGCGACAATCTCGAAGGGCACGAGGGCGGCTTCGAAGACGAAGAAGTTGTAGCCGGCGGCGACGCCGAAGGCTTCGTCGACGTAGCGGCCTGCGAAGCGGATGAAGGGCGACGAGATGGGGAGGTAGGTTACCATTTCCGCCATACCTAGATTGGCACATTGCGGTGTTAGTCTTTGGTCGATCGGATGATGTTCCCGGTGGGTGGGTTCTGGTTGGCAGTGGCGGCGGCGTGGTGGTAGTTGGTGCTTCTGGGCAAGTCGTTGCGTCGTGATCATCGGTACTTCTGGGCAAGTCGCCGCGACGTGATTGTTGGTACTTCTGGGCAAGGCGCGCGTTGTGGTTGTTGGTGCTCTGGGCAATTCGCTGCGTCATATGGGGCCGTCGTAGGTTGATATTCCGACGATCACACGCTCACGAGAGATAAGGGACACATACAATTCGTGACTGCCAATATGAATGTACACCTAGAATCACAAAATCATGCATAAGATATTATTTGCCCCATTTCACAACACAAACCGGGAGAGAGGAGTAAGGTAAGGGCAAGATCCCCGCGCCGCCAGTATCATCCAAAACTATACCTTTCCCCACTTCTCCCCCAAAATCTTCCGCACGAAAGCTCTCTCTCTCTCTCTCTCTCACACACACACACTCACACACACACTCCTCCGGGACATGAACTCAAAGATTTATAAAGTAAGAAACTCACCACAAAGTAAAAGCAATAAACAAACTCCCCGGGCCCCCATCAATCAACCCATGCCCAATCTGCACATAAAGCGCCGTCCCAATCGTGCCCCCGATGCCGATGAGCTGGATATGCCGCGGTTTGAGTTTGCGGTGCGTGCTGTCGAACACGGGCTTCAGACTGTCCTCGCCCGAGTCGCGGGGCGTGTAATATGCTGGGTTCCTATCGTCGTCGTTGCGTAATTCGGCGTCGGCGTCGATGCCTTTGGCTATGGGTGTTTCGGAGTAGTTGGATTTTTCGTTGAACGCCGTGGTGTGGGGGCGGCGGTAGTCGACGGCCGGGGGCGGGAGGCCTGTGGATGCCATGGCTGCTGCTGGTGGAAAGCGACTAAACTACGCTTTCGATGGGGACAGTATTGGGCGAAAAAGGTAGGGAATAGGAGATGGGCCGATGGGGCGTCGTATTTGTAGAATTACGAGTACCGTACGGTACTTTGGGCTGGGGGGATTCCCCACCGCCTATCGGGGGTAGTGTTTTCTGCCGGATGGATGGATGGGACGCCATTGTTCGGGCTGGATCCTCTGCCCCCGCGCCAATCGCGGATTTTGAAGGGTCCGGCGGGGGTTAGTGGGGTGTCCGGTTGAGTTTGGCGGGCCTGGCGGGCTGTCACATGGGATGGCGGTGGGGACAGACCCGTTGGTTAGACTTGTTGTGGGTTCGTTCCTGGACACGTCTGTCGTTATCAAAACTTGTACGATGCTGGAGGATTACATGCAAGAGTGTTGGTGTCTGTCGATGTTATCATTGATAAGTATTGATGATGATTCGACGGACAGGTGCCAAACTTACATGTGCCGAGGTGTCCGGATGTCCAAAACCTGCTTAAGGTTCGAGATCACCGGTACCAGCAGATTAGTAAGAGTCATTGTTGAGGTTACAGTACCATGATATCGCGCTTGTTGCTCCCGCAAGGCTGAACACGCCTTGACGCACGCCGCGGAGGAAGTCGCGAAACTTGGCTCCTGGCTACAATACATATATACTTTGTAAAGCCCACTGAGCTATGCTTTGCCTATCCGAGTAGGGCTATCCAGACAAAGCTGTCTATTCTGAAGATCCCAATGTCTTGCCACGCGAGTACAGTTGATTAGGCTCCCGCTAGACAGGGCTCAATGTCGGGGTACTGATTGATCCCAGACCTGGCATTGGCCGGAGCGTTAGTACTCTTGTTTAGTGGTGAACTTATGTAATCTGATGGAGTAAAAAGTAGGGTCAAGAGCAATGCTCTTGGCATTGTGGAAGTGGGGAAGCTTCTTGATTATAGTCATCTGGAAGAGCAGACAAAGTGCTTGTTTTCAACACCCAGACAGGAAGGATAATTGGGAGAACCAAACTCGAGACAGCATAAGTGAGACAGCGGAATGTGAGCGCTGTTCAATGGTTGGTTACGGTGCTAATGATTGACGCTGCAGCACCAGCTCCACAGCTCAAGCACAGTCATCGCCAAAGAAAGTCGGAGGCTCCTTGAATAAGCAGAAATCAATATCGAAGCTCAGCGGCCATCTGAAAGTCATTGTGAGTACGACCCGGATTGTACGGCCACAAGATTGGTTGGAACCACAACGAAGCGTGGAGAAGGAAGGACGTAAGTAGATGCGTCTAGGTAGAAGAAAACCAAGGGGATAGCTTTTATACGTAGAACGGTCGTAACATAACGACACAGCAGGACATATAGCCAACCAGCCTCGTCAGCCAAAACAACCAACATTGAAGAAGAACCTCCTCAGTGTTCTCGTCGTTGAAAGATTCAGGCGGATATTCAAGAGTCAACACAGTGCTGAGACTGTGCTCTTGTGGTGGAAAGGTCGATGTTCAGAATCCGGGATCCACACAAGGGGACACATTGAGTTCTGATTGCTTAATTAAACCTTGCCTCAGGCCTGTATGAAGATATAAGATCAATCCTTGTCTTGCCAGGTCGCCACAATGTTAATATCTGCACTTGTCTTCCTTACCGGTTCCTCAATCGCGCCGGCAACAGCTCGCGACATCATCTTTCCGTCCATTGCAGGCTCAGGTTACTTCACAGGGCAAACGCAGTCACCACTTGCCAACATCGACGATGTTGACATCGTCACTGGGAGCTCGTTCTCTGGACTGACCACTTACGCTCACCTGCCCTACACCAATTGCTTCGCGGACAAGGGCGAGGTGGAGAAATATGATATCGCTATCTTGGGCGCTCCGTTCGATACTGTAGGTCGTTCCAGCTTGGCCTGGTGTTTGCTTGCTTGTCTGTGTGCTCGAAGCTGCCGTTTTGTGGTTCTGTTTGAAATGCTGTTGTTCAGACCAGCGTATGCCCTAAAGTGGATCGTCGATGCTCGAGGATTCTTATCTTGTCACATTTTCTGTTCAGAGAAGGCTGCTTGCGAGTTATATTACACGTGCATCTGACTGATCACCCCTGCAGGCAGTAACTGCCAGACCAGGGGCTCGGTTTGGCCCTGGCGGGATTCGTCAAGGATCTAGACGCATGGCTGGGCCGATTGCCTGGAGTATATACACGGGTATGCAACAAGCCCTAGGTCCCGGAAGTAGATATGGTGTTATAACATAGATGCGACCCAAGATGCTGATAGGGCTGTCTCATCAGGAGAAAATTCGTTTCTGGACTGGGCGAAGATCATCGACTGTGGAGATGCACCGTTGACATTTCTTGACAATACAGTTGCGCTAAAACAGCTAGAGAAGGCGCATAAGGTGGGTACATGCCAATGCATCCCTGTGGGACAAAACCTATGAGATGCGAGAGGAGCATCTATACGTCAGTGGACTCGAAGATGTACCAAGCCGCTGAGAGAAGCAACCAGGTAATCTCGGGTCGAGCAGCAAATACAATGATGAAATCCAGTATCCCTAGGATCATCACCTTAGGTGGCGATCACACCACTACGCTTGCAGCGCTGCGCTCGACGCATGATAGGTGGGGGTCAGTCAGTGTCATCCATTTCGATAGCCACATTGGTCAGTGCACCTTGAGTAACGCCTGCTTGCATCTGCACGTGCGGCTTCGCCGAGAAATCGACCGGCCCACGATGATTGGTATTAGACTAACTTAGCTGCAGATACCTGGGACCCAGATGTGCTCGGTAAGTACCAGCTTCCATTCCTCCACCTATGGTCAGGCTGATAGGTTTCAGGAGGTGGTATATCACATTATGCGTACGTAGGCTCGCTGAGAATGTTTGTCAACTTCAACTTAAAAAGCTGATGTGATTTGTGATCCAAGCGGAGTGAACCATGGAACCTTTCTTCATCTTGCGCATGAAGAAGGTTTAATTTGCAATACATCCATCCATGCAGGCATCAGAGCGCCCTTGGTACGGCGGAAAGGGGACAGACGCAATGACGTTCGTTGTGGCTTCGAGATTTTGACAGCCAGGGACATCGACCGCATTGGAGTGGATGGAATTATCAGTAAGCTTAAAGACCGGGTCGGTACTTCGAGAGTCTATATCAGTGTCGACATTGACGTCCTGGATCCTGCATTCGCGCCGGGTAAGTGCATTCAAAATCGCCGCTGTGTTTGTATATTCTCCGTTACTACTGCATAAGGATCCCAGCACAAAGTCTTGATCTCCACTGCCGCAGAGAGTTCGATGTCTCATCAATCTTTTCTCCATTCAATCCTTTTGTCTCCCAATCGGGTTCAATAGCTGTTTGCCCTGCAGCGCAGGTTACCGATCGCTTGGTTTGCGATCTGAAGCCAGCATTCAGCTTTGATAGTTTTGCACTGTCATTTTCCAATCTCCTTCTGTTTCAGACAATGGACCCCTTGTATCTCATGTATCTCGCCTCTACCCATTGCCGATTATGCTGATGATCCATCTTCCATCACCAATCGCTTCTTTGACTGCGGCTAATTCGGGTCGGGCCGTAGCGACAGGCACAGCTGAAGTTGGAGGTTGGACGACTCGAGAGCTCTTGTCAATCCTTGACGGTCTCCGAGGACTGCGCGTGATTGGCGCAGACGTTGTTGAGGTCGCACCGATTTACGACAACCCCGGCGAGACCACCGTCCTCGCAGCAGCTGAGGTTGCGCTCTCTCTTCTCACGCTTATGGTGCAGACGCCGGTCAAAGCATAGAAGCGACATATCGTTCAGTCCATGTTGGCGTGGTGCTTTCTCTCGAGATGATGGGGTCTGCATGGATCAAGTGGCGTCTCCCTCGTACTAGCGCCGACGTTACACGGTCGTGCTACACCCAACGTCGTTCGGGGAAGCGCCGGAGCCGCCAGTCGAAGCATCCAGAAGGCGAAGCCTGTGGACGTATGGGAGCAGGGTCAGATAGAGCTAGCTCTGGCGCAGCGAAGGCAACTAGCGATGATCTGTAAAGCTCTACAGCGCGTAACGTATATCTGCTATGGACATTCAGTTCGGAGCGCCTGCGGAGATGCAGTTGTGCGTGATAAGTAGATCTTCATAGTTGGTGTTGGTGGCTCAGCCTTTCAAATCATTGGTTCGAGTGGGCTATGCCATGATTGCCCGGGCGCGTGTATCTGTCCTCTACCTTCATTTATTGAGTCATATTGGCTTGACTGTCATTCCTCGTAGAGATCTTCGCATCTCACTTTACTCCTTTTGTCTTGCTGCCAGGTGACAGATGTCGTGGTAGACCCATAGCCGCGACTACACATGGATGTGATATATGAGGGTCCGAGGGAGGGTGACAGATTTCGTGGCACCGCGAATTTCACACACCACACGAAAATCGCAACTGTGCGTCTTTGCAGAGAAATACAACATAAAACCCTTGAAGATGCTCACAAAGCAAAAAATCCACGCCCTTGGTGCTAGTTCTAACTCAATAAGCCTTGACCACTCCATGCCTTTATATGCACGAATTTGCACTACGCAAGCCGATGAGGAGGTCGAGCCTCTCGGTAGTCGATCGCCGAGAGCTTCCGAAGTGCAGTTAGAGCATCACGACCATTGCACTTCACTTTCAGACATCTCGCTGCAACGCTCCTGAGCACAACCTGGTCAAAAAGACCTATCATAGTACCTTCGACAAAGACGGTCCTCAATATCGAATGGCGATCACAACCTGCTGCCACGCACCGCAGGGATAGATCTGCCTCCTTGCGTCGGCACAACCTCCCAGATTGAGTAGCTTTTGAAGTACTCGAACGATTCGGTCTGGCTGGCCAAAATATTCTGCTGCATTGCGGAACAGGGATACCTCATCGTCGGGAGAGCAGACAGAAGTCACCCAAGGTGCGTTCGGCATTCATGTGCATCAGACGCACGACGGCATCTTTGAGCGTGTCCTCCCACGTTCGCACCCAACGTCGAATACGGTCTTGATGCTGCGTTTGACCATTGTACGCGTAAGTTATTCGCAGGTTGCCTTGGTTGACTTCCGCTGATATTTCGAATGGGGCGTGCCGATGATGACCCCATGTGAAATCGGCAGACCCTGGGGCGGCCAATGGTAGATGCCGAAACAAAACATCGTGCCGTCCCAGTTGCTAATACATGCCTGTCTAGTTGAAGGCAACCGCCATCAATGAATGTTTCTTAAAGACTTCTGCGCCTGCGCTGTTCAAAAATTGTGAAGTAAAGTATGGCTAACTGTTGCCGGGAACCTGGCGACGAGTGTCTTTAGTACGACGTAGTGTTTTAACGATGTTGGCATTTGAATCGATCAGTATATGCACGGGTACATCATCATGAACCTGCCCACAGTTTTTAAAGGATCAATGGTCCTGAAACACACAATAGTGACGTTATCTATCGATTTCAACCACTTCCACCTCGCTGTCAACCAATTTCGCTCTTTTCTTCTGTCTGGTCCCCACCTTCCTTACTGACACCGCTGACACGTCTGGCAGGGTCCGTTGTCGACGTTGCTGTCCTTCCTGCTTCGCTGTCGCTGCCACCAATGCGTTCGCCGTGGGCCGCGGCACACGCCCAGCCCAAGTCCTTGCCGCCTGCACCCCCTACAGTGCTGTCGCCGCTGTCGCCGCCTCATCGTTTGCATGATTAGTGACATCGTTATTCTCGACGCGCTCAACCATATCCGTGCCGTTGTCCGTTTCCCTGTCTTTTTTACGAAAATCGGTGTTCTGCACACTTTTCTCTGAATCGACAACTGTGTGTCCAGCCTCTCTGGTTCTTGGCAGTGCTCTTGCGATTCTAGGTGGGTCGAATATATTCTTAGATCTGGCGAATATTTCGTCCATTTCCTCCAGAGACCGGCCATTCGTTTCAGGAAAGCAAAAATAAACAACTGGGATAATAAACGCGTTGATGGCAGCATATATGATGTAGTAGCGGTACTGAATCGTGTTAAAACCGACTGGAGTGATTTCGGCGATGAGGAAGTTGAATATCCAAGTTGTAGCAGTGGCGACTCCACTTATCGCGGCCCGAAGGTGCAGCGGAGCCACTTCGGTGGCGTAGAGAAAAGTCAGACCAAGAAACCCGATTGGAAAAATAAAATTGAATATGAAAAGAAAAACGACCGCGACGGTGAGAGCGCCCTGGTTATTAACGTTAGACGTTGTGCCGGCCAGAACGGCCATCGATACCGCCATGCCGGCTGCGCTGATAAGCATGAGCTTCCGACGTCCGAACCGGTCTATGGTAAAAAAAGCGAGGAAGCCACCAAGTGGTTGACAGATTTCCATAGCTGCCGCGAGGATTCTCGACTTCGTTGCATCAAGACCAAGATCTTGTTGGAAAATCGTTGTTGCATAGAAAGTGATCAAATTGATTCCGCACATTTGTTGAAACATTTGACCGGTGGCGGCAAGTAGTGTCCGATGGAGTATCCTTTGTTGACCCATCTTGAGCATGTCCCATATCGAACCGGTTCCTGCAATAGACAGTGACATCTGGATTTCTTCCATGTCGGCATTGATTTTGTCCGAGTTTGGATGGACATCTTCCAGAATTGCCAAGATTTCACGCGCTTCATTGAGACGATTTTTTTTGATCAGCCAACGGGGTGACTCCGGAAGGGTGAATATAAACGCCATGACCATCAACGACAGGACGATTTGGAAAGCGAGCGGGAACCGCCAAGCGACTGAGCTCCAAGTAATGAAATAGAAACCGAAATCAATCCATAACGAGAGCGCGATCCCCGCGCCAATAAAAATGCCTTCCGTTACGACATGAGCACCTCTGTGACTGGCTTTCGATAACTCTGACTGCCAGACGGGTACCGTGGCAGTGTAGCCGCCGGTGCCAAGACCTAACACTATTCTCGCGACGATAAACTGAGCAAGTGAGAAGGACGAAGACATAAGAATCGCCCCAATTATCGAAACGCCGGACGCTAAGAATATAGTACGGCGGCGGCCCAGTAAGTCCCCGAGAAAGATGCAGGATAAGGCGCCAAACATTCCTACAATTGTATACAGAGCAATTACCGTACCTAAAGAGAAAACAAGGTCAGTATTGTGTAGGGCTTTATACACATGCGTGTATACTATAACAAACAGACTGACCCTGGACATTCGAATTTAAATGCTGTTGAGCTCCCTGAGTGTTGATGGTATCCAGTTTCGGGAACGTAAGGACGAACGATTGCAGTGTGAGCAGGCCGCCTGCAACAGCTTGATTGTAACCATAGCAGAGGAAAGCGGGACAGACGACAAGCACAATGGTAGCAGCGTTCAAAGATGAGCCTCTGAGGCCGAAATAACGCTGCATTGCTGGAAGGCAATACCAATAACACGTAGGACGGACTCAGGTTTTTCAAATATGAACTGCGCAAATAAGCTACAATAACAACCAAAAGTTGGTGTAAAAAGGGGATATAGAAGGATGAGATAGCACCGATCTTTATGATGTCTTCGCAAAGGCCCGTGCCGACTGCCAGAATAACGAGCCGGAGTCCGGCAAGCGCAATGCGGGGCTGCAGGGTTTGGTTCACCATTAACCCTTAAGGATATCCTTAGGATGTTAAGCGGCCTTAGTTTTGCCATTTTTGTCCTCATCAACATTGCCTAGTAACTCAATACAGATTCTTAGGGGACGGTTGCTTTAGGCTCCCTGCAACCGTTTTCGGTCGTGGCAATTGGGGAGCTTCATCCCATCACGAAAATGGAAGATCACTGTCAGCAAACACACTTCAAGCTATGTGATCTGGCCAACAGCTTCAATCCCTCACGTTACGGCCCGCGGCCGACGGCAATGTTCGATGCCGACCAGATTAGCGGCCTTTCCTCGAAGTTCTCCAATTCGACATGTGTCATGCTTCTCCACGTCTGCGGAGACATGGCTCTGCATGCGTATCCCGCTTACGTATTCCGCTCTACTCCCTCCCTCTCCTTTCACTTTTGTCCGCAAAGCAAAGAATGATTAACGAGTGTCTCCGTGTATAACCTCAGTGGATTTTCATTCATCCCCTCGGATATCTCAAAGCTTTTCATAACCTTCACTGATCACCTCCGAATCTTAAGTGACAAGGCTCAATCACAATGGCGGCAAACGGAGACACACGGGAGAGTGATTTTGGTAATCAGACCACAGGTGGTGCCGATGGCATCAATCACTTGAGCCCAAATGAGACCAGAGACTCTGCTCTTCATAAGATCAAGACAGCTGGCAGCATCTCTATCCCTCCCGAGCTCTTCGAGAAGCTCTACCTTACTCCTCAGAATGAGGTGAAAGGGGATCTTCGAAAGATCCTTGGTAATCCCACTCCTTTGTAAGTTGACCAGTCCTGATTTTCGCAAGAGGACATCCAATGATGTGATTTAGGGCAATTACTGGCTTCGTCATGAGCTTGACCCCGCTGTCGTGTGATCTTATGGGATGGAGAGGGTCGGGCGGCGATGGCGCTTCTGACATGTCAGCGGAGTCTTGTTCCAAAAAGAGCGGCGAAGACTGACATTTCGGCCATCCCAGCGGGGCGTATATATTTTTTGGTGGGGTGTTGATGCTCGTCGGCGGTTTCATGGAGTTCATCCTGGGTAACACCTTCCCATTTGTCGTTTTCATGTCATTCGGTAAGTTACTACGCATAGGACGACATCAAATAAGCGCGATGGAAGGCGTCTTATCTAACGCCGAGATTGGGATTATAATAGGTAGTTTCTACCTTACTTATGGTTCGACCCTCCAACCATTCTACGGCGCCTACGGACTATACTCGCCCAGTGACCCTTCTGCAGGTCTGAAAACGCCGGCCTTCAACGCCAGCTTCTGTCTCAACTTACTGCTTTGTTCTTCTTAACTTTGAATAACATCACAACATTTATTGAAGAAGATAAGCACAGATAAGTCTGCTTTTTAAGGTATTTACTGACTATGCTAACTTGAATTATATTGAGGGGTTTTAAGCAATTGATAACACAGATTAACTTTTGAGATGTGAAGAAAACTCTTCTGCTAGCTGAGATTTTTCAACAGACTGTGTGATTAATTCTTCTAGAAGCATATGAGATTGATGATTCTGATGTAACAGCACTGATAAAACACCTTACACAGTCTTGTTCAATGCTCATTAACAGTGTTCTTTCACTCACAGAGCTTCAAGACATTCTGAACAAGTTGAAAGTCTTAATTCTTCAGAATGCACAGCACAAATCATCATCTGTTCTTGTGACAATCAGCTAACAGAAGATTCAGCATTAAGATCTACTGATATATTCTTATAAACTTGACATCATGCATGAATTTCAGACAAAGCTATGAAAGGTGTATGAGAGGGATTATGAGTTTACTTTGACTGCAGAGATACACAAACAGTCATTGCATTATGCTCAAAAGCTTGCATTCAATGACATATAAGTATAGGCCTGATTTATCTGATATACATCAGCTAATAAATGACTCTTGAGATTGTCTTAAAGATTCACAACATCAGGTGATTTTTTGTGTTGAAGACTTTGTGTATTATCATCACAGTAATGTTAACCTTTCTTTTTAAATACATTTTTTAATCTGAAGATTAGAACACAGAGTCTAGATACACTGCTACAGATTAAAAACATCTTTTTTCACAAGATCAGTTCAGAACAGTGATGACTTTTTCTATACATTAATTCTACAATTCTTCTATTAACACAAGACACAGTACTACAATGCTCAATTCTTAAACTTATAGACATCATTCTTATCTTTAAATTTCTTACAATTTCTTCAAAAAGTTATATATTGTTTCAGTGAAAATGAGAAGAATTATAAATGATGAGATAAAGAAGTGAATGAATAATGAACCTGAATTAAAGCAGAAATATATTGATAAACAGACAGAACAGCTTCTTCTACAATTAAATTTGAATATAGACTTTCTATAAAATATAACAGATTTGAATCTGATTTCTTCATAAGTTCAATTTACTACAGTAGCATTACTGTATTAATGTCTAAATCTGATTTCTAGACACAATGCTTGTAAGATAGTATCACAACAGTCATATTCTTTAGAATGTATTGATCACACAAATGATTTTATGACTTAAACTGTGTTTTAAACCCTTCTCAATATTATTCTTTATGAAAAATGTTTTATTCTCAAATAAATGTCACGGGTTTGCAATGAGACTGACGCTCAATTAATAATGTCTAAATACAAGAAAAATACTATGAAGAGAAAAAGAAGAGCTTCATACAGAAGTGAGAAGATAATGTGCTTTAGTCTCAGGGTCTTAGTAAGCAACTAAATCATAAGACCTTAGTATGAGTTCAACTCATAATATCACCCTTTTCTTTTTCTTCAAGGTTGTGCCCTAAGTGTCTGAAAAGGTTGTTGTACAGTTGTCATTGTTGGTTGACACATGTTTGTCTGCTTTGTACAAGTAAGGTTTACAGATAAAAAAATTTTTTTTATCACTTGCTGACACGTGGTTTTCTTCAACAATTTACTTCAGCTTATCTGTCAGTGAAGTGAGTTATAAACCCCCTCTTATCTTTTTTCTTAAATCTCTTTTTCTTTCTTCTTCAACTTCTTCACTGTTATCTTTTGTATGTGAAATCTTTCTTGATTGAATATTTCAGCACTGACTCTTGTATCACAAGCTCAGCAGCAACAACAACAACAACTATCATCATGTAAGTGTTGTATAAATATGTGTCTCTGAGCTGACAACTTGTAGGGCCCTTGTCTTGTACAATGCTTATGTTGTTGCTTTTGCTCTTGTAAACACTGATGTTAATTCTGTTCTTGAGGTTGATCAACAGCAGCTTGCTTTGTATGCTCACTTCTTTCAGACAATGGTCATCTTCACTCTGCTTGATGACAATGTTCTGTTTGTATGAACTCATATCACATCACAGCAAATGAGAACTCATTGACTGTTGTACATCAATGTGATTCTGATTCAGAGTCAGAGTGTGTTGATTTCTGACAGTTGTACTGACTGTTAAAAATGTGATATGATGCTCTTTTTAAAATGTTGTCATACATCAGAACATTTCAGTGAATGTTATGACAACTGCAAGTGATGTGATCATGCTGCTTGCTGCTTCATATGCAACAATGATGTATTCATCATCATCTTGAATGATGAGAACAACAACAGTGTCAATGAGAATGAGCACATTGCTAAATGAAGGTGAATTGCACTGACTCTGTTGTTGACAGAGCTGGTTGTTATTGACCTCAACCTTTAGGTATGTATGACTTCTTTTTCTTTTCTTGTGTTGTCTTTAGTATAGGTTTAGTCATACAGACTGTGTATAACATCTGAGCTGTATGCCTCACCTCTGTGTGATGCTCAGAACAAATAGGTTTGATGAAATCAAGAAGGCATCATTAGTAATTAGCATAGAAATAAATCAAATAAATTCAACACTAAATTTTGAGCTTTATACAATCCCTTGAACTCATGAAGCACCTCAGTCTTCTGTGACATGATTTCACTCTTCAGGCTTCTGATGTTGACAAGGTCTTTGAAGGTCTTCTTATATACAGTTAAGATTTAGTTACCTCAGGTTGCGTTAACTTTCATTGATTTAATGTCACTGTGTCTTTCAGAGCAAATGCTGATTCTCATGTGAATCAGGTATAACTGACTCATTTTATCAAGTACTTCTTCTTGAATTCTCTTTTACATCATATGAACCTCTTCTTCAAAACCTTCTTTATCTCAAACTCTTCTTCATTGATTACAATTTGTGATGAGGATTGCAGGTCTGTCATACACTGAAAAGAAAGAGTGTTCATGACTGCTGACTGAAGCATGACTGAGTGAAACATGTTATGAATACCTGACAGTGTGCTCACTTTGTGACTTCTTTCATCTTCTGTACAATTTGATCAGCTTTCTGTACTGAACTTTTTGCAGATTGTACAGACTTCAACTTCTCAAGTAGTTGTAAAGGCTTCATGTGATACTCATGAGACAAGAAGAAGAAGCTCACCTCTGTTGAGGTGAAGTCATGATTGTTTATAACTAGCTCAGCCATGAGAAGCAGGCTTGCTCAGTTGTCTTGACTATAATTGAAGAACATACAAATGTACAGCTCAACATTCTGGTTCATTTGCTCAGTTGTCTTGTCAGTTTTTGAGTGATATGCTGTGAACACTCTTTGTACAATCTTCAAAAGTTAACAGACTCTCTTTCATAGGCTGCTCACAAACTGAGTGCCTCAATCTGAGACTATTGCAATAAAAAGCACATGAGCTTGATAGAAATGTTGTATGAATGTCTAAGTCACTCATTCTGCAGTCATATTCTTGCACAGTTTCAGTATTACTCTCTTGCTAAGACAATTTGTAATTATCAGAAGGTTCATACAACTCTCACTTGACAGTAGATCTACTACAAAGTCAATGAATATCTCTCATCAAATTCACTTCAGTACAGGTAAAGGCTTCAAGAAGCCTTGTCAGCGATCTTTTCAGCTGTTGTTCATACAGCATTTGTCACAATTTCAGCAGAATGTACAGACATTCTGTAGCATTTCAAGTCAAAAGAACTGTCATAATAAGAGAACATCAGTTACATTTCTTTCTGAGTGTTCAGTCATTGTTGAGTCATGTGTATACTGAATCAGTTTCATACAAAGAGGTTCTGAGAATGACATTCAGCATCTTTTGTGAAAGAGTAGCTTGTCTTCATCGCTCAAGAAGCATTTTGTTATGAATATCCTCACTTCTAGAACAGTGAAAAATGACCTTTGTTGTTTCTGAATTGCTTGACACAGCTTCTTGTATGACTTGTCTCTTGTCTCAACATTCACTCACATCTGCTTGAGACCTGTGGCTTCACTGAACAGGTTCTGATCTCATACAAGTACAGGTATTGATATATTCACTACTGTCATTGAGACAGCCTGTATAAGCTTGCTTATCATTTTAGGGTGTATTATCTGCATCATAC
>JAABUP010005014.1_pt1 | contig 20850 bp, 26 predicted proteins | sample 5559201 | NCBI WGS metagenome assembly JAABUP01 (sample SAMN10711887, study PRJNA513373) | rock metagenome | isolation source: Antarctica rocks | place: Antarctica
CTGATGTGGTAGTCATGTTATTGAACATTTGCATGCTTCACCATACCATCGCTGTTTTTATGGTTGGTTTTGTCATGAGTGATGCATTTCATACTCTTGCAGTGTTGTCTTTGGGTGATCGTGGTTTCCTATTTTCATTATCATGTTGTGGTTTGGTACTTTGCTGCATCTAGAGACTCATGCAGCGGCGTGTGTGCTGTCAAGCAAGCCAACTATTCAACAATGATTGGATGGATGGATGAGTGAGTGAGTGAGTGAGTGAGTGAGTGAGTGAGTGAGTGAGTGAGTGAGTGAATGAGTGATTGAGTGAGTGAGTTAGTGAGTGAGTGAGTGAGTGAGTGAGTGAGTGAGTGAGTGAGTGAGTGAGTGAGTGAGTGAGTGAATGAATGAATGAATGAGTGAATGAATGAATGAATGGATGGATGGATGGATGGATGGTGAACACTGATGCAGGCTTAATCATCAGCCAGCCTTCACCAGATCCAGGAACCTCACAGTAGCAGTAGGGCCAACAGCAAGGGTAAGGGTGGGGGTCATGATGTGAGCCAGGATGGTTCTCAGGGTAGGGGTGACACCTGGGGCCGCCAGCCTCCCTCACCAGCTGGGGTCATAGGGGGGTCTTCAGGTTCACCCCAACAGCAGCCCAACCCTTCAGGAAGGGGCAGAGTTGGAGGTAGGGGTACCAGTGGGGCACAGAGCAGGAGAAGAGGCAGGGGCAGGGGAGGCCATCCAGCTCACCCTACCCAGGACCCCTTGACTCATAGCCAGATCCCACCGCCTCCCAATCTCGCCCCAGCTGGGGTCATGATGGGGCCCTCAGGTCCACCTGAACAGCAGCCCAACCCTTCAGGAAGGGGCAGAGGTGGAGGTAGGGGCAGGGGAGGCCATTCAGCCCACCCTAGCCAACACCCCTTGACTCATGGCCACATCACTCCACCCCCTGGTCTTGCCCCTTTGCATGGCAAGACAGTTAGAGGTATGCATTCACACCTTTGACAGTGCATTTTGCATGACAGTGCTGTGTGAAGACACTTACTGCAGCTCTTCACATGGTCCATGCACAACACCTCCACTGTATTGTGAGCTCAGCCAGTTCACAGCAGAATCAAGAATTTCCCCGACTGCAGCAATCATGCACATGTGTGCTTGTCACGCTTTTCGCGATGCAAAGGTGCAATAATGAGCGCAGAAAACCTTGTCTTTCCAGTTCTCCAGGCACAACACCTGCCTGCATGTTACTTGCTGCTCACCAAAATCTGCATGCCTTGCTCCTGACCTTTGTGTACATAAAGCTGTTGCTCAACACAGCGCTATCTATAATTTTCCAGTCCGCAAGCTACCTGCTAAAATTAGGCTGTGGAATTATGCTTGCACTGCCCATCAGTCTTGAAATCTATGGTGCATCCGACATGTCATGAACAAGGAGGGAGAGAGCAGCAGTGGTCCATCTTGGGCAGTCAATACTACTGTACACATATGTCAGTATTGTTGAAAGAGAACAATCAAGTCTGCTTCCAGCTGAATAAAGGCTTGCATCAATTGTACATCACGGCACACAGTTTTGTGCTGAGCAAGTTTTTGACATGCAGACGTTGCGCTTGCGTGGCGTTCTAGAGTGGAGAGATGAGGTGACAATCGGGCCAGATCACTCTGGATCATCCACCTCCTCAGAAGTGATGATCCTCATCTGGCCTGCTGGGGAGTTTAAACGCTTACCTCGTGGCACAACAGCCAGCGAGATTGTTCACGATCAGGTCAGATGACACATCTGTGCTACCTCATGTATTATCGTCATTTTGTTTGTTCCGTCATTCACTCTCTTTTACATGGTCTGTCCAAGACCAGTCAATATAGAGCAGGCAATGTATGGTTTGTGCATTGCATGGGGCTCAAGTCCAGCCTGTCATTTGCCAAGGCTCATCATTTATACAGGCCCAATGTGCCCAGTCAGTGTTCAAGTCATACGTGGGCGTACACCTTGTTTGCTGATGCTGCTGCACTAGTAGCAAATACTCCTGAGCGGAGCACATACACCTTGCAATATACCACCTCCTGAAGATGTGTGTAACCCCGACAAAGAGATGCTGCTGATGTAGGGATGGGCTCAGCGAAGTGGGGATGAATTTTCCCGCCTGGTCAATGTCAACAATCGCCTGGTCCCAGAAAACACAGTTTTACAGGATGGGGACTTCCTGGTCCTCAGCCGTGAACTGCTTACAATTTGAGGCTCTGTGGTGCCTCATCCGTCATATCCTCATCATGATCAGCATCATGGGCTTGAGCTTTAGTCATCCTCCCTGCGTTTTCAACATGCAAGGCAGCCGAGCCTGCCACGAATTTGTACAATCTCGATGTACCATCAACCTGGGGCAGTATTGTATGAGGTACTGCAACAAATCTGTTCCTCAGACGTCAGTGTCAGCTATCAAGAATTATGTACCAGTAGCTTGCTATATGTTTCAAGTGCAATTGTGCTTCTGCTTGCTTTTGACTTGTCTCTGCTGTCTAAGCAACGTTTCTCCTGCATGCAAAATTTGAAGGCAAAAGTATGGTATGAGGCCAAGTTTTCAGATCCATTTTGCACATCAGTAGAGCCGACCAAGACTGTTCATGTCTCAATCAAAGGATTCCATGAGTCTTACAAGTCAAGGCTAAGATATCGCACATTCGATTGTCGAGTTCTATTTTTTCTAGCATGATCGTGCTAAAGAGAACGGGTGAGGATTCACAGGAGCGGTATCAATTTAACGCCACACAGCTTGCCATCAGAATTCTGTGGTTGGTGCCAGCACAATAATGCTGCCATTGGAAGTTGTGTAGTTTTGCGTGGCTGTCTGGCAAATGGAGCAAACTTTTGACCAGGCGTTCACCGCCTATGCATAGGAACTAGGTATGCAGCGCAGTATCATTGCAGGCTGATCAGTCTTGACTCATTGAGCTTTTGCACGAGTGCCCAAGCACAGCGCTACCACATGTTCGTCAGTGGATCTGTAGACTACACTGACCACATGCATGATCCTGATTCAAGACACCAAACATTTACAGACTTGCAAAGGATGTGCTCATCATCATGGTCATGATGATCATTGAGACCACAAATGCTTCGAACCCAACTATGGACACCAAGTCTTGATAAACTACTAGTAGCAACAGGTTACAGTCGTCCCATTTGACACCACGTAAAGCTGCTAAGCGCTGCTTCAGGGCTGTAGCAAGTGTAGCTGGGCAGTCAAAAGTATCAACATAATTTGGTCGGGCTCTTGAAAGTCTTGCGCTTGAAACAATTCCAAAGCTGGCAGCCAACATCTGGACAAGCACGTAACAGGTGATGAACGTGTGTCTGCAATGTCATCCTGCTTTCAGCTGTAGCATCTAGACCTGCAGCTGCTAGTAGCACAGTTGTATGATGGGTGAATGGATTGTGGGCCAGTGGAGTAGCACACTTTGTCCATTACAAAGAGCCTGTCAAGCCAGTTTGACACCATGAAGTTGAAATACGGACCTCTTTACACCTAGTCAGGGCAAGCCATAAAAAGAAAGGAGGAGAAGGGGGGGTGATTGCAATCAACGCCGTTAGGCGTTGAAAACAGAGAAACTTGAAGTGATCCCAGTTGGGCCTAAGCTTCACTTGGCCATTTAGCCATTTGAGTGACAGGTCAGGGGAGAAGGCAGAGGTCTCCTCTATGGGACCTATCCTTGCCCCTGGCGTGTTGTGATTCTGCAATTGGCGTTTCCTGTATGGCCCTCGTGGTACTTTGTAGGTCTGTCAAACCTTGAGTGTCTTCTTGCTTTTCTGATGGTCAGTGGAAGCCATGAAAGACGCCATTGCGCTCAACGCGTCCAGCAAAGTCCTCCCAGCCCATATTGGCAATGTCAATGTTGCAGGCCATCATGGTAGCTTCCTTAGCTGCCATGTAAAATCTACGTGAAGAGCATGCACTGGGATACCGGTAGTCAAAGCCTTTCTCTCCAACGTGTTGCCTTGTCTAAACTGCTAGCACGGCTCCTCTTTCTGCTGAACGTGCATTTAGAATGAAAAACATTGCCAGTTCCTCTGTTCTGCTTCTGGCGAAAGCCAGAATGTCACGGTAATCACAGTCTGTCTCCTCAAATTGTACATGCTCTGGCGAATGTTCATACTCCTCTGCTGTCAGAACATCCTCCTTCAGTTTTTGCAGTGTTGGTGCTGCTATTCCAAGGGGGTTCACATAAACTACACAACACTTATCTGGCATGACCAAGCCTGGAAGCACAGATAGCAAGGCAGTGGTGAGAAGTCTGTGCATGCATAAAGATGGGGCCTAACAGTGTACACATAACTTTGAGCCCGGGTGATAAAGATGCATTTACCAAAGACGGGCTGCACACATGCTGCTGCTTGTGGAGCGAGTAGGGCATACTGAGCTTGCCTTTGCTGAAGTCAGGCTTGAGAGCTTGCAAAGCCAGCCAAGGTCGCTGTCAGAGCTGCGGCTCGGCCTTGGAGGGGCTCGCGTTTGGCAGCTGAAGTCTGCTTGTCATTGTGCGTAGCAACACGCTGGACGCGCAACATACCGAACGCGCAACCTCTCTGGGGTCGCTGGCCTGGCCACTGGTCATGCGTTTCCCTGCGTCGGTCAATCCGTCAGCTTCCGGCTCATTCCGACCCATTCGGGTACCGGTACTTGTCAGCAGTAAGTTGCATCAGGACCGTTGGATAACAGCCGTTTCCCGGCTTGCTTCGGCCGATATAGACAGCATAGATGAGCGGTTCGGAGCTTCACTGAAACGGCAACCGTGCTGTGTCGTTTAGCTTGCGAACAAGAGCTACGTAACGATTATCCACCCTCTGATCCACCCTGCCCTCGGCCCCTGCAGATAAGGGTCAGGGCGCTGTTTGGAGCGAGCTGAAGTCTGGACGACTGTTGGCATCACAACGCCATTTCACGGTCAGATTCAAGCGGGAGTGTCTGTGTCCACCCCCACTTGTGAAATAGAGCAAAGTGTAAGTTGACTCTCAGTGTTGCCCTCTGCAGAACAATTTGATGTATCCATCCAGACAGGACTGTGACACCTGGGATGTGTACTGCCTGATATGCGCCGGTCCGCCCGTCAATCCTGCTCTGATCACTATCTGCGAAACGCGTCAGACAATCAATGACTTCCCACATCTGAAAGAGCATGCCAGTGAGTTTGACTGGCTAGACAAGTATGTGGGGGTCCCAGAGAACAATGTGCCCCTGGAGCTGGGCCTTTACGACACTCAAGGAGACTTTGCCCTACCCAACAGACAGCTGTTTTGTCCTTATCCCTCTTACATGCAAGCCCCCAGAGAGGATCACAAGCAGTATGGACTGACTTGTCATGCAAAGTGCTACCAGTTGCTGCAAGAGCGCCTTTGGTACAATCTCTTGTATCAGGACGTGTGACCTCTACTGGATGCTGCAAATGATGACAACACCTGTCTTGACTCTGAGTATGGGGGCATGACAGAGTATCAAGAACAGGTATGCGCACATTTCTGCTGATGTCATCAGACATGACCTGCAGCCACTATTGCAACTTCATTGTTCGAGTGCCTGTTGTGGAGCAAACGCTGGCTGTTTTGTGCCTCAGAGCTAAAGTTGTAGAACTGAAGCTTAGAACCATGTATACTACGTGCACCTGCACATTGAAAGAGGTGTTTTGCTGCATGCAAGCATGTGCCTGTATGTGCCAGCATGCATTCAGCATGCATTGGCATGTGTTGTCTGTCTTCGACATGGTGGATCGTTAGTTCATTGTACAGGCATGAAGTGTGTTTCACGTCTTATGATCAGCAACTTCCCTGCCTGTTGCTGCAGCACATGTTGTACAAATACATTGAAGAGGACCGCAATGCTTGGATGCTGCTGGACCCAACATCAAACAAGCGGAATGCACAGCGCATTTTGAAGGTGTGGGAACCGTTTGTGATGAAACTCCCTGAGAGGCGCCGCAGACTTCTTTGCTTGTATTGCACCTTCAAAAGAGCCAGCAATCTAGCCAGTGAAAAAGCAGGCAGCAAGCAAGCCACACAAGATGAGCTGGTGTGGGCATCCATGGCTGCAGTGCCAGCAAGCATAGTGCGCCTCATTGCCACCAGAGCATACTTGGCATCAGATGTTGATAACATTGTTGCTGCCTTGCCAGCTTGCCCATGAAGCATGCCAGACAGCTCTAGCAGCTGGCATGCACACATGTACCCATCCATGCATACCGAACTGTTACAGGCATGGTCACATCAACGCCTTGTACAATATGATGTGTATGTAAAACCAGAAATCACCCAAGCTGTCTCAGCTAGTAAAGTCCTGGCAACCATGTTGATTTGTTAAAATAGCAAAACAGACAATCTGCAACACTACAGAGAAATTGATGATGTAGGTCAACCTCGGGAACCTGCATGATCAACGCATCAACAAACTCACCAATGGAGTCAACAGCATGTAATACATTGCAGACTTGCAAGGGATGTGGTTCACCATCATCCTATTGACAGAGGCTGTGAACCCATTCATGGAAACTCAGTACAATTACAAGAAACAAGTGCCACTTTACATCAAGCACAGCTGCTCAACGTTGCAGAGCGGCTGTAGCAAGTGTAGCTGGACAGTCAATGGCGTCAACAAGAATTGTTTAGAGTCTTGAACCCTTGTGCTTGAAACAGTTCCAAAGCTAGCAGCAAACTTTTACACAAGCACAGAACAGGTAATGAGCATGTGCCTGCAATGTCATATGACATTGCAGGCACATGCACCTGGTCTTGCAAGATGCATCTTGCAAGACTAAGCTCTACAAATAAGTGTATAGTTGGGCACATGCACCTGAGATCCAATTTATCAAAGGCAATGCCATGCTGCAGCTTTACCATCTAGGCTTGCAGCTGCTGGTAGACAACTGCATGATGAATGATTGGATAGTGCGCCAGTATAGTGACATGCGTTCTCGTTTGCAAACAGCCTATCTTGCCAATTTGACACCACAAAGTTGCAATGCAAACTTCTTGACACCTTGTCAGGAGAAGTCACAAAACTTTTAAGACACCACGGCGATCAACATTTCCAGCAAAATCCTCCCAGTGCATAGTGCCAAGGTCAATGTTACAGGCCATAATGCTAGCTTTCTTGGGTGCCATGTAAAATCTACGTGAGGAGCATGCACTTGGATAACGGAATTCCATGCCTTTCTCTCCCACGTACTGCATCGTCTCAACTGCTAGCACAGCTCCTCTTTTTGCTGACTGTTGATCCAGAATGAAAAACATTTCCAGTTGCTCTGTTCTGCTTCTAGCTTTTGCCAAGATGTCGCGGTAACTGCTATCTGTCTCCTCAAACTGTACAGTCTGTGGCAAAAAATCAGACTTGTCTGCTGTCATAACTTCTTCCTTCAGTTTTTGCAGTGTTGGTGCTGCTATTCCAAGGGGGTTCACATAAACAACACAACAATTATCTGGCATGGCCAAGCCTGGAAGCACAGACAGCAGTTAGACGTTCGACCAACCACGAAGATGGGGCCGAATAAATATACAAGACTTTGAGCCAGGGTGAAGGAGATGCATTTACCAAAGGCGCACACACGCTGCTGCTTGTGAAGCACGCAGGACATACTGGGCTTGTCTGTGTTGCAGTCAGGCCTGAGATCTCTAGAGCTGGCAAAGCCACCCAAGGTCGCTGTCAGAACTGCGGCTCAGCCTTGGACGGGCTTGCGTTTGGCGGCTGAAGTCTGTTTTTTACTGTCGGTAGCAACAAACCGTCCGCACAACCTCTCTGGGGTCTTGGGGTCGCTGCGTCGCCAGTGAATATGCATATGCGTTCCGATCGATTCCGATCGATTCCGATCGACATGTCACATGCAGCATGTGTGGCATGCAAGCCAAAATGGCAGTATTTGTCAGCTGCGTGCGCAGTAAATTGCAGCAGAATTGTGGGGCAATAGCCCTTTCCTCGCTTGCTTCAGACGGCAGACAGCACCAATGAGCGGTTTGGACTCCGATCTAGCTTCACTGAAATGGCGATGGTACTGTGTCAGCTAGCTTGCGAACAAGAGCTACGTAACGATTATCCACTCCGCCCTCAGCCTCTGCAGATAGCATTCAGAACTCTGTTTGGAGCGAGTTGAAGTCTGGACAATCGTTGGCCTCATATCGCCACTTCACGGTCAGATTCAAGCGGAAGTGTCTGTGTCTACCCGCCACTTGTGGGGTAAGCAGACATTAGTTGCGTGACACTCTCTCTGTTTGCGCAACAAAAGCGCTCCGCAAGAAAACTCAGCTGTGCATGATGCAGAATGTGTGCTGACTCTCAGTATTGCCCTTTACAGAGCAGAACATGACATATCCACCCAGAGAAGATTATAACACCTGGGATGTGTACTACCTGATATGCGCTGGTCCACCCCTCAATCCTGCTCTGATTACCATCTGCGACGAGTCTCAGATGCTCGATGACTTCCCACATCTGAAAGAGCATGCTGATGAGTTTGACTGGATAGACAAGTACGTGGGAGTCCCAGAAAACAATGCACCCCTGGACCTGAGCCTATATGACGCTCAAGGAGACTTTGAACTGCCCAACAAAAAGCTGTTTTGCCCCTACCCCGCCTACATGCAAGCCCCCAGAGAGGATCACAAGCAGTATACAAGCAGTATACAAGCAGTATACAAGCAGTATACAAGCAGTATACAAGCAGTATACGTATGGACTGACTTGTCATGCAAAGTGCTACCAGTTGCTGCAACAGCGCCTTGGATATACTCTCTCATATCAGGATGTGTGGCCTCTACTGGATGCTGCAAATGAGGACAACACCTGCCTTGACTCTGAGTATGGGGGCATGACAGAGTACCAAGAACAGGTGTGCATGGGGCATACATTTCTGCTGAGGTTGTCAGAGGTGACCTGCAATGCAGCCATTATTGCAATCAGTTTATAAAGCCTGTTGTGGAGCAACTGCTGAGGGGTTTGTGTCGTAGAGCTAAAGATGCACAATTGAGGCTCAGCACCACGTTGGGCATGTGCACATGCATTTTGGGTTTGTGAAGAAACTCCCTGAAAGCCGCCGCAGACTGCTCTGCTTGTATTGCACCTTCAAAAGAGCCAGCAAACTAGCCAGTGGAAGAGCAGGCTGTAAGCAAGCCACACAAGATGAGCTGTTCACACATATAAATTAACTTGTGCCACAGACTTGGCGTGATTGCTCGTGTGGGTGAACGCGGATCACGTGCAGGGAGCGCTAAAGATGAGCTGTTGTGGGCATCCATGGCTGCAGTGCCAGCAAGCATAGTGCGCCTCATTGCCACCAAAGCATACTTGGCATCAGATGAAGATAACGGTGTTGATCCTCCTCCAGCTTGATTATGAAGCATGACAGGCAGCAGCTGCACAATTGTGTACATGCATACTGAAATATTATAGGCATGATAACATCAATGCGTTGCATCATATACAACACCAGGACTCACCCTTGCTGTGCTAGCTGGTCAACTCCTGGCAAACATGTTGACTTGTCAGAAGTACCAACTGCAATGGCAACAGAGAAGCTGGCAGCGTAGCACAAGCTCGGCACACTGCATGACCAACATATCAACAAATTTAAGTATAGAAGTCAGCAGCATGTACAGACTTACAAAGGACGTGGCTCGTCATCATCATAAAAGGAATGAGCCCAGCTGTGGACGCTTGTTAAATTAATGTTAAAAGCTTTCAAGCTCATAACCAGTATACTAATTTACCTAACAGGACAAGGTAGTCCCAAGTGACACCACAAAACGCTGCTAAGTGCTGGAGGAAGGCTGTAGCAAGTGTAGCTGGACAGTCAACGGCATCAACATGTTGTACAAGAATTAGTTGGACTCTTGGGGACTTGCATTTGACAACAGTTCCAAAGCTGGCGACCACTATTACACAAGCACAGAACAGACAATGGACATGTGCCTGCAATTTGTACAACTGTACCATCTGGGCCTTCAGCTGCTGCAGTTACATGATGGGTGAGCGGATAGAGTTAGCATGCTTTGTTCCTTCCAAACAGCCTGTCAAGCCAGTTTGACACCATGAAGTTGAAATGCGGACCTCTTTACACCTAGTCAGGGCAAGCCATAAAAAGGGAGAAGGGGGAGGAAATTGCAATTGACACCGTCAGGCGTTGAATACAGAGAAGGTTGAGGTGATCCCTGGTTGGCCTTAAGTTTTCCTTGGCCTTTTAGCCATTTGAGTGACAAGTCAGGGAAAAAGGCAGAAGCCTCCCCTGTGGGACCTATCCTTGCCCCTGGCGTGTTGTGATTCTGCTATTGGCGCTTCCTGTATGGCCCTCGTGGTACTTTGTATGTCTTTCAAACCTTGAGTGTCTTCTTGCTTTTCTGATTGTCAGTGGAAGCCATGAAAGACGCCATTGCGCTCAACGCGTCCAGCAAAGTCCTCCCAGTCCATATTGGCAATGTCAATGTTGCAGGCCATCATACTAGCTTGCTTGGGTGCCAAGTAGAATCTACGTGAGGAGCATGCACTGGGAGACCGGAACTCGATGCCTTTCTCTCCGACGTATTGCCTTGTCTCAACTGCTAGCACGGCTCCTCTTTCTGCTGAACATGCGTTTAGAATAAAAAACATTGCCAGCTCCTTTGTTCTGCTTCTGGCTTTTGCCAGAATGTCGCGGTAATCACAGTCTGTCTCCTCAAATTGTACATGCTCTGGCGAATGTTCATACTCCTCTGCTGTCAGAACATCCTCCTTCAGTTTTTGCAGTGTTGGTGCTGCTATTCCAAGGGGGTTCACATAAACTACACAACACTTATCTGGCATGACCAAGCCTGGAAGCACAGATAGCAAGGCAGTGGTGAGAAGTCTGTGCATGCATAAAGATGGGGCCTAACAGTGTACACATGACGTTGAGCCAGGGTGATAAAGATGCATTTACCAAAGACGGGCTGCACACATGCTGCTGCTTGTGAAGCAAGTAGGGCATACTGGGCTTGCCTTTGTTGAAGTCAGGCTTGAGAGCTTGCAAGCCACCCAAGGTCGCTGTCAGAGCTGCGGCTCAGCCTTGGAGGGGCTCGCGTTTGGCAGCTGAAGTCTGCTTGTTATTGTCTGTAGCAACACACCGTACGCACAACCTCTCTGGGGTCGCTGCCTCGCCACCGGCCTGGCCAGTTGTCATGACCGCATGCGTTCCCTGCGTTAGTCATTCCGTCAGACTTCCGGCTCATTCCGTCAGACTTCCGCTCATTCCGACTCATTCCTTGTCGCGTGCGCAGTAAGTTGCAGTAAGACCGTGGGACAACAGCCGTTTCTCAGACAATATACAGCATAAATGAGCGGTTCGGAGCTTCACTGAAACGGCAACCGTGCTGTGTCAGCTAGCTTGCGAACAAGAGCTACGTAACGATTATCTACCCCGCCCTCAGCCCCTGCAGATAAGGGTCAGGGCGCTGTTTGGAACAAGCTGAAGTCTGGACAACTGCTGGCTTGATATCGCCATTTCACGGTCAGATTCTAGTGGAAGTGTCTGTGTCTACCCTCACTTGTGGAGTAGAAAGACAGTAGTTTTGCGACAATCTCTGTACTCGTAACAACAGCCTCCATAAGAAAGCTCAGCTGTGCATCATGCAAAGTGTGAGTTGACTTTGAGTGTTGCCCCTACAGAGCAGCATATGATGTATCCACCAAAGTGGACTTTGACACTTGGGATGTGTACTGCCTGATATGCGCCGGTCCGCCCCTCAATCCTGCTCTAGTCACCATCTGCGGCACTCAGATACTAAATAACTTCCCACATCTGAAAGACCATGCTAGTGAATTTGACTGGCTAGACAAGTACGTGGGAGTCCTAGAGAACAATGCGCCCTTGGAGCTGGGCCTTTATGATACTCAAGGAGACTTTGAACTACCCAACGAAAAGCTATTTTGTCCCTATCCCTCCTACATGCAAGCCCCCAAGGAGGATCACAAGCAGTATGGACTGACTTGTCATGCAAAGTGCTACCAGTTGCTGCAAGAGCGCCTTTGGTACAATCTCTTGTATCAGGACGTGTGGCCTCTACTGGATGCTGCAAATGATGACAACACCTGTCTTGACTCTGAGTATGGGGGCATGACAGAGTATCAAGAACAGGTATGCACTCATTTTTGCTGGTGTCATCAGATCTGACCTGCAATGCAGCCACCGTTGCAACTTCACTATTGTTTTAGTGTCTGCTATGGAGCAAATGCTGGCTGACTTGTGCCTCAGAGCTCAAGAGCTGAAGACCTGAATCATGTATGTGTCGTGCTTATGCCCATGCAGCTTGAAAGACGAATTTGGCTGCATTTGAGCATGTGCTTGTGCTAGCATGCATTAAGCCTGCCTCGCATGCATCGGCATGTTGTTTGTCTTGCACAATGTGAATCATCAACTCATTACACAGGCGTGCCACGTGTTCTGCCTTCTATGATCAGCAACTTTCCTGCCTGTTGCTGCAGCACATGTTGTACAAATACATTGAAGAGGACCACAATGCTTGGATGCTGCTGGACCCAACATCAAACAAGCGGAATGCACAACGCATCTTGAAGGTGTGGGAACCGTTTGTGATGAAACTCCCTGAGACTCGCCGCAGACTGCTCTGCTTGTATTGCACCTTCAAAAGAGCCAGCAAACTAGCCAGTGAAAAAGCAGGCAATGAGCAAGCCACACAAGATGAGCTGTTGTGGGGATCCATGGCTGCAGTGCCAGCAAGCATAGTGCGCCTCATTGCCACCAGAGCATACTTGGCGTCAGATGTTGTTAACAGTGTTTGTGCTCCTCCAGCTTGATTGTGAAGCATGACAGGCAGCATCTGCCAAGCAGACACACATATATGTTACAGACACACATACATGTTGTTGCTTGCTTGCTGATCTTGCCAGCTGATACGTTGTGGAGGACTAACAACCTGCAGCTGCAGCTCCGCCTTAGAGATCTCACGCTGATTTGTTGCAGCAAATTTTGGAAAATTTTTCATCATTGCCAGTCGAATATGAACCTTTACAGGGCAGGCTGGCATGCACAATTGTGTACATGCATCATGGACTGTTACAGGCATGGTAACATCAATGCCTTGCATGATATGCGACTCCAGAACTGACACAAGCTGTAAGAGCTGGTCAAATCCTGGCAAAGATGTTGACTTGTCAACAAATACCAACTGCAATGACCAGAGGATCAGCAATGCAACAAAGGACTTGACAATGTAGCTCAAGCTCGGCACACTGCATGACCAATGCATCAACAAATTCAACTAATGAAGTCAGCAGCATATACAAACTTACGAAGGATGTGGCTCATCATTATATGCATCTCTATGCATAAAAGGAATGAACCCAGTCATATATGGACGCTTGGTGATTTACTTGAAAGCTCATAAAACAGTTCACTGACTTGCTTGACAGGAACAGGGGTCCCAACCGACACCACAAAACGCTGCTAAGCGTTGCAGAAAGTCTGTAGCAAGTGTAGCTGGACAGTCAATGGCATCAACGAGAAATTGGTTGGATTCTTGGGAACTTTCTTTTGACAACAGTTCCAAAGCTGCCGGCCAAACTTCTGCACAAGCACAGAACAGACAATGAACATGTGCCTACAATGTCATCCTGCATACAGCTGTAACATCTGAGCCTGCAGCTGCTGCATTTGCATGATGGGTGAACTTATCGATCAAACAGATAGAGTACCAGTGGAGTAGCATGTTTTATTCCTTGCAAACAGCCTGTCAAGCCATTTTGACACCACAAAGCTGCAATGCAGACATCTTTACACCTAGTCAGGGCAAGCCATGAAAAGGGTGACGTTGTCAGACGTTTAATACAGAGAAGCTTGAGGTGATCCCAGTTGGGCCTAAGCTTCCCTTGGCCTTTTAGCCATTTGAGTGATGTCTGTCGACAGGTATGGGGAAAAGGCAGGGGGGACCTATCCTTGCCCCTGGCGTGATGTGACTCTGCAAAGGGCAATTGATGCATGGCCCTCATGGTCTTTTGCATGTCTCTGAAACCTTTAAAAATACCTTCTATCTTTCACAATGGTCAGGAGAAGCCATATGGTCATGCATGCAATTGCAAGACACCATTGCGATCAACCTCTTCAGCAAAGTCCTCCCAATCCATATTGGCCATGTCAATATTGCAAGCCATGATGCTAGCTTCCTTAGCTGCTATGTAAAATCTACGTGAGGAGCATGCACTGGGATACCGGAACTCAATGCCTTTTTTTCCAAGATATTGCCTTGTCTCAACTGCTAGCACGGCTCCTCTTTCTGCTGAACATTTATTTAGAATGAAGAATATTGCCAGTTCCTCTGTTCTGCTTCTAGCTTTTGCCAGAATGTCGCGATAACTAAAATCTGTCTCCTCAAATTGCACAGTCTCTGGCAAACCGTCATCCTCCTCTGTCATGATATCTTCCTTCAATTTTTGCAGTGTTGGTGCTGCTATTCCACGGGGGTTCACATAAACCACACAACACTTATTTGGCATGACCAAGCCTGGAGGCACAGATAGCAAGGCAGCAGTCAGAAGTCTGTGCGTGCACAAGGATGGGGCCTAATAGTGTACACATGACTTTGCGCCAGGGTGATAGAGCTGCTTTGACCAGAGACGGGCTGCACACATGCTGCTGCTTGTGAAGCAAGTAGGCCATACTGGGCTTGCCTTTGTTGTAGTCAGGCTTGAGAGCTTGCAAAGCCACGCAAGGGCCTGGAGTCAAAGCAGCGCTGGCAGCTAAAAAGCTGGCGACGAAGTCTTGGCCGGTCCGGCCGTCTAGTGCCCAGCAACCAACCCGGACCGAAGCGCTCCCGCGAATTTGAGCCAGGAGATCAAACGCTTCAGAGAGAAAGGTTACAAAGCCTAGCACGCCTGATAACTGAAGGAGACAAAGGTCATACGTAAGGGGAGATCTCGGCTGAAAACTGACATGGATACACAGTGCCAATGCCAGAAGTAGCAAGAAGACTGCAAGCTTTATCTTGCCAACAGGCCTAGCAGATTAGTGTAGGCTGTCCTCGACGATGTGACAGTTCTTGAACGGAAAATGGGAGAAAGGCACTTGGAAGCCAATGTCAATACTTGGCATGACATGACATGCCTCATGTAGCTAGTTCAAAATCTGTCTACGCGTCACATCATGATATGCTTTTGCAAGCACAGAGCTGGCACGATCTGCATCAACCTTCCTTGTCTTGAACAGGTCTGCAAGCCTCCTCTTGAATCTTTCTTGAGCCTTCTCAGGCAGCCTAGGGTCGACCTGTGACCAACATCACTGTAGTGAGCATTCCAAGATGACAGAGTGTGCATCATGAACCCTTATGGCTCATACATCGCATCAAACTAGGGTGGGCACAATGTTGTTGCATGCAAAATACATGCAATATACAATAGCTGCGCTTCACGCTCATGCTGTCATTAATGGAAGCATTGCTTCTGGCTTCAACCATCAATGCACATTCAAACAACGTATAGGAGAAATTGACCTGTGCTTTGACCAGATTATCATCATCTCCATGTTTGCCAGCACAGTCTTGATCAGAGGGCATCTTTGGATGCCTTGCCTGCGATGACACACACAAACAATGCTTGTAAGTCAAGGCATGCAAATGCATGCCATGCTGGGAAATGTGGTTTTGAGAGTTCTCCCGAGGAGTCGAGTTCTCTGCAAAAGCTCAGGGACAAGAGCTTTCAGGGGTAAATAATTATAATTTCTAGGATGCATACATGGGCCCTCCTCCTCTCAAGATGATGACAGCCATACTCTTGTTCTACAACAATAGTTGGTGCACAAAGCTCACATGGTATTGCGTCAAAGCAGCTTCAGCTGGCAGGCAAGCATCAGGACAGTCAGCTCACACTGCAACTTTATCGGATCCAAACTTGCAGCAATTTGCAGCAGACAATAAGCCTGTTGGAAGGGAGCTGACTTGCGTCGCACGCACCTCATGCCTGGCTAAGCCCCCATTTACATATCATCAGTGATACTATCAAAGTATATCTATGCATTGGCACATGAAGAAGAAGAAGAAGAAGAAGAAGAAGAAGAAGATGTACCTGTACAGCCTTCATGACTATGGATGCCATCTGAAGCTGCACCTCCTGGCTCAGCTCCTGCTTTCCATCCTGTGTTTGTGCATCAAAGGGCACAAAGCCATCAGCTACGCCCCCAAAGGCAAGCACTGTGGGTCTGATCCTTTCCGGTAGACTGCACACACACACACACACATATTCATGCACACTCACACTCACACTCTGACTAAACCCTAATCCACACACACTCATGCACACTCACACATACACTGTCACTAAAGCCTGATCCACCTGATTGGACAAAGGTGAATGCTTGTGACCAGCATCACTTATCTCAAGAGCAGAGCAGAAGCTATTTTGTACAGAAAAGGCTGTATGTATAGAGCCGTATGAGTGCTTTGTCAGGCCTTTCAGCAGCAGGGTTTCATAGGCATACTTGGCATGCTTCCTGTATGTCATGCATCTTGCCTGTTTGTTTGCTGGTCACTGTCAGTCACTAAGCTTACTTGAGTCACTGAGGTCACTGTCAGTCAGGTAGATTACTCGAGGCAGTCAGGTCAGTAACCTCACTTGGCAACTTCTTGCACGTGCTGCACATCCTTGAGATTGGAGTGCATGAGGGCAGGGCGCTGCCCGGGAAGGCCCTCAGCCCCTCCGCCTTGCCTGTCCAGCTGCTGACACCTGGCCTCCCACGCTGAGACCACCATCTCTGCAACCTTGCTGTAGTCTCCACTGTCTAACCTCCAGGTCTTGAACACGTCAAACATCATTGCGCCTGCACAACACACACACCAGGTCCTGTAAATGGGCAGGTTTGGCTGTCTGACCTCCAGGTCCTGAACACATCAAACATCATTGCTCCTCTACATAAGACACAGACCTGGCAGTGCGCAGGTTGCTGTGCCAAAACAGCATAGGCAGAACGCTTGTCAGTGCTTGATGCGTAAAGGGGCCTGAGTCAGACTTGCTGAGTCAGACTTGCTGAGTCAGGCTTGCTGAGTCAGGCTTGCTGAGTCAGCCTTGCTGTTCAGATGCAGATCAGCTGCTCTCTTGTCACTCATGCAGTGACAGGGCAGGGCTTTGCCTGTACAGCCCCAAGCACATGCCGGTTATAGCACAAGCCCAAACAGCGCGCAAATGTAACTTGAGACTCTCTGCAGACATGCAGGCTCTGCAGGGAACGCTGACATCAAACATCTCATGAAACACACAGTCTTTGCAAAGATCATGGTGTTGCTTCCAGCAGAAAAAAAGCTTCTCAGCACGCTTACAGCCCCAAAGCACAGGGGGGGGTGAGGGGGAGGGGGGTCTGATAACCATCACGCAGCTGCTTGTTTTACAGCGTGCTGCTCACCTATGCACGCACTGCCATTCTACAGCAATGTACAGTAGACGTATCCAAAACCATGCACAGCAGCTGTGACAGCGCACTGTCATACCTTTCTGTATTTGCCTGTCATTGGGATACAGCTCCTGAATGTCTTGAATGAACTCATCAGGCACCCGGGTAACCATGGCTGCTGCAACAAAGCTGTGGCTCCCAAAGGTGTCTGAGAGGGCTGTTGCATACTCAGTGCCCCCATTGGCCCTCAGGAACAGCAGATGGGCCAGCAACCCACAGATCTGAAGCCCAACAATCAGTCAGTGCCCATGTGGACAATCAGTCAGTGCCCATGTGAACAAGCAGTCAGTGCCCATGTGAACAATCAGTCAGTGCCCATGTGAACAATCAGTCAGTGCCCATGTGAACAATGGCATGCTGTTGCATTGGGGCATGACTTACAGTGTTCTGTGTATGTACCTCATCTCACGCCTACTGTATGAGTTTGGTAGCAACTGCGCATATAATGGTGTAGTACAGAACAAAGTTCTCGCATACATCTGCATTCCAAATCATGATTGGGCAGGATGAACTCTAGTGCGGCCACGGGCAGATGTTGACCAGAGCATAGATGTCTGTTGGAATACAGATGTCTAGACAACTACAACACAGCGGTCTACTGAAACACCAATGTCTCCTAAAACATAGCCACCTGTACTGGCAGATGTCAAAGCATAGTCACCTGTACAGGTCCATCTTCGCCACCTGCTTCGTCATCATAATTACTCATCAGGTGCTGCATGATGCTCATCACTTCATGAGCATGAGTCCCAATCAGTCTACCTGCATGCATGCACATTTGCAAGTTGCAACTCAGCTTTGTAACATGAAATCATGCTGAGTAGAGGCGGTTCTCAGAGGCCTGGACACAGAAGTATGCAGCTGACAGATATGCTGTTCCCTTTGGGGGGTAGGGCAGGGCAGGGCAGGGCAGGGCAGGGCAGGGCAGGGCAGGGCAGGGCAGGGCAGGGCAGGGCAGGGCAGGGCAGGGCAGGGCAGGGCAGGGCAGGGCAGGGCAGAGCAAAGCACAGCCTGGCAGCTTGATGAGGTCTCCAAAAGAAAACTGAAATGTCACAAAACTGACCAAGTTTGAGTCTTCACCCACCCATTTCTGCAATGCGGTCCGCAGGTTTGTGTACACCTTCTTCTTCCAAGGCTCTGCTGAGATGACTAAAAGCAAAGATGGAGGATGACCCAATGTAATTCTTCAGGTGATGCGCACAGAACCAGGTTTGAAGAAGAAGGTAGGCTCGGTCTGAGGAACGCCGCCCAGCAAACAGAGCAATCTGCATGGTCACACTTCTTCCTCACCAGGCATTCACACTGATTCAAAACACATTTACTGCATTTAGTATCTTGCAGTCTTAATTCAGTACTTGATCCGGAACACATTTACTTTATTTAGTGCCTTACAGTCTGGGGTGTGGAGCCATTGGTGACTCATCAGTCATCCTGGCTTGCAAGCACAGGTGTATAACATCACATCATGTCTGTCATTAGTACCTCACAGCGTATGATGAGGCCTGGAAAGATAGACAGGCTCAGCGTGAGCACCGTTTGCTAGCATACAGGGCAGACTGTGCAAAGTCAGGTCATGCCAATTAGCAACGTACCCGCATGCAGCTTGCTACTGACAACCTCAGGCGCAGGCAGACGCCCTGTAGCCCTGCAGGGCCAAAGGGCAGTTCTCCACATTTGGCATGTCTGCAGCACTTGGCAAGGTATTTGGCAGGGCAACGCCAAATTGCCCCAGAGCCAGCCCCTCACATGGGCTGCCAAGGTACTTTCACATGCCCTGTCAAAATCCAGCCGCATACCTTGCTTGTTACTCACACCAGCCATGCAACGTACCAGTGAATGACAAGAGATCACACATACCTTGAGCGGATGATCCAGGCTGTTGAGCTGATCCACGACCGCCGCCAGGTGTCCTAAGCTGTTGGCCACATGCTCGGTGCGGTCAATCCGGATTCCCCTCTTCTTGCACAGAGCGCGTACCTGCGCTCGTATTGTGTACTCCTGAACCAGCTGAGTCATTGTTGTCTCAGCATTGCTGGCTGCCTCTGCTGTACCTGCACCGCGCACATGGCATTGCTGACTCAGCGCGCATGGCATTGCTGACTCAACGCACATGACATTGCTGACTCAGCGCATATGGCATTGCTGACTGAGCGCAGATGGCATTGCTGACTCAGCGCACGTAGCATTGCTGACTCAGCACACATCACATTGCTGACTCAGAGCACATGATTATTGCAGCGCACATGACATCTGCAGCAAATATGGCAAATGCGGTTGCATGTCACTTCAGCGCTGTTTTTGAGTCTGTGAAGTGTGATCTCTGTTGAGTGCAATGGTGTCGGCCTGCTAGCAGGTTTGACGGGATGCTGGTATATTTACATGTATAGATAGACATACAAGCACATGCATTGTATGTGTATAAATATATACATACACACACAGATATATGCATCTATAGTACCCACGTGTTTGTTGATACGATATATAGCGCACATATGTACATAGACTGTGCAGTCAGCGCAACAACACAACATATGCTTACAGATGTGCAGCCTATTTGCCACCATAAGCAACTAGAGTATCATGTTGATGACAGTCAATGCTTTAAAAATGATAGCCTTTTGTCATATGATGATATGCAGCCTTTTATAGGGATGATGACAATGATTGAATGGTGAAGTAGCAGGAGGCACCTGATGCAATGCCAATGTGGCTTCCATCAGCATTGTCCATGTCCATCCATTTCACCTCGGCCACTCCATGCTCATCTGCTCGCTGTCTCATGATCTGCATGTGATTTGCCCATCGAGATTGTTACGCTGTTACTATGAATGGCACTGTCACAAGCTGGTGCCGTATGGCTCCATAGCAGCCAAGCATGTTGGGTTTCTTGAGGAATGCATGATAAGGTGTGATGCCCTAACATGAGATGATAACGATAATATGAGATATTAATAACATGAGATAATGGTTTGGGTGTTCTGACGACCCTATTGCGCAGGCGGACTTGAAGGGTTGTTGTCTATCATGAGTGAGGGTCCAAATCAGCGTAGTTTCTGTTTATGTTGGTTTCTCGGGTGAGACCAAGAACACAAAGTGGCATGTATCATGGTATCAGTGCTAGTCATGTTCACACTCAGTGTGTGAGTCACATTACATCATGGCATGGGACACCATGCTTCATCAGGTTGGGATGGTCTCTCTATATAGGACATGTGTTTGCACATTAGAGGGAGATGACTGTCCTAGTTTGGGCTGTAACGATTTTAGGGACATTGCGCGTCTGTGAGTGTGTGCAACTACGTACACAATCAACGCATGTAGACCTATATAGGACCTGATAGTCAGCAAGGCTCACCTTTGGAGTGTCAAAGCTGTAGAATGTCTTCAGCACCTCTTCAATGCTGTCATTCAATGGCTGTATTCTGG
>JAABUP010005015.1_pt1 | contig 20845 bp, 23 predicted proteins | sample 5559201 | NCBI WGS metagenome assembly JAABUP01 (sample SAMN10711887, study PRJNA513373) | rock metagenome | isolation source: Antarctica rocks | place: Antarctica
GCTTATAACTCATCCAAACTCAGATTCCCCACCGCACCGCGACCCTGGCTCAGCGGCTGGCAGAGTCGAGCACGGAGTCGAGCACAGAGTCGAGCACGGAGTCGAGCACAATGTTTTTGACACAGCTTTTGCTGCCTCACAGTCAATTGGACGCCTCTGCCCTATTTTCAAGGGCGGAGATGAACATGATTTAGGCAATTACCGTGGCATCACTGTTGGTACTGTTTTGTCTAAGTTGTGGGACAAATGGTACCACGGCATTTGCCAATCTTCAGCTACAAAGGTCAGCTTTTTCATGGACAACATGTTTTTTGACTCCAACGTCATGGCCTCTTACCTTCGTGACATAAGACCCAGTGCTTCATTGTTTTCACTCATCAAGTTCAGGTTAGGTGGTCACTCATTGAGGGTTGAGACTGACAGATGGCTGAGACCCAAACCACCTAGGGAACAACGTGTTTGTCGTCACTGTTCTATGCAAGCGGTTGAAGACGAGCAACATTTCCTTTTTGACTGCCCTTTTTACAGCATCATTAGAGGTCAGCATTTCTCGTTATTTGGCCCAGACTACCAACAACGGGACCTTAGGCTCTTTTTCGAGCAGAATTCCCACCAGCTTGGTTTTGTTGCACACCACATACACCTGTGCTTTCAAGCCAGGATGTCTGATGAGTCACAACTGGCTCCACTATCACCACCCAGACTGTAAGGTGCTAAATGAAAAAATGAGTTTGGATGAGATATAACCCCTGGGCACAGAGGCCTTCCCGAATGGGTCCAGATGTTGCGGGGTCCTGCGCAAAGCCACGGCAGATGCGAGCCGAGCAACCACGCGGCTGTGTCGCCTGCCAGCCCTTGGTGTCTGTCACGTTACCGCTTTGGCTGCAGCGTATGAACAGCCCGCTGAGGCAGGTGCAGATGGCAGATATGCATGCACAGAATCTCTCCTGCGAGTCGGGCACTCAAGTCACAAGCTTAGGGACCTCGGCGCCACTTTATCCGAGGTCAGGCGAGCAGGCAAGCCGTCGACTTCGTATGCAGAAGGCACTGGGCCCTGAGCCTCCTCTCTCTATGCATATCAGGGCCAAAATGGTGACTCCACGAAGCAGGCATGCAGCTAAGTTGCTTTGAACAGCGCATATCTGCTGCGGCAAAAGCTCGCGGAATCGAACTGGAACAAAACGACTGCTGTGTCACACTTGAGAAGCGCATGTTGCTCATACTGATCTGTGACAACTGTTGTGTTGACCTTGGGGGGCAGCTGAGCACTGAGCTTTCCGCACACAGCACCATCATGCATCCAAACTCCACATGTGTGCTCACGCACCTACATCTGCATGCTCCTCACCCAATCTGAGGTATTGTTGCTCCCGCAGCAGCCTGCCCATGAGCAGATACCCCAGCAGCTACAATTCCGTTTCAGCTTTTGAGCTTTTTCACACAACAGTCAAAAGGTGCCGGTACATTTATTGGTTATGCTTCTGCCAGCAAACTGTGACTACAGAACTTGCAAATTGTCTGAAGATGCTGTTGTGTCTACAAACGATTTGCCCGACACATGCATGCTGCTGCCAATAATGTCCCGAGGAGGATCAGAAGTAAATGTTGTCATCGGCCTGCATGTCATCTTTGGTGCTCACAATCCACATCAACTTATTGCAACATGCATGCTATCTGAAACGATCACCCTACCAGAGGTATGACCAGAAGCAGATGTTTTGTTCAGATGCTTTGTAGCTACATACCTGTAGGCCTCATCTTTAGGCTAGACCTATAGTTCAGCATGCTAGGTCTTTCTTGTTTTATATTGGTTTGAGCAGAGCAGTGATAGCTGTATGTCTTTGTTTTAGATGCATGCAAGTCAGCTTGATGAGTTGCATAACTGTGTGTGCAGCTGACCACTTACTTCAGCATGTTTTTCAAAAGTTTGGTGATGCACATGCTTCAGGTTGTTTTAGCTACAGTAAGTTAGGTTCAAGACTTCAGCTGGCATCAGCCTGTTTCAAATAAAGACCGACAGACAAAGAACTTCAGTCAAGATCAGCTAGTCTTCAGCCATGTAATTACATGGATTAATTTGACACCGTTGGACCCGACCTGAAGGCCACTTCAGCTATTGGTCCCCCAGTGCCAGCCGGGGCTGGCATGCCTAAAACAAGACCTCGACAATAACTCCAGCACAGCAATGAAACCTGCCTTTAGGTATTGCATGTCACGTAGGAGTTGTGCAGCTTTATCAGAACAGTCTTGAAACTAGACAGCCACAGTCGTGAGCCATCAGCTCTTTGGCTGTTGTCAGAAATCAGTGTGGCAACCAACGCTCAGCTCATAAGCAGGTGAAGCAACGAATGCAATGCCTGATCTGGTGGCAAAAGCTTCAGATCACACGTAAAAAAGTAGTTGAAGGCATGCAGATGCAAAGCGTGTACATTGCCAACTCTGCTATGTTGTGGTAGAATCTGCTGCTAATGTCTTAGCACCAACCCAACAGGACAATGATCACTACCCATGAAGTCTGTGAGGTGAAAGCAGTCATATACTTGTTCTAACAAGGTCTCAGACACCTGCAGAGCAGCACAATGATCATGACATACTTCTTTTGCTGATTGCACAATGCCTAACTCATGGTTTGAGGAGGGTATGAGGGCAATACAAGGGAGCTGTTCAACGTGGGACTTCTCCTCTGGCTGTTCTTACAAAGGTGTTGAGCCATATGCCATACAATATCACACCCCATGCTTGAGTGATCTGAGCCATGCACATCTTCTTTCGCTGCATCAGCATCTTGGCTACGTTATGCATGATGTGTTCAAGAAGGCTCTGCTGCTATACGCAGGCATGAGAAGGTGCAGATCTGCAAATTGCTGCCTCACCATAAAGTAGTCCAGCCTCCAGCCTTTGTTGCTGGTGCGGGTGTTGAAACGGTAGTTCCAGTAGGTGTAGCCTGTGACCTCGGGGTGCTGCCGCCGCCACGCATCTGTGAAGCCTCCGCCTATCAACAGCTTACTGAAAGAGTCCCTCTCCTCCTGCAGCATCATAAGACATGCGCTGCACTTTGCAAAAAGGTGCCTCTTTTGAATTGGCGGCAAATAAGTCAGCCCGTCAATTGTAGATCTGCAGCTACTGGCAACAATTACGCTTGTGTGATGCCACTGTCTGAGAAGCCTAGCTGGACTTGCTGCTCACAGCCAGCCATGTGTTTTATCAACTGCAAGCACAGCAAAGCTGTGATTGAAGCTGCAGAGCTTGCTTACACAATGCTGGACAAGCAAACACTGCGCTGCATAGTTATGAACGCATCTGCCTGCAGATCACCCACCAAAATTGCTGTGCGCACTGCATGGATGTATACCTGTGTAAACCCTGGAGACCGCAAGTTCTTCTTGGGAGCATGTATATCAATCTCCTGGTGCGCACAATTGAGGTCCCCAGTCAACACCACAGGTTTCTTAGCAGCCAACTGCTGAAGGTACTCTGCAAAGTGGACGTCCCACTGCTGCAATCTATAGTCTAGGCGCTTCAGGCCCTCTCCTGAGTTGGGTATGTAGGCGTTCACCACATACACTGTGGGGTACTCTGCAGTGATGAGTCGGCCTTCCTGGTCATGCTCATCCTTGCCCATGCCATGGCGTACTGACAATGGCTTGGTCCTGCAGCAGTCGACGCCCGCATTCAGGGTCAGAAAGCCAAACACCCTGAAAAGGGCTGGAGCACATCAGCGTACACATTCCATCTGAGCATGAGATTCAGATTGAGGTGTTGAACTCTTACATAGGCAAGAATCTTGATGCCTGGCCTTTCATTTGGTGATGGGCATTGTGGCAGGTCTGTCTGCAGCCAGGCAAGGCGGATGCAAACCACTTGTGTGAGCAAATTGCAGTACTGGCCGACAATGGCAGCATCAATCTAGACGATTCACTGCACAAGCAGAAGGAGGCATTCCTGCCACACATATACAGATTGTGCAACTGATGCAGCAGGACGCTCAAATAAGACCAAGCAATGCCACCAGGCACATGTCTGGCTTTGCTGCTGACAGGTGCAATGGAATCAGTGATGCAGCGGAATCAGTGCTAAACGGCCTGCAACGGTTTAGCAGACCCACAAGCATGCGAAGGGACAATCAGTTTGGATCATGCCTGTAACTATCTTACTTATGGTTCACATGATGCTACTAATAGGAGTCAGAGCTCATTTCTGTTAGAGCAAGAACGCACTGATGGTCACTGTGCGTGAAGCATCTCATTGTCTTGTAAGACTGCATGCTGTGTGCAGGTAAGCTGCAGGTGGACATGGCCAACATGTTGCCCAGCTCAGCTCTGTAGACGCTCAGCATGCCCAGCTCTTGCCCAAACCACACAACAACAAACGCAGACCAGATGATGACAGTTCCATAGTAGATGAAGAGCAAGCCTTGCCGCTGACTGGCATCAGCAGACTCTGTGATAGCACTCTGCAGCATCTTGCCCATGGAGTAGATCACATAGCAATATGCCACCATGCAGTACAGCATCCACAGCCCTGCAAAGCACACGATATGTCGCAAGCTTGTCTTCACACCCAACAGGAGACACACTAATTACTTGTTGAATTGTGTGGTTGCACTGTGGCTAATCAACATTCATGCAAGGCAGCATGTACAGAGGTAACACCGGTGTACTCATTTTACTGCTTTGCTGCACATGCAAGCTTGTATGAATAGATTGATTAAATGCTGTGTGCTGCTGTATCAAAGCTGTACTTTGACAATTGGAACCAACAGATGCAACAACAAATGTGCACATGCTTGTGAGTCTCACATTTCCACGGGGATGGCGCAACTGATGAAAGTAGCCCTGTCAGGATAACACTGAATTGGCACAGCACCACAGTCGCCACTTGTGTCCTTGTGAAGTCGGAGATTTTAGACACAACATAGATCAAAGTTGGTGTGGTGACCATCCACTGAGTGTATCGTGAGATGACCAACCTGCAAATGATGCAATGGCTAAGCAGCAAGCAGATGGTTGCATGAACCTTGATTGGGCAAGATAATTGCTTTCAACTTACGGGTTGCCTGCGCTGTCCAGTATAATGGCTCCATTTCCAGTGGCCAACAGCAAGTCAACGTATGCGGAGAGTCCCTTGATGAAGCATGACACCAAAGCCAGCTGCTTTTTAGTGGAGCCAGCTTCATATATCAGAGCGCAGCAATTTTGCACAAAAGCTGAGAAAAACGCAGCAGCGCTGACAAAATAGAACAGCTTGGGCATTTCGTGATATAAAAGTACAGCAGCTTCAGTTTCACTGGATAGTGATAGCTGTGATCGGACTGCTTGCCCGCTTGCAGCAAACAAAACACTGGCGACCCTGCACACCAGCAGGCTGTGCATGTCAGACGAGGCTGCTGGATCACGATCTGGCGCGCCCAAAAGACACTAGCCATTAACTTACAAGACCCAAAGAAAGGCAGACGCCAGCCCAGTCTCATCCTCAACAGCAGTTGGAGTGCTGACAGGGGACGGGGTTGGTTGCGATTCAAGGAGGGGCTCTTTCTCCTCGATCGTTTGCACCGTCGACCGTTGGAAAGTACCCGAATTTCTCGCCATTTCTGACAGGCAGGTTCAATGATAACACAGAACAAGCAGGCGACCTGAACTTGCTGAGTCAAAGTAGTTTAGCTGTCATCAAGACACCATAGTTGCTGACTCAAGAGAGCCAGACGGCGCTGGACAGGCAGCGTCCACCTTGATTGCACAGCTCATGCTGAACACGAGGGTGATCCGGGTTCGTCTTCCGGAATAGTGCAAACTTTTGACTCGGACTTCAATCAAATCTTCTTCGTGAGATCGCGATTACGAATTTACGACAGGGAAGAAGAGGTGTGGAGACCTCAGCAACCAGCATTCACCTAGACTTTACCTGTGGAAGGCAGGCTGGCTGTTGTTCAGAGCGCCCTTGACCGCGAGGTCAAAATTGCGTTGAGGTTCAGACAAGTGATCGAATCCAGCGTATTGCAATTCAAGTCACGTTCCTCGGTCGATCTATACACTGTTTACACGCTTCTGATCTCCGCGAAAAGTTGTAAGCTGGTCTAAAGGAGTGTTGGCAAAACATGGCCGACGACGACTTCAGTTTTGATTTTGAGAACAGCCTAGAGCCTCCTCAGGCAGCACAGCAGGTAAGACAAAAGTAGCTTTCGATGCTGTCTTAGCGTCTAATATCAACACTTGCAGCAACCAATTGCGGTATTTGTCATGCAGGGTGGGGCACAGATAGCCCCAGACCTACCTCCCGGTGCCCCAATTGGTCAGTCAATAGGGAACTACAAGAAAAACTACAGACAGGTGAGAGCTGGTGCAAAATAGTGCCCCTTGCTTTTCTCTGGACGCAAGCTAACTAGACATACCTAATGGACCCAGCTGTCAGAGCTTGATACTGACAGAGCTTTTGGTTTGCAGACGGTCTGTACCTATTGGCTCAAAGGGCTTTGCATGAAGGGAGACACCTGCGGCTTTTTGCACGAGTTCAATCCAGAACGCATGCCTGTTTGTAGATCGTTACTGAAGTATGGTGTCTGTAAGGAGCCAGACTGCCCATACAAGCACAGTCTGACTGACATCAAGGTGCGGTTTTATGGCCCGTGCTGCTCTGACCGTGTTGTTGGTCATGCTGCATGAAGTAGCATCAGACTTCATGCAACTGACAGTGCCTCTTGTGTCTGACAGGAATGCAATATGTTCAAGCTAGGATTCTGCGTGTATGGTCCCCAATGCAGATATCGACACACACGAGTTTCGGGACCGCCGCCAGACCCCTCAACACTAGAAGCAGCAAAGCCGTGGGACTTCAGAAACATCAATGTTGTTGTGAACTCTGTCAACACAGGCATTGCATCCAATGACAGACCTGGGTTGACAGTTGGTAGGGGCCGGGGCCAGGGCAGGTGTGTGTGATGCAGCCCTTGCTTGAAGCAACCGTGATAAGACAGGACCCCGCGTTTTGTACTAGGCTCTTGATGATGGCAATACATTTACTGTGTCGATTGTTATGTATCTTACCACAAATACAGTCCTACACGCACTCAGGAGTTTGTGTCTGCATGGTGATGCTCCGCAGTGTTGTTCTGTCCTTATGCACTGATCTGTCAGACAGTACTGGCCATGTCCCGCATGCCCTGAGAAGCTCTAGTATCTATGTGTTGCAGGCATGGCGGTGGCGGTCGTGGCCAGATGATAGCCAACGGTCATGACAACTATAATGGTCCACGGCAAATTGCAGACAGGCCTTGGGAAGGGTCCAGTATGCAAGGAGGCCCAAGACGGCCCCCGCCACCCAGTCAACATCCCCCTGGTGGCCCCATGCAGAATGGCACTGGCATACTTGCAGCTGTTGGTCAGCAGGTGAGTGTCAGCATCCTCTGACTGGTCTACCTTTTGCTGGTTTTGCCTTGTTGCTGGGGCCAATGTCTTTTCCTAATTTGCTGAATGTGTATATTGTGGCTGCAGGGTTTGCCGTATGGGTTTTAGAAGACGCATTCTGACAAGAAGCTAAAGTACCCTCTTGTTCATTCATCAGGCATCAGCTCATAGTGCACAGTCACTGGAGGACTGCAGCATGCTTTGGCCCCTGGTACTGAATGAAGCAAGCACTCAAACTCCTTCCAGCCAGTGTTCGATGTTAGAGGCATCCTGGGGCAGCTGCTATTCTTTTTGCACCCTGATTCAGAAGTCAAGAGCGGCATTACTCAGCATCAGCATCAGGCACTACAGCGCATTCAAGGCTTTTCATCAAAGCTACAAGCGAGATATGACTTCCAGCTTGTCTTAGACCCTGAGATAGTCTGAAATGCGGGACAGCAGACATGGAATGAGGAGACTGTCTGACTGAGTCAGACATGAAATGAATCCTTGCTGATGGATAACCAGTGATTAGTTTGGTCTGTGTAAAGTTAGTATTTTTGAGCTTGAACAAAGACACGTACACCTTTGCTGCACACTGAGCTCATGAGTCACTCAATGACCATGCTACTGCCTTCACTGCCCATTTAAGTACATACAGTATCATGGTACACGTTCATTATCATACATAATGTGAGCATGTGTCTTTCGGTTTGTGCATCCAAATTCATGCACTCTAGGCAGTATTCCCATGTGAAAGACTACCTGTATGCTTTGTTTGTTCTGATAACAAGAGATGCCCTGCAGATGTTTGCTGATTTGTAGACTGTGATCCTAGACACCTTGTGAGCTCCACATGTGCTATTTGCATGCTGTCTATCGTTCATTTATCTTTAAGTAACTAGAGACTCCCGAAAAGTAGACAGTGTGAGGTAGTCCAAGTTTTAAAAGCCTTATTGTTCACAGGGAACTTAGCACAATCTGGGGGAACTTGAAGGGGTTCTTCACGCTTGAGGTTTTGCAGAGGCTTGTGAGTTGCAGTTGCTGTGCAGTATCATCGACTTTGATCTAGTTTTGTCAACTGCACAAACCCTGGGTTGCCTGATTCACTTCATCGGCCTTGCTGGCTAGTGCAAATTTGGGAAGCTGTCCTCGGATTCATAACCAAGGAAAAAGCCCTGGGGTAGCCTAATTAGCTGCCATTGGCAATGCGTTTGGGCATGAATTTGTCAGCGCAGACATGCCACTCAGAACAGATTCTTGATGCATCATATTTATGAAGACCTCCCATAGGCCACAGTGTGTGTGTGTGTGGGGGGGGGGGGGGGTATGGCAGGTCAATGTGGACAGGGGGCATACAGTCTGATATTACAAGCACCTCACACATAAGTTGCCAAGCACTGGGTGTCCAATGAACGACTTTGCAAAGGAGACAGGCCGAAGACCACATAGGGTCCAGAATTGTTCATAGGTCCTGACACGTTTCGTCCCAACTACACAAATTACTCCGCACGTTACACAAATGACTCAGCACACTGGAAAATGACTGTACAGGCACATGTAACAACAAGCTCAGCAAAACTCAAGTGTCTAACATAGCGTCTTCCAAAACACCATCTGGATCGAAAACGTTTGGGTCTGATGATGGAAAGTCAAGGGGTTTTGCTTGATCAGGAGCATTGATGCCAACGTCCACTGAAGAAGGTGCTTGAACCTGCAGGAAAACATAATTGCTTGGACATCTAAAAACATCAAGCTTGGTGCTGACATACATTGCTTGTAATGACTGCATATTGTATCAGACTCTCTATGATCCAGGCATGCTACCAGGCTGTGCAGATCAGTGCATCCTTGATAACGTGTATCTGGGGTCTGATCTATCCAGGATACATTACTTGTAATATCAACACAGCAGACAATCAACCTAACACAAGGCCAGCTCAGTGCTGTGATGTCCCACCTGTGGCATAGCATCTGGGACAGCAGCAACATTCTGCAGTGCAGCCTGTTGCTGCTGAGACTGCAAGGGAGCCTGCAGGGCTGTTGTGCCCTGCTGCATAACAGGGTGCTGTTGCATTGCCTCTTGTGCCTGTAACACAGTGTGGCTCTGCTCCACGGCAGGATATTGCCGATGAGGAGCCACAGGCTCAACAGAGCCAGGAGTGATGGCCTGGCTAGGGTGCAGCACGCCAGCCTGTGGCAACAACGCATCTGTGCTCTGCTGCAGCTGAGGGTCGAGCTGCTGCTGCTCAGAGCTCTGCTCCTGACTCACCATTTGCTGAGCAGGCATGGCCTGTCTGAGGAATGCACCTGCCAGGCCTTGGCTAAAGAAGGGGTGCATGGTCCCATCTAGTGCGTAGGCGTTGAGCCCCTGCGCTGCTTGCCGGGAAATGAGCTGAGCCAACAGGGCTTGCTGAGCAGTTGCAGTGCCCAGTGGCTGCAGCTCTTGACCATTGCTGGGGCCGCTTGAAGATGCCCCTGGAGCTTCACTCCACGCACTGTTGTCTTGCTGCTGTGAGGCAGCAGGCAGAGATTGCGACTGTTGGTTCAGCCGCTGCTGCATCTGCTGCTGGGCCAGCAGTAGCAGAGCAGAAGGATGGCCAGACTGGCTCTGAGCTTGGCTATCTGCGCTGCCTGGTGCCTGACTGGTTGCAGCCTGTCTCTGCTCTGTCAGATGAGCTGGCACAGCAGCTGCCACGCTGTTGCCAGTGAGAGCAGCATGAGGAGCAACAGCAACAGCGCTGGATTGGTGGTAAGGCACCAGCACTGGCTGCTGCTCTGACTGGGGCTGCTGCTGTACAGCAATGTGTGCAGGCACAGCTTGAGCAACTGCATGCTCAGGACCTGTCTTGACGGCCTTCTTGGCAGGACGAGACGCCCTTTTAGGCTTTGCAGCAGCGTCAGCAGCAGCGGTGGCACCAGCGACAGAGGCATCATCTTGCTCAGCCACAGGTGCAGAAGCCATGGGTGGCTTTGAGCGTTTCCTGGAGGTCATGGCATGAGTGCCAGTGGGTGCAGCAGCGACAGGAGATGCATCTGCAGAAGCAGGGGCTTTCCGTTTCCTCTGAGGCCGCTTCATGACCTGCGGCACATCCTCATCTGTCTGAGAGGGCCTGCGTGCATGCCTCTTGTTGGGAGAGGTGCGGGGCCTGGGGGCTCTGCTGCTGGCAGCTGCAGCCTCCCTTCTCTGGGCACCGTCTTTGCTGATGCGTTTGGACTTCTTTCTGGGGCCTCTGGGGTGTCTGTCCTTGCCTCTGGTGCGCTTGGCTGGAGCAGTGAGGGGTGCAGGCGAGGCTGACTTGGCCTGGGTGCCATGCAAGTGCTGATTGACTGGCCCCACTGGTATCATCTTCACTGGAGCAGGCTGCAGGTGCAACAAACCACGCTCAGGAATGGTCACATGCCAGTCTCTGGGGTGTAGAAGCAGTCAGATGTGCTCAGGGCTGCTATATGTCGGACATTGTCTTGAAGATCACTCATGCACAGCTCGACTTTGAGGAATGCAAGGCAACAACATCAGCAAAAGCCAGATGCAATGAAAACAGTCAAAGGCAACCCTGCAGCAGACGAAGAAGTGCAACCGTTGACGCCGCATGTGTGCGCTCATCTTTCAGTCTTGTTTGCTGCCGACAGAGCTGCAACAAATTGTGGTAGGGCCGAGACTCACAGGGTTGACTTTGCGGTCAATGGCTGCAGCAATGGCAGCATCAACATTTGGCACAGCCTGCTTAGCAGTCTCCACAAGCTGCTCAAGTTCTTCCAATGTGTGCCTATGGGCAACAAACCACACAACTGCATCAGAAATGCGAAAAAGGCAGACAGAGCCATGCACACAGTCTTGAGATGAACACTGACTTACAGGCTACAATGCAAACATTGCATTTATGCAGGCACCAAGCCTGGTCAGCAGATGCAAGAGAGGGCAAGAGGGGTCACCTGTACAGCAGCACCTGCTCACTGCGTGGGCAGCCAAGCTGGTGAGCATGCTCAGTGCAGGCAGCCTTGCCAGGACAGGAGGGAGAGACAACAGCGTACAGCCACATGTCACACTTGCAGATGAGACAGTCAATGTCCTCTGTGTCTGTGTACATGCCATTCTCATCCACAGCTCCTGCAGCAGAAGAAAGCGACATCAGACTTCACAAGTGAGAATGCTGCAGATGGCAACAAGAAGCACAAGTTGCAAGACACAATCACACCTAAAGCATGGTTGCTTTTACAGCCCAAAATAAACACCTGGTCAGATGCGCTTGTGACCATGACTCACTTTGATGCGCACACCAGCAAACTTACGAGGAGCATCAGGCATGTGGTGCACACAAACCATCGACAGCATTCTGACTGTCAAACAGTTAGTGGCGGTGTTCTTTTGCACCTGGACTGCCGCCGCACATGCGCTTGCCAGGCAATGGGGGCTCAGCAGCAATGCCACCAGTCTCACGCCTCCTCTTCTCCTCTCTCATCCTCAGCACCAGCTCCCCAGCTGCCAGTGCAATAGCTTTGGGAGGGCAGTCTGCCTTGTTCATGGGGTCAAGGAAGGTGAGGTCAGAGCGCTTGCCAGTGCCGGGTGCATACGGCTTGTCCCCCTTATGCTTTGCTGCTGCAGGCTGAGAGGTGGAGGCAGGTGTGGCAGACGTGATGGGCTCACCACCAGCTTCAGTGGCAGCATCTGGCTTAGCAGCTTTGGTAGGGCTAAGAGATAGGCTGACAGTGTTGCCTTCGTCAGTGACAGACATGTCCATGGACACGGCCTGCTGCTTATTGTCTGCAGCCTGCTTGACAGCCTCTGCTGTGCTGACCAGGGCCACCAGAAGAGCATCATGGGATAGGGTGATTGCTTTGCCATCTCGCCTGCAACTTAACACAGCAAATCAGATCAGGAACATCACAAATTTGCTCATTCTCTCTGGATGATTCAACTCCTTGAGCTACAGGTATTGTGGAAAGTGCACACATGCTTACTTGATATAACGCCACCAGCCATCCACAAAAATGCACTTGCTGCAGCTTGCAGGCTTGGACTTGAATTGCAGCGATGCGTCCCACACTCTTCACACGTGCACACAATACTGGCAACTGAGTGTCAGGGATGCACCTGTATTTCTCAGCTATGTCCGTGCCATATGGCAGCCAGTCTGGCGGGCCAAAGTTGACAGCTTCAGCACAGTTGAAGCCTGTGTTGAAGCCAGAGTGGTAGGCATTTGGGAAGGTGATCACAAAAGATCCCTCTTGGTGCACCAGCCTGTGCACTGGGACCCCGCGCGCCTGCAGGGCAACACACTTGCAATCAGATGCTATCATGCGTCTGGACAACAGCAGACATATGTCATGAGACACAATACCTTGCGCTGACCAACAGAAAGCGCGACTTGTTGCCAAAGCTTTCAAGTACAGACGTTTGTATTACTGATGCAGCAGGGAGACAGGAGCACAATATTCCGCCACGATCTATACCTGCAGATTCATGGGTGACACCATGGTGACGAGGGAGTACATGAGATCTGGTGCAGCCTCAAACAGGTCAGGCAGAGCATCCTTCATGGCCTCCTCCAGTGCAGAGGAAGCATTTGCAGGCACTCCGTACCACACCTGCCAGCAACAAGTCATTGACTGCGCTGAAGTGGTATGCAACAAAGGGCCATGTACAGCAGCAGAAGACACAGACAACTCAGGTACTGCTGATAGGACTGCACACACATGACACAATGTGCTTCACTGGCAAACACAAGCTGTGTAGCATGTTAGCCTTGAGGAGTTAGCTTGCAGGGATCTCAAGCCTTGAAGGGATATCAAACTGAGTCATATCATCAGCAAATTTGACAGCAAGTTGCAGATACCTTAGGGGCACCCATATGGAGATAGTTGATGGAGCAAAGAGCGTGATCCTCAACGTGCCAGCAGAAGGCTGACATGCAGCTGCCCACATACAGCCAGGGCACCATGACACCAGTGATCAGCTCATCTCCAATGTAGTAGCGCAGCACCGACCCCTGCAGCAGCAGTCACAGACATTCAGGTGCTAATTGCAAAGCAAAGACTGTATTCAGATTTGGCAACTCAATCTGTAAGAACAGATGTGACAAGTACAGGGACACACTGTTGCCCACAAACACGCAGTTGCAGCACAACTGTGGTGATCATCTGAACATTCATGTCAGCTTACCTTGCAGCGTGGAAGGTTGTTGATGTTCCAAGCATGTTCACTGTAAACAGTCTCCTCCTTGGTGTATGTCCTCTTGCTGTTGTCTTCGCCAGTGTCAGAGTCTGTCTTGGCAGCTGGCTTACTGCGAGAGACAGCCTGCTTCTGCAAGTGTTCCTCCAGCAGCCTCTGCCTGAAGGGTGGCAATGGGAAGCCAGAGCCATGGTGCCCGGAATCCAAATCTTGCCCGTAGTAACTCTCCACCACCTGTCATCCCAAAGAACTCATATCATGAGTCTCTTGTATCTTGACCACGTTGACTGGGCGACAGTAGTCAGTGATTATCAAAGGCACGACCAAAATGCAAGAGTTCACGATTTTTTGGGAGATTCATAGGCAGAAAAGGCAGAAGAAGGGGATGCTCACATCATCCGGCGCCTCGATGACACGCCAGAACTCGCCCTCTATCTCCTCAATGGTGGGCTCAGGACCAGTGTAGCTGCCAAGCTTGCGTCGCTTGGACAGTCGCTCCACAGCAGCGCTTGGGTCTGCTGTTGGCTTAGGGTCACCAAAATGCAGAGACTTTATCCAGTCTGCTGATGATGCAAAGGACTTCAAGGTGTGAGTACGGTCCTGCAAGTGCACAGACACACATGATGAGAAGCTGTTGTACAAATAAGTCACTGAGGAAGAGGTGTGACACGAGGCAACACCTGACTGTTGTTGATATCTGCTGTAGTGTTGCTAGCACTTGCGGCTTCAAAATGGCCGCTGACAATGAAGCTGAGGTTGAGTGGCCACACACAATTCAAATGTATGCCGCAAAAGCCAGCATTAATAAGCTGCTGCTTTGAACAGAGCACGAGAAGCCTTACCAGGGTGTGAAAGCCGAACTCCCCAACTTCCTCCTCCTTGCCATTCTCCTCAAACTCTTCTGGTGCAGGTGCACCATCAACATTGGCACCAGATGATACCTTGCCAGCCCCATACCTGCAGAAGATGAAGCTACACCTTGTGACCTGCAACGCTGCAGTGAAAACACAGGACTCTCACTGGGACTCAGACCTGGTTTAGTCAGATGTAATGTACCTCTGACATCTGCCCTGCCCAGCTTGTGCATTGCCAGGGGCGTTACAAGTTGAGACTGTAGAGGCAGGCGTCATGCATAACAACATCTCCTGCCCAATGGCAGGGTCGACAACATTGATATGCTTAATTGCACAAAGTGCCTGCATGATGACACGTGCCCTTGAGGCATACTTTTCCCCAAAAGTCATCAGGTGTTGCACTTGACAGCACGCAGCTCTGCAAGCAAGTCTGCATCAAAGACAGCACCTGCCAGAAGCTGCAGCCTTGCGCCTGCGAGAGGTGTTGGGAAGGCGCATGCATAGGTGACTGGTCAGCTGGCGGCGGATGAGGAAGCGGAAGCTCTCTGCACTCATGCCATTGGTGCCTTTCTCCAAGGCAAAAGGTGGGGCCCAGCCTGGCGGCGGCACAATGCAGCAGATGCCAGCTCTGCATTCACAATCAGATGATAGAGCCAGCATATAGTGACATAGCATCACCATCCACAGATATACCCCCACGAGTCAGACTCTACCATTAAAGTCAAGTAGATGTTGCTTCCTCTCAGCACATGGGTCAGTGTATAGCAGACACTGTGAGCAGTCAATCAATGGCCTCCAGGCATGTTTACACTACATGAACACAGATCTGATCAGAAGTAAGTCAAACAGGCGGAGGTGGTCATCCGACTGAAAAAAGAGCTCACTTTTCGCCCTCAGGCTTGATCTTCTCAATGTATGCCAGCGGATCCTTGAACTCCTCTGATGTAGGGCGAAATGTGGGAGCTACAGGAATGCCCTGCAGCACTCAGCAAAGTGCATCAGGAGCCAGCAGAGGCTATCTGGCAGAGTACAATACTGAGGCTAGACAGCAGTGTCCGTCCAGCTTGAACAACGCTGCAAAGGCATGCCATACATGAACAGCATGCAGTCCAGATTTCAGCAACAGAGTGCTGAGGTAAATGTTTGCATTGCTTGCTGCATAGCTGATTCCTACACAACAGCAAACTGACGTAGAATCCTCATGGTACCGATATGAATGTGCAAGAGCTCAATGCAACCCTGGACAGCAGGGACCCTTTTGCCGTAACAAGCACACCTTCTGCTGCCTTGATGCATCTGGCTTCCACCTTAGACTGGTGGGCCGCTCCATGCTAGGCTTGTCCCTACACGCCCCACAACCTCCTTTGAGATATCTGCACTTGGTGCAACCAAGCAGGATGTCCATCTCCTCTGGGGGCTCAGGGCTGTCCTCCATGACTGGGGGCAAGGACGCCTTTGCAGTCTTTGTCCTGTCTGAGGCTGCAGCTGCAGCAGCTTGTTTGCCTTTGCCAGCCTTGCTGCCGGCCGCCTTGCCTTTGGGCTTGCCACGGCTGCTGCTCAGCACAAAATCCTCGTCGGTCTGTTCTGATTGAGCGCGTTCTCGCTGGCGCTCTTTCAAGATGCTGGTGCGTTGCCTTGCAGGCGGCTCTGGCTCAGCATCTGCTATGGCCTGTGCCACTGCTGGCTTACAGGCACGAGTATGGCGAGTTTTTGCAGCTTCTGCTGCTGTGATAGTTGGAGCTGAGGCAGTGGCATCTGCTGCAGCAGGCTTTGAGGGTACTGCAGCAACATGTGCTTGGTCTGCTGTGTTTGCCTGCTGCTCCTGCTTGATGCTACCTGAGCTTGTCTCCGACTGTGATTGCTCACCCTTGCCCTTGTCCGCGTTGGCAATTGAAGCACCCAGGTGGTCAACAGCAGTTGCATCTGATTTAGGGGTAGCCTGCAAAACCAAGGCAAGCATGAGCAAGAAGATGTACATGCAAGACAACACAATGTGCTCACCACTGAACCTGCCTGAGCGTGGTGCTGAGCTTGATGCTTGTGAGCTGTGATGTTCTTGCATGCATGCAAAGGCACGCAAGGAGTAGTGGGGGCACCTCATGAGATTCAGAATCGTCATCCTGCGCATCCTGGTCAGGCATGCTTTCATCAGAAGAGTCTGTTGCATGTGCATCCTCTGCCTTCATGCCACTCTGGTCAGAGCTCTCAGAACCGCTACTGTCATGAGCTTCCTGCAGACATCAGGCTGGGTAGGCAACTGTAAACCATATAGAACAGAACAGGTCCTAGTCAACATCTGCTTGGAGAACACATGAGCAACATCCCCAGCACAGGCACAAACAACGTACATCATTACTCTGTGCCTGCTGAGCAGCAAAGTCGGTCACTCTCTTGGTTGCGGCCAGTGCGCTGGCTCTTTGAGGGCGCATCACAGGTTCTATGACCTTTGGGGGCTGATTGCCTGCGCAGATGCTGGACTCACTTCTGTGAAGTCAAGACATAGCAATGGCCAATCAGCACACCATCTCGCACAGCTGCATACCTCCTGCTTGTGTCAAGCTGGCTTCGTTTTGTGGAATTGGGTTAGCTGGTTGTACAGCAGAGTCTGAAGGAACGCTACCAGGAAGGTCGCCGTCCTGCATAATACTCGTCGCATCAAGTCGCGAAGTGAAGTCAGAAAGCGCATCTACGTAAAGAACAAGGACGGGTGACATCTGCTCAGTATGGAAGCACGAGCATGGAGGCCTAGATGTCTGGAAGGGCCTCTCGACAAGCTGAGAACGCGAATGCTATTGACCTGAGGGCCAACCTGAGGCGCGCCTCTGTTGCACGCGGTAGAAAGCTCAGGTGCTTGACTGCTTCTTGACTCGTGCCAGGCTTTTGGTGCTACTTGATCGCCTTCAGCAAGTGACAAGCTTTGCTCTGCTGCACTCATCCTGCCTAGGCAGATGCCGCGCCACTCGTACGCTGTCTACAATGTCACTCAGGGACAATGTCTGGCTCAAAACAAAACCTATAGACACACAGCTGGTTCCTTCAGGGCCCGCCACTTGTGTGCAAACTGCTACAACGAGCTGTTGACAGCAGACATTGGTCCACTCAGCAATTCGTGCTTTCTGATATGCTGAACGAAAAGGGCAACGCACATGTATCAATTTGCAACTCAACGCTGCCTTGGGTAACTTCAAAGTTGTTACTTGCAGCAACTCGCAGACGCTCGTGAACGCAGCTGACAGAAACTACCCTGCCAGCGTCCTAGCGTGAGCAAAGAGCCCAACGATGTTGCAATAACTGTGAGCACTGCCAAGCTGAAGCCAAGAGAAACAGGCCTCGTACCTGCTACGTTCCACTCAGACGTGCAGCAGGTAGTATCAGCTGAAATGCTGCTTGTTTGGTTAGAAAACCAGAACTGGTAAACTCACAATGCGTATAAACAACCAACTCAGCAAGCTGTCACGCCAAAACGCTGAAGGCAGCGCCAACGCCTCATGCACCAGTATACACATGCCCCAGTGCAAAAGGTGCCAATCAATCCATTGATCTTCTTCTTTGTCACAGCGTAATTCCAGGTCTGCTTGTGTTAGCATGCATACACCTGTAGTACTTTCTGCTAACAGTCAAACATTGCAAGTCACTATTGTCATGTAAAAGCTACATATGATAATCAATACCGACCATGGACTTTCATGCAAACATACGCAGATGGCTGTGGTAAGGTGCTCACAGTCACACATGGCATGTACATGGCACATGAAAGGTAACTCCCTGCATCAGGCAAATATATATACACATGCGCACAACAGCATGTCAACGGAGGACCCAAAATTGATTGTATTTTACCAATAAAATCTAGGGCTGCAAGTTCCATTGCTCGGTTTCAGTCCTATTGGCAAAACCACCCCTGCAATCAGGCCCGACTATTAGATCTCCAACTTGGCATTTAGCAATTAAGGCAGAGCAGGTCATATGTAAAGCATAGCCTGTGAACAGATGCTAGTACGCAGCAACTGTTCACAGTTACAAGAATCCTAACCTGAGTGCCACTGTACCATCTTTGGCGCATTGGGGTGGCGTATTCGGTAGTCATCCGAAAGCGCACCTCTCATGTTCACCTGCATCGCACGGTCATGTTATACACCCAGCATCCCTTGGGCAATGAAGAATCTCAAAGGAATTGCTGGGCGCCATATATGCCACAACAGGCAAAGGATTGCACCATGAATTGTACCCAATACATAATGCTCTACTTGTAGTACATGGTGTTTCACAGTATCAGCAAAACAGTCTAAGGAACAGGGGGAAATACATGGGCATTATTTGTTGGATGTGTTTGGTCAAAAGAAGGGTACTATACTGTGTCAACAAGCTGTCTGTGGCTGCAGCGTCCAAAATGACTTCTGCTGTCAGTCGAGAAGCATTTGTGTGCTTGTGCAGTCATGCAGTCACAAGCGGGTATTACGTCGCAACAGGAATCATTTGAGTGTGCCAGTCACACACAGGATGAGTATTTGAGATTTTGAGTACTGATATTTGACACCATGACCCTCAATACGCAGCCTTTGTAAGTATCGGCACTGGAAGGTTTCAGTACGCTGCAATCCTGGCCATATGCACTCTGTACCTCGGGATTTAGTGGACCCTCTGAGAATTTGAGCCAACAGTCTCCAAAAGAGTGGGTATGGACATCTGGCTCAAAACATGTCTGCTGTGAACACCATGTGAACACATTGCACGGCAGACGAGAAAAGGGACCTGCAGCAATGAACAGCATCAATACATCAGGCAAACAGGCCAGTGCTACAGCAACAGGCAATGTGCGTGTGCAGAAAATAAAGATGAAACCCTGCAGTCAGAACAGACCAGCATTGGTGCTGAAGCGTGCATCATCAATATAAATGGTAAGCATTCACCTCCTTGCTGAAGAGTAGGTGAGTATGACCGACACGCCTCTGCGCAGTCTTCTGCAGTCAGTGTGGTATGGCCAATGCCCCATACTACAGCCAGCCCGTCATAATCAGCATGCTGCTCAAGCACAGCCTGTGCATGCTCCTTGGAAGCCCCACTGCTCTGCCATTCATGCCACCAAGTGTTTGTAGGAGATCCCTCCAAGCATTCAGGATTTACGTGTGCATACCTGGGAAGAAGGAGCAGGTGAAGGGTGAGCTGAGTTTAAGCAGTTCCACATACTGAACAGAGTGAAGCACTCTGACCTCCTGAGTGCTCACCCCTCAGCAGCAGGTGATCCGCACACCCGTGCAGATAGCCTCCTCAGCATGTCCTCCGATCCTCGTCTCTGCAGCTCTTGCTGTTGTTTGATTGTGTGTGTCCTCGAGATTTGGCTTGCCAAGTTATAGGTTGCCAACAAAGAGATGCTGACCACGACCAATATTAGCAATACGGGCAGCTTTCTGAGCCTCATTGTTCAGCTGGCACTGGCATCAGCACGGTCAGAAATGCAGCGCAGCCTTGCAAGCTTTTGCAGTGATAGGACACTGGCTAGGGCACTTGCGCGATAAATTTTGACGAGATAAATTTTGATTGCCTGCTTTTTGAGGGTCAGTTCGCCAAGGAGTCTATCAGCATTTGCCCGAAGAACAAACCGCACCTGCTGCACGATAGCAGCTCAAATCACAGCTCCGAACACATCAGGTCGAGCTGCAAAGCGCCCTTGTAAGGGCCAAATTAGATGCAAGGGCCGTTCACAGGGCCGTTCAACCTCTTCTGTCTTTTCGCGTCGGGGGCTGTCAACAACAACTGTTGTGCAAGCCCTGACCATGTCAGCCAGAGCAAACTACCTTAACACACAGCTACGTGTCGGCACCTAGCAAACGCAGTCGTTAAACTTGCTGAAACGTCGTGCATACATCCAGGTTTGATAACTGCATGCTCGTCGACAGCGGCGCTTTACGTGATGATACACCTCCAAGAAACGCAGCAGAAGCCGTGCAGCGACTGACACAAGAAGCTCAGTCCCTGGCAACAAAGTTGAGACAGCTCACAGGCTCCCTTCAACGTTCCTCTAGCGACAGTGTCAGCAGCACCTTGCAGCATCTTGCCGTTTACGATGAGGCCGTACAGTCTCTTCAGGTGATGATCGGTCAGTTAGGCGGTGCAGATACGGAGCTGAAGACGAAACGCCACTTTACCCACAGTCGTCAGCTAATGTAGTTACTTTGTTGTCACAGGCAAATGCCACAGCAGCAATCCTTGCATCAGATGCTATGCAGCAGGCCTGTAGCAAGCTGTATGAAGAGCTTGCAGCTGTGGATAATCTAGCAAAGGAAGTGCATGATCTTCGAAACAAAGTTGAGCAACTTGAGGCTCGAGTGAATGCGAAGCTGAGAGATTGAAGTGCACTTTTGTGTTTGACAGCTGAATATGATTTCGGTTGGCTATTCAGCTGCATCAGGTTGACATGCGGCCAGAGGTAGACTGGCCAG
>JAABUP010005016.1_pt1 | contig 20843 bp, 22 predicted proteins | sample 5559201 | NCBI WGS metagenome assembly JAABUP01 (sample SAMN10711887, study PRJNA513373) | rock metagenome | isolation source: Antarctica rocks | place: Antarctica
GCGTGTAGTAGTGTGTGCCGCCTACCAGGATGGGTAATTTTCCTCTTGATCTGATTTCCTCAATGATTTTGATAGCTTGATCCTTGAATTTGCCCACAATCCATGGTTCGTCATCACATTTTACACATCCGAGTAGATGATGTGGTATGGATCTTCTTTCCTCAAATGAGATTTTATTTGTGGTGACGGGTAGTCCTTCATACATCTGGAGCGCGTCGCCATTGATGATCTCGCCATTATAACGCTCAGCTAGAGCCACAGCGAGCTATAAATAATCAATCTAAGGAGGGTACACATCAGAAGGTAGAAGGCGGACCTGAGATTTCCCCGTGCCTGTAGCACCAACAATTGCAATCAAAGAATGTCGCAGGCTCTGTGCTAACGCTGACATTGGCAGCCGACGAAACGCTTGATGTGGCATGCGTAAGACACAGAGCAACCTCAAGCTTTCTTCGCCCCTAGGTCTTCAGCGTATGGATGGAGTGATAAAGTATCCAGGTAGCACGGCCTTGACGGTAACTTGCAATTCAGATGCAAGAGATGCTAAATCGATACCTTATCTCAAGATCTAATCAACCATGTTGGTTCTAGCTTTATGCAGGGTTCTTCGGCTCTACAAGGGTTTAGATGCCAGGATGCTACAAGCCTACAATACCCTCTAGGCACTTCCCAAAAACTACATCATTGATCATCCACGAGATCAATTAACTCCCGCAACAGGTCTAATACCACCTTGAACACAGCCCAAATGTCAGAGAGCAATGGCGTTACCAAAGCAGTAGCGCCTTCCATCGACGTCAAATCTCTTTCCTACGCCTTTCCCGACGGCTCCTCGGGTCTCAGGAATGTGATCCTCAACCTCCCACCTGGCAGCCGCACTCTACTTATTGGCGGTACAAGTTCCCCATCATCTCTTGTTACCATATATACTAATACCTCACAAAGCTAATGGCGCCGGTAAGACCACCCTTCTCCGCCTCCTCTCCGGCAAACGCCTCGCCCCCAACGGCACCGTCAGCATCGCCGGCGTCGATCCCTTCAAGGACGGTCTTGAAGGAGTTACCTATCTTGGCCTCGAATGGGTGTTAAACCCTATAGTCCGTACGGACATCGATGTCCCCACCTTGCTCGCATCCGTAGGCGGTAATTACTACCATGCGCGCCGGGACGAGCTGGTTGAGATTCTGGACATCGATCTATCATGGCGCATGCACACTGTCAGTGATGGCGAAAGGAGACGTGTACAGCTGGCGATGGGTTTGTTGAGACCGTGGCGGGTGCTGTTGCTCGATGAGATCACGGTCGATTTGGACTTGCTGACGAGGAGTAACTTCCTGGCGTTTCTAAAGCGCGAGACGAAAAGTAGAGCTTGCACGATAGTGTACGCTACACATATTCTGGACAACCTAGCGCAGTGGCCGACACATTTGGTGCATATGCACATGGGACTGGTAAAGGGGTGGGGAAGCATGGAGAAATTTGATATAAACGCAGTGCAAAAAAGTGGAAACAGTCAATTAGGAGAATTGGTGCTCGAATGGCTGAAGGATGATTTGAAGGACAGAGGGCCGAGGCAAGGAATGAGTGGTGAGGGGAAAACATATGAGAGTTTGGAAGGGAAGGGAGGATATGGGAACGAGAGAAGAGCATAAAGAAGGCTATATTCACTGCACATATTCAACATAGAAGGCCCGAGATTATAGAAAGGACACTTGAACAAAGCATTCGTGTTTACGGTACGGCAGGCCCCCAGATCACTGAAAAGCCGGTACATCGTATGTTTCTGTAGTTTCGGAAGTGATGTAGGATTCATTCTTGGACAATGCTGGTAACAGAGTATAGTCGCAGGGAGCTATCCTCGCTAGCTACCGCCAGATACATATCCTCGCTCTGCTGCTGTATTTGAGTTTTGACGGTTGATTCCATGCTGGTCACCATCGGCCGCCACGCCAGCTGCGTGATAGACTTAGAGGGTCGTAGGCTAAACAAGTCAACAATTTTCTACGCTAAACTTAGCCCAGAGCTGTAACTCACCTATCTCCAAGCACATAGGCTTGCTGAACTTCCATATTGGGGCTGCTGAAAGTATATACTGTAAGCTGACCCTGTTCGGTTCCAATTGCAACAATGAGGGTGTTGCGGATTATTCGAGGAAGGACATCAATTGCTGTTACTGGTGATATTTCTGTTAATGTGCTGGCGCATTCTGTTCCCTTTGCCTGCATCTTCCATATTTTAACAACCTTATCCCTGCCAGCGGTTGCAAAGACTCTTCCGACTTCTAGTGGCGCCCAGCCAGCGCTCAGGATCATCCTGGAATGACCTTTGGGATTGGAATCCTTGAGGCTGTACCTCTCTGATTCATCCACGTCTTTCTCGAACACCGCCCACTGCCTATCCCGACCAACGCTAAGTAGCAATCGGTCGTCTTTGGAAAAGCGTAGGCATGTGACAGTGAGGGAATGTGCCGTAAGTGTAGGTTTGAGTTCTCGCCACTTCTTTGTCTCATACAAACGAATCACTGCGTGATCTATCGAACTTGCCCTACAAGCCGTTGCAACAATGGTACCGTCATGACTAGATGTGACGGCAGAAATCTCATAGCCATGGCCATAGAGCTTCTCTCGCTCAGGCCATAGGGTATTTCTTGCGAGATGATCTTCCAATGGTGGTTGATCTAAATCGAAAGTTTTAGCCAATGTTATAGATGCAACGTCTGGAACTTCCCCCTCCTCTAAATCGCCATTAGGGTTTAAATTTCCATCCACGAGATTTTCGACTGCCTTGTTTGATAACCCAAGTACTGGAACATTGGCCGCATCAGGTAGCTCGTGATGAGCTGGCATCTCCATGCCGCAAAGCTTGTGTAGCAGATTTGCAACAGCTCTGGGCTCATCGAAAACACGAAGCAGTTTTTCATCAGCTCCGGATATGAATCGAGATCGGCCCATTGAATCTATGCAATTCATGTCATATCCGTGGATCTGGGGCCGGGCAAACTCATGCCATGAACGTCCGGTGTGCCGCTTCCACTCTGCATGTAGTCTCGTGGTCTGATCCGATCCAGTGGAGAGTAGATATGTGCCGTCCTTTGCCCAGGCAACATCCATCACGGATTTTACGTGACCACCCACGCCAATACCCTGTACCCAACGAGTCTGATATTCATCGTAGTTCCACAGTCTCCAGCTCCCAGTCCTTCCGAGGCTGATCACACTGTCACCGTTTGGAGACCAAAGACCGACCCAAAATCCACCGGTACTACCGGTTGCTGTCGTTGATCCCTTTTGCGCGCTAATCTCCCCTAGCCGTGTTGTACAAACCCATATACCTGAACCTACATCAGGCTCCCATATGGCTAGGGAATTATCCGCTGAAGCTGAGAGCAGTCTGAGGCCTTTACCAATCCCGCTCCAATACACTGTATAGATCCAATCTTCATGTCCGAGTACAAGGGCTTCAAAAGTGACCGAATATGAAGCCTTTGAAGTAACAAGCTTATGTGACTTGTTGGACAGCAATTTCTCGAAGCTTCCTGTCATGCCATTCTTTCCGTCGCCGAGGGTGGTACGACTCTGTTCTTCCTTATGAATCCGCCAAAGCCTTATGTATTTATCCTGACTTGCGGATGCAAACAACAAATCACTGCTTGGCTCGTTGCTCTCCTGGGTAATCGCCAAGGAACGAACCCAAGCTTCATGCCCCATCAATGTAGCTTGATGATTGAAACGGCCTTCTTCCTCTGCTGTATAAATCTGGACGAAATTCTTTGTACCTGCAACAGCAAGAACCACATCTCCAGTCAATGGGAGCTCACTCAGTATCAATGCCAATGGAAAGAACCGGGGAGTAGGCTTAATCGTCTGTATCAATTCTGTCCGCACAATTCCTCCATCCAGTGAAAATTTCCATATCTTGACCGTTGCATCAGCTGATCCTGAAGCGAAAACATCTTTCCCAGAAACGACTCCTAGACAGTTGATAGTGCTGTCATGGCCTTCTAGAACCAGAACCTCTTCGAAGCCCACTGTGGAAGTAGGCTGAGCCTGCCACACTCTGATAGTTTTGTCGACAGATCCGCTCAAGATAACCTGTGCCTTGCCTTGCCGTTGTGGGAAAAATTTGATCGCATTGACTTTGTCGGTGTGACCCCGTAACAAGGCATGTATGCCTCGTTGTCCATCATTCTGTTTCAACTGTGAGCGGTTTCGATACCTGAATATGGAACATTAACTACCAACGGATTCCAAAGTCCGATGTTTCTCTCTGATCCATAAGCAAGAAGGCCAGCGGTAGTGTCCCAGTCTGCTGCTGCTGGGTGTCTGTTACCACCTGCAGCGATATACTTGAGCGTAAAAGTGGTCATCAAGGGACGTTTATAACTTCACGAGTCTTCAGTCATGTTCTCAACAGTATTTAAACTTTTTAAAGCCTGATCGAGTTTCATTGGTATCAAAAAACAACTGCTTGGAAAGCACCTGAACGTCACTTGCAATAAGGTTTAGCGCTTGTGCATATTAGAATACTGTTAAACATCAGGCCACCAGATCCCATCTAAATGCCGTGATCGGCTTGACACTCAACTCAATGTCAGATGCCCAGAGCAATATTGCGATTGTCGTTGAGTTTAGGTACGTTCTTATTTCTTCTATGGGTCTTGAATCAATCGCTAATCTCTATCAGCGGCGGCCTCGAGCTGCTGTTCTCCAACCAACGCAAACACCAACTACACCTACCATCGACCGATGAATATGACCAACCCGTGAATCTAGCCTTCCTTGTGCGTTATCTCTGCCAAAACTTTATGAAGGACCCAAGGAAAGAGCTTTTTGTAATGGACGGCACTGTGTAAGTCTTACCTTGGAGACGAGCCAGTCCAGTCTGACAAGTCTGCAGACGATCCGGAATCCTAGTTCTGATTAACGATGCCGATTGGGAATTGGAAGGCGAGGAGAAATATGCACTGAAGAAGGGCGATAACATCCTGTTCGTCTCTACACTCCATGGAGGCTGAAAGGCTGTATCCTTCGAGGACCTGTCAGCGCCGTGCTGGTTTTGTCCGGCTGCCTATACCGTTTAATGTCTCGATGTATAACCCTGTTAATTGAGCCTGTACTCGGTTTCTACCTATATACGCTGCGAACGACAATACCCAGCTATTAGTCTCTCAGTGCTCTTTCAACAAGCAGGTGAGCTCCATCACCAGGTTCAGGTGGGGTCAATACGCCACTTTGGGGTGAACCTGTGGTTATCCTGGGAGTGTTTGCTCCTGTTCTGGGAGTGTCCAACCCCATTGGCGTAACTGCGCCACTGGGAGGTAGACTTGGAGGGACAGGGATCTTAAGGTCTTCGGGAGAACCTGGAATGGTATGTTTGGGCAAATCTGGTATTATGATTCGTCTAGCTTCGTTATTGTAGCTGGCGGGGATGATCTCAATAATCTCATTCCTAGGGAAGGAAAGGCTAGGTATGTCTGCGGCATTGCAAGCCATAAGGTATCCATAAAGAACTCGAAGTACACTTTCGTGGGCAATTATGAGCAGGTCGTTCTGTTCCCTTTCAAGTTCTAGGATGATTGGTTCAAGTCGAACAGCAAGATCATGATACGACTAGTTTCGCTTAGCCGTGATCCACCATGTGAAGGCAGTGTCAGTTACTCACCTCCGCTCTGGGGTATCGATGATGGTAGGGATCTGCTTCGTGCTTGGCAACCTCATCCGGGAACAATTGCCTAATTTTTCTCTCCGACATCTTTTCACATATCCCAGGATTAAGTTGACTCATCTGAGACCTTTGGCGTACTCTATATCCTAGTTCATAGAGATACTGGGATGTCTCTATTGTCTTCCGCCGCGTTGATGTCCAGATTGTCAGAAGCTTCAACGGTACATCAGGCGCCCCTCGATCAATAAAGGCCTGCCTCTCGGATTCTCTGTGACGAATCAGAGCGTCCCCCATCTTCTGTGAGTACTCGATGCCTATCTCGGAAAGAGACGCATCAGCTTTATATGAGTCCTCTCTAGAAGGACCAGCCTGTTCTGACATTAGTATCTTCTTTGACAAGAATCTGAAATGTCCAACCCTACCCGCACAAAGTACGTATGCCTTGCCTTGATATGTAAATTAAGAAGATAAAAGACAATCCTATAGGACAGATATCCAAAGGAGCAGTTGTTGACGGTTAAGCGCTCCCCAGCATTGATCATCTATTAAGTAGTATTAGCTTCGCCGCCTTCTAGAAATTCTGTGTATCGGACTCCCTCGCCCTACCTTGATGTAATTTAGCTCAGGTTCTTCCATTGTCTCGAAGTGTGGTATCTTTGCAGACATCCTTGCCAGGTAATGCTTCACTGCATCGTCCGATGACCAACCGATGTACTTGAATCGTGTCAGCCTTGCACTCTCGGTCTCTTCGGGCCGACTGCACCTACATCAGGAGACGAGATCTTGACATTTCGCACATTCTCTTCGATGATTCGCTCGTCGTCGCAAGCCGACTCGATAAAAAGCGTCTTCGTAGCCATGCTTCATTAGCCAAACCCTAACATCTATTCAATTCCCTTACCAACACATCGTGCTTAGCAAATTCCTTTGCAAGAGATCTCCGGCCTGCCGCAAGCGGGTTGACAGCGTCATAGATAGCAATTTGTCCGTTCTCGTGATTTAGGAAGTGATAAATGTCATCCCGGCATTTCTTCAGAATCTTCTGGCGAAGAAGTACCGAGCTGGCAGAAGCTAGAAGGTCGTCAATTCAAGCCCAAGTGTGACGGCTCAGTATCGTAGCTTCGTTAGAGACTTACCATTGACAAAAAAGTAGTCATCTGGAACGTCTTGGCCGGGCCCGACATTTTCCCTTCTGTAATCCCCAAGATGGAAAACACGGGTTTTCACTCCAAGCCTTGGTTACTGCATGAGCTGATGGACCCCAAAAAGCTAATGACTTTGAGAACGTGGGTTTGAACGTACCATCTAAGGTATCTTGCTAATGCAACAGATATGTGGCTGCGAAAAAGCTTGTATCAATAGGGCTCGTCTGCAGCGCAGCGAAAGCGACAAACGTACGTCTTGCCTCTTGCCGGCAGGCCGACGGTGATTATGGCTATCCTGCCCGAATGAAAAAGGCGGCCCGATTCAGTACTGTAGAGCTGGGCTGGCGCTAATTCTTCTCTATCCGGCAAGTCATGAATGGCATCCACAAAAGTGCTGGACTTTCGACGGAAACGAGGGGAATTCGCAGCAACATCGGCGGTCCTAATGGGATACATCTGTCAGTACTCGAAAGCACTCGAACAACTAGTTGACTAAGGGGCGGTCATGAGTACTTCGCAGGAAAGAGCCACTTACAATAAGGTGTCCATGGCTACCCGAGGCCACTGTTGCCTTACTGTCAACAAGTTACGACTAATCGCAACACTTCCGATATAGAGTGGGTATTTCCGTGTTCGTGCATGTTTCTAAGGTGATTGTCTCTGCATGTACGGAATATTAAGAACTAATTGTTGTTTGCTTTGTCGTGATATATCGGCTCGCGGCTTATCGATATCGATAAGCTCCGGCGAAGCGCAACTCCCTGAAGTGCAGGTAGTTAGCCGGTGGCCCTACCTGTACGTCAACCGACATTTCCCTAAAATTTAGTTCACAGACTCGGCGTGTCCTGCTGTCTGCTCCAAAGCCCTCAATAAACCTTCGTCTACATCCGCCCTTCTGCCTTTCCCTTCATCTCCTAGCATCCATTGCGTACTATCCCTATTTCAGGAGACGGGGTTCGTCTTCGCGCCTTTTTCTCGAAACATGGCGGATGTGGAAGCCTCGATCTCCCCAGCTTTCGTAGAAGAGAATGCCTTCATTTCAGCAATCCGAAGAACATATGTGTCACTATCAGAGAGACGAGATGCCTTAGGACTTTCCAACCCGGGGACGGTGGAGAACATCGCCCGGGAAGTTCAGAAGGATGTTTTCCTAAATAACTATATGTTCACTGGGCTACGGGCAGACCTCACAAAGCCTTTCAGTGTCTCTCCTCTTTTCCATGTCTCACATGCCTTTTCCATGGGATCTCAAGGCCTTCCCCCTTACACGTTTGCGGCACTTTATGGAACACCCAAGGTACGCGAGGTTCTCAAGATGGGAGACAAGGTTTTGCTAACCAAGCACGTAGATCTTTCTACAAGGAAATGTCGAGAATGACGGTCAGCTCTCTGCAAGAGCAAATTACAAATGGAATAATTTCCTTGTTACAAAAACAAATGCACAAATAGCGCCCAGCCCAGGCCAGGCCATGCTGCAAGTGGATAACGATGTAACTGGCAAAGACTTTACCGCTTCTCTCAAATCGATCAATCCATCAATCATTGAGGGTGGCTTGAGTGGCATATTTATCGCCAGCTACCTTCAATCTTTGACACCAAGCCTTGCACTCGGTATTGAGGCAGTATGGTCACGAGCGGCGCTGAATGCTAGTCCTGAAGCCGCCGTGTCCTATTGTGCAAAATACAAAGGATCGGATTGGATTGCGAGTGCGCAGTTGCAGGCCCAAGGCGCAGTCAGCACATCCTACTGGCGAAGGTTGACAGAGAAGGTGGAAGCCGGGGTGGATCTGAATCTACAGTTTGCGCCTGGTGTTGGTGGTAAGAGTTTAATGGGGAGCGGAATGCGCAAGGAAGGTACAACGACTCTGGGCGCCAAGTACGATTTCAGGATGTCAACATTCAGGGCACAAGTTGACAGCTCGGGCCGTCTGAGCTGTTTATTGGAAAAGAGAGTCCTACCACCAGTTCAGTTGACGTTTGCAGGAGAACTGGACCATTTCAAGGCAAGTCAAATTCTCAGTAACTTCTGTTCTTTGGTTCGCAGCTTAGCTTAGGTTTTGGGTACACGAACACATACTGATTACCTTATTCGTCCAGCAACAAGCCAAGATTGGATTGGCCGTTTCTATTGAGGCAGCCGGCGAGGAAGTAATAGAGCAGCAAGAGAAGGGCTTGAGTCCTCCGGCCGTACCGTTTTGATCGTCATTGGACCAGCTCCGAGCCGTATTTACATGAGTGGCTGTTCCCCTTTTATCTTGTGAGAGGCTCCCACTTCCACCACCACCCTTCTCCGTGTCCTTTACTAGAATTCGGTCTGAGCGATACTTGGCCTCCAGAAATCAGGAAGCTGCATGAGTGATGTTCCTCTAATCATATGGGGTGTACGGCATGGATAAGATACCGTGTTCTTGCACTTCTTTACACATATTATCTGGCGAGCGAGGTTCGGTCCAGGTCGGCCTACAACCGTTTGTATTTACAGAGTCATGTACAAAAGCGTCTGATCGGAGCTCTCTACGTCTAATCCGTGATCCTGCTACCATAGCGTACTTTTTGCCGTTTTTCTAAAGCTGAATATGCAACCTGTTTCGATGGACTTCTTCTTTCAGATTTGGGTCAAGGCTAGTTTATCGTTCCGAAGTCCAACGTCAAGAAACCCATCCTCGTTTACAAGAGGGACCTTCGCAACCTTCGTTTGGTGCTAGCCGGATGTCAATCGGTATATGATCAGAGCACTAAGCTCCGGATACAAACATGAGCATGCGGCTTAGGGCTGAGCAGTTATCTTTCGTTGATCAACGGCTTCCCACACACCCTAAAGATTTTCTTTTCAGACACTCCTGTCCAGATTTTGAGCGAACGACCGGGTAATCCGTTTGTGGCTGCATGAACCGTAGGTAGTCGGGGCGAAGATGGCCGGGCAACTCATTCTTATCTAGCAGTGGTGAGTCGATCGGGCTGAACGGAGCGGTGAGATCCCACCACTGCCGCTAGGAACTATATCGATCTCTGGAAAGCAAGCTCGATGTGAACCATTGACTATCCAACACCGCCCAAGATACGCATCTAGGAAGTTGATGGGTTCGGGAACAAACATTATCTTGCCAGCTAATGCACGACAAGTTACGTCCTACTACCCGCTGTCGTACAACAGCCACGATGGCTTCTCAGGCACGGCCATGTATATCAGATTGGAGTATCACAGGTGCTTTGACCTTGAATTCTGTGATGAAGCCCGCAAAACCGAAGTAGTATCATTGCTCTTGTAACACTAGAATTCAGTCTACAGATGGCACAGCGTCTAGAGAGTAGTTCGGGAGGGATAGAACTGCCCGGCACCCTGCAGACTCGATATTCCTTGCCCTGAACAATATGTCCGATGCACGGGCCAGATGAAATTGGGCAGTTGAATAACCGGATACTGTATCTTAGGTAGTTCAGGCACCGGGGGCTGACTTGAAATTGTGTAGCGCTGCAGCGTCAGCACTTGGGATTTGGGAATGGTCGTCTGAGGTTGCTGATTGGTCTCCGTATTCTAGTGGAGCCGGCAGGTCGGTCATGCGTGAACCGCACGGATATCTGTCTGCTTTTACTTGACCGCACTCCAAATCCCTTCAGCATCAGCTGAGACTAAAGTACCTACAGTAGATGAGCCTCACGGACGGTAAAGCATCACCTTTGCCGCTGTGAGAGGGGTAAGTCAGAGGTTGGGTCAGGGCAGCCAACCACAAGTCGGATGGCAAATCCAAGAAGGAAACTGTGAGGAAACTGATGCTCCAGCATCCACCAGTCAGACCCGTAATTGTTGATGATGATGATGATACCGTTTTTCCCTGAATATCCTCGTATCTGACGACGCACATGTCCATGCATACATATCACATGCATCCTCAGCACAATATGGATCAGGGCCCCCATGCAGCTTGTAGCTCGTTCCTCCTATGAGCGACCTCAACCACTCCATCCACCACCCAACAGGACGTTGACATTCGCTATAGACATGCAATAACGGGCTGGAAAAGCCAATGGGTGTTGACATGTTTGGGTCGCTCAGTTCACATGTATCCAATATCAATGCAATCAGATAGAGAGTACAGTACCTACCCTCGAGCATCCAGGCCGCTTTTCGTCATCGTGCCTTGAACTCCCACAGATCTTATCCCACGTCATACCATGTGCGGTTCGTCACCTACCTTACCTTGAACCACTCTCACGTACTCTCCCCAGCATGCTCACAGGCCGGATCATGAGTTTCCACACTGGCGGGACTGACGAAGATGCTCATCCTCGTTATGAGCAAGATCAGAGGTCCAGGTCCGACAGGAACTCGGACGAGAAAGCTTTACCGCCGCTCCATCTGAAGTCAAAATAGATTCGGAGGCATGCACGACATCAACTGGCACGAGCTCAAGATTGCTTCGTTCGGTAAGTGAGAGGACAGATCATTGGCTGCTTGCCGTGGTCGGGTACATTGAATACATATTCCAACCCTACACTAGTACATCCGTACCTCTGCAAGTTGTGTATCACGGGGGACAGAAGCATGCAAGGCCCCCAGGCCGAAGGGAAATTCCAGAGTAGAGGGAACAACAATTAGATCTTATTCTTATTCTTATTATTCTTATTATTATTCTTAATCCCAGCAGAGAGTTCGTGTGTACTTCGGCGCATGGATCTCTTTATCACATCTAACCATCTAACTAAAGTACGTACGGTACTCTATCTACTACAGGACTGCTACTGTATAACAATTAACAACCTCTTGGGGTACCATCAGATACAGTATGCGGCTTGTTATCAGGTTCAATAGCTTCGATGTAGCCATGTGGTTGCCTTTCTTTGGCGGGACTTTGAGGTAATTATCTATTGAGCACCCAACGATGCTCTCAATACTTTCTACAGTAATAGAACATTTTCATGCTTGCGAGGAGCTTCATCACTTCTTTGATTTAAGACCTTGCGCCCATAGGTTCCGTTGTTCTCGTACTGTTCAGTATTAATTATTATTGAGTAGAGGTTCCTGCAGCGGCATGTCTAACCAGTCTAGCTCGTCTGTCTGGGCCGCGATGATGATCTACTTTGTTCCCATGACCACCCATACGCCTCCCAAGCCCCAAGCCCCCCAAGCCTCCTTCCAAGCTTCCCAAGGGAACCTAAAGTCCCTTAGCGCTCCCTATCCCCAAGCGAGCAATTCAGCTGCAGTACCACGAGTACCGAATACAGAAGTACCTTATGGGCTTATTCCCCTCAAAAGCTTTCCAGATGATGCCCGTCCAAGGTACAGTACTCGTACCACTCCTGTTCTGAAATGGAATCCACCATAAAAATGCACATGAGATAATTCCCTTCCCTAATTGAAACGCCCTCAAATTAATTCCCCCTTCCCTCTACTTTACCCAGAACCATACCAGAACCATAGCTTACCATCCATCCATCCATCCATCTTACTTCCCCATCACTTCCCTCCTTTGCACTTTCTTCCATCTTTATTCCCACAGTTTTCAAACAAACTACTGCCAGTCCTTCCGAGTACCTTAGCCATCGAAACCTCCCCCCCCCAACAAGCTCTATCATCATCATCATCATCGAGGTTGAAAGCCGCATGATTGTGGCTTGGCGCTGGTGCCCGCATTCCCCCTCTCGTTTTCCTAGCACAGGGCGCTATTGCCTGTAGACATTGTGCACAAGTGTCGTTGGTGAACCACTCTCGCGGGCTTCACTTTCGACTTCCACCGCACTCAGCCTCTGCCACCTAAATTCACTCTTCTCAATACAACCGGTGTGTTGTTCTGACGTGCACCTATTTCCCCCAATTGATTATTCTCCGGCCCTGCAGGCACCTCGAAACGTACAAGTCCTTGAGACGGCGCTCCTCCTCCTGTGTCAGACGACCTTTCGGCGACAGCAACATACCACCTTCATAACCATCTTTGACAGCCTCCGGTGTATCCTTACCTGTGCGCCGCGAAGCCCCGGTCGTCTGTCGTATCTGGATCATAGCACTTCGTTCGACATCTAGGGCTACCGTCGTCAGTTCGAGCTATTCCCAATAGAACGGGGCTGCGCTACAAGGGCGACTAAGCGATCACTCAGCGACAGTGACCATCAATTAATTCACCACGACGGCGTGACTTCTACGCGTCATCATCACATTCACCTCACGTGTAGGATCACCAGCTCCTTCAATCCTTCCTGGTCTCAACACCTTGAGCGACCTAGACTTCGCCCAAGACGGACTTCACCGCAGACCTTACCTTGTCTCGTCACCAACTCCTAAACTCGAGTCCTCCGTACTCTCGATAGCATAAAGCTGGGTTGTTTTGGCTCAACAAAGATGTCTTCCCAAAATCGCCCCGCTGGGTTCTCAAGCTTGCGCATGGGAGGTAAGTCCCACCAACACGGCTTGCTTGCCAGCGCCGGAGGCTAATTGTAGGAGAAGAGGTCATCCGTGAGAAAGTCCAAGATGGCCTCACTGGCGAAACCAAGGAAATGCAGTACACGCAATGCAAGATTGTAGGAAATGGCTCTTTTGGGGTGGTCTTTCAGACCAAGCTTGCCCCAAATGGGGAGGATGCCGCGATCAAGAGAGTCTTGCAAGACAAGCGTTTCAAGGTTGGTCTTGTGGGTTAGAGAGTGTACCATCATGCTGACAACTGCAGAATCGAGAATTGCAAATCATGCGTATCGTCAGACACCCCAACATTGTGGAGCTCAAAGCCTTCTACTACTCCAATGGAGAGCGTGTAAGTTTCGCATGGAAGATTCTGATAAAAAAGAGACACTGACAAGCCATTCTAGAAAGATGAAGTCTACCTCAATTTGGTCCTCGAATTTGTCCCTGAGACTGTTTACCGCGCCTCACGCTTTTTCAACAAGATGAAGACCACAATGCCCATTCTGGAGATCAAGATCTACACTTACCAGCTTTTCCGCTCGCTCGCGTACATTCACTCCCAGGGAATCTGCCATCGGGATATCAAGCCGCAGAACCTTTTGCTTGATCCGAATACGGGGGTTTTGAAACTCTGTGACTTTGGGAGCGCCAAGATCTTGGTTGAGAACGAGCCCAATGTCTCATACATTTGCTCGAGGTACTACCGTGCACCGGAGTTGATTTTCGGCGCCACGAATTACACTACCAAGATTGGTGAGTCCATCACCATTTGCGATGCTCGACATGTTTGCTGATTCATTGACTATAGACGTCTGGTCTACTGGATGCGTCATGGCGGAATTGATGTTGGGTCAGCCTCTGTTTCCGGGAGAGTCAGGCATCGACCAGTTGGTAGAGATCATCAAGGTACTTGGGACACCGACTCGGGAGCAAATTCGTACCATGAATCCAAACTACATGGAGCACAAATTTCCCCAGATCAAACCACACCCGTTCGGCAAGGTGAGTGTCTCTCTTCGCTGAGTTCAGTCGATGTTGTTGATCTCGTTTAGGTTTTCCGCAAAGCGTCAGCTGAGGCCATTGATTTGATCGCAGCCCTACTGGAGTACACCCCTACCCAGCGTCTTTCTGCCGTTGATGCAATGTGCCATCCGTTCTTCGATGAGCTTCGTGACCCAATGTGTCGTTTCCCAGAATCTCGCCACCCTAACGGTGCTTCGAAAGAAATGCCACGACTCTTCGACTTCTCTAGGCATGGTATGTATTCCAACCTAAATTTCAAACCAACCGTGCTAAACGAAGCGTAGAACTTTCGATTTGCCCAGAGAAAAATGTTCGCTTGGTACCACTTCACGCGCGTAAAGAACTTCTATCAAAGGGCCTGGATCTTGAGAGCTTCGTGCCGATGACCAAGGATGAGATGATGGCGCGTCTCGATTAAACTTAGAGCTACGAGACATGCATAACGAAGTGAACGTCAGCAGCTCTGTCTAGCCCTTATGTGTAGCGTGGCGTTTACCATCACCATTCGTTCCCGCCCAGTCTTTTCCTTGCCGATACAGTGATATGCGGATACATGGTCTGTGGCATTGTTGATGGTATGGAATAAAAGCATCATGCGGCCCTCTTCGGAGAGGGGCCTCGGTTTTTCTCTCTCAAATGAAAGGCTATGGGCAAAAGCATGGATAAAGAAGTTGTGTACGTATGGGCAGAATTTTCAAGGAGGGTCAAGAAGCTGCGAGCTGGTAGGAAAGAGCCGAACCAGAAAGAAGTCTAAGGCTACGGAGTTTGTAAGGGCGAACCACTGGGATGGCAGACCTCAGATGAAGTAGCTACGCCAAGTACTTTCATGATTGCTTAGCAGCTTCAATTCTTTCGATCGAGCAATCAACCTAAATTTCCCCTTTACCTCTTCTTTCGCGTATCGTTTCAAGCCTGCTGTTTGGGCGTGTTGGCGTGCAAAACAAAGACGGCTTATGCTTGCGGCTTTCGTCAGTAGTGATGTATATCCAAGATGTGCACCGTTGATGCCTTTCACTGAGTCCATCAATATATCTATATGAGGTACACGAGCGCCAGCACTACTACTAACGTCACGATCAACAGGCAATGATAGTGCCGGCAATAAAGAAATTAAGGAGGTCTATGATAGATCTGGCTAGTGAGAAATGGTCCAAAGCTTAGTGCAGTAAGTAAGTGAGAGGTGATATGGCTACAACCGGGGCTACAGAAGGAGCTGAAAAGCTTTTCACTCTCCGACCAATGAATATGTAAGAGGAATCCAGGCCATGATGATCACCTTGACTGGTCCCAAAATACCCTCTGCTTTCCACGCCCTGGGGTTAACTTATCTGACGTGGTAAAGGTTGATATCTCCCTTTTTCGAATAATTTCAAACCACAATCGAAGTTCACGTAAGATACAGGCGGGTGTAATGCCTCCAAAGAAGCTACTTTCCTAGTCCTAGCATTGCAGGAGGTGGGTCATAAGGCATGGATACCAATCCGGCTACGTTATCTGACGACAACCAAGATGGTATCAAAATCGGCAGTAGACCCGATCGACCACCCACCCCAAAGCACGTCGATGTTGCATATCGTTGTGTACGACGGAACGTTGCTGAAAGAAGGAGCATTATGGTTAAATCTGTAGTCACCGAGAAAGTGGCTACGAAGGGGCTAGCAAAGCCATTGGAGGCTAGCAGATTTATGATCCAAAGAGCTAGAATGGGGATATCACCGAGTGACCGAGCATGTACAAGGGGGTTCTGAATAGCTTCAATCGACCGGTGCACGAGGGTTCAAGGAGGGAGTTACAATATTTATGTAGCATTTGGTGTTCGCTTGCTAAAACAATTGCCTTCCTATGGCCCTTTGTATGAATGGAAAAACTATACTAGGAATTCGCTCATACAAAGCTGCATAATATCATCATGATGGGCATATATACTGTTGTGTTAATGTCAACACCTAGGCTACCAAAGTGTGGAAACTCCAAAAATTCGACCGGTCCTGCATGCTACGGAGACCGCTTATGGTGTTTCACCAACCTCATCAGGTCAGCAAGACAGGGGGTACGGAGGTCCGTGAAACCGATTCCGTTAGAAACTACACCTCGACAACAGTACCTAATTGCCTGCAACAGAAACTAAGATCGTTGTTCAATTTATTCAGTCTTTGATTATGGCCGATTACGACAGGAGGAATGGTTCATATCGGGGGGGTTTCAATAATCGCAAACGGCGGTATCAAAGAGGTGAGCCTTGACTTTGCGCCCAGCTTTACTATTTAGCTGATACGTATCGCCAGACGATGATGACTACGACCGTCGACCACAGAGGAGAAGAGTCGAGGAGCCGTTACACGTCACAGTACGAAAGCAGTTACTTGGGATCGCCGAATCTGTAAAGCTTGCGCCTTCATCTTTGCAAGTACACCCCAAGCTGACCGACCACCAGCCATTGAGAAAACTTGAGGATGAGATCAGTAGTATTGCAAAAACAGTTGCAGAGAGCTATGAAGATGAAGAGCTACGAAGTAACTTTCTGGATCTTGCCCTGCAGCTGTGGGTTATTCTTCGTTGCGGCCAGTGCCGCTCTTTTACTAACGTTGCCTAAGAGTCGTTGAGCAGCCAATGAAGATCCCTTTCATCGCTGCAATAATCATCGTCGCCAATCCGCAAAAACCAGAGATAGCCCATGAGATCTTGATAAGAGCCGTCTCAGCCGCCCAAGAACACCTTGCTGCTGGAGCGTGGCGCGAAGTCAAGCTCGTTCTCCGATTATTGGCTTGCTTGCAGGGGATACTTGCAGGGGATGGAGTATATCCGGTTCTGGAAGAGCTCTTTTCAAGAGCTGTGGACTTACAGACAGCATCCTCTGACGACGTAAGTTCACCGCAACTGCGAAGGTTCCATACAAAGCTAATACAATTTCTCGCAGAGTCTTGGCTTGGAGCTAGTCAAGATCATCCTTTTAACAATTCCATATGTCATGGCTTCCTCTGCAACGGGTTTCGAGAACCATACGCTAGCGCTACTGGACAAAACGGATATCATTGCCTCTACACCTCATGCCCTAGAAGCGCTAGTCGACCCCTATCCGGGCAACGGGGAGGACAATGCTCATGAGGCCCAGAGCATCATTGGTCTACTACAGAAACAGCTGCAAGGCGAGGTTGGAAAGTCTTGGGAGCTGGCATGCATTCCGCGGGCTTGGAAAATTTCAATGATAGCAGATGGGACGGACCTGTTGGCTTCATCAACAAAGCATGCACTACCTCAAATCAACGTTCCTTCCACAGTGCCTGCGGGAGCTCGCGCGCGGCTCCCTGAGATATACTTTTCCGTCTACGCAGATCAGGACATCGAGACGGTACCATCGACTTCCGATTTAGCGTCTTCGATTTTCCGGGACTCGCTAGTCGACACAATCAACATTCTCGATTACAATCGGAACGCCACGGCCAAGTTTTTGATTGATCTAGACTGCTATTTCGGTCCTAAATCTTTCGTGAAGCGAGGGACACCTTTTGACAAACTACGGGATGTTGAGGGAGGTCAGTCTACATGGAAGCCTGAAGATGTCGCTGTCGACGCAGTATTCTCACAACTACTCCAACTACCAACTCCGGAACACAAACTGGTATATTACCATTCCGTTTTGACTGAGGCTTGCAAAATCGCGCCGGCCGCAATCGCTCCTAGTCTGGGACGAGCAATAAGGTACTTGTACAAGAACGTGGATGCAATGGATTTGGAGCTAGAGTATAGGTTCATGGACTGGTTCTCGCATCATCTTAGCAACTTTGGGTTCACCTGGAAGTGGACCGAGTGGGTGGATGACGTAGAGCTTCCTATGGTGCATCCCAAAAAAGCCTTTATGGTCGGAGCATTGGAGAAAGAAATTCGTCTCAGCTTTGCCCAGCGAATTAAAGGGACTCTCCCAGAGCCCTATCAACCTCTGATATCTGAGGCCAAGGAGAAGGACACGCCGGACTTCAAGTACGTCTCTGACCAGGTCCCCTACAGCTCCTCCGCCCGCGAAATCCTTCGTCTCCTCCGGTCCAAAGCCCCCGACGCCGACATTGCTCCCCACATCACCAACATTGAATCCACTGCCTCTTCCCTCTCCGTTCCTGACCCCCTCGTCCCATCCACTGACGCTTACGTCACCGCCATCTGCTTCCTCGGCTCCAAGTCCCTCTCCCACGTCCTCAGTTGCATCGAGCGTTGCAAAGAACGCTTACTGGCCATTGGACCTCGGAGTGAGGCTGCAAGGAGACAGATTTTGAGTAGCGTAATGGATTATTGGAGCGAGAAGCCAGGTGTGGGGGTGAACGTGGTGGACAAATTGTTGAATTACACGATATTGACGCCCATGACGGTTATCGAATGGGCGTTGGTCGAAAATATCGGGAAGGGAAAGATACTGACTCACGCTCATGTATATGAGATGGTGGCGAGTACGATGCATAAAGTTACGAATCGCGTCCGCCAAATTGTCATGGCACGGAACCAACCCGGCCTGCCAGCAGACCAAGTCGCTATCCTTGACGAAACCTTGACGAAAGAGCGGGCCGAAATGCAAAGGCTCTTCGCCGTCGTTGAAGACGCGCTCGTAGGTGTAGCGGATGGTATCGCGGATGCAATGTTGGAGAGCAGAAATCAGGACGAGGAGGGCGAGAGGATGTTGAGGGGATGGGGGGGACGGTGGTTGAGAGTGTTCAGGAGGAAGATGGCAGTGGAAGAGGCGTGGGTTATGGAGATGATGGCAGCTGCGGCTCATGGCGAAGCTCTGGATGCGGTGAAGCAGGAGGGAATGAACGGGGTGAATGGGAATGGAGTGGAGAAGGTGGAGGACGAGGACGAGGAGGTATTGTAATGGAAAGAGTTGGGTTTGATTCTATGGGATTCTCTTCCGGCGCTCGATGTATGAAAAGATAGGGATCGTTGGTTCGATGCGCGTCCGAGGGGAGTATCTTTTTCACCACAGGAGCTATCTACCGCTCTATCTCATGGGTCGCGGGACTCGTTCTAGTGTATCTATATCCCATCTCCGTCGTGGCAAGTCACGAAGCAATTACCTAGCTCCATCCAGTGTATCATCTCCCCCCTATGCACACCGCAAAAGCATAAAGCACCAATTCCTTCATCGGGGAAAGAAAGATCCATAATTCGTACGCCGGAATTGGTTACAATATTTCCCTCGCCCCGCGTTCTTCCTTTTGGCTGGCTCAATCAATCACGCATTGTATTTGTATCTAATCACTGGCCCACCAACCCATCAATAAAACAAAGAAAACCGCAATCTACCTCACCTCACCTCACCCACCTCACCTCACCTCACCTCACCTCACCTCACCTCACCTCACCTCACCCCCACAACCCAGGAAGGAAAGGGAAAAAAAGGGGGGGAAAAGCCACCCGCGGAGAGAGCTGAATGAAACACAGCCCGCATCACCAGAACACGTACGCACGATATGAAAAAAGGCTGACGAAGAGAGAAAGAATGTTTTTGATAGTAAAGATCCCCCCCAAAAAAGGGGAATACGGAAGGAAACAGATACGGAAACAGATACGGAAACACACAACAGAGAGGCAAGAGGCAAGAGGCAGACTGATACGGAGTAAGATATGATATGACACGAACGTTGGGACAGGTGTAATCTATCATCCATCATCTCAGCAGCAAGAGTTAATGAACAACATTCTCGAGGGATGGTCTGGAAGCGAACGGAGTAGCTATGGATTGCTGTGGAAGCCTGTAGGGGGATAACGATGGAGAAGGGTGCCTTGGATTCATTCAAGGCTATGTTATGGGCAGGCAGGCAGGCGGTTGTTGGCGCGGAGAGAAGCCAAGCTGTCAATGTTGCAGCCGGATCGGAGTGGGCTTGCTCAAAAAGGGTCGGCAGGATAACACGCCGAGGGACCTCACCATTGGCTAGCCCATGGGGGCATCTGCGAGGCATGTTCGTCACCAGAGAAGTACTGGTGATCCTCTACTGAAAGCACAGATTGCCCTAGCTATGATGGAATGTGGTTGGCACCGAGGGGAATATGTGCAGTATAGAAGCCTACCGCTGAGGGATATAAACAGTAACGATCATGCCTGACCGGGCTTTTTTAGACGTCGCGGCGCCAGAAGAGAAGGAATGGCTCTTTCCTAGTCATCCCCAAGTCTCCACAACCGCCCCCATTGAGTATGGTGGTCACGCATCTTGTCTTTGCTCTTGAGCTACCTCATCCTTATTAAACAACCCCTTTGCCATGGAAGAAATCGCTGCACACATCACATAACCTTTTTTTGCTTCAACGTCGTCAACTCATCCCCGTAACTCCGGTCGTCCTCACCCTCCACCTCCTTCTGCATTGTCTCCACTTCCTTGCATTGCCGGTCCCACTCCGCTTTACTCATTTTCGACTGTCGGTTGAAGAGCTCATCATTTGGCTGGCGGTATGAGCCCCCGAGACGATCCCACAGTGTTGTGAATTGCCCATAGTTGTAGTTGAAATATAGGTGGTGCATGGTGTGGCAGGCCGCGCCATTGATGATTCCTGAGTTGGCCACGTATTCTCCATCATCTGGGGAACATGAGCGTCAGCAGTTGGTGTGATGAAAGCAGAAATGGAGAGCTTACGGA
>JAABUP010005018.1_pt1 | contig 20837 bp, 26 predicted proteins | sample 5559201 | NCBI WGS metagenome assembly JAABUP01 (sample SAMN10711887, study PRJNA513373) | rock metagenome | isolation source: Antarctica rocks | place: Antarctica
CATCAGGGCATGAGCCTGCGAGACCGGCACGGGCTCACCACACGGCGTCTGCTCCGGCTGGTGCAGGTCGAACGCCCGGACAAGCGCCACCATCGTGTCCTGCAACGACCGCGCGTCCAGGAGCGCGGCGCGGCCCACCTCAGTCGACATCGTTCGACCATACAACCAATTCTGTTCGACCGTGCAACAAGGTTGCGCCCACAGTCACCCCGGCTCACACCTGGACCGACCACCGGGTCCCAAGCAGGTGCAGCGGAGAGGTTGACACAGGGCTACTCAAGGCCGTGCTACCCCGCGTGGGGGCCGAGGAGAACTCGCTGCCCAGCGGCCACGTGACCGTGGTGGCGTCGCTCGCCGTCGGCGCCCTCCTCGTGCTGCCCCCCCGTCCTGCGACCGCTCGCCGTCGTCGTCGGGAGCGCCCTCGTGGCGGGCACGGGGATCGCCACGATGATCGCGGGCTGGCACCGGCCGAGCGATGTGGCCGCGGCGCTGGCGGTGGTCGTCGCCGTCACCGGCGCCGCCCTCGCGGCGGAGGCCGTCCTCACCCGGGGGCGACGGCGTCCACCAGCGACAGCCCCTGGCCGATCCGCTCCCGCAGACGCACGAACCCGTGTCCTTCCAGTGCCGCCGAGAGCTCTCCACGATCGAACAACCGTGCCTGTCCCCATCGCGACAGCGCCTCGCTGAACACACGGAGGGGGCCCGGGGCGTGCGCGGGGACGGCGATCGCGATGGGCCCGCCGGGCCGCAGCACGCGGGCGATCCCGGTGAGGGCGGTCTCGAGGTCGGGCACGAGGTGCAGGCAGAGCGAGCAGCACACGGCGTCGACGGTGTCGGCGCGCAGTGGCAGGTCCGTCGCGTCGGCGCGCATCAGGGCGACGTTCGAGGCCCGCACGCCCCGGGTGGCGCGGGCGAGCATCGCCTCCGACAGGTCCACGCCCACGACGAGTCCGCCGTCGCCCACGGCGTGGGCGAGCCGTCGCGTCAGCGTGCCGGGACCGCAGGCGAGGTCGAGGACCGTCTCTCCACCGGTCAGGGCCAGGCGACGGTCCACGCGGTAGAAGTCCCGGACCAGGCCCGTCCCGGGCAGGTCGGGCAGGCGGGGCTCCACCCGGTCGGCGACCCCGAGCAGCGCGCCGTAGCCCCACGCGCCGACGCCGGTCTCCCAGAGATCCTGGACGCGACCCCGCGAGCCGGGCCGGGACCGGGCCGTCACCCCGAGCTCTCGGAGGTCCGCTCGGCGAGCAGCTCGTACTCGGCCACGAGGGCGTCGGTGAGGTCGGGAAGGTCGGGCACGAGCCCGGCGGGGTACGGCGCGAAATCCGGATCGGGCTTGTCGAACACGACCAGCTGGCCGACGTGGACGACCTGGTGGCCGGACTCCGCAGCGAGGAACACCGCGTCCAGCCCCGAGAGCTGCTGCACGCGCCGCCCTCCTCCATCGCGGTGTCCCCGCGTACCGGCGCAGTGTGGCGGCGGCGACCCCTCGGAGCCAGTGGGGACCGGACAGGATGGGCCGTGCGCCCGGACCGGCGCGTGCGGAGGAGGCGTCGTGGAGGAGCCGGACGGCACGGGCGGCAAGGCGCTGCGGGAGCTGGTCGACGACGTGCTCGACCTCGAGCGCATCGAGCGCGACATCTTCCGCGGCCGCAGCCCCCGCGAGTCGCTGCTGCGGGTGTTCGGCGGGCAGGTCGCCGGCCAGGCGATGGTGGCCGCGGGGCGGACCGTCGACGACGACCGCGCCGTGCACTCGCTGCACGGCTACTTCCTGCGTCCCGGTGACCCGTTCGCGCCCATCGTCTACGAGGTCGACCGCACGCGGGACGGCCGCTCGTTCACCACGCGCCGGGTGACCGCGGTGCAGCACGGCGAGACGATCTTCACGATGTCCGCGTCGTTCCAACGGCCGGAGGAGGGCGTCGAGCACCAGGCGCCCATGCCCGACACCCCGGGGCCCCAGGGCCACGCCCGCCGCGACCTGCCGTCGGCGCCCGACCGCCCCGCGCGCACCACCACCGGGCACGCCCTGACGTGGCCGCTCGACGTGCGCCCGGTCGAGCCGGTGCACGGCGACGCCGTCCGGCCCGGGCACCGACGGGTGTGGGTCCGGGCCGACGGCGAGCTCCCCGACCCCGACAGTCCGGGCGGACGCCTGCTGCACGCCTGCGTGCTGACCTACGCCTCGGACCTCACCCTGCTCGAGGCGGCGGTGCTGCCGCACGTCCCGGAGGGGATCGGCGCACCGGAGGTCGCGCTGGCCAGCCTCGACCACGCGCTGTGGTTCCACCGGCCGTTCCGGGCCGACGAATGGCTGCTCTACGTGCAGGAGTCACCGCACGCGGGAGGCGGGCGTGGGCTCGCGAGCGGGCGGCTCTTCCGCGCCGACGGCGCCCTCGTAGCCTCCGTCGTGCAGGAGGGACTGGTCCGTCTGCGCCGGTGAGGACGTGGCGTCGGCGGCCCGAGCGAAGAACTCGTAGTCCTCGGCCCGGAATAGGCGGCGGCGAGCAGCCCGCGGAGGTGGGCGGCCACCTCAGGTGCCCGTTCGAAGGTGATCATGTGGCCGGCGCCGGGATAGAGCGCGAGCTCCGCGCCGGGCAGCTCGGCCGTGATCGCGCGGGCGTGGTGCGGGGGGCAGAGCCGGTCCCGGCCGCCGACCAGGACCACCGCCGGGGTGCCCCGCAGCACCTCGAGCGCGCGGCGCCGGCGGTGCTCGGCAATCGAGGTGCGGAAGGCGGCGACGGTGGCCGGGTCGGCCGCGAGAGCCTGCTCGGCCACGGAGGCGACGTCCTCGCGGTCGGCGTGGCGGCCGAACACCAGGGCCCGGACCACCGGCGCCGGTTCGGCGCCGTGCGGGCGTCCCCGGTGCGGTCGACGGGGGCCCGGTGGCCGAGGCGGGCCGCGTACCGGGCGAGCACCTGCTCGGCTCGGGCCACGGCGCGCCCCGCGCGGCCGCCGATGCCGAGGGTCAGCTCGGTCATGTCGTCGCTCGCGGTGCCCATGAACGCGACGCCGCGCATCCGCTGGGCGACGAGATCCGGGTGCCGCTCGGCGAGGGCCATGAGCGTCATGTCGCCCATCGAGTGCCCGGCGAGGACGACCAGCCCGTCGGGGACCCGGTCGGTGAGGAGCTCGGCGAGGTCGTCGGCGGCCCGCCCGAGGGTGGCTGCCCCGAGCGGGGCGGCGTCCGACCCGCCGTGGCCGCGGTGGTCGTAGCGGAGGATCCGACCGGTCTCCCCGGCGGCGTGCAGCTCGTGCACCACGCGGTCCCAGGTGCGCAGGTCCTGCGTCCAGCCGTGCACGAGCACCAGGGCCGGCCGGTCACCGCCCCCCGAGATCGCGGATCGCAGGCGCAGCCCGTCCGAGGTCGTGAAGGAACCGACCTCCTCGAAGCGATTGTCGTCGCTCTCGCTCCCGTCGGTCATCGCGTGCGCCGTCGGCGTCGTCAGCGCGAGCCGTCCTCACCGGGGCAGCAGGAACGAGCGCCGCCACATCGTCATCCCGGGAGCACCCACCATGCCCGCGTCGGAGAGGAACACCATGATCTTCTCGCCGCCCCACCGGATCATCTCGCGGTGGTGCGGGTTCGCCACCGCCGCGCGACGCCCCTCCGCCGGGTCGATGCCCACCGCCGCGTACACGCGCGGGTTGATGAGGCTCCGCACGACGAAGGAGGAGGTGAGAGCGCAGCTCCATCGCTGGCGGGCGAGCTCGGTGCGCGAGAGGCCCGCGACGCCGCGTGTCACCTCGTCGCGGGCGAAGGCGACGTGCCGCGCCTCCTCGACGATGTGGATGCGGTTGACCTGGCGCATCAGCGGCTGGATGGACTCGTCACCGACCTGCTCGCGCTGCAGCCGGTCGAGCACCTCCTCGGCCACGAGGATCGACGCGTAGGCCGACGGGCCCCGGTTGAGCACCGTGAAGAGCTTCCCGAGCTGACGGACCGCGGGGGTCGGCCCGTAGGGCTCGACGCCGGCGGTGGCCACCATGCGGGCGAACATCTGAGAGTGCCGGCATTCGTCGGCGACCTCGGTGAGCGCCCACTGGGCGCGCTCGCTGGTCGGGTCCTCGGCGTAGAAGTCCTTGAGCAGGCGCTGCATGAGCAGGGTCTCGAACCACAGGCCGGCGCTGGCCACGCTGCATGCCTCGTGCTTGCCCAACTCCACGCGCTGCTCCGGCGTCATCCGGTCCCACAGCGGCGTGCCGTAGAGCGACACCCGGTGCTCGGGGACCCACACCTTGCCCTCGACCAACGGGGCGTCCCAGTCGATGTCGACCACGGGGTCGTAGGACTTCCTCGCCGCCGAGCGCAGGAGGCGCCCGGCCGTGGCGTGGCGCTCCGCGTCGCCGTGGGCGCGGGGGGTGGGGGGAGCGCTCATCGAGTCCTCCTGGCGGGAGCCTGGCCAGATGGTGCCGTACCGCAGGTAGCGAATACCTGGTGTACGTCTTACCGCTGGTAACTGTAACTGGTGGTAGCGTGCTGATCCATGCCGGAGGATGTCAAGCCGATGCCCGGGCGGGTCAGCGCCTCGCGGGACGGGCGCCGCACCCGCTGGGCCGCCCACCGGACCGAGCGCCGGGCCGAGTTCGTCGAGGCCGCGATGCGGGTGCTCGCAGATACCGGGCCGGACTTCGGGATCGAGCAGGTCGCGGTCGAGGCCGGTGTCACCAAGCCCGTGCTCTACCGGCACTTCTCCGACAAGGCCGACCTCGTGGAGGCGATGGGCGAGCGGGGGACCGAGATCCTCCTCGATCGCCTGATCCCCGCGCTGAACAGCGAGGAGGCGCCGCTCCCGCGCATCCGCAAGTCGATCGGTGCGGTGCTCGCCTCGCTCGACGAGTTCCCCAACCTCTACTGGGTGCTCGCGCGGCACACGCCGATGCAGGGGAGCGGCTGCGACGTGGTCCGGCAGGACAAGGAGCTCATCGCGACGGCGCTCTCCGCGCTGCTCGGCGACTATCTGCGCGCCTTCGGCGTCGACTCCGGCCCGGCCGAACCGTGGGCCTACGGCGTGGTCGGCTTCGTCCAGAACACCGCGGAGTGGTGGCTGGAGCGCCGGTCGATGAGCCGCGACAGCGTCGTGGAGTACCTGACCGTGGCCGTCTGGGCGGCCATCGACGGGTTCGCGCGCCAGCGCGGCGTCGTCATCGACCCCAACGTTCCGCTGGAGATCAACAAAGTGATCCAGATGTCGTCCGGGGAGTCCGGCCGCCGTTCGAGCGCAGAGGAGCAGTAGACGATGCAGCTCACCGCGACCCCCACGAGCGGGACCACCGACCACGACGACGGCAAGGACGGCGACGGTTACCGGGGACCCGCGACGGTCACCGTGGACGGCGTGGACCACGCCGTCGACCTGCACGTGCTGGGGCACTTCGAGCCCGTCGACGGCCGGTACCACTGGTACGGGCGGATCGCGGTGCACGACGGACTGGACGCCGCCCTCGCTGGCCGCACGGCGACGGTCCGGGTCACGACGCCGGTCGGCAGCGCCGAGGGTGAGCTGTCCGATGTCGACCCGTGGGGCCGCTACCGCCTCGCCGGCACCAGCACACCCCCCTATCCTGTGGGCCCGTACCCGGTGGCCGCGCCGTGAGCCCATCCCGCGGGTGAGGACCTCGCCGCTGGCGCGCCCGGAGGTTGTCGCGGCCCGGCACTCCCCGTCGATGCCGGCATGGGCTGTGAGTCTCGACACTTCTGACTGACGTGCGGTGGTGGGACTGCGCTCCAGTCCCGGTGTGTCCGTGCGAACGGCGCACGGATGGGGCATGGTCCGGGGTGCCTGCTCGACGCCCCTCGCGTCGGGGGGCAGTAGCTGAGCACCCCGGACCCCGGTGACATCAGGGCTCGCGTCATCCCGCGAGCCCGTCGACGATCTGGAGGTTTGCGTGTCCGATCAGATGTTGGTGACTCCGAGCGGGACGCTCGACCCCGACCGCGCGACCGGTCCCGCACACGGCCTACCCGTGGGCGGGCTGACCGCCACCGCCCGCGACGCCGACAGCGGGAGGGGACTGGACCGGTCCGCCTACGCGCTCGACATGCTGACGCGGCTGGCCCGCGAGACCCTCGACGCCGAGGCCCTCGGCCGGGGTGCGGGGGAGCCGACGCGCGTGGCGGTGTTGAGCTCGGTCGAGGCCCAGGTGGTGGCCCAACTGCTCGACGAGCTGGCTGGCGTGTATCCGGGTGAACTGCTGGCGCAGCTGGCGGGGTCGCTGTCCGCGCGGTTGTGGGAACGGGTCGAGGTGTGACCACCACCGTCGAGCACATGGTTCAGAGCCCGAACTTGCCGCCGAGCCCGCCGAGCAGCTGCTGAGGGTCGATGCCGAACTTGTCGAGCAGGCCCTTGTCGTACTCGGTGTCGACCTGCTCGGGCAGCTCGGCCTGGGCCTGATCGGCGTTCTGGGGTTCGCCGCGGGACCGGATCATCTCGATGATCGTGTCCTTGGAGATCTGCATGGTGGAATCCTTCCGGTCGTGCGATGGACACCTGATCAGGGCGTCGGGGCCTTGCTGCGGGCGTTGTTGAGCAGGTTGGTGATCTGGTCGAGGATCTGCGGGTTGCTCGAGACCGTCGTGGCGACCCCGATGATCGCGGCGGCGCCGAGCAGCAGCGCGATCACCGATAGGACGAGCCCACCGATGGCGACGCCCTTGCCGGTGGTGCGGGGCTTCTTCCCCGCGCGGATACCGACGATCCCCAGGATCAGCCCGATCAGGCCGAACACGACCGCGACCGGCGCGAGGAGCCCGGTGAGCGCGGCGAGAAGACCGATCAGACCGAAGATCAGGGCGAACACTGCGGTCACGCTCGTCGTGGCCCGAGCACCCTCCGACGAGGGACGGTCGTTGGAGTGGGTCCCGCCGGAGCGTGGCGAGGTGGGCTCGGTGTCACCGTCGCGCGGCGGTGCATTCTCCGACATCGGGGTCAGATCCTCTCGGGGGTGGGGTGGCACCGGGTGGTGGCAGGGCCGAGCCGGGAGCGGCGGGGATCTGCCGTGCTCCCGGCCCGGCTCAGGGGGGTCAGCGGGTCACCTCTGGTCGCGCTGCGGTCCGGTGTCGCCGCGGCCGGGGCCGCCGTCGGTGTCGTGACCGGGTTCCATGTCGATCTCTTCCTTGCGGACCTCGCCGGAGACCTGCTCCTGCTCCTGCACCGTCTTCGTGCCCATCCGGACGCGCTCCTTGGCCACGGTCTCGGTCGTGACCACGGGCTGCTCGGCGTGCAGGGTGACCTCGTGCTCCTCCTCGGAGATGTTCGCCCCGGAGGTGGCGGCGTCGCGGTTGGAGTCGGTGATCTCCTCGCGCTCGAGGGTGACCTCCTCGTGCGAGACCGGCACGCTGACGGTCTGCTGCTCGGTGACCACGTGCTTGCGCAGCCGGGCCCGGCCGGTCTGCACGGTCTGCGTCCCCGCGCGCAGCTCCTCCTCGGAGCGGGTCATCGCCTCGTCGGTGGTCGGCCCGGAGGAGTCCTGCCCGACGACGCCGGCCGCACCGCCGCGGTCGTCGCTTCCCTGCGACCGCAGGCCTCGCTGGTCGTGCTCGTGGCGGCCCTGCTGGTCCCGTCCGGGCTCGCCGGTGACGGTCTCGCCCTCGTAGGACACTCCGTAGTGGGTGAACAGTTCCTTCTCGTCGTCGACCGAGAGCTCCTGGCCGGGATCGTGGTGCGGCGCGTTCTGGACCTGGTCCTTGGTGTAGGGCAAGTGCAGCGTGCCGTCGCGATAGTCGGCGGCCGCCAGCGGCACGAGGGAGACGTGACTCCCGAAAATGCCGGTCTTCACCGCGGCCCACTCGGCCTTGCTCGTCTGGTTGTCGAGGTAGACGTTGTCGACCTTGCCCAACTTCGCACCCTGCTCGCCGGTCACCGTCGCACCGTTCAGTTCGGTCGGATCGCTGAGGTTCACTGCCATGAGAGGTTCTCCTTCACCCCGGACCGGGTCTTGTCGACCAGGCGCGAGAGATCGTCGTGCGGGGACGTGAATGGATGTCGGGGGACCGGTCAGGCGCGGCGGGCGCCGACCCCCTGGCCCCTGCCGTCGGCCTGCGGGCCCATGGGCTCGGTCTGCTGGGCCTGGTGGGCGTGGGCCTGGCCGCGGTCGCGCCCCGTGGCCAGGTCGGTCTTGACCTGCTCGGCCTGCTCCTGGGCCTTGCGGTACCCGGAGTTGATGAGCTCGGCGGCGGCGTCGCGGCCACCGAGACCGAACGCCAGCGCCGCGGCCAGCGAGGCCGCGCTGATCAGAGCGATGTACGTGGCCGTCACGATCACCGGGGCGATGCCCAGCTGGGTCAGGACCATGAACACCGCGATCGCCATGACCAGCGCCGGGGCGGCGGCGCGCACTACCCGGCCGGTGGGGGTGTCGCCCATCGTCTTGTGCACGACTCCGCCGACGGCGCCGGCCACCGCGGCGGCGACCAGGAAGATCAGCAGGGCGGCGATGACGTTGGGCAGGTACGACAGGACCAGGTTCATGAAGTTCGTCAACGGTGGGATGCCCAGCGTCCCGATCGCCGAGGTGATCACGAACAGCATGATCACGTAGAACAGGACCATGCCGACGAGCTTCGCGGGCGAACCCTGCGGGCTGAACCGCTCCACGTACCGCCCACCCGATCCGGCCTCGAGGCGATCGTCGAGACGGAACCGGCTGAGCAGTTTCGTGATCACCTTCCGCAGGATGAAGGCGATGAGGAAACCGACCACCAACACGACCAGCGCACCCAGAAGCTGTGGGAGGTAGCTGAAGAACGTGCTGAGACCCGATTGTAGAGATTGCAGCATGATGAGATGCCCCTGAGGTCATTCGTCGTGAGTGCGTTGACGGGCGGCGCTGCGCTGATGAACGCCCAGACCCGAGACGATGCGGAGACCGGAGGAGTCTCGACTACTTCGACGGTAGGCGTCGTGTGCAGACTTGGCAACGTCGAGAAACAGAATGCTACACATGGCCGTACGCGATGGGATGCGTAGGGGACCGGTCGGCGGACCGGGCCGCCGACGTCGGAGAAAATGGAGATGACGTTATTCCGCGCGACGAGACGTCGAATGGTCGACGTCGTCGAGCGGGTACGATTCGTGAGCCGGCACGGGCCGACGAGATCGGAACAGGGGGCTAGAGGCGGCTCCGGGTTCCAGCTGCAGGGTCGACTTGGTCGGGGCTGCCCCACGACCCCGAGGCGGGGTCGGGGGTGGACGAGGGCTCGGGAGTGCTGGCCCGAGCCAGGAATCTGTCGTAGGCCATCGCGGCGAGCACGGCGCCGACGACGGGACCGAGGAGGTAGGTCCACCAGTCGGTGAACGTCCCGGACACGATCATCGGACCGAGCGCGCGGGCGGGGTTGACCGCGCCACCGGAGACCGGCCCGCCGACGAGGACCGCGGCAGCGAGGGCGAACCCGACCGCCGGACCGACGGCAGCGGCGGGGACCCGGTCCTCGGTGGCCACCGACACGATGACCAGCACCAGCAGGAACGTGATGAGGACCTCGACCAGCAATACCTGCGTCGCGCTCGTGCCTGTGGAGGGGACGGTGGCGCCGAGCGACGCCCGCACGCGGGCGGGGCTGCCGTAGGTGGCCCACACGGCGAGCGAGGCCAGGACAGCGCCCAGCAGTTGGGCGAGGACGTAGGCGGGGGCGTAGCGCCAGGGGAACTTGCCGGTCGCGGCGAGCGCGAGGGTGACGGCGGGGTTGAGGTGTGCTCCGGAGACGTGGCCGAGGGCGGTGACCAGCGCGATCAACACCAGACCGAAGGCCAGGCCGACGGCGAGTGAGTCGGCGGGCTGCCCGGCGATTGACCGGGACAGGGCCCCGGCCACGGCGACCGCGGTACCGCTGAAGACCAGCAGGAAGGTCCCGAACACCTCGGCGGTACCGGCGCGCGCCATGTTGGCACCGATGGCACTGCCGTAGAGACCACGCTGCGGGCTGGTCATGGACGGACTCCTCTCCTCGAGGTGAATGGGGAGGACTAGTCGGGATCGGCCACTCCGCGGATGTCGAGGTCGTCGACGGTCACGGTGGTGGGCCGCGAAAACACCAAATCTCCTTTCGGCGAACAGGTTCCACGTCCGGCATCACCTCGTTCGGACCCGGGGGTCCGGGTCTGACGATGCCGACGTTCGCCCCGAGCCCAGGACTCACGGCGATCCCCCCTCTTGTTGAGCGCTCGTCGTTGGACACCGCGGGTGGCGCCCGCTCACGGGACCGCGACGTGTGCTGCGTCACATCGAGCGCCCGGCGTGGAGTCGAGCGCCGCCGCTGCGGCGGCCGCGCGGGCGCCCATTGCGCTCGGCGCTACCGTCTCGTCTGCGGTCTCGCCGTCGCCGAGCTGCTCGACCAGGTCTCCGCCGGGCGCGCCGACCAGCGGGACACCCACCAGGAGGGCTGCCCGCACTGCCAGGCGGCGCTGGCCGAGTACGATCGCCTCTGGGCCCCGGTCCGCGAGGTCGCCGACACCGAGGTGCGCGCTCCCGACTCGGTCCTCGAGGAAGCGATCCGACTCACCCGTGGCGTCATGGCGGACCCGACCTACGGCTCCCTGCCCAGCCCGACCGGGGCTACGCGGATCTCGGCCCGGATCGTGGTCGTCACCGCCCGCGAGACCGCCCAGGACATCGCCGGGGTGCGGATCGTCCTCAGCAAGCTGGTCGCCCCCGGAGTCACGCCCGTCAGCGGCCCGACCGCGGGCGGGACCGGCCGGCACCCCGACGCCGGACAAACCGCGAACCCTCGCCAGGAAGAGCTGCGGGTCGTGGCCGGCGTCGCCGGGCGCAGCACCGCCATCGGGATCACTCTCGCCGCGGACTACGGCACCGACCTCGTCGACCTCGGCGAACGGATCCGCGCGGAGGTCACCACGCGGGTGCGGGAACTCACCGGTCTCGAACCCGTCGGGGTCACCGTCCACATCGACGACGTCTTCGACTGATGACGCTCGCCGCGGACGGTGAAACTCCGGGATCCCGTGACCGCCGGAGGCCGTACCGAAAGATCGAGGCCGGAGCCCCGCGGCTAGAGTAGGAACGATGAGACGGGTTGACTTCCGCAACGGCTGTGATCGGGTGGGCGCAGTACGACGGCAGCCAACGGTGCCGTGAGCCTCGAGCTTCTCGTCCTCGGGTTCACCCTCAGCTTGGACAACTTCCGGGTGTCGATTGCGCTCGGGACGCTTTCGCTCAGCCGTCGTCGTGCCGTGCAGGTCGCCCTGACATTCGGGCTGTGGGACGGTCTTGCGCCACTGACGGGCCTACTGCTGGGGAATTACTTCGGCCAGGCGATCGGTCCGGCCGCCGACTACGTGGGGCCGATCGTTCTCGGGGGGTACGGTGTGTACCTCCTCATCCAGGCGTTGCGGACCGCTGAGCCGGAGGAGCTGGACCATCCGTGGGTGCTCTTCGGCATTCCGCTGTCGCTCAGTCTCGATAACCTGCTCGCGGGCACGGGCCTGGGATTGCTCGGCTTCTCCCCTCTCCTCTCGGCCGCGATCTTCGCCGTCATCACGGCGCTGATGTCGTTCGTCGGGTTGCAGCTCGGACGAGTCGCCGCTCGCCTGCTCCGTATCCGCATCCGGCTCGATGTCCTGAGTGGCGTAGCGCTCGTCGTCATGGCCGTGGTGCTGGCGCTGTCCTGACGAAACGCTCGACCGACGTCAGCCCCGATGGAGACGCGGAATGAGTACTCCGTCCGCTGGCCTGGTCTCCTCACCGCTCTGGGTGGGCGGACCCTGCAACCGCCGGTGGAAGGCGAGGACTACCGACCCGCGGATCCGTGCGTCGCCGCCGGGCCCGCCGTGCCGGCTCAGGCCTCCGCGACGGGCGGCGCCGGGCGGAGGAGGCGGGTCAGCGCGACGCCGAGGAGGAGGACGACAGTCGCGGCGGGACTGGCCTCGGCGCCGAACGACCCGCCGGTCAGCAGTGAGGGCCCGTCGGCGCGCAGGTCTAGCAGCGCGCCGCCGGGCACGTCGTTGCCGCTCACGGCCAACCCGAACACGCTGCCTTGCACCCAGTTCCAGCCGACGTGCAGCCCACAGACGCCCCACAGCCCACCTTCGCGCAGCGCGTACAGGGAGGCCAGCACCCCGAACAGGGCCAGGTTCAGGACCGCCAGGGGCGATCCCCAGGCCGAGATGTGGGTGGCCGCGAAGAGCAGGCTCGAGACGGCGACCCCGAGCCACGGCCACCGGCGGGCGCCGAGCCCTTGCAGGACGAAGCCGCGGTAAAGCATCTCCTCGGACGTGCCGACCACGAGCCAGCCGAGTAACAGCAACGCCACACCACTGAGTGCCGCCACGCCCTGCAAACCCGGCCGGGCCACGTCCGGCGTCAGGGTGCCGGTGGCGACGAACACCAGCATGACCAGCCCGAACAGGGCGAGGCCGGCCAGGAACCCGCCACCGGCCCGGGCCAGGCCGTGCCCGCGGGGAAACCCCAGGGTGCGGAACCGCCGCCCCTCGAACCGCGCCACCCACCCCCAGATGAGCAGGACCCGGAGGCCGTACCCGATCACCAGAGCAGGCGCGAAGGCCAGCGCGGATGTCAGAGCCGACGCGCCGCCCCTACCCGCGGTGATACTGACCGCGAGATTGCCGACGGCCCACACGAGCAGTGCGATCAGAATGACCGCCCACAGGGGTGTCCGCCGGCGCACCACGGCGGCCACGGCCAGGTGCGGGCTCCCACCAAGAGTCCGTGCGCGGGCGGGCGACGGCGCGTGGGTCACCGGAGGCATCTCGAGCGCATCGTGGCCTCCCTGCTGTGAGCACTCGCGGGCCCGTGCCCGTGGGCAAGCCGCGCCCTTGTCCGGTCGGCCGTTGGTCGGGTGTGGCGGTCAGGGTGTCGCGGACTGCCGATGGACGCCAGGGGGTCGTTGCCCTCCGCCCGGCGCTCGCCCCCCAGCGCCGACACCCGCGTTCTCACGGCGCCCTGCGGAGGAGCTCCACGAATCCGCCCCGTTCGACGACCTTGACCCGGGGGCGGCCCGCGTCGGTTCCCCGTCCCCGTTCGTGGGCGTCGATGGCCGACCAGCCGTCGAGGTCGACGAGGTCGGGGCAGCGCTCGGCGAGCCACTGCTCGATCTCCTCGGGGGCGGCGACGGGCTCGGCGTCCCGCGTACCCGTGGCGAGGTCGGCGAGGAGGTGGCGCACCGTCTCGTTGGCGTCCTTGCGGTTGGTCCCGATGATCCCGGTGGGCCCCCGCTTGATCCAGCCGACCACGTACTCGCGGTCGCGACCGGAGACCCGGCCCTCGACGTTCGGGACGGTGCCGCTCCGCTCGTCGAACGGGACGCCGGGCAGCGCCACCCCGCGGTAGCCGACGGCGCGGAGGACGAGTCCGCACGGCACGGTCTCCCGCTCGCCGGTGTCGACCGCGGACACTCGCCCCTCGGCGTCGGCCTCCAGCCGGTTGACGCCCAGGACGATCTCCTCGACGTGGCCGTTCCCGCGGATCTCGACCGGCGAGCGGTGGAAGCGGAACTCCATCCGCCTGACCCGACGGAGATCCTGGTCGGCTGCGGCGTCGGGCCCGCGCTCGGCCCAGCGGTGCAGGATGTCGAGGTTGCGGCGGGTCCCCTTCGACATCGCCGCGTCGTCACCGCCGCCGTCGGGCACCTGCTCGGGGTCCACCGCGATCGTGAGGCCCTCGATGTCATCGAGCTCGCGCAGCTCGGCGGTCGTGAACGCCGCCTGGGCGGCGCCGCGGCGCCCGCACACGACGACCTCGCGGACCGCGCCGGCCGCGAGGGCGGTGATCGCGTGGTCGGCGGTGTCGGTACCCGCGAGATCGGTGTCGGGGAGCAGGAGCATCCGGGCCACGTCGAGCGCGACGTTGCCCGCGCCGATCACCACCGCCCGCGTCGCGGAGAGGTCCGGGTCCAGCCCGACGTGGTCGGGATGGCCGTTGTACCAGCCGACGAAGTCCACCGAGGCGATGCTTCCGGGCAGGTCCTCGCCGGGGATCCCCAGACGCCGCTCGGTCTGCGAGCCGACGGCGTAGAGCACGGCGTCGTAGCGCTCGAGCAGCTCGTCGCGGGAGACGTCCTCCCCGAGCCCGACGTGGCCGAAGAAGCGGAACCCGGGGCGGGCGGCGATCTTCTCGTACTGGGCGCTCACCGACTTGATCTTCGGGTGGTCGGGCGCGACGCCGGCCCGCACCAGCCCCCACGGGGTCGCCAACCGGTCGTACATGTCCACCCGGACGGGCGGGTCCTCCGAGTCGAGCAGCGTGCCCGCAGCGTAGAAGCCCGCGGGACCCGACCCGACGATGGCGACGCTGTGAGTCCGCACCGGGGCATCGTCGCCGACCCGCTGCGTCGTGGCGAGACTGCCCGCCCGGCGACGCCCGTCGATCGGGGGTTCACCCGATGCGGGCCCGGGGAGGGACGCGGACCACGGCGCGGACCTACGGTCGTTCCCGATGATCACCCACGTGCGCTGGCGACGCGCCCTCGAGGTGTTCGACGCCTACGACGCCGACCGGGTCGTGTCCGAGGAGCTCGCCGACGACCTTGTCAACGACCTGGCGGGGCGGGGCACGGGCGGACGGTCCCGGCGTCGGGGGGTGGCCACCGGCATCGGGCCCGCGCCGCGGACCGCACGGGCGCGCCTCACCGTGGTCGGCGGCGCGAGGCGCGTGCGTCCTTGACCGCGGCCAGCACGAGATAGAAGAGCTCGTCGCCCGCCATCGAGATGCGGTGACGGAATCGACGGCGCACCACGGTTCGCGTCGGGTGCTCGCCGGTCGCGTCGCGGTCGAGCATGGCGGTGACGTCGGCGACATCGTGGTCACCGGTCTCCGGCCCGCCGTCCTTGAGCGTGAGCGCCAGGAGCGACCCGGGCGGGAACGCGGCCCACAGTTCGTCGAGGGCATCGACCGGCACGTGACCCTCACCCACGGCGCCGGCGGCGACCAGCGCGGTGAGCCCTTCGGAGCGCACGAGCCCCTCGACCTCGGTGACGTCGAGCCGTTCGCCGACGAGGTAGTGGGCGTAGAGCCCGGGACGGTCGCGGTGGGCGGCGTCGCGCGCCTCCGGGATGTCGTCCGCGCCGGCGACCACGGTGATGCCCCGTGCGCGCAGTTCCTCCCCGACGACGCCGTTGCCGGCCCCGAGGTCGAACGCCCGCACCGCGGCCGGGTCGACGCCGGCGGCGGACGCGGCCTCGACGAGGGCGTCGGCAACCGTCGCGGGCGAGGCGCACTCCAACCGGCGCTGCACGACCTCCTCGTAGAGGCCGGGCACCGAGTAGACGGCCGCGTAGTCGTGCAGGACGAGGCGACGGTCCTCGCCGTCGGCGTGCAGGACGAACTCCTCCTGTCCCTGGCGGCGTCCCGGCGTGGGGTCGAGCTCGACGGTCCAGGGCGTCGTCATGGGCGGATCTCCTCGGGCGGTCGTGTGCGTGCTTCGTCGGATCATCCTCGCCGGAGCACGGTCCGGAGGTTCCCGCGGCTCCGGCTCGGTGGGAGTCGACCGGGCGCCGGACGGCGGTGGCAGGCTCGTCGCCGTGCGCCCCGTCCATCTCGCCTGGGACTGCGTGGTCTGGGGTCCCGACGGGAGGCTGACCGTGCCCGGCCTGCGCCCACCGTGAGCGCCGGTCTCCCTCGCGCCTCGCGGTGGGTGCTCCATCTCGACCTCGACTGCTTCTTCGCCTCCGCCGAGGCCCTCACGCGCCCGACGCTGGCCGGCCGGCCCGTCCTCGTCGGCGGGCTCGGGCCGCGCGGGATCGTCGCGGGGGCGAGCAGGGAGGCGAAGGTCCATGGTGCGCGGTCGGCGATGCCGATGTCCCAGGCGCGTCGCCGGTGCCCGCACGCGGTGGCGCTCCCGCCCCGGACCGCGGTGTACCGGGAGCTGTCGAGGGCGTTCTTCGACGTCATCCGTCGCGACGCGCCGGTGCTCGAGCAGATCGCCTACGACGAGACCTTCGTGGAGCCCGTCGCCCTCGGCGGCGCACGCGCCGACGACGTCGCTGCGCTCGCTGAGCGTCTGCGCGCCGAGGTGCGGATGGCCACCGGGCTCGCCGTCTCCGTCGGCGCGGGCTCGGGCAAGCAGGTCGCGAAGATCGCCTCCGGGCTCGCGAAGCCCGACGGGGTGCGGGTGGTCGCTCCCGACGAGGAGCGTGCGCTGCTGGACCCGCTGCCGGTCCGCGCCCTCTGGGGGGTCGGGCCGGTGGCCGAGGCGACGCTGGCCCGTGCGGGCGTGACCACGGTCGCGGCGCTCGCCGCCCTCGACCCCGCCGAGGTGGCGGTCCTGCTCGGACAGACCATCGGAGCCGGGCTGCACCGGCTCGCCCGCGGCGTCGACGACCGGCCGCTCGTCGAGCGCGGCGAGGCCAAGCAGGTGTCGGCGGAGACGACCTTCGACACCGACCTCTCCGACGTGGCCGCCGTCGTCCGGGCGGTCGACGAGCTCGCGGCGTCGGCGCATCGGCGGCTGGTGGGCTCCGGGCGCGCCGCCCGCACCGTCAGCGTCAAGATCCGTAGCGGCGCCTTTGTCACCACGAGCCGCTCGGAGACGGCATCGACCGCCACCACCGACCACGCGGCCCTCACGGCCGTCGCGCGTCGCCTCGCCGTCGCCGCGCTCCCCGAGGCGGGGGTGCGGCTCGTCGGCGTCTCCTACTCGGGCCTCACCAGCGCGGTGCAGGAGACGCTGTTCGGCGACGCCGTGTCCCCCGAGACCCCGGCCGAGCGGGTCGAGCCGGCGCCGGCGGGGGTCGCCGACGAGCCCGACGAGGCGTCTGGGGTTCTCGTGGAGGGCTGGCGCACCGGGGACGACGTCCACCACCCCGTCCACGGCCACGGCTGGGTCCAGGGCAGCGGCCACGGCCGGGTCACCGTCCGCTTCGAGACGCGCACCACCGGTCCCGGGCGGGCCGTCACCGTGGCGGCCGACGACCCGTCCCTGACCCGCGCCGACCCCCTCGCCAGCCTCGCCTGAACGCCCAGCTGTGAAACGACAGTCGAACGACAGAGCCAAGGTGACCGGAGTTCTGTAAGGACACCTTGACTGTCAGGCCGGCTTGACGGAGGCTAGGTTCATGACCACACCACAGACTCTCGACCGTGAGCTGACCCTCCGTGCGGCCGTCGCTCATCACGAAGATCTTCGCCTGCGGGATTCCTTGGCCGATCCCGACGACCCCCACGGGGTCGCGCCATTGGATCGGGCGGAGGCTCTCGAGCTGCTCGCTCTCGGGGAGCTCATCAGCCGTAAAGCCATCGCCGGACGACAGCTCACGGTCCGTACTGCACGCGCAGCCGGGGCGTCGTGGGCCCAAATCGGGCAGGCGCTGGGCACCACTCGGCAGGCGGCCTGGGAGACACACACTCGCTGGATAGACATGCAGGTGAACAGGCGCAACGAAGTCACCCAACTCGGGTTCGACGAGCACCACGCGGCCGAGGCTCGTGCCCTCGCGGGCAGCCTCGAGCAAGACGACGCCGCTGGCGGCTGAGCAAGGTGCCGGCCATGAGCGCAGACGATCGGTTGGCCGACACCCGACGTTTCCGCTGGTCGCTGGTGTCGCGCAGCCCGTGCCCGCGCCGCACGCCGAGCCGGCGAGGGCGCCCGCGCATCGCCGCCGTTGGTGGCGGTGCTCTCCGCGCCGCCGCGACTTCAGGCTGCGTTCTCGTCGAGCACGGCGTCGGCGATGAGTGCGGCGATCTCGCTGGGGGTGTGGTGTTCGGTCGAGAGCCCGTGCAGGTTGCCGAGGACCGCGCTGTAGGCCGCGACCTGCCCGAAGGTCACGTCGTGCAGGACAGGAACGACCGTGGGCTTGTGCAGTAGGGCAGCGAGCTCGCTCGGGCCAGAACCGGCCCTCGAGGTAGGCTGAGGTTGGCCCCCAGAACCGGACGCTGACGGTGTGGGGTCAGTGATCTTGGTCTGGCTGGGTGTGGGCCCTTTCGTAGTCCATCGGGCTGAGCATCGCGACGCTGGAATGGCGCCGCTTGGGGTTCTACCAGCACTCTATCCATTCGAAGATGGCGTTGGCAAGTTCGGCGCGCGATCCCACGTTCTGGAGTCGAGTAGCTCGAGTTGCATCGAGCCCCAGAACGACTCCATCATCGAGTTGTCGTAGCAATCCCCGACCGAGCCCATCGACCCGAGCAGGCCGGCAGCGAGCAGACGCTGCCCGAACGCCCACGACGTGAACTGCGAACCGTGGTCCGAGTGCATGATGGTCGAACCGCCCTCGGTCGGCGGCGGGTGATGGCCATGCCGAGGGCGTCGGGGACCAGCTCAGTGCGCATGTTGTCGTCGATCGACCAGCCCACGATCACGAGTCGTGATCAGCGACTGGAAGGAGGACTACAACCACCGCCGACGACACAGCTCGAGTGACCAGAAGATGTTGATGTTGAGGCATTCGTCGCGCACGCGGGTGTTGAACGACTCGACGTAGCCGTTGCGCCAGGGTGCCGGCGAACGGGTCGGACTGTCATTCATCAGCGGTGACGGAGCGTTCGACCAGCCCACCGAGGCATTCGCGGGTGTGCTCATCGACGATGGAGACGATCTTGACGGGGCGGCCGTCGGTGGAATAGGCGTCGAGGACCGCCGCGCAGTAGAGCTTGCCCTCGGCGGTGGAGTGTTCGGTGATGTCGGTGACCCACAACCGGTCGGGCTCGTCGACGTCGAAGCGGCGATCGACCAGGTCGGGGTAGGGGTCCGCGGCCGGGTCGCGGACGGTGCAGCCGCGGCGTCGGCGGCGGTAGAGGCCCTGGATGCCGGCCTCGCGCATCAGCCCGGCGACCCGCTTGTGGTTGACCACCAGACCCAGTCCGAGAGTCAGCTCCGCGTGCACCCGCGGCCACCCGTACGTGCCCCGGGTGACGAGCTGGACCGCATCGCGACGACGCGTGGCTACCCGGCCGTGCTGCGCTGCGACAACGGACCCGAACTCGTGGATCTTCTCGATGTGTTTGAGCAGCAACTCGTTCTCCTGGACCCGGGCGGATCTCGGGGTCCGGCAAAGTTTGGACTGTGCGACTGTGCACGCGTCGGTGATTCTCTAGTTGGAGGGCGTGACTCCATCCTCAGGCGGGGCTGGCGTGAGCAACGTCAGTGTGTGAAGGCTGCTGGCAGAGTTTCCAAGGCGGCATCTACGCGTGCGACGAAAGAGTCGTCGGTGCCCGGAACTCATGAGTCCAGTTATCTTGTGTTAGCCGAGACGAGAGTAAATGGGACAAAGGCTCCGCGCGCCAACCATCTTAGCGTGATCGCTCCGCAGGTGGCAGTCCACCTACTCGATGGCTCGGTAGTCGACGAGCAGGTGGCCGCTGGGTGAGGTCACGCTTCGGATCGATACGAGCCGAATCGACGGCAACCCGTCGAGGAGCCTTCGTCCGCTGCCGGCGATCACCGGCGCGATTGCGAGCCTGAGTTCGTCGACGACGCCTGCGGCAAGTAGTGTCTGGGCGACCGAGATGCTGGCGTGGACGCCGATGTCGCCTCCTGGCCGATCCTTGAGGTCCCGCACGAATTCGACCGGGTCGCCGTCGATCACAGTCGTATTGGCCCACTCCCGCTCGAGCGGTGCGGATGTCGCGACGTACTTCGCGACCCCGTTGATGAACGTCGCAAATGGCTCGATCTCGCTGCCCGGCCAGAACTCAACCCACTCATCGTAACTGCGGCGGCCGAGGATGACCGCGTCCTGCGTTGCGATGAGAGTGGCCCCGCTCACGTCCACCACGTCGTCCCAGTCCGTGAAGAATCTGTCGGGACCCTCGGCGACGCCGTCGAGGGACAAGAACTCGAACGCGACGACCTTGCGCATGCCTAACACCTCCGGTTGACCTGGACGCTCAGCGTGGACGGTATGAGCTGTCAAAGCCTATCGGTGCGATCAGCGACTGGAAGGAGGACCCCAACCACCGCCGACGACACAGCTCGCTCGGCTACCAGGCACCAGCCGACTACGCTGCTGCCTGCACCCACCGATGACGACTCTCACGAACCGTGGATCAGTTCTCGGGGTCCGGCCAGATCGTCCACGTGACGCCGGCCAAACCCCGTAGCCAAGGGCCCTGTCACCCCGCTCGATGCAGCGGCCCGTTCGGGATCGGCGTTGGGGGCCGACCCACTGTCGTTCGACCGTCGTTTAGCGAAGTGCTCTTGGCGACGTAGGAGCTTGGTCGTGGCTGAGCGCAGCAAAGTGCTCTTGGTTGAGCGTAGCGAGATGCTGGTCCAGCGACGACGAGAGGCGGAGCGTGGAGCGACGCTTAAGTGGCAGCGGCACGCGACGGATATTTTGGCAGTGAAGTGATCATCGATGTCGAGCCGATCTTGATGGGCGAGTGCTGCGGTGCGCCTGTTGCGTGGCCTGCCCGGCTCTGGGAACGCGACGACGCCGGGAACTGGGGTCCAGCTCTAGGCCTAGTACTCCCGCCGTAGATCGAGATCTTGTGGCGTGGCGGTCCCCAACGTAGGGCGGCCACCGCTTGATCATCGTCGGTTGTGTGGACTTCCGATGATCATGCGGTGACCGTGGGCCACAGCGTAGGCCCTGCCCGATGGCCGGCCATGGTGGACGAGCTGCTCGGTCAGGTGGCGGGGCGGTTCGGCCGGGTCGAGCCACGCGGCCACGCCCGTGACCTGGTGCTGGGCCTGCTCGCGGAGCTGCCCCGCAAGAACTGCTGGACCATCGCCGAGCATGCCGGGCACCGTACTCCCGACCGTTTACAACACCTGCTGGGCCGCGCGAGCTGGGACACCGATGGGGTCCGCGACGATCTGCGCGACTACGTGAGCGAGCACCTCGGGGACCCCGAAGCGGTGCTGGTGGTCGACGAGACCGGTGACCTGAAGAAGGGCGCCAAGACCGTCGGCACCCAACGTCAGTACA
>JAABUP010005020.1_pt1 | contig 20828 bp, 24 predicted proteins | sample 5559201 | NCBI WGS metagenome assembly JAABUP01 (sample SAMN10711887, study PRJNA513373) | rock metagenome | isolation source: Antarctica rocks | place: Antarctica
CAGCATGAGCTTCCTTTCCAGCAAGTGTGCGAACGTTGACGTTGCCGACCTTGACGACAGTGGACCCAAAACAAGCTTTGCTTTGACTGACTTTGGACTGATGCTGCCTTGCTCCTGCTTTGGAGGACAAGACTGTACCCGCTCTGGAAGCCTCTGCCGTTTCGAACTGCTGACCCGATTGGACCCGCTGTTCTGCTGCCGGAAAGGAGTGGCTAGCTCCGACGGCAAACCCTGACCAACAGTGACGTTGAAGTTGTCTGGCCCCGAAGCCTTTCAGCACCGGTGAGGGCCCCGGTACTGTTGCTCCGAGGCCAATGAAGTGTGACTTAGAGTGACTTAGCGCGCAACGCTTTGGTGTTACTGAAGTTGGTTCCCGGAGGCTCGCAGACGGGGGGCTTAGATGGGCGTGCTTGCTGAGGCTAAGTCCCTTTGCACCACTAGCGGCTTATGAATGGACCGCTAGCTGCTCTCGTGCAAAGCTTTCTGAGGCATTGATGACCATGCTGTCCAACAGATCAGGCATCCTGGAGCTTTGTGGTGGTGTGTCCCTGCTAGTGACCTGCTACTGCTTGGCCAAGAGCTGCTCCAGCATGTTATGGTCCTCACCTCAGGAAAGTGGGGTGAGGACCATAACATTTCGCTGCCTCTGCTCTCAAGCTCGCCTGGCAATAATTGTTTTGTACATATGGGTGCATAATAAGGTGAACTGGATTGTCTTGCTCTCTGCCCAGAGTTGACTTTTACTGCGCTCAGGCTGCTGTAGCTGAGTATCTATGTCTTTGGAATCCTGACATGCTGCCTGGCGCTATCCTGTGGCCTGCCACAGTGGCTGTCCTAGCAGGGCCGATATGACTCTGTGAAAAGCAATTGTGAGGGGTCCTGTGCAAGCAAGTGACCTTGTGTTCAGTCAAGTGACCTAGCAGGGTTCAGTTGTCAGCTGTGCCAGTCTGGTGCATGCAAAATGCATGATCCTGATGGGTACATTAGAATAGACCATCTTGAAGCGCTCCAATTGCAATGGCAGCATGCATTCGTGCACCAAATATGCAATATATTATATATATGTACCTGTGGCGTGTACTGGAAATTACCTGTCTAATGCAGCATACATGCACGTGGTAACAAATGATCTAATTGCCAAAATAGGAATGCAAACAACAAGTCCAAACCATTCCTGGACATAACGTTGTTCTCAGCCCGCATTCAGACAATCACAGTCCACATGCAAATACAGCTTGTCGAAACAGTTGTTACAACTTTTAAGCAAAAACATTCATAATTGCATGCCCTGTCAAAGTCAGCACAAAGAGAGACAGGATTAAGCAGCAGACAACATGTGAACCTTGCTGAATGGCAAAGAGCTTTTGTGTGTGTGACAACAAGCTGTTCAGCTTCATATAGGACAATAATTTTGTGTACATACCATGCTGTATACATCATTTACCACACCAAAAGCCTCAGTCAGATTTTGGTATGGCTGCCAACACTATTGCAGGCATTCTGTCATCAAGTGCACCACCTATGGCACCATACAGGGCTCCTCCTGATAGCTTTGCTGACCTTGGCCCAGGAGCCAGGCTGCTGGGCCTCCCCAGGCCGGCTGTCAAACCTGCAGCGCTGTGATGCATTATTCCTGCTGCGCACGCAAGGCTCACGTGTGCACAGGACAAGTTAAGCTGCCTGACAGACTAAATGTTCAGACTGCATTACACCGTTGGCATTGGTGTTAGGCCTAGGCCTCCGGGGTGTCAATGCTACTTCTGATAAATACGCACGTCCTTGTAGGTGATGTGATCTCTGCTGCATCTTGCAACATTACATACAATGGCAACTTGCAGACAAAGTGATGGCATACAATGACCATGGCAGAAAGCAACCCACATACTCTGCAGGACGGGCCACTCTGCACAGTCAAAGCGATTGCTGACCGCCCTCAGACATGATGCCAGCGCGGCTGGGACTGATGCGGCTGTCTTCACTGGTTGTACCTGCCGGAGTGTCAACCTGCCGCATGTGGCTCTGTACCCAGCACATCACCATACTCATTTGTGATGTACCGCGGGCCATCACCAGAAAAGGCGTATGCACCTCCAATGCCAGTGTTTGGTGCCACATCAGCACGCATAGCCTTTGAGGTGCTGCCAGTGCTGCTAGTGCCTCGCCCAGAGCCCACATCATGTGCTGCAGTGCCTTTGCCATGACGTTGATGATGACCATGGTGGTGACTGGTGTGAGCAGTGCTGTGGCCTGTTGTAGCAACACCTGCCTGCTGGGCATGGCAAGTGTTGGGCATACAGCCAGATGTGCTGCTGCCTATACCTACTGCTTCGATACCAACCACATCACCAAACTCATTGGTGATGTAGTGAGGGGGCTTATCAGAGGGCAGGGTGTTTCCTTTGTCTGCTGTGATGGTCGCAGCATATGGTGTGGGACCAGTGATGTCATTGCGGGAGTTGGACACATTACCCTCGTAGTCTGAAGCAACACGGCCAGCTGTAAATCTGGTTGGGCCATCCCCAGTGTTGTAGCCATGACTGGGTCCAGCATTGGGTGCCCAACCAGCCACATCACTGCAGGACAGAAACACAATTTTACAGCCCTGCTGTGCATATGCGCCTGATGCACCACTTGAGTGACAGACCCCACTAGATTGGGATGTATTGCCACGCATGCAGAATATACAGATGTTTGCCGCATGCTGTTCGTGCATACCTGGTGTGCTTGCCAACAGCTGATCCAGGGGATAGCTTGTCTGCAAGCTTCTGCATGCCTGTTCTGTCATCAATTGCTCCATCAGTCTCGTCATATCTAGCCCCTTTGGTTGCTGAGCTGACCTTGTTGGGGCTGCCAGCCTGAGCTGTTGTGGAGCCATGTTTTGCGATTGTATTGGCAGTGCTGCCTGTGGTGATGGTAGAGGCTGCCACGGGGCCAGAGTCTGATCCCTGGATGGCTTCTGTATGCATACTGTAGCCAGGGCCTGTCTTTGAGCTGTATGGATGTCCACTGTGTGTGCTGGTTTGATATGGCTCATTGACAGCAACACTGTGGCCAGTAGCAGCTGGGAAGGTGGACGCGTTGGTGAATGCTGCAGCTCACAAGCGCACGATGACATTTTCCAATTAGACAATAGCCATGTTGCACACTAGCCGCAGTTCCATTTACCTGTTCAGTGGAGATCTGACCACGGATGCTGAGTGCATGACAACGAGAGAAGCACTTCATACACATGGTTGTATCTGCTCTGTGCTCCAGGCAGGTTTCAGCTTTCCATGCTTACCTGGGTTGCCTTGGTTGTAAGACTCACCGGCCGGACCATGGTTCTGGTTATTCACATCGCCTTGAGCTGCTGCGCATACAAAAGCACAAATTGAGTCCCGTTACAGGCGTTTCAAAGGTGCTACAGCTATTACTTCGCATTCACCACGCAGTCGAAAAACAGTGACTGGAAATCCAGGCGCATGGCTTCGAACAGCACAAAACGCGGTGGCAACAGACGTGCAAAAAGCTGCTGACCCTGACGCAGCGGTCCTGCACTTGGGGACCGGGAACAGCTACGTAGACTGTATTTATTCACGCATCACGCAAGTTCAAGCCGGCAACTCGATATCCGATCGGTCTCAACTGACCTGCAGATCGGGTAAAATTTGGTGAGGGGGAGTTGCTGGAAAATTTTGGAAATCCGGTGATACATGTACCACCACCACCACCACTAACTCCGATACCGTGACCTTGAAAACAACAGTCCTCAGGGGTGCTCGTGAGCTGCTGATTCACGACTGCGGGGCCGTTTGATCTAGGCTTGACCTGCACCAGGCGTTGTGCGAGGAAGAAATTGCCGACACTCGAGTGGCAAGCTGCAATGTGCAAAGTGGGATTGCACGCATAGCTTCGCAAAATACGCAGTCTCAAGCAGATACAATCTGCCTGACACACACCTCGTTCATCACGCCGGAGAGGTCGGATGTGGATGTTAGCTGGAACCAGAAGTGGAACCTGTCTGTCTCCTTGGTGAGAGTGGAGCTTGAGAGGGGAAGGTAGAGCAGGTGCATGCAAAGCACGTGAGCAATCACGTGATGGATAATCTTGTCTCGGAACCCTAACCCACATCCACTGACGTTGTGAGCGATGTGAGCAGATACAAGGCGCCGATGCGATTGCAAAGAGGTGTCCATGAATGCGCACAATGTCCACTACAGCGTTAAGTCGGTGCCCAAGACGAAGCAGACACAGTTGTCCCTGTCTGTAACATGTCTGCACTGTGTCCAGGTCTGCACAGCGGACTGATCTTGCAAGGCCGTAAGCCTTGTTCGAGGTCAGCTTGATTCAGCAATTTACTGGGCTGGCGGCCCACGTGTCATATTACTCTTGTCATGTCATATTGCAGTGTTGTCTGCAGGGTTTACTCGCCACAACAGCGCACAGGAACTAAACTCAGGCTACAGAACAAAGAAGACACTGGCAGATGTGGGAGAAGATTAGGTGCTGCAGAGGTGATGCACAAGCAACAGCTTGTAAGGCCGTAGGCATATGTGTGCAAAGGTTTCACATCGCTACAGGTTAAGGCACAAGCAGGAGTTGCCGGGCGCCCCCGTGCCATCCTGCGCCGCAGGTCAGCTAGTGCACCATCATCACCAAGGCAACGCCATGCACAAGCACCTCCAAAGCCAACACCAGGTGCGTCAGCAGGGCCAGACTGTGCTGTCATGACTGCTACACACGCAGCTTGGCATTTGATCCTTTTGCCTGTTCCTTGCATCCTTGGGCCTTTTGTGGTTGCAGATGATGTGTCACAGCAGCAGGAGCAACAGCAGCAGCAGAACAATGAGCGTACCCTTGGGGGCAGGAACAGCAAAAGGTGGACACCCGCAGGGGCGCCAACTGTGGCTCCATCACCTTCTGGGAAGACACTGCGCGACTCTCCTGATCGCAAGCTAGCTGACACTCCTGTTGGAGGGGCAGGGCTTAGGGCAGCAGACAGTAATGATTCTGAAGAGTCTGCATCAGAAGACGGTATGCGTACTGCAGTTTGTCAGATCAGATGCTTACACCTGTCACTACTTCCCCCGACTGCACAGCACACCTTTGCATCACATATGCTGTCTGCATTTTGCACATGCGGTTGGTCGCAGTGCACCATTTTGTGAAGAAGAGAGTTCGTATTGGTCTACAATGCTGGGATTGACGATCTTAGCAATAGCACTCTTAGTCAGCTTGCACATTACCACTGTGGGGTTGCTCAATATGGGATGTGTAGATGAGGACTTGTGGGAGGAGGTTGGGGATGAAGTGCCTGCTGCCTGGGACGACAACTTGGGGTCCAGCAAGTCCAGAGGCAAGCCTGTGCCGCCGGGGGACTACTTTACTGTCATCAAAGGTTGCCATCCAGTCAGCAGCTCATCCAGCTACCCTATATTGTTGTTGGGTATTGCACGCATGCTCACACTTGGTCATACCCTGCAAGGGATGCACATCAGCTTACCTGGATGGTAGTGGTACACAAGGCAACACACTTGCTGCGTATCCAAAGCACACAGCTATTTCAATCCATGCCACAGCAACAGAGACAGGCTTCATTGCTGCGCCAGCACTTTGCTGCTATGGAAAGACATATGTGATGACTCTGATTGTTCCGCAAGACCTGCACTCGTTGCTTGCTGATGCACGTGGTGCGCATACACTAGGTAATGATTTGTGACCTTCACAATGAAGACTCATGCCCAGAGGGTGTGCCTGCAGGCCCAAAGACAGCTGCAGCTTCAGAGCAGTCAACCCTGTCCACATCCCAGCCTTCAGTAAAGTCTCACAAACATCAGCAAGCAGTTGCAGCAAGCAGCATATCTTATGGCAATGAGAGCTCTCAAGCAAGTACCAGCAGCAGCAGCAGCAGCAGCAGACATGATGGCGGTGCCCTCAGCCACAGCAGCTCTCATGCTGCTGTTCGTGCCATCTCATCATCTAAATCAGATCAGCCATATTTGTCCAAAGCAGAAGTAGATGGCGGTGCTGCTCAATCGCTGTCACAAAGGTCCACAGCCAGCTTCAGCAGCCAGCTTCCAGGAAGCAGCAACAGAGCAAGCAATTTAGCTCAAATGCCGGGTGATTCTGAGAAAGAGAGGTCCATGATTGGTGGTGAATGCAGAGAGCAGCATGCACATGCTCAAGCTCAGGCTCAGGCTCAGGCTCAGGCTCAGGCTCAGGCTCAGGCTCAGGCTCAGGCTCAGGCTCAGGCTGTACCACCGAGCAAGCCAGAAGCTCTTGAGACAAAGGCTGAGCGGCTGAAGAAACGTGTGCTGGCAGGCAAGGGTGCCACCAGCTTTGGCAGTGACACCACAAGTGACAGGTTCAGTCCTGGCGCCCAGCTGGCAAGAGATGAAACAGCATGGGCGTATACTGGGGGCCCACAGAAGTGGGGCCAGCAATTGGTGCTACCCAAGGGTTCACCAGTGCTCAGGCTGGCATCTGATTTTGAGCAGCAAGGTCAGTACCAATGACCTTGTGAAGGTTGCTGTCAATGCTCATTCCAAGCTGTTGCTCATGAATGCAAGCTACCAAGCTTCCCTGTATTCGTGCTTCCCATGCTGCAGGGTGTCTGGACTAGCATTTTTGAGGCAATTTATATGTTTGTCCAGTTGGTGCTCTGCAGTACATCCACAGTTTGTCATATGTCAAAAGTTTGCTGGCGTGTACTATACAATAACGGGATCAACTCCTGCGCGGGTGCAGGTGAAACCGGTGGCTATTTTGTGCAGACCTTGGTGGATGCGGGGCTGATCTCCCCTGACGTGCAGCGCCAGCCAGACTGTCCTGAGGAGGCTCTGGGTCTTGCAGTCAATCACTGCATTGTCAGGAGCTCTACAGTGCGTGGCGTCTTCAATGTAATTCGGGACCTGCTTCCGGTCTTTGACACAGTCAACACCGCCACTTCCATGCACAGAATAGCCAAGACTGCCAAGTATGACAAGGTCAGACAAGGCCCGCCTCGCATGACTGCTTTTTCGTCAGGAGCTTTTCAAGAATGATGTTGTTGGCGCTGTTGAATTAGTCATCAAGTACAGCAGTAAGGCACGGCTTGGCTTCACTACAGCTGCGCCTCAGAGCCAACATGCACCTCATCTGCTGATCAGTGCTCTGTCTCTGTAACGCAAATGATGTGCAGTATGCATTGTCACTGATGGTGTTGTTTGGAGCTTTGCATGCTGTAAACATATTTTCATGCGCACAGTCAACTTGGCTTGAAAGCCTCAGACTGTTGATGCTGCAGAGCTGGTTGTCACGTGGCCATGCTATGCATTGATCTCTGCTTGGTGATGCAGACCTCCAGCCAGGAGATCCTGCGCCACCCGTGCTACCCCCTCCTCAAAGCCAAAGCAACTGAGCAAGCCCATGTAAGGCTTCCTGCAAACATGTGGTGCCAGTGTTGCCCTATAACCAATGCACTCTCTAAAATTCATGGTGTGTATTCACAGAACACTGTGCCTGTTTGTGCGGGAGTTTCACCTGTGGGTGGTGATGTGGCATCATCTGGAAAAGCTTTGCTAATTTTGCTTGAATGCTGCACTCTATATGATGTCTGCAATGCTAGCTGCAATGCAAATGATGCACATGTCCTGTCGTTCTTTTGCAAACACTGCACTGGCACACTTACGTCATCAGCATGAGCATTTGCCCCTCATGTCTCGCACTCCATCCAGGGTGTCCTCAGCTAACAAAGTGAGTGTGGCGCTGCACACGGTGACCAGCAGTGTTCTGTCATGCTGCAGAGCTTTGGATCAAGGCAGGTTGCAAATGTTCTGTGGGCAATTGCAAATCTCAGGGATAGGCAGGATGAGCTAGCACGCCGGCTTGATGCTCGCATTCTGCAGGTACAACCCTGACTTATTGCAAGCAGGCACTAGTATAGTATGGGGGCATTGCTCTTGTCACCATGCCTGACCTCCTGTGGCCTCCTATACTGCTCTTTACCACTTGTCTTGGTGCTCTTGTTTGATCTTTTGTTGCAAAACCACAATTGCTATTACATTTCAAACAGGATCTGCACAGTCAACATAGACACATCCACATGGAGACAGTTGCAGCTTGTGCTAGAGCAGTGCGACACCAGAGCAATGTGTGATGATCTCTGACAGGTGACAAGCACTGCCTTAGGTCCAAACCCGAAATTGCTGCTAGGTGTGGTGCATGACATGCTGTACCATTACATCATATGACAACCTGCCAGTCTAGAGCAAATCTGATCATCAGTCCTACCACTCCCTGATCCCTTGCTTGGGTCTGGTATGAACGTAGTATATTCTCTGTCAGACAAATCACATCTAGTCCGTCTGTGGCAAATGAACATAATGCTTGCATTCTGCAGATGGATCTGAGCACGTTTGAGCAGCAGGAGCTGTCCAATGTCATCTGGGCATACGGCAAGATGAAGTATTGCAACAACGAAGAGCTGATGAGGCGGTCATCAGTAGAGATGTTGAGACGCGGCTTGGACCGCTTTGTTCCGCAGGCCATCTCAAATGTCTGCTGGGCATATGCAAAGCATGATCTTGTCTATGACGAGTTTCTGCAGGTAAACATTTTCTACACTCGACAACTGTTCCAGCTACAGACACAGAGGGCCAATGTGATTGACTGGTATCTGTCCGTGAGCCTGCATGCAGTCAGTGCTCCAAAGCAAATGCGCATGCTGGACAGTCCTGCATATCCATCCTACATCTTGTATGTCGTGATCCCAATGCTGATGCTTTATTTCACATCTTGTTGTTCACATGCATGCAAGACATGTGGTTGATGCAGGAGGCAGCACAGTATATAGCAGAGCACATGCATGGTTGGAGCCCACAAACCATTGCCAACATTGTGTGGGCATATGGCAAGCTGAATGTATGCCACCATGTGCTCATGTCTGCTGCTGCGCAGTCTATCACAAGTAAGCCGTCATGTCCTCATTTGCACTGCTGTACTGTGTCGACCACCTTGGTTTTGCCTGTCTGCAGCATTGTTTGCTTGAAAGGCACTTTGTCATGACTCTGCTCCTGGAAAACTTGGCATGGCGTCATGCTTTGCCCCAATTCCTGCAGGCTTGTCTGTTGACACCTGAATACGTCGTGAAGGCTTGTCTACTGATGTATACATTGATTTGTTGATAGCGGTCATCTCAGATTCCAGGGAATTGAGAGGTGACTGCTTTTAAGAGTCTTTATGTCATGTCTGACAATGTGCAGGCACTGTGCCAGCTGGTAAGGGCAGGGCAGAGCACGCGAGGCTGGAAGATTTCAAAGCCCAAGAAGTGTCCAATGTGACTCATGCCTTTGCCAAGCTGGGCATCTACAACACGGATGTGCTTGAGGTAATGTCAAGCAGGCACACTCTAGACCTTTCGCAATGAATGGGCAATGCCATGGTACGTGGAGTTTCGGCCGTGACATGTGAAAGCGCAGTTGTCTTCCCCCAGCATAGGGCTTGTCAAGATGACACTTGCCGACATGATTCATGAGCACAAAGAGCAACATCACTGCTCCTGCCTCTGTTGATGCAGAATGCTGTACCTCTTCTGAAAGAGTATGTTCAAGCCTGATTATAAGGGCTTGTGTCAAAGCAAGAATTTACAGAATTCTGTAAATAATTAGTTGCACAACAGGCCCAAGAAGTGCTGCAACATGTGCTGTTGCTGTTGTGGGTGTGCATTGTCAGTGAAGCCTTGTGGCCCTCTGTGTTGGAACGATAATACGTGGTGACCCAGCCAGCATTGTGTCGCAGGCAGTAGAGCAGGAGATGTCCAAGCCAGAGAGGTTGAGGGACAGCACAACGCAGGGCATCGCCAACATCATGTGGTCCTTTGCCACCCTGCGCTTCTACCCAGCCAGGTTCATGACGGCTGCCTGTGTTGCTTTGGAGCACCGTTTGCAGGAGTGCAACGACCAGGAGCTGTCCAACTGCCTGTGGGCTGTTGCACGTCTTGCACACCACCCAGGCCCCAGCCTCATGATCCGCTTCTGTCAAGCTCTGGATGCCCTGGTACTGCTCTGTCCTCTGCTTTTTTGGCGTCCCTTTTTGGGCTGCACATCTGTGTGAGGCTGCTGAAGCACGCCTGCTTGTGGCATATGCAATGGCCAGCTGTCTGTGTGCGCAGGCACACACTCATATACCATCAAAGTGGGGCAATCTAGCTGGTGGTTCTATGTTGTAACATGATACTTGTGACATCATACTCGCAATATCGTGTTATCTTGATCAACTCGCAATGAACAGTCCATTGAATACCCTTTGCACTGGTCTCCACTCTTCTGCCTTATGTCCAGAGTTTGTGGGGTCGGTCTGTGTCTACAGATCAAGGCAAGCACTGCAATGACTTTGCATCTTTGACTGAGGTGGCACACGTGTCGCAGTTGGCGTCCGGGCGTCCGCTGGCCCTGCAAGCATGCGCCAACATGCTATGGGCGTTAGGAGTGCTAGGATCAGCCAACAACGCCACTGTAATGCGCATTGTTCAGTTCATGTCACTGAAAGACTGTGGAGATCTGCTCAGCACTCAGTACCACCAGCTGTTCCAGGTACAGCAGATATGCTTTGTTGTGAATGTCTGCGAGACTTGACAGAGTTATTGAGCTGTAAATCATCATCTATCCGTATACTGCTGTTGTGCTCGCTGTTAGCAACGCTGTCTCGTCCAGTCACTCAAGCTTGTTATCAGCCTTTTTCGTCTCATTTCCTGTTCCTCACCCTGGAGATTCACAGCAGAGATCATGCTGTACAAGACAAAGTGCAGTGTAGTTCAAAATTTTCTTGCCTGCACACTGCTGGAATGTATAGTGCCACAGCCTGGCAACAAGCAGTCTTTTTGTGTCAAGTTGGCACCCTTAACAGATCTGCCACCATTATTGCTTATATTTTTAAAAAAACAAATATCTCTTGCTTCTTTAAAATTTGAATCTGAAAGACAAAAATGGAAAGCATTTAGCAGCTATGTGGGCGGCGACAACAGACAGGTTTTCTCCAAAAGGTTGGCCTTGGTCTTGCAGGCGCTGCTGCTGGCACGCATCGAAGCACAGATGGCTGGCAACAAAGAGCTGGCCAGCGGGCTGCTCATCCCTGCTGCCCTGCAGGATGAAGCTGTCAGGTGCACCCCTCACCATTCCTTGCCACCACTGTTGAGCTTTTGTGCACAGCAGCCATATATTGTCAGACATATACTCTGTGGACTTATCTAGCCAGCTCATTGCCCACATTGCCTGCCTGCCAACGAGTCAAAATGCTTTGAGCCTGCCTAGTGTGAAGGCACCATGTACGCTGTGCTGTAGCTTGTTGAGGATTGCCTCTGGATCTGTGTCTGTCATGTGTCAAATGTGCCACAAGATAAGGACTGCAGACAAGCATTTGGATCATGAGCAAACAGTTTGTGGGCAATTCTGCTATGCCAGCATTGACACGAGGTGCATGCAGGCATTGGAAGATCATGATGCGCAGCAGCAGGGTGTCCATGTTCCATCAGGACGTGAGTGATGTCATAGCAGCCATGCAGATAGAGCACCAGATGGAGTACCTTGCAGAGGATGGCATTTTCTCTGTGGATGTGGCTGTCATCAGAGATGACCAGAAGGTTGCGGTTGAGGTGGATGGGCCCTACCACTACACCCTCAATACGCATCAGCCTTTGGGACACACCCTGCTCAGGTCAGCTTGCTCCTTCCAGTAGCTGCAATGCAGACATTGCATTGCATTGCAGCCACAGTGTAGATGTGTTGCTGTGGCTGCACCAGGAGTGTTCATCATTGGTCTGTTGGCCATGGATTTGTCAGCATACAGGATCTGCTGCATTTGCTGTGTCTTGTTTGGTGGACACAGCTTGTGAAGGTAGGGAAGCATGCAGTGCACACCAACTACAAGTGTACCAATCTATCAATTTGGCATAGCCCGTACAGGTTAGCTTTCTGTTGCATTAATCCTTGGAGAAGCCTGCAACCATTTTCAGAACTGTTTGGCGTAAGCTGCAATTGCTTTGAGTGCACCATTGATGATGAGTAAAATCACAATCGGGATCAGAGTATTCTTATCAGACAAATCATGCAAAGATTCTCAATTCCATGCTTGCTGCCACGTATTGAAGAGTGTGGCGTGGTCTTCCCAAAAAAGCTGGAGACACGACATGTGTGACTGCATTGCAGGCGGCGCTTGCTGACGGCTCTTGGATGGACTGTGGTCAGCGTGCCCTACTTTGACTGGGGCCGCCTCTACAGTGGCCCTCAGAAGGTAGTGCTTACTATCTTCTGTATGTGTTCATAGCCCCATTCAAGACACAGGCTCATATATGTAGTACAGGCTGCTGGCTGCAAAAGCTATACCAGCACTGCGTTGTCCTTCTCTGCTGTCAAGTAGTCACTGTTTGCCTCTTGGTTCCTGGACTGTATACTGTGAGAGCAGCATATGCAATGATGTTCATGTTGGCCCCAAGGGGAATACAGGCACTTGCATGCTTTGTCAACTTGTATGTATCCCCTGGCCTGTTGAAATGGGCACAGTCCCTGCTGGTTCATGGTGCGCTGGCACTTCATTTTTACATTAAGTTCACAAGCTTGGTCGTCATGATGCGCAAATTTGATGAAGCTGTGCTATGCTGTGCACAGGCAGCCTACCTAGCCAAGCTGCTGACACATCACGGCGTCCAGATTCCCGAGTCGCCCATCCTCCAGCCAGATGCAGGCAACATGCAGCAGCATGTGCAAAGAGGCACACAGCTAGGTTATGACGTTGCTTACAAGCCTGATCGTCCTGATGGGCATGACCTATTTCAGTCTCCTGAGCAGACTGGCACCAGCCCAAGGCCTTCTTCCAGAGACATTGCTTGCAGGTAGCTGTTGTATTTGCTGTCATTGTGCCTGGACAAACTTAGTGTAGCTTCAGTTTGCCAGCTTCTTGCGGTTTGAGTGGTGGCAAAGAGCATTCTTTGTGGTTGGGCTTGTGCATGCATTTAGCTGCAATGACTGTTGTGTTTTTGGTTACAGGCCAGCAGCGGCTGCACAGGACCCAAAATTGAGAAAACCTTCTTATCAGGAGCGTATCTCAAGGAGTCAGTTCAACCGTAGAAAGGTAAAAGCCTTTCGGGCAAATACACAGGCTGAAGCTGTTGCTGAACAGCCCAGCGGGTCAAAGGCATCTGGTGCTGATCAGACCCGTGAAGCTGCTGTAAGAGACAAAACAGATGCCGCAACATCTGCTGATGTGCAAGCATCAACCAGCAGGCTGCCGGCAGTGTCAGAACAGGATGTACAGTCGCAGGAAATGAATGGCCCTCCTCTGCCAGGTCACTCTGCAGACAAGGATGAGCACAAGGCAGAGCCACAGGATGCTGGCGAGCTGTCATCATCTGATGTGGGATTGGACCCAACCTTGACTGAAGGGGCTTTCAGATCGTTCCCTCGGACGTCAGCCTCAGCTGGTGAGCAGGGGGCAGAGCTCAATGGACATGCTGCATTATCACCAGCTGACGTCTTGCCAGGACAATTTGCTGGCACCTCAGAGCATGATACACACAGGCAGAGCATTCTTCACGAGGTTGATCAAGCAGGAGCTGATGCTGACTCATCGTGGAGTGATGCATCTGGCTCCTCAATCAGCAAGCCTGTCAAGTTGGGCTTGCCTACACGTATGGATAGGCATGTTGAGCTGCAGCAAATGACACTGGTCAATGAGCTTCGACCCCTGTGCAAACAGTATAAATTGCCTGTCACAGGCACCAAGCAGAGTGTCATTAACCGCATTGTAGAACATGAGAAGACACTGTCATCTGAGTCAGCATAAGTTCTGCAGCGCGTATGCAATACAACTGATGGCAATGGACCTAGTATGAATGCAAAGTTTCCGTCTCAACGTCCTTGTTGATGCCCTGAGGTCTGTTGCTTATGTAATCAGTTGTAAGCACAACACACTGGCTGCTCTTTTACTGTACTTGCTTTTTGAACGTTTCATGCACATAGTAATGTGTGCATGTGTTTCAACAGAAATGCAAGGCACAAATGCATTATGAACGACTAAATATGCCCCTTTGCACACGAAGTCCGGCCTTTCCCAAAGCAAAGTCGTCTCCCTTCAGGTCTCCCTTGGAAGTTTGACCGCCTCTTTCATGGGTGAGTGATGACCCCACTGTCGGGTGTCGGGACCCGAGCCTCGATCGCCGAGCTGTTTGACCCATGCTGAACGGATGTCGACGCATCAGAAGTCAGCAAAAGTAACAAATCGCTTCGGGTTAAGTCTTTCCAGAGAACTGCTTGGAAGATGTCATCGAGTCACGCAGCTGCATAGCCTGTAAGGCGGCACCTCTGGCCAACTCTCAACACCAAGCTTACCTAGCTGTCAAAACACAAAGTACTGAGGCGCTGCCATGAAGCCAATCAACTGGCTATACGCAGACATATTGTGCTTGCGGCTAAATTGCTGTTGACTAGGTATGCAACACTCTGTGCAAGGATTTTATTTTGCTCTCCAAATTCACTGTGCGATATTTGAAAAACTTGATGAAGCGAAGTCTGTGCAACAAACAAATCTCTAGTATAGTTGCCACTTGATTTTGCTGTCCTGCATACAATTTACGAAGGTGCTCAAAGCTGTCACCAGCTTAACATAAAGGCACAAGACATAGGCAGAGCAGTGCTACTTTATGGAGACTTCAAGCAAGTCTCTGCATACATCCCCCCCCCTCAAATTATACGGACGCTGGCGCTTTCCGGAACATTAGCGGTGTATACTCACATGCCACATGAGGTTGTACGACACGTGCATGAGCTGTAGCATTCACAGAAATTTAGAGCAAGAACCTGCTTCATTACCAGCTCCAGGATCTGGTGTGTCCTGTCCCCTGTGGCACTGCTAGTCCCAAGCCTGCCAGCTTTTACATTTTTTTGAGTGTCTGCCAGCACAACCTCTATGCTGCTGTCATTGCGGCAGACTCACACATTAGGCTTGGATCTACAGCCTGACCAGACGCAACGTAACGGTCTTCAGCGGTTTGCCGCCAAACATGGCAAAGATCAGAGCGTGCTCAGGCAGTACTAGGGTGAAGTTCTGGCAGATAACCTCTTGGTCAGTGCTGTCTGTGAGGATATGTTTTGTGTCATACCCGCTGAGGAGCTTGCTGTCAACATCCAAGATAACATCAGAACGCACCACACCTGTAAAACACAAGACGGATTTTGTTTGTGACCTGGTGCTTGGCTTACAACGCTGTCAATGGAAGCCTAAAATGTTTCTCTATTGTGCAGGATAATAAATGAGATGGATAAAGCCCTATGCTTTCATTAGGTGTGCAGCAGCAACTGGCAGCAGCAGTTGGCTGCCATGACACTGAACACTTCCTCATGACCATCCCTGAAGATCAGGAGCTTGCTATAGCCTGATCATGAACAAACAATTAGGCAGTTCACGTCCTTGGCAGGCTTGTCCTATATGCAACTTTTGGTTATGCTTACTGCTTTTATGTTTGGTCATGTGCTGGGTGTCCTGTGTAATAAACTGGCTGCTTTCTGCTGCTTGCAGCTTTGGTGCCAGTGTACATGTATGTGTGTGAGACCACTTGCTTTTTTAGCTTGGATTTGCAGACTAGGAGAAGATGCAGGTTTGGTAAGCTTAGGTGCAGAACAGCGAGTGCAGCAGCCAGCTTTCAGCCCAAATTTGCCTGTTTCAGACGAGCTTTAGACAGATCTGATGCAGATTCAACCTCAGTCAAATTTTGTCCAATGTAAAAGACGTGACCTGTCTGGTATTGCATGATCAAACCCTTAATTCAGACCTATTTGAAGTAGTCCAGTGAGATCTTTGTTTAAGCACATGAGTTACACAGACTCCTTTTGTAATTCGTCAGATATATTGTGCTGAAACTGTTTCTGAAGTCAGGTGCATGTAGCTTTGACTACAATATTTGAACTCACATCAGGATTGAATGACTTGATTCACGACTTGTTTCACTCAAAGTCAGCATTCCCAGAACTTTATGTGGTCAATTGCCTGTGGAACCCCCTAATGAGTCCTACAGACACAAGAAATGTAAACTGATTTTTGGAAATGTTACATCTACATCATGAGGCTGTCTACTGCAGGAGAAGTGAAATCTGAATATACAGTCTATCAACAACACTATATGCTGCAAGTCCACAGAAACCTGTTGGCTGCGCCCTGCTGGACATCAGACACTGCAGTTGGTCAACACACGAAGTAAACACTTGAACCGGCCAATTTTGCATGAAGCAAAGAGACAACAAGGGTAAATGCTTTCAGCTTCTTTTAGCAATGGCAATTTGATACGGCACCATGAGGTACACTGTAGATCTGCAGCAGTATTGAAGTCCACATTCATTCCCTGTTGGTGACACCTGATGTATCACCTGTAAATTGCCTAAATCTAACAAGTCACGTGACTTGTAACGAGCACGTGTGAGTGTGGGCTTGACTTCCAGATTGATGGGCAGATCAAAACCGGAGACAAAGCATGAGACAGTCCACTTCAGGGAAAGCAGCCAGCTGAAGATGGTTCTAGACCAAGACATATTGTCACCACTTGCAGAGAGGCCAGTGCCTGATTAATGTTTCTGTTGTTTCCTTGAGGTAGCAATGGAAATGCCAAACGACCAAGGGAACAGCCAACAGAGGGTAATAGTTGTCTGACAAATGACCTGCCATCAGACTCATCAAGGCCAAAGACTGAAGGAGCCACCCAGTGCAATTCATATAATGACTCACAGTGTGCGTTTTATTTTTCATACACAGCCGCTGACAAGAACCAAGCAACTTTGTCCATTAAGTACAGATGATGGTGCAGTGCATGCTGTTGTAAATCAAGACCTGTGCCCAGATTTTCACATTGTTGCAGCTTGCAGCTCTTCAGAGGCCTGACAACATGTCTCAGATAGGTGCAGGAAGCCAGTGCTCACCGTCAAAGACTACCCTCTGCACACCTTTTCATTGCAGCGGAGTCTCAGGCTGAGCCAGACGCCCTGTTGAATCCACGTTCAGATAGCTGAACTCTATAAAGTTCCACGGCGCACCGTTGAGGTTGTACTCCGTACTGAATGTTCTGAAACCACATTCCTCCATGAGCAGCAGTGTATGAACCAGATCAGTCATTGGTGGACTGCCTGCCGAGTGATGGTATTCGATTTGAGCTTGGGTGACGGGTACTTTTTCGTTGAGCGCGGCAAAATGAGCCACAATTGATGGCAAAACCTCATACTCGGCACCCTCAACGTCCATCTTTAGTACGTCTATCCATGTGTGACCCAAGTCCGACATGATGGACGACAAGTTCTTCAGCTGATATTGGCTGACATTGGACTCTCCATCACTGAGAGGTGCTGTCACGAAGGAATCATTTGCTCCAATGCCGTACTCGTGTAGAGTTGCTCCTGAGACTGATTGCACCATCTCTGCCTTTTCAGGGCTGAGTGAGTAGTCAAAAATATGCACCTCGCAGCTTTTTGTCATGTTAATCAGCGCCTCTTCAAAAGTGACCATGCCGTTCGATCCAAACGAGTAAACGACGCAATTTTTGTCCTGAAACAAAATGCCGCTTGTTAACATTTCAGGCGTTTGTCGCTAGTCATCCCCTCAAGCAAACATCAGTACCTGCAACAGCGATTGTACACCACAAAGCCATTTGCCGCCGTCAATTGCGACAGGTGGGGTTCCAACTCGCTGCTTGGAGGGGCAGTTGTAGAACGGCCTTTAGGCATCGTCACAGCATAGCTTGATGACCGAAACTGATGAAGCACACGAGCTTCGTGTCAACAGGGACTAAGAAGAAGTACAAGACAGCAAGGCCATTGCACATTACCCAAAAATGTCCCAGATGAGCCTAGTTCCTTCTGGTGGCATCGATGCAAATCGGAGGGCAGTTGATTCTTGCCAAAATTGAGGAGCAAGAGCATTGTGCAGTGCCCGGAACTCCTCATCCTGCTGATCCCGATATATACGGAAGGCCTCTTCTTGATCTTGCGGGCTGGCAAAAAGACTTTTAGCTGTCTCGCGTGTGTTTTTAGCGGCCGTGATATGGTGGTGCTCACGTGGCCACAGAAGCTTGCTGCACTCTGCTTGCCAACACATGCATGTGAACACCACAGTGATCGCCCCCTGACAAGCTTTACAACGGGATAGCATCCAAGCTGACCTGGCGTATAGTGAACCTGTCCTTTTGAATCCTCTGGCGCTAGGTCACTATGCGTGAACAATAAAATTTCGAAGCCAGCGTCAATCTGGACAGGATCGTCCGCAAATTCGAAACTCGTCGTAAAGCTGCCCTCAAGCTGGGTTTAGGGTGGGGAGGGGGGATGTGACTCAAGTGAACGCATTGAAGCCTTTATTTCCTGAATTATTTGGAAACATTGTGTCATTTTTTCCAGACCTATCGACACAAAGTCCAGATAGCGCATTTGTGTTGCCGCACAAGAAAGTTTGCCTGCATTTGGTTAGCACGATAAAGGTCGTAATGTTCCTTGACCGGCCCGCTTGTATTTGACTGTCGCAACGGGCCGCAGCACGTCGGCGACTCTTGCATTACAGTAGGGCCCATAAGTAACGGTCGGACCAGCAACATGTACGAGCTTCGACGCTAATGCGAAGCGCAAGTCTGTGTGCAAGCGGCGGTCCTGCTGAACACAGCAAGTTAACCAGCACACCTTTCTGTGTACGGCTTTAATGGCGCAGAACGCGCTTGTAGCGCAAGGGTGGCGTCAGTAAAAGCAACATGTCTGTATTAGTGAAACAAGTCTGACAGCAAGGCCCCAACTTGGCAGATGAGCGGCACGCGATAGCCTATGACACCCTGGGTTTTCGGTAAAACAATTCAGCTTTGACTTGTAGTATCCAGTTTTAGCAGTGAAGCAGCAGGCATACAACAGGAGCGTTTTCACAGGAATTTCCACAAGCTTGCTGCCTGATCAAGCTTTCCTTCGACAGAAGGAGAGTTTGTTCAGTCAGCAAGCTTTTGTATCCAGTGAAGTAACTTGCATATGCACAACACAGTTTACTTACCAGCTCCAAAAAAATGCCAGAGTTTGGCCCTCCCAATGCCCCTTGACTTCGTTTGCATCGCTGACTGCTGACTGCGCCAGCAGCTCTCTTGCTGAGCAAAGGCTACCCCAATTCTTGAACTGAAATCTAAAGCTTTGGCTTTCAACCTTGGTCATGTAAGAGGCAATACCATGCTGACTCAATGGGTTGTGATGGTCTTGAATTGCAATGTACCATACCATCTCCAGCAATGCAAATGTCCTGATCAGGACTTATGGGCCCCACTGTAGTTAATTTTCGTACAATTACGGCTGCAGTTAAGCGTGCCAATGATACCCCCTCCCTATTTGAGCAGGACACTGGTCCTCATCTTGAGGCTGTTGATGCGCTAGAGCATGATTGTGAGTATGAGGAGATCACCAAGTCAGACTATGTTTACATTCATGCGTGCAAATTTGTTATAAAGTTTAAACATGTTTGGGTGCAAATTTGCAGGTCGTCTGTCACTTGTAGAGATGCGCAAATTACTGAATTCACTGGATCAAAACAGTGTGTCGCAGCACAGAGTCACCCCCATACAGCACAGCATGCACAGAGTCACCCCCATACTTCAGCATCTCTGGCAAGATGTTGCAGACCCCCGGGGATTTGTTGTTCTTGAGGCGTTTGATGGCTGTGACAACCTCAGCCTGCGTGACTTCTGGGTAAGGGGGGTCTGATGGGAGATGGGGGGGTGGGGGGGGGAGAAGTGCCAGCACCTCAGGAGCAATGGGTGAGGTGCTTGTGAACAACTGAGTGACATGCCGCAGCCACTCAGCGATGCGCTCGGGAGCTGTATGGAGCTGCCTGCCAGAGATTCCATGCCGCAGCTGCTTGGCTGGCTGACATTTGGGCTTGCTGAGCTGCCTGAGGACCTTGTAGGCTGGGTGAGTGTCGCCCTTGCGCATGGAGTGCTGCACCTTTGTGAGCAGCTGTGTGAAATGGTGTGAGTAGTCAGCAAGTGCAGACTTGTGGGCTGCTCGGCTGGCGACCTTGTACTCAGCCTTGGCCTGAGGGGTAGGGTTGGCCAGTGCAGCCTGCCACAGCTTGCTCTTGTTGTTGGCAAGGTGAAGTGTTGCCTCTGAGATCCAAGGTTTCTGTGGCCTTGGAGGTTGCTTCAGCTGAGCCTACGCCGTAAAGCTGAGGGAGCTTTTGAGGGCCCCCCAGCTGTGCTCCACATCACCAATAGGGATGTGGTGATGTGTGGCCAGCAAGCCCTGCATGGACAGCTGGAATGCTTCCTTGCCTGCTTCACTGTGAAGGGGAGCAGGCTGTAAGCGAGGATGGAACGTGTGTTTGGCTGGCTTTCTGAACTTCAACCGCAGCTTGCAAACCATGAGCCTGTGATCTGATTCAATGTCAGCGCCTCTGAAGACCCTGGTATCCTGAACAGCTTTGATGTCACGTCTCCTGAACAGAACATGATCAATCTGGTGCTTGGTGCTGTCAGTTGCATTGGGGCTGTACCACGGCTGCAGGTGCACCGGCTTGTGCTGAAAGATGGTGTCTGTCACAACAAGATTGTTGGCCATACACAGGTGCAGCAACCGGGTGCCATTGTCAGAAATTGGCGCTGGGAGACCAAATCTGCCAATAGCACCACCCCACAACTGCGCTTCACAGCCCAGCTTAGCATTGCAGTCGCCCATAAGCAGCAGCAAGTTTGCATTGGGCACCTCCTCGAGTTGCTGCTGGAGCTGCTGATAGAAAGCATCCTTGACATCAGGACTTGCACAGTTTGTTGGGGCATACACTTGGATGACAGTGAGGGGGGTGAGTGCAGTGTGAAAGGTGGCTGT
>JAABUP010005021.1_pt1 | contig 20818 bp, 16 predicted proteins | sample 5559201 | NCBI WGS metagenome assembly JAABUP01 (sample SAMN10711887, study PRJNA513373) | rock metagenome | isolation source: Antarctica rocks | place: Antarctica
AATCAGAGTGTTGCACGTCGGGGAATCCCTCCCACCGAAAATGACCGAAAAAACTACCTCAGGTTTGATCAACGCCAATCGAATCGTCTAACGCGAAAAAGAAGCGGGAATGTCAACACGCCCTAGGTCGAGGCGCGCGATCTCGAAGTCGTCCTTGGAATCGGCCGGCGCGGCGAGCGCCCGCAACTCGGCGAGGAAGCCCGAGAGCCGATCCGCTCCGAAGGCCGGCGCGGTGGGAAGGTCGAGGGCCGCGTCGATCTCGAAGCGCTGCAGCATCCACTCTTGCGGGTCGTCCGCCTTCAGCGGCTCCATGCTCGCGGAAAGCGCGGCCGCGACGCGGCGGGCGCTGTCGGTCCGACCGGCCTCGACATCATGGGCCGCGACGGCTTCCGCGATCGTCCGATAGAGCCGGGATCGCTGAAAGAAGCGCCCATCGGCGAGGCGCGCGTCCAAATAGTCCTCCCCGATGTCCGCCGCCGCCGCCTTGTCGTCATGGGTCGTGGCCATGTCCATCATCAGCTTGACCCCGGACCATGGGAGGGCCGACCGCTCCTCCTTCCTGGTCGCCTGGTACTTCGCGAGGGCGCCTCCGTAGACGTTGCGCTCCATCCGACGCGAGCTCAGCTCGTCCCACAGGACGCCGTACCGCTTTTTCAGCGCGAGAAACCACGCGGCCTTCGGGACATCCCAGTCCGCGCCGTCCGGGAATGGGGTGAACGGATAGGTCAGGCCTGCGTTGCCGGCGTCCAGTTGCTTGAGGCATTCGGCTGTGGGGGCCTCCTCTCGCGCCGAGCTTCGGATCTGGCACGTCAGATGAAGCCGGGCGACGTGGTATTTCTTCTCCGGCCCGAGCTTGTCGAACCCGCGGTCGAGCAGGGCGCGCGCCTCCGAAAAGCGATCGCGCTTGTAGGCCGCCATGGATTGGACGATCAGCAACTGACCCTGTTCGCTCGCGCTCATCGCGCTATCGCTCGACAGGGAGGCCGCGGCCGTGTCGGCGTCGAGATCGCGGTCGGCGCCTATGAGGACCAGCAGCGCAAACAACCGATCGCCGATGGGCGCGGACGGCTCGGCGAGCGTGGCCCGTGCTGTATCGGCCGTATCCGCGGCGGAGGCATCGATGAGCGCGTTCAAGCGCGCGGCTAGCGGCCCAGCGAAGCGCGGTGCCACGACTGGCCGGGCATAGGCGCTGCTCTTCCCGGCTTCGCTTCGTGCGGCGTCGCACGGCCACCAGGACGCCCAGATCGCCAACGCCGCAAGCAAGAGCCCTTGAAATGTGCGGCGCCGACGCCCCGCTCTTCCCCGACTCTTTGACATCGTCGATCGCCCAGCTTAACTTATCGGCTTTAGATAAAAGAGATAATCATGACGATGCCTGGGTTGTCAAGCGTTGCGCGGCTAGGTTTCATAGCATTCGTCAGTCTTTTCGCGTCGGCGTGGTCGTGGCCCTGGACGTCGACGGCAGATAGTGCCGCGGACACTTATATCAAGCAATATTTGAAAACCGTCGGTTTGCTTCCTATTGTCATGCCATTGCAGCAAAGGCCTGGAGACGTCTTCACAAGCGATAACGTTGCTGTCATGTACAGCCGGGCGGATCAATGTTTCAGCAATGCGAAGCCGATCCTGGTGCCCGGCAACAACGTGCTGCCAGCCAAGGAGGTAGAATCGACCACGGGCGTGGAGGTCGCCGCCGGTCTGCCGAGCCTGGCCGAGGCCAAGATTTTCTGGACCGATATCGCCAGCGTGCGCATCGTCTACAGCGATGTCGAGACCTATTCGAGCAATACGGCGGACCTCAGGGCCGGTTTCAAGGGCGCAAATCCGACCTGCGCCCCGCTCACGGACGCGGTCTTCGAGCGTGTCGGCGCGGTGCCGAAGGGCGGCCGCCTGTATATCGTCGTTGGTACGGTGGTGCGGGCGCGCAAGAACGTCGATATCGTCATGAAGTCGAATAAGTCGATCAATTTGAGCGCCATGGATCTGCGGGCATTGCTGCAGAAGATCGTCAGCCGGTCGGGGCTGCGATTGGATGCGTTCGACGTGCAGGTGCGTGTGGATGGCGGCAGGTCCGTCGTCGAGAAGATCAGCTACAGGACGGAGAGCCCCGTCGAGGTGGCGTTCGCGCCGGCCTTCATCCCGTCCCTCATTCGGGAGGGTTTCGCCGGGCCGAGCAAACCCGTGGAGCAGCAGCGGATCGAGGGACTGCAGTGGTCGGCCGCCGACGGCAAGGACGTGCTCGACAAGCCCGATCTTAGATCGAGCCTGCGCGAGACGGTCGGCGCCTACAAATTTGGCGTGGGACGGCACTGAGTCGCACTCAATGCATCAGACCCTCGAAGATGGTCGACACGAAGCTGCTGTCGCAATCGACCTTGTCGTAGTCCGGGTCGTGTTCCCGCACCACCTGTTCCTCGTCCGGCGACAGATGTGACTGTTTGATGCCGTATTCGAACATCTGGTCGAGGCGCGCGCGCTCCTTGGGCGATAGGAGGTGGCAGCGATCGTCGACATAGCCAGCCATGGACAGACTCAAGAGTGCCATCTTGTCCTTGTCGCTCGCCGCGGCGAGAGCGCGGCCGCCCAGGAGGGCCAGCAGCGCGAGCGAGGACAAGCTGCAGATAGACAGGCGAGAGGCCGCTTTCATTGCGAGATTCCTTATGCCTTGCTGATGAGATCGGTGTGCAACACGCTGACGGACTATGCCGACCAAAATACAGACCGTCTTAAACTCGGCCGCAGTCGCCGCAGGGACTGACGAGCGGGGATCGCGGCGCCGGGCGCGCGGGCCAGCCCATCGAGTATACCGCGATACGGGTGATTTGCACGTCGTCGCGGGACGACGGGTCTGGCGGCGGAGGTCCTGTCCGGCGCCTGCGGCGGTCCCGCGAGATGTTTAGGACGGATCTGAGGGTCCCCCGACTTCTCCTCCAGTTTGAGAGTGAGTATCCGGCCTTCATTTGGCGGCTTTCTGGGCCGCCGCCGCAGCGTATTCGCTCGGCGTCATCCAGCCAAGCGACGTATGAGGACGGCTCTCGTTGTAATGCCGCCGCCATGCCTCGATCTTGGCCCGGGCATCGGCCAGGGACAAGAACCAGTGGGCGTTCAGGCACTCGTCGCGAAGCCGACCATTGAACGGTTCGATGAACGCGTTGTCGGTCGGCTTGCCTGGGCGCGAGAAGTCGAGTGTGACCCCGTTCTCGTAGGCCCACCGGTCCAGCGCCTTCGAGACGAACTCGGGGCGATTGTCGACCCGAATGGATTTGGGTGCACCGCGGACCGCCATGATGCGCGATACGGCTTCAACGACCTGCTCAGCCTTGATTCCACTGTCAACCTCGATCACCAGGGCTTCCGCGTGTAGGCGTCGACCACCGTCAGGGCACGAAGCCGCCGGCCGGCGAACAGCGCATCCGACACGAAGTCCATCGACCAGAGCGCGTTCTGCGCGAGGGCCGCAGTAGACCGCTCCCGATTGACCGCGCTGACGTGGCGGCGTGGTCGCTTGAGACGCAGGCTCAGGCCATCGTTCCCGTAGAGCCGGTAGACCCGCTTGTGGTTGATCGACCAGCCCTCCCGGCGCAGCAGGATGTAGATCCGAAAATAGTCGTACCGGACCCGTGTCCGCGCGAGATCGCGGATGCGCAGCATCAAGGCCGCCTGGTCGGCACCGGTCGACCGATATCGAATGGACGAGCGATCAAACCCCAGCGCAAGGCAGCACCTGCGTTCGCTGACTCCTTGGGCCGCCTGGACGTCGGCGACAATTTCACGCCGCCGTCCAGGCGTCAGAGCTTTTTTGAGAGCACCGGAGCCCTGAATCAGCGATCAAGCCGTTGTGAATCTTGAATGTCGATCCGCCCTAGTCGCAGGCCCCCGAAACCGGGGGCTCGCCGACGCCGCATTCAGCCAGCACCCGCCCCGAACCGAGGTCGAGACGCAGACTGAACGCGCCTTGCTGCTCCTCATAGGCATCGCGCCCCGCCGGCAGTGCACGGACGCGGTATCTGCCGCGCAGGCGGCAGTCCTCGGCCCGCGTGCAGCCCGCGAAATCCAGGCTGCCGGGCACGATGCGAAAGCTGACGCTGTCAAAGGCGCCGTACCACGCGCCGAGCCGTCGCAATTGGTCGGCCGCCGGCCGGACGGCGCCGCGCACCTCGACCTCGGGCCCGTAGAGTCGCGCGAGGCCCGCGAAGGAATCGCCGTGGCTGTAGTCGTGGCGGTGAAAATAGCCCGCCACGGCTTCGGCGGCCTGCAGCTGTAAAGGGGTCGGCGCCGGAGCGGGCGCCGGAGGAGCCGGCGGCGGCGGTGCGGGTAGCACCTGGCAGCCACGCCGCGCCGTCTCGACGGCGGCTCGATAGCGCCCGGTCGGGAAGTCGGCCAAGTAGGGCGCCGCTTCGGCACAGGAGGTCAGCGCGCGACGTGCCGCTTCCTGGTCCCGCGCGGCCGCGAGCTTCGCGCCGAAGAAGGGCGAGAAGGGGTAGCGCGCCGCGGCCTCGCGGCAGGCCGCCACCAAGGGTTCCAGCGTCGGCCGGCCGCGCAGCGCCTCGGCGGAGAGCTCGGGGTCGACGCCGTTGCAGGCGAGCGGCAACCCGGCGAGGAACCCTCTGGGCAGGAAGGCGAAGCCGGCCGGCAGGTCGGTCGAGCCCTCGAGGCCGAGGGCGTCGCGCAACTGCGGCAAGGTGCGGCCTTCGACCGGCATAGCAGGCAGCAACGCGGGGCCGAGCGTGCCGGGCGCGTCGGCCTCGCGCCTCGCCAAGACCGCTCCGACGCCGCGCGGCAGGCTCTGCAACCCCGCCCTACAGGCCTCGGTAGTCCCGGTACAGCCGTCGATCACCAGGGCCAGCGCCCGCGGGCCGCGCTCGACCGCCCGCCGGAGTGCGTCGCCCAGGCGGAGACCTTCGGCTTCGATCCTGTCGGGCGCGGTTCCGGGCGGTGCGAGGGCCATTCCGTCCGCGGTCGGGCGCATGTCGCCGAGCACGAAGACCGCGACGTCGGCGCCCGGTTCGACGCCACGGGCGAAGCCGCGTAGGCTCGCATCGAGTTCCGGCCGGGTGGCCGGCGACAGGGTGGTGACGGCGAAGCCGAGCAGGCGCAGGAGGTCGCGGTAGGACCCCGCATCGCGCCGTAGCGCGTCAGTCCTCGGTCCGAGGTCGGCGGGGCCCGGCTCGATCACCAGCGCTTGCCGCACAGGCGCGGCCTCACTCGCCAGCACCGGGGGGAGGGTTCCTGAATTGCCGGGCTCGTCGGCCTCAGCCGGGAACACCAGCGCGAGAATGCCGAGCAGGCAGGCGAGGGTGCGCACTCTCACCGGCCACAGGCCCGTTTCAGCTGGGCGTTCGCGTCGAGCGTCGCCGCGTCGGTCGTACAGAGCTGCTTCAGGGCCGCGGCCTCGCGCGGCACGCGGGGCGCCCAGTGGGCATAATAGGTCGCGGCCCAGTCAGGGTGCCTCGAACCGGCATCGCGCATGGTCGGGTCCGTCTCGTTGGGGTCGTAGAACCGGGCGAGGTGCCAGGCGGCAGATTCATTCATCTCCCAGTCGGCACCGTCGAGCACCGCGAGCGCCTGTGAGCCGCAGCCGCCTGCCAGGGCCGTTTCGGCCGTTCTCACGCGATCGTCGTCCGATCCGGCCCGCGCCGCCACGACCTTCGAGCCGAAGCTGTCGGCACAGCGCCGGGCCTGATCCTGGGGCGGTGGCGAGGCGACCGGCTCCTGCGCGGGCCGCCGCAGCAGCGCCCAGGCGCCGCCTGCGGCCAACAGGACGATTAGCGCCAGGGCCGCCAGCGCTGCGCGTGGGACGACGCGCCGGGCGGGCCGGGAAGCGATCAGCCGTGGATCGTCGACGGCGGCGGGAACCGGCGGAGGCGCCGGCTGGGCTTTAATCTTCGAGGGGTCGCTCGGGGCTGCGGACACCGAGGAGGCGGGCGCCGTCGGCAGCGCCGCGGGTGCCGTCGATGGAGGAGCGGCCAGTGGGGCTGCGATCGTACGGCCGCGGCTCGGCATCACGTCCTGCCAGAACAGGCGGCCCAGGTCGCGCCCGTCGTTGGACCGCAGAGCGACCAGCAGTTCCTCGGGCACGTGGTCGACGATCGTCGGCCCGAGCCTCAGCGCTTGGCCCGCCGCCTCGACCGGGAACGGGTGGGGCAGCTTGGCCCAGCGCCCGCCCGCGGACAGGAACAGGCCGGACGACACGTTCTCGACCGTGAGGGCCACGACCCCAGCGAGGCCTGGGCCTTCCAGGAGCGCGTGCCCGCCGGACGGGCGATCGGGGTCGTTTCGAATCGTCGGCGACATCGGCTCCTCGGTCTCGACCCTGAGTGTGCCGCAGGGGGCTGCCTGAGCCAAGCCGCCCTTGTTCGGCTTGGTTATCTGTGGTCCGCTCCCTTCAATCACTGGGCGAGGGGGGCGGCATGGCGGGACGGGTGAGCAGGGGCGAACGGGTGATCCGGTCCGTTGCGGTGTCGCTCTTCACCGCGTTGCTGATCTCGTCGGGCGCTGCCGCCGATCCGCTCCCGCAGATCCGCAAGAACCCGCACGACACGGAGGCGCTGAGGCGCGATTTCGTCGGCATCGTCACGGGCGGCCCAACAGGGGTCTATGCCGCGCTCGGAAACGACCTCCTCCGGCTGTTGGACGACAGGAAGGCGCAGACGCTGCGGCTCGGCGCCCTGATCGGTTCCGGTTCGATCAGCAATCTTGACGACCTTTGGAACCTGCCAGGCGTGTCGCTGGCCATCGTTCAGGGCGACGTCCTGTCGGCCTACGCGGCGGATCCAGACCAGTTCAGGTGGCTGAATGGCAACGTCCGCTACGTCAGCCGGCTGCATACGGAGGTTCTCCACGTGGTCGCCCGGCGCGATAGCCTGCCTCGCGGAGCACACGACGTCTGTGCGCTGCGGGGCAAGCGCGTCAATGTCGGCGGCCTCGGTTCGGGAGCCAGGATCACGGTGGACCGCGTGTTCAACGGCATTCTCGGCCTCGGCGTGACGCTCGATCCCGGCTCGCTGGCGGAAGCCTTCGACCAACTGGCGGACGGGCGGGTGGATGCGCTGGTCTATGTGGTGGGCCGGCCGGCGCCCGTTTTCGCCGACGACAAGCTCACCAAACGGTTCAGCAACGGCAACCTCGATTGGCTGGATATGCCGCGCGGCCTGCTCGACACGGGCTGCGGCGGCCCGGCGCCTCACGTCGGAGCCGAGGCTACCGTCTATGAGCCGGCCTCCCTCACGGCCGCCGACTATCCGGCGCTGATCCGCAACGGGCGTACGGTGGACACCATCGGCGTGCCGGCCGTGCTAGCGGCCTATCGCTTCGAGGATCGGCGCAATGGCCGCGCCGCCGCCACTGCAGCCTTCGTGCAGGGCTTCTTCGCCCGCGCGGCCGACCCCGAGAGCGGCCTCGGCCGCTCTGGCGGAAATTATTCGCGTGCCTGGTGCGGGGTTGACCTGGCGGAGGCGGTCGGGGGCTGGCAGCGGGACGAAAGCGCTGGCGATTGGCTGGCCGCCAACGCCCGCGCCCCCCGCCCGCTGCCGACGCGCATCGATTGCCTGGCTGCGCCTCGCAGCGTGCCGAGCTTCTGCCGCAGCAAGCCGGAGATCGTCGCCGAATTCACCCGTCAGCAGCGCGCCGCTGGGCGGAGCACCGACCCGGGCGATCCGGACTACCTGATGGCTTTCGGCGACTGGAACCGCCGCACGTGCCAATAGGCCGGCCGCATCTTACGGGCATGTTCGCCGATCCGCCGCCGGCCGCACGCCGCGCGCCGTTTCCGCGGCGAGCAGCGCGGCCGAAGGCCGGTCGAGGCACTGCGCCCGCACCATCAGCCGCCAGCCCTGATCCGGATCGCGGGCGACCCCGGCGGGAAACCCCGTGTAGAGCGCAACCCCGAGCACGCCCGCGGCGGCCTCGTCGCCCCGCCCGAGGGCGTCCCGCAGGAGTGCCAGCGCACGGGCCGGGTCGGCCGTGACGCCGTGGCCGCCGAGGAGCTGCGCTGCGTAGTTCCGCTGCGACGCCAGGCTGCCGCGTCCCATGCCGCGCCGCCAAGCGTCCACGGCGGCCGCATCGTCCGGCCGGACGAAGGCGAGCGCCGGGCGATCGAAGGCGCCAAAGAGATAAGAGCCGATCAGGCTGTCGGCGAAGCCGGATCCCTCCGCAGAGCCGGCGTGCCAAAGGCGCAGGGCCTCGTCCATGTCAGCGCGGGCGCCGGCGGCGTCGCCCCGGTCGGCGCGCGCCACCGCGCGGGCCGCGAGAAGACGGCCACGTTGCACGACGAGGCGCCGCGCCGGCCCGCCGCGGTCCGGCGCCGGGTCACAGGCGGCGATGCCGGCATCCACGGCTTCTGGCGCGAGCGCGAAGACGTCGTCGACCGCACCGGCGCCGGCCGGGTGGTCGGGGTCGAGCCGGTTGCCCGCGGCACGGTCACAGACCGCGTCGTCGACCGGGCTCGGGGACGGTGGAGGTGGCGGGGGAGGCGGTGGGGGAAGTGGAGGCGAAGCGGGCAGCGGTTCGGGTACCGTCAGCGCGATGTCGACTCCGAGGCCGGCCGAGGCGCCCCCGAGGGGGAAGGTGGCCGGCAAGCGTGCGGAGCGGCGGCCGGGGCGCAGCTCCCCGGGGGCGAGCGCGGCCCGCAGGGTCCAGCCCTGGCCGTCGCGCGCCTGCTCGAGCGTGACGCCGTCGGGTGCCGCCGCGAGGACGAAGGGCGGAGGGAGAAGACCCGCGAAGGGCCGCGCCGGCCACAGGGCGACGAGCCGCGCCGTCCCCTCGCGCGCCCCACCGGGCGTGAGGGCCAGAGCTCCGGGCTCGACCCGCCATCCGAGCCGCCCCGACAGCACCAGGGCCGGCCACAGCGCCGCGGCGAGCAGCGCGAGGCCGAGCGCCGCAACCCCGATGGCGCGGCTCCTCCGACGCGGACGGCGGGGCGGCGCGACGCCTGTCGGTTCTCCGCCGACTTCGACCTCGGCCGCCGGGCGAGGAAGCGCGACAGGCTCCGGCGGGATCGGCACGGCGACAGCCGACGGAGGACGGCTCAAAGCCGCAGGTCGATCGGAAGATCCGAGCAGGGCGCCGCGACCGCGGTCGGGCGGCGGACGAATGCCGTCCCAGGCGACCGTGCCGAGCGGCCGCCCGTCATCGTCCGCGAGGGCCACCACCTCCGCTTCGCGGATATGGGCCGTGACGCCCGGGCCGAGCGCGTAGGTGTCAGCGGGCTGGCGCGGCTCGGCCGCGAACAGATGGCGCGCCGGCGAGCGTCGCCCGCCCTCACCGAGATAGCTTCCGTCGAGGAAGCGGATCGAGACCGTGAGCGGCCCTTCCCGCGGCGGGGCGAGACGCAGGAGGGCGTGACCGATCCGGTCGGGATCATCGGCAAGCAGGATCGGCGCGCGGCCGTCCGTCATTTCTCCGCGCCGCCGCGGATCGTGTCGGACGTTTCGAAGGTGCAATCGGGAAGCGATTCGCCGAAGGTCCAGGTCAGCAGCTTCTCGGTGCCGCCGAGCACGCGACCGTTCACAACACGTTGCGGCATCAGCGGGAGGACCGTCACGACATCGTGGCAGACCCGTTCCTGGCCGTTCCAACGCATGCGCAACGTGAAAGGGACGGTGTTGCCGGCACTCGACTTGGCCTTGTACTCGATGACCTCGACCCGATAGGTGCCGGACGGGATGTCGCTCTGCCAGACGATATTCTCGATGGGCGTCGGCGAGACGTTCTCGACGAGGTTGCGGTTGGCGTCGATATCCTTACGGCCGTCGCCGCAGATACCCGGCCCGGTATGGCCCTGCGTCGCATCGATGGTCCCGCCCGGACAGAAGACGTTGAGATCGAGGTCGTCGAGCGTCGCCCATTCCAGCGTGAACTGCAGCCGACCGTTCTGGCCACCCCGCTCCTCCACCTTCTGATCGATGCGCTTCGTTTCGGGGATGGGCGGCGCGGGCTGCGGAGCCGGAGGAGGCGGAAGGGGCTGCGGGGGCTGCGATGCAGGAGCAGGCGGGCGCGGCGGGATCGGCGTCGCGGGGCCGGGGCTGGGGGCGGGCGGAGCGCAGACGGGCGCTTCGGCGACCGACAGCTCGGCCATATGCACCTCGCGCGCGAGCGCATCGCCTTCCGCGGCGGCGCGACGCAGCGCCCCGCCGTCCGCCCGCAGGGGGCAATAGTCCAGACCGAGCGCGTCCAGCGCGCAGGCGCGGAGGAAGAGCCAGCCGCCACCGATCAGCAGGGCGGCAAACAGGCTCCACAAAGCCACGCCCGCGAAGCGCCGGGCCATCATCCCCGAAGGTCCTGCAGGATGACGCCGAGCCGAGCGTTGCTCTGCGCATCCTCCAGGGAGGTGCCGCGCGCCAGGGCGTTGGCCGAGGCGGTCGCCCGCAGGGCGTAGCCCCATTGGCGCACGAAATCACCGACGAAGTCCGGCTCCACGGCGCCGAGTCCCGCCGCGTCATGTCTCACCGGTCGCGCCACAAAGACGGTTTCCTCCAGGTCGGCGCCGAACTGGACGGACTGATCGGCCGGACCCAAGCTATCGAAGCCGAGTTCGGCGACGAAGCGGTTCAGCGCCCGCTCGGCCACTAATCCCGCTCTCCGCGCCACCGCCTCGTTCTGCTCGGAAGCAGCGTCCCGGGCGCGCAGCTCGGCGGCGATGCGGTCGGCGAGACCGCATCGCCGAGCCGCCGCGCCGAGCTCGGCCACGATTTCGCGCAGGCTTCGCTTAGTTAGGCCGGTCCGACGGGCGAAGCCTACGTCCTCCGTGCTCGCCTGCATGTGCGCGGCCCAGACGGCGACGGCGGCCGCGGCGAGCCGCGCCGGCCGGTCGGTGCGCGGCGGCGTGGGCACCACGGCGGCGCTCCGCTTGAAGAGGCCGCCGGCGCGCGGCGCCGGCGCGCTTCCGGCTTCGGCGTCGGGACGGTTCAGCGCCTCGACGAGGGCGGCATGGAGATCGGCGTCGTCAATCATCAGCCCGCGCAGGGCCGTGCCGAACGAGCCGCGCATAGCCGCCTCCTCGAGGTCGGGGAACACCACGTCGTCCACGACGGCGAGGCGCTCGGCCCGCCGCTCGGCGGCGTCGTCGCTGGTATGATAGGGCGCCAGCAGGCCGACCGCGTCGGCGCGAATCGCGTCGAGCCGCGCCGCCACCTGGTCGAGCTTCAGGCTTGGCGTGCAGGCTGCCCCGAGTGCCGCGGCGAGGCGGCCGGCACCGCCGTCGTTCAGCGCCATCAAAGCATCCCAGGCGGCGCCGGGATCGTCGAGGTGCTGCCGAGCCGCGGGAAGATCGGCGAGGGCAGCGCGGAGCGCGGCGAGGCGGGGCGCCTGGGTGGCGACGATGCCGATCTCACGGCCATTCGCGTACTCCACCACGCCGGTGAACTGGACGTTGGGATTGCGGAGGAGGAACAGGTTGCGGAAGGCTTCGCCCGGCCGCCACTGCCGCACCCATGAGGGCTCGACCCTGGCGAAGGGGCTGAGGCTGGCGCGGAAGCGGATCTCGAACTTTTCCGCGAGATCGCCCTCGTCGGCGCCCCCTTTTCGCTCCAGCGTGCGATCGAATTTCGTCATGGCGAAGAACAGGAGGTTCGGCCGCCCGACCCGGCGCTCGGGCGTGGCGCCGTGGGTTGCCGCGACCCATCCCTCGACGGCTTTGGGCAGGCTCGTTACCTCCAGGTTCGAGTCGGGCACGCAGAGCACCATGGCAGTGAGCTCGAGGTCGGCCGTGTAGCGCTGGAACAGGTAGTCGACCTTGCCGCGCAGGAAGACGCCGGACGCCGCCTTCGGGTCATCGCGGAACAGGCGCTTCAGGTTCGCGCTGAAACGAGAGCGGTAGCCCGGGAAGTCGAGGAGATCAGTGTGCTCGAAGAAGGGCTGCGGCTTGTCGCGGCAGACGATGCGCAGCTCGGCGATCAACGCGGTCAGCACCGGACGGGAAAGCTCGACCGTGCCGCCCGCCGCCGTCGCGACCGTCACGCGCGGTGAGGCATCCTCGCCGATGCCGTCGAGGCTGTTGACGTTGACGACGCTCGTGGTCGACGGCACCAACGCCGGCAGGGCGCAGAAGGCATCCTCGGCGAAGCCGACGACCGCCAGCGCCGCGACGAGCCGGCGGTACAGGGCCGTATAGGTCGCGTGGCGGCCCCACAGGACGGAGAGCAGCTCGGCCCGATCCCGGATGCGCAACCGCGGCGCCAGCGCGGCGATGCGGGGCCAAAAGGGCTCGACCGCGCTCGCCGCCGCGGCTCCGCCGGCGTTCTGCCGCACGTAGTCGGTGACGTCCCACAGCTCCGCTTCGGTCAACGCGTCGACGGGCGCCGGTTCGCAGCGCGCTTCCAGGCCAGCCAGCAGGACTTCGACGGCGCCCGGCTCGAGCGCTTCCTCGTCTTCCTGGTCGCCGTCCCGAAAGAAGGAGTTCACCAGGATCTTTATCACGTCGGTCTGCGTCAGAAGCCGCAACGCGACGGGGAAGCCAGCCGGTGCCGGGACGTTATGCACAGTGAAGCGCGTGACGACGCCCGTCGATTCCTCGCCGCCGACGGGATTTATGTCGCGCAGGAAGTCGACCTCCGGCTGGTCCCCCGCGAAGCTGGCGACGAGCGACTCCGACCCGCGCCGCGCCAGGATCGAAATGAGGTAGGATTTTCCGGCTTGGCTCGGCCCGAAAACGCCGACGCAGTTCGGCCGCCCTGACGTGCGCGCGAGGCGCCCGGCCTCGGCGGAGGCGCGACGCAGCGGAACCGCGAGGCTCGCGCCGGCGACCGCACGGGCATTGCGCGGGTCGGCCGCCCAATTGAGCCCCGCCGTGGCGGCGGCGGCGGTCTTGGCACAGCGCGCCGCGAGTGTGTGTGAGTCCATCATCATCCGTCGACCGTCAAGATTCCGGTATCGAGCCAATAGCCCTCGTCGGCCGCCATCGTGTCGAGCGCCAGGCGCAACAGATTGCGATAGTTGCGGCCGTCGGCGTCGTCGGCCTGGACCACCTTCAGTTCCTCCTTGCGGGCCTCCCCGGCATGGAGCTTGTCGGCTTCGTCGAAGCCGAACTCCTCGTCGGGCGCGCCGCGTTGGAGCGTCACCGTCACGGGCAGGCGCGGACGCGGGGCCTCGGGGGCGAGCGTCAACTTGTAGAGCGGCGTCGCGGTCCAGCGCTCCAGCGGCAACTGGCGGGACCCGATGCGGGTCGGCGCGAAGTAGCGCAGGCTCGCCTCGGGCTCCTGGCCCGGCCGGGGCTCGGCAGCGAAGAGCACCGCGTCGTCGCGAATGCGACCGCTGTTCTCCATGGCGCCGAGCACCGTTGCGGTGGATCGCAGGGTGAGCCGGTCGGTGTCGATAGACAAGTTGACGATCTGCCGTTGCGCCAGGGCGCAAAGCATGCCGCCCACGACGGTTGCGGTCTTGGGATCGGAAATGCGGGTGTTGTCGCGGGTCTTGAACGGGTACCAGGCGCCGACGCGGTATCTGTGGAGCGGCAGGACGCGGTCCGGCGCGACGGCCAGCCTGTCGACGACGAGGTCTACGGTGGCGGGCAGACGCGAGGGGCGGCCGGCCAGCAGCACCACGTCCGGATCAAAATGATTCAGCGCCTCAGCGATGTTGCCGAATACGTCGCCGAGCACTGCCACGACGGCGTCGCGCACCGCCGAGAAGTCGTAGGTGATGGCGAGATCGTCGAGTTGCACCGCCACCCCGGCACGGCGCGCGGCCCCGCCCGCCAAATAGGCAGCCACGGGCGTCGGCACGGGGGCGAGGCACCCGGCCGCGACGAGCTCCGCTAGCGTTCGGCGTTCCGCCGCAGCCTCACCCGCTTCCGCCCCAGTGTTCTCATAGGCGAGCAGGAGATCGAGGCCGATGGGGCGGAGGACACGCGACACGAACTGCTGGCGCAGATGCTTGTCCTGCTCGGACATGTCGGCGCGGTTGCCTCCGAAGCGTTCGGCGAGGTGGGCGCGCGGCTCGGGCAGGCCACAGGCGGTGAGATGACGCTCGACGGCCGGGACGACGCAGCGCTCCACAACGGCCCGCAGCACGTCGTCGCCGGCGACGCGGAAGCTCTCGCGGAACGTCTGGCTCGGCTTGATCTCGACGCGGCCCTCGACGTGGTAGGTCGTGATCATCAGGTCGGTCGTGCCGCCGCCGATGTCGACGCTGGCGACCCGCAGCGAGGGACGCGGGGTCGGGTCAGCGGGCGGGTGCCCTGCTTCCGCGAGGGCCCGGGGCCGGCCGGCCAGTTCGAAGAAGCCCTGTGCGTCGGCGCCCGACTTCCGGGCGATCTCGGAGTAGAGATAGACGAACTGCACGCAGCTCGCCTCGTCCCAGGCCACAATCAGCTCGGGAGGCGCCAGGATGCTGCTCTTGACGCCCCGCCAGCCCATCAGGTCCCAAATCAGGCTCAGCGCCCCCTCGACGCGGGAGCGCATGATGCGCTGCTCGCGCACCGGCATGGCGGTCGGCAGGGTGAGGATGAGGCGGTTCAGGCGCCGCGGCGCATCCGCGAAGGCGCGGGTGCGACGCGTCCCGGGGCTGTTGATCATGGCCAGCGCCTGTACGACCACCTCGCCTACCATGAAGGTGAAGAAGGACGAGCGCGAGAAGGTCAGCCGCGTTAGCATGCCGTCGAGGTCGGCCAGCTCGGACTTGGAGGAGACGAGGCCCGCGTAGAGCTTACGGTCGCGCGTCACCTCGCTTAGCACGTCGCCGCGAGGATTGAGATAGCGGGCGGCGGCGCGCTGGATCAGCGGCGGCATGTCGGGGTCGGGATAGTCGCGGGATTGGAAGCTCCAGGGCTGGGGCACGGGCGCCGCGTCCCATAGGTAGCGCTTGGGGCTCGACAGGCCGGAGGTCCGTTCCGTGCCCTCGGCCTCAGCGCGCAGGCGCGCCGCCTCGGGACCCACGCGCACAAGGCTCGGCCACAGGAAGGCGCGCGCCCGGCCGGAGCGGCGCGACAGGCTTTCCGGCCCGAAATCCGCCTGGGCGAGCTCGACATGGCTTTCGAAAGGGTCGGAGGTGATGCGGTCCGGTCGCGACAGGTCGCGGAGTTGCAGCACCATGGAATTGCCGAGGTCGACCTGTGCCTCGTTGGCGTGGGACTCGATCAGGATCCCGCAAGTGCGGCTGTTGCCAACGTCGAGCACGAGGTCCACCGCCACCGGCCGGGCGAAGGGTTCGTCCGATACGGTGTCGACCAGCTTGACAGAGCTGGGCCGCACGACGCGTTCGACGAAGCCCACAAAGGCGATGTAGCGCGCCACATGTTCGAGCCGGTGGTCGAGCGCGTCCCTGTCGAAGGGCCGGCCTGGTCGCTCGGCGCGCTTGAAGTCGTGGAAGACGCCCTCCAGCCAGGCGGACAGCCATTCTTGGTAATCGCTGACGCTGCTGGAGGCGGCGTGGATCCGCTCGTCGCGGAAGAACCAGCCAAGGTCGTCGAAGCGATGCGCGAGGGCGAACTCGCGCTCGTTCAGAGCGTCCTCACGCGAGGGCGCGTCATAGACAGTGCCGCGCGGACTCGGCGCGAGCTGGGTATCGAAAGCAAGCACCAGCGTGTGGGTCCTGCCGGCGGCGGGCGGTTCGGCGGGGAACAGGCAGGCCCGCGCCCAGTTGCTCGGCCCCTGGTCGAAGAGCGGCGAGCCGTCCGGCCGGCGCCCGGGCCGTAGAGCGAAGAACGGCATCGGCACCCAGCGGCCGACGAAGGGCTGCAGTGCCTTGCCGTTGGACACGTCATATTCGTCGTCGCCCGCCGCCGCGCTGAAGGGCGGCGCGCCCTCGGGGTCCGATTCGTTGTAGCCCGGCAGGAGCTGGACATCGGGCAGCCCGTCCGGGCCGATCCGGTCCGGTCGTTTCCGCTCGATGAAGCTGCGCGTGCCGCGGGGTGCCGCCTCCAGGTCGAAGGTGAAGGACAGGAACTGGACGCCGCTGTGCGGCACCAGAGTGATCGGCTTGCCGTCCGCCCGCTCCATCGATCCCACCTCAGAAATCCAAACTCGCCGCCGTCACGGTGGTGCGCTCGCCTTTGACGCGGCCGTCGAAGGCCTTCACCTCCGCGCCGCGCCGGACCCGCACCGTGAAGGGCACCTCCGTACCGGGCGGCACGTCATTGTATCCGTAGAGCTCGACCTCGAGCTTGTAGGGGCCGGGCGGCGGCGTGTCCCAGGCGGCGTGCTCGATCGGGTGGTCAAGCAGAGGCTCGCCCGCCTTGTTGACGTCGTGCAGCAGGCGCCCGCCACAGCTCTGAAGTCCGGGGCTGCCTTGCCACAGCCGCCCGCCGCTAGGACAATCCACGACGAGGTCGAGGTCGGCGTGGCCCTCCCATAGGAGCGACACCTCGACGGCGCCGCGCGGCGCGTCCGGGGGGAGCCGCCCCTCGACCTGGGGATCCAGCGCTGCGGCGCGGCCCGGCGCGGCGCAGATCCGCTGGGCCTGCGCGACCTGAAGCTCGACCGCCCTTACCTCGGCCTGGAGCCGCGCCCCCTCGGCCGCCGCGTCACGCTTACCCAGCATCGCCGGGCAGGCGCCGATGCCCCCGAAAGGATCCGCGAGGCTGCAGGCCGGCAGAAGGAGGCGGTAGCAGGAGGACACGAGGATCGCGAAGAGCAGCCACAGCCCGGCCACCGCAGGCCAGCCGAGGCGCCAAGCACCGCCCGCCACGGCGAACCGGGCCGGCGGTGGCAACGGGTGCGAAGCCGCAGCGGGCTCGACGGGCGACCCGGCGACGGGCCGCGGCCGCCCTGCTTCCAAGATGGCCTGCGGCGTGCCGGCCGGCAGTTCGCGGCGATGGAAGCCCCAGTTGACGATGATCGGCTGGTCGCCATCGCACCATAGGTCTTCTTCCGGGAAGGTCGTGGCGGCCGCGAGCGCGCGGGCCAGGGCGGCACGCTGCGGTCCGGCCGCAGACAGGCGGTCTGCCAGCGCCGCCACGTCGGCGAGCAGCGCGGCCGCGGCGGCCCGCAGCGCCTCGGCCTCGCTTGCAGAAAGGTCTGCGGCGCGGCGCGGCGGCGCGGCGGCTTCCGCGTACCAGGCGCGCGTATCCGAGCTCTCGGTTTCGAAGTCGGCGAAGAGACGGGCGTGGCGCGGCCCGAGCTCGCGATCGAGGAAAGGCGCCACGACTGCGTACTGCAGCTCGTCGACGCGGCCCGCCGCGGCCAAGCCGCCGAGCCGTGTGGTGGTGAACCTGGGCGCCGCCACGTCAGGGCCTTGCGGGCGGCGCGGCCGCTAGAGGCGTGGATGTGCCGGGCGTGACCGCCGGCCTGCAGGGGCTGTCAGCGGCCGTGAAGGCGACGCCGTGCGATTGCAGGAACTTGCGCAGCTCGCCCGCGTCGAGGGCTTGGAAATAGGTGGAGAAGACTGTGGCGTCCTGGGCGTCGAAGCTCAGCCACGAGTTGACGCCCACCGCGCAGCCGCCCGCGTCGACCAATGGGCCGCCCGAATTACCATGACCGATCTGCGCCGTGTGGATCAGCGTGCCGATGCCGGCCGGAGCCTGGACCTGCCGCGAAGTGAGGATGCCTTGCGTGAAGTTGGCCTCGGGGAGAGCATCCGCCGACGCGCCTTTGATGGTCTCCAGGACGGCGCCGGGATAGCCCGCGGCCGTCACGGGATCGAGCCGCTCCGGCACGATGCCGACCTGCAAAGCCACCGTTCCGGCTTTGGGTTCGACTTCCAACACGGCGAGATCCTCCGTGCCGCGCGTGGCCCCCGCACCGACCGCGACAACCCGGGCGGGCTCGAAGCCGCCGAGGGCCTTGTTGCCGACGCGCACCTCGCGGAGATCGCCGACGACGTGATGGTTGGTGACAATGGTGCGGTCCGACACGAAGAAGCCGCTGCCGAGGCTGTCGCCCGCCAGGACCAGCACCGTGGCCCGGTCGAGCAGGCCGGCCAGCGTGCCGGGCGCGGCGGCCCGGCCCGGCCCGGTCGCGGGCAAGACCACGGGGGTGCGGGCCGGCGCCGGCGGCAGCAGGGAGGGTTCGATCGCGGCGCCGCGCGGCGAGGAGCCCGGAGTCGGGGCTTGGCACGTCGCCGACGAGGCGGCTTGACGCAAGCGCACCAGTTGGTCGCGCAGGGCTTGGTTGGTCTGCCGTTGAGCCTCGAGAGCGGCGGCATCGTCCTCACGCGGGCCGGCGACGGGGTAACGCAGGACGTGGCCGAACAGCAGCACGAGCAGGGCAGCGCCCGCCAGCACGCAGGCGGCCATCGGCGCGCGCCAGGGCCGGCGCGACCCGCCGCCAGTGATGCCGTCTTCCGCCAATCTGAGACTCCTGTCCGCGAATCGTCCGTCAGCCTAGATCCGGCCCGCACGGCCCGGCAACTGCAGGTCGCCACTCACGGCACGGACTTATCGGCCGGGGCGGCGCGCCTCGCTTCCTCGTAGCGGTCGGTCATCTTGGCTTTGGCGATGGCGGCGTCGATGGCCCCCATCACGGTCTGGGCGTGGACGAGCTCGGGCGCCTCCAGCACAGCGTCGGCCTTCTTGGCCAGCGACAGGAAGGCAGCGGCGTCGTCACCGGTCGGGTCCTTCACGACCTCGCCGACGAGGAAGCCGCGCTGCACTCGCAAGGTGGAAAGCGCGACGGCAAGGTTGCGCTCGTGGTCCCGCGCCTTATCGATGCGGCGGCGTTCCGCATAAGCAGCGTAGATGGGATCCGCGGCGAGGTCGGCCGACAACATGGACGTGGCACGCTCAATCGTCGCCGGTTCGCTCCCCGGGAGGGCTGCGCCGACGTCCGCGATGTGCTGGAGATGATCCATCAACTGCGGGTCGTCCCGGTTCGCCTTGACGAACTCCCCGGCCTCGCCGCGCAGGCGCTGCGCCTCTGCCCTGGCGCGGGCCAACCTCTCGTCCTTGAGCCGCCCAACGGCTTCTTGCCGGGCTCTCTCGGCGTCATCGCGCTCCTTCATGCGTTGGCGCGCCTCGGCCTCGGCGCGCTCCGCCTCCGGCGAGGTGCCCGCCTGGGCAACGCGCTGCGCCGATACCGGAGCTGTCACTGTGGCGTCGAGGGAGCGCAGCGCCGCCTCCGCCTCCCGGTCCGAGGGGTTGGCCGCGAGGGCGGCCTGGAGATCCGGGCGAGCCGCGTCGGCGTTACCGAGCTGTGCCCAAGCTAGCCCGCGCTCGCGCAGTGCCGGGGTAAAGGCAGCGTCGACCTCGTGAGCCTCCGAAAAGTCGCGGACGGCGTTGTCAGGCTGGCCAAGCTTCATCAGCCCCCGACCGCGGTCGACCAGCAACGGAGCGTCCGCCCTGTTCATCGCGAGGGCAGTTCCGTAGTCGGAGACCGCCTGGAGATATTCACCGCGGTCGTAACGCACGGCGCCTCGACCATGGAAGACGAAGGGATAGCCCGGCGCCATGGCAACGGCGGTGTCCGAGTCCTTCAGGGCGAGATCGAGCAGCCCCAGCGCCTTGTAGGCACGCATGCGGTTGTCATAGTAGCCAGCGACGCGGGGATCGAGCCGAATAACCTGCGAGTAGTCGTTCACGGCGCCGTTGAACTGGCCCGTCGCCTCGTTCGCCATGCCGCGGCGGTTGTAGGCCCGCTCCAGGAGGCGCGGGTCGTGCGACATCGAGATTACTGTTGAGCAGGAGGCAATCACAATCTGCTTGTCGGAAGCCCTCTTGCACGTGTCCGTCGCGGCTGCGAGGTCGCGGGTATCGGCCCAGGCCAGGCCGACCGAAACCCATGCGGCGGCCACCGCTGCGAAGCTCGAAATGGCTCGGCAGAGCGTGAAGAGGCGTGACATGGGAGAAACTCTGAGGTGATCTAGCTCTGACTGTACCGCAGGACGCTGCCGTTGCAACTGACCGATCGGCTGCTCCGCGCCGGGAATATGGACGGCATAGATCGTGGGAGATCGCCGTATTGAGGCTAGATATGACGACGTTCGCAGCGCTGATCGCAACGGGTCTCTGCTGCCCGCCGGCTGCGGCCCGCAAGGTGGATGCCGCAGGGGTGCCGATCATCATCGGCGGCGCGGTTTCGACGGCCGCCTGCCCGGGTGGCGGCGAAGTCGTTGGGCTCGACCCGCAGGGGGACAACTTCCTGTCTGTCCGCAGCGGGCCCGGCGGGGGCGAATTCAGTGAGCTGGACCGGATCCACACCGGTCAGCACCTCAAGATCTGCGACATGCGTGGCCCCTGGTTTGCCATCGTTTACGATCCGGGCGGCGACACGGACTCCTGCGATGTCGACCGGCCGTGGGCCGTGCGCCAAGCTTATACAGGAAGCTGTCGGCAGGGATGGGTCTTTTCGCGATACGTGAACGTGACGGTGCGGTGATGCCAGCCCGCGGGAGTTCGGGAGTTACAGCCGGTCTTTCAACCTCAGGTTTTTCTGGCACGAAGCCGCCGGCAAGAACCTAATGGGAATGGCCGCTTTCGATAGCGCTGAGCGCATCATCCTACGCCCGGGATGGGTCGGCACCAGCCGGAAGAATGGACGCGCGATGAAGGCAGGTGAACCATCATCCGGTTCTCGGGCCTGTGTCGCGTCGTCAGGTGCAATCAGGCTGCGCCGGCAAGCCACTCCCGAAGCTTCGACCACCGCCGCCTGGATCCGCTGTTTCACTGCCATCGCGATCGCCTTTCGTTGGCCGATCAGCACGACCAGCTTCTTGCCCCGGGTCACGCCGGTGTAGAGCAGGTTGCGCGCGAGCATCGCGTAGTGCTGCGTCATGACCGGGATGACGACCGCGGGGTACTCCGAACCCTGGCTCTTGTGGATCGTTGTGGCGTAGGCCAGCACGAGTTCGTCCAGCTCGCCGAACGGATAGGTCACCTCGCGCCCGTCGAAAGTTGCGACGAGGTCGCCGGCTTCCATATCGATTCGGGCCACGATTCCGAGGTCGCCATTGT
>JAABUP010005022.1_pt1 | contig 20815 bp, 18 predicted proteins | sample 5559201 | NCBI WGS metagenome assembly JAABUP01 (sample SAMN10711887, study PRJNA513373) | rock metagenome | isolation source: Antarctica rocks | place: Antarctica
GTGACGCTTTGAGCTTCATTAAAAAAAATCTTTGTCGGCTTTTCTTCCAACGTCTGCAAATTGCAGCTGTATACAGCTGGCTCAACTGTCTTTCTCCTTCTGCTGCAGAGAGTATGAGGGTCAGGTGAGGATGAGATATACGGTGCAGTCCATGAAGCCAGTTGAGTTCATCACAGAAAGCAGACGCATGATTGAGCAGCTGACTAAGCTGCGTGTGAAGGCAGAAGCTGCCTGACTGTCTTTGAGGCTATGCAACAGGTTTGGCCACGCTGTTGGTGGTCTTGCTTGCATGAGAGTGGTTCTGCCGGCCCTCTTTCTTCTCCAGCTTGCTTGAGTTTTTGGCAGATCAAATGCTTAGTGATGCTCATCTTGGCACTGCTGCCATGGTTGTCATGTCATGGGCTTCATCAGTTGCTGCATGACAGCTTGTCACCTGTTTTGTCATTACAGTCATGTGTACTTTCAGTCATGTTTTGCGTGCACTAGGGGCATGACATTATCGGCATTAATCAGTGATTGAGCGTGTGTAACAGTCGATTACACTAGTTTACATATAACAACATCTTACAAAGTTGCTGCTGTGCATTACTTGACAAGCTGTTACACTGTTGCCTCACTTGTGGCAACTGCACTTGCATGAACACTCACAAGGAACCAAGACAGTCTCAAAGCAAAATCAGTTCTTTGTTTGGCAGTAACAAAAGTGCCGGTGTACACACAACTGTCAAAAAGCGCCCCTTGTACTGATCAGTCATTAGCTTATTCACCAGTCCAATTAACAGTTCAGTACGCGTCGTTCATTGTGTTGGATAGTATAAATAGCTCAAGGCCTCACTGGTTTATTTATTCATGAGTTGCATCTGATGCTGCATGCCTCTTCTTCAAAGGCTGCCAGATACTTATGTCCTCACACAGACTACAACCCTGAAGTGAAATAACAGCTGTGCTGGAGCTGGCCCATGTTCTGAGGACAGATCTTCAGGTTCACGGAAGTAGTGCTGGTGAAATCACATGACATCTGGTTGCCTGCAAAGGCTGTGAAGCAGCTGCCGTCCTGAAACATGGAGGCAAATCCATACACTCCAACACCCTCAGCAAACACTCCCATTGCTATTGCTAGCGTGACTGCTGAAATGGGGTGGTTGAACTCAGCAAAGAGGGCTATGCTCCAGCCAAGGTAGTAGTGGTGGATGTGGGTGGTGTTGTATGCGCTGTAATGAGCTGTGACCAATCCAAAGATCAGGTAAAACCTGCACAGACAGGGTACACATGTCAGCAAACATATCATAGCAAACATATCCACATGCACGCATGCAGGAGTGATGCTTTGGCTGTGTTAGAGCAGGCCGCATGAGAGCATGATGCCTATGATGCCTATGCATGCAATGCAGTTCAACTAGACAAATAGCAGCAGCAAATTTTGGTAAGCAGAAGCAAGCGTATCAGGAGCAGATTTAGCAGAAGCAAGCTCAGCAGCAGCAACACCAACTCTTTGTAGGATGAAGTGTGGGTTGGAGTGCAAAAGAGGAACTCACATCTGAACGGTGATTCTGCTGCCAAAGTAGGTGAGAAGGCCTCTCTTGGAGTGTGTGGTCCAAGCAGCATATAAATGCCATACAATGACTGTAACAGCCACAATGGCAACAAAGATGATGAGAATCCACATGCCGGCTCCCCATCTGCTGACATCTGAAAGGCTGTGCTGAAGGGCGGGAATCCGGCTGATAGCTGCGTACACTGGAGGAGTTCCAATGAAGATTACAATCCAGTAGATTCGTCTCCAGTGGAATAAGTATGCAAAGCGGTGGGCTTCAAACACGCCGACAAACCAACCCAGCAGGAAGCCAAACTGAAGCATCTGAGAAATGTCCTGAAAGGTGTCAAAGGGATCTTGACCGTTGGTGCTGGCGTCAGGGGGGATTCTGAGATGTGCTGATATGCGCGCTGAAGCATAGCCGCACATAAGTAGACAGGCCCAAACACCCTGCATGAAAAGTAGCAAACAGTTAGGCAAGTTTCACATGAGCCTCTGTGTCAATTGTTATATATGGACATGTGCATGATGGCTCTGCACTGCTCTGCAGAAGGTAATGCAGCACGACCCGCTGCAAGGCACAAGCAAAAAGGCTGTGCTGTAACAAATGAGCACATACCGCAAATAGATACTTCTCGACATATCTGCTACCTCCAAAGTAGTGTCTGCTTGGCTTGACAGTGGAGGTAGGTTCTGTAGCATCTGAAACACTTCTGCTGAGGATCTGCAGTTCATAAGGAAAAGACAGTCAGCACTGCAAAGCTACGTACTCGAAACGGTATGGACTTAGCAAAAACAGAACTTTGATCAAACAGGCAACAGCGAAGCGTTTAAACGCTGCTGAACAGGTGTGAGCCACCCAGGGGTGGTGATCTGCGAACAAACGAAGTCCGAGGTAAGCTTACCTGGTCGTCGTTGTTTAGCTTCATGCTCATGTCGGAAGATGCTGCGACGCTCTGTGCTTCAACGTCTAATAGTCCATTGTGCACGGACCACGAGGTGGTACGAGGAGGTGAGCGACTAGGTTTTGAAACAGGCAGGACAGGTGCCATGCTTGCGCTCCTTGCTTGCTGTGAGGGTAACAGGACAGCGGTCTCTACAAGCGAAGCTTCTTCCAGAGGCGGTTCCCTCAGCACGTTGAGAGACATGTCGCCGAGCGGACTTCATATAGTGGTGTCGAAGGTAGTCGAGCAGCGGGGTCCGGCCGCGCTCGCTGCCTCGTGACTCATCCTTAGTCACAGCTTCTTTAGCAAGTCTAGCTGTTGCTGATGCGGTGTCAGGGGATTCCATGCATTGCATGCTTCATCTTGGCCGCTTGGCCATGCGACAGCTAGAGGAGCGTCCAAGGAATCCAGTACGTATCACCTCGGGCAAGGGCCACCCTGATTTGCTACTTCATTCGCTAGATCATGAAAGTGTCATCTGGCAAAAGCCTGGCACTTGTTATTATATAATATTATGAAACACTAGCTGACCATGGTCCCACACGCAGGTTTCCTTGGTACAGCAACCGTAGGTAGACAGCTGTACTCGCTCTGCTGGTGCTTTGACACTCTGTTCAGGTATACGGCCCATGGGCATTGCCCAGCGGGTTGGCCAATCGATTGGTGTTGCAACACCATCTGCCTTCCAGAACCTGCCACTAATTAGCTGTAGCAGAATTGTGGTAAAAGGCGCATTGCTAGCGTGTCAGGAGGCTATACTTTCTTGCACTGTTCCGTCAAATTCAAGGTCGAAGGGCTTGAAGGCATTTTCTGGTAATCAGCCCCCCAACTCAAAAGAAGAAGACCGCTGTTTCACAATTGCACCTGTAGCAGAGCTGTACAACGAGCATCTGATGATACAGACCGCAAACGGAGAGAGTGCGAAGAGCGGTTGATCAAACTGGAGAGGGCAAGCGAAGCGCATGATCGCCAGTTTGAAAAGATCAAAAGACACCAGAAGAGTCTGAATCTGGTTATGTACAACATACCAGAAGAAGGAGAGAGAGCTCTCCTTCGCTCGAGCGAAGAACAGGTTCGAGGCACTCAAAACCCTGAACACAGAGCTCGATACTGCAGTTGAGACTGCACTGGATAAGTACAGTGGAAAAGATCTGGAAAAGTTGCGCCCCTGTCTAGTAGCTGCAGAGCGCGTAGGCAAGTTTGTTGCTGACCGCACCAAACCTAGACCGGTACGATTGGTGTTCAGCTCACTGATACATAGGCACCACTTCCTGAAGTTTTCCAAGGACTTCAGGGAAGCAGGATTCAGGGTTGATGATGATCTCACAAGATCACAACAAGCTGAGCGGAAAAGTCTGAGCCTGGATTTCCAGAGTCTCAAAACCAAAGGGTACCAGCCTTACTTTCGAGGCTCGCTTCTGCAATACTACAGCGACAACAAAAACCACACATGTGTGAAGGGAAAAGCAGACAGAATCCCAGCAGCTGCATGACTCATTAGCTGTCACAAATGAGCCATACTATGAAATGAAATATGCATGTGGACTGCAGACCTTCTGCAAGGTTTCACTTGTCTGTGTAAAATCTGTGTATTATGACTTCCATGTCGACATATGGATCATAACAGTGGTATTTGATACCTAGTGTCATGCTAAGAGATTTTTATTCGTTGCGTATTTATGTACTTCCAAAGCACGGTGACAATTTCTCAACAGTTCTCTGATGACGATTTAGTTTGTCTATGTTACTGTTTTGCCTTTTTCGTTTCCTGATGAAAAACTGCAATTTAGTCAAATGGGCTAGCGACTGTAAAATCCCTGACTGACTGACCTGAGCTGCAAAATTCGTTAACGTCGCTGCCAGCGCAACATGGACGCGCGACTCCTTACCTGAACGTCGTTGTGTATGGGGTGTGATGCCGTACGGCAATGGTTGCTCGTGTCTGAGCTGCTCTGAGCATTTGGTCGAGCTCCCGAGGAAGCATGTTACAAGCAGCATGCACAACTGATCAGAATCTCGGGTACTACGCTTCGGGGCCTTGCAGGGCACCTTCAGCGCGCAGCTCATGTCCCTTCAGGCCGAGATTTTATCTGCCAAACGCAGCACAACAACGTAAAAGCATGCGAAGGGCCCCTTCGATGACCGTCTCCAAGAGCAGAAGTTCGTCCAACCCCGTTGCGTCAGCGGGTGAAGATGATAACGAAGTGGCGCCCGGCGTTCGCAATGATCTACAACCAACCTTTGACATTAGTCCTCAAGCCAAATCCAAGGGATCCAAATCTTCTTTCACAGTTTTTGGTCTGAAAACCTAGTCCAGAGCTTTTGTCCATCTCGATGGGTGAGAATGCTTTGACTTGAACGTGATCTGGACGCTTGCCTATAGGCATTTCTGAACCAGGGCTTTCTGCAGTATATTTTGTACAAGGAATACTTGGTCTTGCCAGATTGGCCATCTCCTTCTTCTACAAAGATGAGTTTCAGCTGGACCCTGCCACGGTGAGACACGACCGCTCATGCAGCAGTCAGAAGTGCACTCATCATGTAACCATGTACATGTGGCGCTTGCATGCTGCGCAATCTGGCTGCCCAACAGCCCTGCATGCACAATTTACCCTCATGTCAAGCTCTTCCTTGCCATGCTTTGCAGTAGCATTGCTACTTACTAGCTGACGTATCAGAAGTGTGGTGCGTAAGTGTGTGTGTGTGGCTCTATGTGTGTCTCTGTGGGTCAACCCTTTTGCGGTCTACACCCAGGTGGCCATTGTGACCGGCCTGGGAGCTGCACCATGGGTTGTCAAGCCAGTGTACGGCTTCCTGAGTGATACTGTCCCAATCTTTGGGTATAGACGACGCTCCTACCTCATCATTTGCGGCCTCCTTGGTGAGCATCACCTGTAGCAGTGCTCCCAATGCAACAACATTGTGCAATGCTACATTGCTGTCTGTCAACTGTACACAACTGCCTTCTCTCCTGATGCCTCACAGTAGACAAGGATGCGACAAACCTGACTCTTGACAGCAATGCACGTTTTTGCTGCTGGCCTAAGTCATCCAGGATATCTGCTTGCTGCAAGCAACAAACTGATCCTGCAGCATGGCTCATTGTGCCCCAACGCCTACTGCGATGCCAGTAGCACAGCTTTGTATAGATTGTTTCAAGTCTACCATGATAGTCTATTGTGATAGGCTACCAAGTGACTGTATGAACCTGACCTGAACACAAGACCCAATGAATGAGCAGATGCATGCAGAAAATCCAGGCACCAACTGTACCTCCTGTGGTACCTCATGGTACATAACATACGCAAAGGTACCTCAGCAGATCTGTTGTGGTCGGCTTGGCATTCAGCTCCATGAGCAGGGACCTAACCCGGCAACCCTGAGCCCTCAAACAGAATGCAGTGCCCAATCCAATTTCTTTTTAACACCTTGGATGGATGTTGCACCCATAACCAAGAGTGGCCCTGTGGTGACAGTGCAGGCACAGTCTCTTGGACAGCGCTTGCCACCATTGTGAAGACGCCCTCCATGGCTGTTGCAATGGTTGTTCTGGGGTCCCTTGGGACTGCATGCAGTGATGTGGTGGTGGACTCCATAGTGGTGGAAAGGTCTCGCGGGGAAGCTCAGGTGTGCACCAGCATCCATTTGTTGTTGTAAATATGGTTTGACAACAGAGGCAGAACTGCATGTCAACGTGGCACTTGCTGGTTGTGTTTGTAACTGAGGCAACCACTCATTTGTTCTTCTAACAACAGTTTGACCACAAAGGCAGAATTGCATGGCAATGTGGTAAGTGCTGGTTGTGTTTGTACTGATGCAACCAACACGTCCATGGCAGAAAAGCTGGGACCAATTCTTACTGAGTCATGATGTACACATTTGCTTTGGGACACACAAGCAGGATGCAAAACCAGCATGGGAATAGTTGGCAGATTTCCCAGTTCTCATGTGCTGAAAAGCTTGTGTGCTGACCTGGCCCAGGTTTGTATTGCTTGGCCCTGCACATAAATGTTTTCCTTGTTGTCGGTTCCGTTTCAGGTTCAGCTCAGCATTGTACAGCATGCCAAGATTGTTCTAATCAGTCTGATGGGCATCGCTAGCAGTGGCTAGCAGTGCAAGTGCCTATTGCAGCAGCAATACTGCCAATGCGCCTGTGGTTTCCAGGCACATTTTAGGCCTGACGGTGTCTTCCCCCCTCACCCCCATCCCCCCCCCCCTTCTTTTCCCCAGCACCAACTCTACCTGTCCATGCTGACAATACTGGCAATGATGAATGGCCATCTTTGCCCTGTAGAGCACAGCTGGGTCTTTACAGTCCCTATGCTGGGCCTCATCAGCAGTGGGGGGCATTGCCAGCGCCTACTTCAGTGGGGCCCTTGTGGATGCATATGGGCCCCGGGGCGTTTTTGGCCTGACAGCCCTGTTTCCCCTGATGGTGTCCCTGTCAGCTGTCTTCATTTCAGAGCAGCCGGTCGTCAGCAGTGCAAGGCATAAGCGTGACTCAGGCAGTGGTGAACAGGACGAGGCAGAATCAGGTAGGGCTGCCCCAGGGCCTGCATGCATCAGCCCTGTGGCTGTGTACCTTTGACTTGTGCTGGTGCCTGCTTGCCTTGAGGCTGAGTGAGAAACAGGCACCATCACTGAGCATCAGGTGTGGTATCCCATTGTGCATGTGTGTTTCTGTCATCAGCATGATGCCAAAGGAAGGTTCATGTTCTCATTGCCTTCCTGTAAGAATTAACCCATGACCTCCTGCTGTGACACCACAACTCTTCTTACTAACCTGAATTCCATGCATGCACAGGTCTTGATCTATCTCCTGACATTGCTTTCAGATAGCCATCTCAGTTTGATTGCTGATAAACATCATAAGATTGGTTGCTTATCCATGGCAAACACAAAACACTGGCTGAGTGACTGGTGCAGGAGGCCTGCTTGCAACAGAGGTGTTGGCTCCTCCAGAGGTGATGAAGAAGAGGCTGGCCAGCCAGGTCAACGCCCTATGGGGTGCTATCAGGCAGCGCAGCATCTTCCTGCCGGCAGTCTTCGTCTTCCTCTGGCAGGTAGGCACTTTGCAGCAAAGGCAGTGTGTGCATGTCAGTTGTTAACTGCAGCATGTATATTTGGGTTTGGATGATTACCCCTGGGGGTGCAACTTTCTTTTTGCCAGGGTCATATACTGCTGTATATTGTACAGAGAAGTCATATTGCTGGTAGGGCAGCTGTTGCCCACCAGCAGTATCTGTTGCAAGGCAAGTAAAACCCCTTGGCGAGATGCTTAAGATGCAAAGACAGTGAGCTGCGGTCTAGGCATGGCAGTTCCAGCTGACAAGCACAAACACATAAGGGGATTGTCCAGCATTTCAGCGTCAAGTGTAAGTTAACTGTACTGACCGAACAAATAAACAATGGGAAGACAATTGAACCTTCTTCTCTGGACAAGTCTAACAGGAGAACAATATTTTGCATTAAGTAAAGGATTTTGATTCTGACAGCAGCTGCCTCTGTGCATTGGATGTGAGCCAGGCATGAGTCTATGTATGAATATAGGTAGGGTTCAGGGTTATGCATGCAAGCACATCAATGCAGTCAGGCATAAAGCAGCTTCTTGATTAAAATATTCAGAAACAATACTTTTTGTAACATGGGGTGTGGAAGTCATTCTGTGTTTGGCAAAAATAACAAAGGATAGGCATGGTGCTCAAAATCACCTAAGTCGTCTCGCTGAGCTGCAGAGCCATTTTCTGTCGAGCAGAACATGCAGTCCCACTGCCCATGTATGTACAGCATGATCAAATGTTTGACAACTTCACAGCACTTTCTGAGTACAGTGCTCATCATGGCAGCAGTCTGTCAACACCTACAAACATGTTTTGTCAGCGGCTCTTAACCATGTTCTCATCAAGATGCGGCAGACCATCAGGGCCAATGCCAAGTGTTGGCAGCACAGATGCTCCAGCTGGGTTGGAGTCACACTCAGTTTTATGTTCTGCAGTGACACCCATGTAGTGATGCCCATATTTCTGATTATGCAGTGATACTCATGCATCAGTTCTCATGTTGCTTGTCATGCACACAGGCTACCCCATCAGCAGACACAGCGATGTTCTTCTTCCAGACAAATCACCTACACTTCTCAGCAGAGTTCCTGGGCCGAGTCAGGCTGGTTGGCAGCATAGCCAGCTTAGCAGGAGTGGGCACCTACAACTACTTGCTGAAGGCTGTCCCCTTGACAAAGATGTTCTTCTGGACTGCTGTGCTGGGTACTGGTCTGGGCTTGACGCAGCTCATTCTCATCACAGGTGCTGCTTCCTCATCAGACCTTGCTGCCCTCTCATCAGGCCTTGCTGCTTCCTCATCAGGCCTTGCTGCTGTTACGTCAGGCCTTGCTGCTTTCTCATCAAGCGTTGCTGCTTTCTCATCAGGCCTTGCTGCTCCCTCATCTGGCCTTGCTGCTTCCTCATCAGGCCTTGCTGCTTCCTCATCTGGCCTTGCCGCTTCCTCATCAGGGAGGACCACACACACACACACACACACACGCACGCACGCACGCACGCACGCACGCACGCACGCACGCACGCAGGCACGCAAGCAGAAATGTGAAAGGTTACATCAGTGAAACGCTGTGCTGACCTACCCACGCATGTGAAAATGCTTGAAATGCCTGGCTTTGACACATAACAGCAGAACTGTGATTCGGTATAGCATTGCAAATGCTGTGTTCTTGCATCAATGCATGTAGAGGTGCAGTACATCCAGCTGAGCTGCTTGCAACAATGCGTGTGTAGGCATCAACCACCAGTGTGTAGATAATGTGTGAAGAATGTTTGAACAACGTGTGAACAATGTGTAGACAGTGTGTAGACAATGTGTGGACAATGTGTGGACAATGTGTAAACAACATGTAGGCATCAATCAGCAGTGGGGCCTCAGCAATGAACTCTTTGTGCTGGGTGACTCCTTAGTGCTCACAGTCCTGGGTCAGGTTTCCTTCATGCCAGTGCTGGTGCTAGCTGCGAGGCTTTGCCCAGAGGTACAGCACCACTTGAATGCCATTCACATATGCTTGCACAGTTTGCGGTATTGTTGCATGATTTGTTCTGTTACCTCAATTTACTGCTTAGCAAACGGTCCTGAAACTTCTACTATGCTTCCTGTTTTGGCCAACAGCTTGGATGGATCATGCTTTATGCATGGTTTATGCACATCTCCCATGTGCAGCAGCAGCAGCAGCAGCAAAAAAATGCGAGGAGACAGTATATTTGACACAGGTGCATCGCACATCATCTCTATTGCTGCACAGGGAGTTGAGGCCACGCTGTTTGCCACGCTGATGAGCGTGCTGAATGGTGGAGCTTTTGCTGGGTCTACATTAGGTGCTCTACTCACAAAATCATTTGGGGTCACATCAGAAGACTTCACCAACCTGGCGCCGCTTGTAACCGTATGTACACTATCTTCACTGTTACCATTACCTTTGCTTAGGATGCTGCCACAAGGTAGTACCACTGAGCAGATACAGTCGAACAATGATCAAGAGTCAGAATCTGCTTAGTCCTATAGGGGCTAGCGATGCTGCAGTCCGTTTGTGGTCTGCTTGCAAGTGCTGTTTGATGTGTATATCAGATGTCAAGCTGTACTTTCCGTTTTCATGCTATTTTAATGCGCTGAATGCATGCTGCTGGGCAGTGCTGGCTGCTGTATGATCTTAGTGCTGCTTGCCCAACACCAGTACATGGTTTTTTGACCATCCTGGCAACCCCTGTGAGAGTCACCGCACATCGCGTCACAGATGGTATGCACACCATGTGGAAACACAGGGAAGCGAACAACGCACGTATTGAGCCCAGTTTGCGTGGCGCGCCTGATGTCGTGAAGTGAATAGAGATAGCAGCGAGGTTTCCAAAAACCATTTAGACAGCTCATACCTACAATGTGGGCACAAGACTGCACACAATTGCACAGTATGAAGCAGGAGGTGTGCTGCAAAGAATGCTGAATCATGTATTGTCTGCATCAATGGAGCTGTAAGCAATCAGTTTCATGATTTGCATCAGAGCAGCCTGCATCATCTATGTACAAAAGAAGATTGCTGCTTTGAAGGGCAACGCCTGCTCAGTTGTGCAAGCACTGCTGTGACTAGGGTATGATACGCCATCTGCCATACAAGCTTGAGTCAGGCCAGATTCAGCTAGGCTAGCTGTCATTGATAAATCGCATTTACACAGCCATGCCTTGTTTACAGGCCAGAAGATGATGAGCCTTCATACCGACCACATGAGGCTGTGGTTTTGTTCCCTTCTGCCGCGGTGTAGGTCCTGCAGTAGAGCAGACGTGTCAGTGCATCCCCTACAACCTCAGATGCTGCCATTTCCTGGAGCTATTGCTGTTCAGGCACACATGCTTGGGTGCCTCATTCTGCAAAAGACATGGCATCAGCTCCCGTACCAACATTGCAGACCCTGATGGGCACATAAGGGGCAAGATGGCCCCCACTTTCCCCAGCTGTGGATTGCAATTGTCCTTGAACAATTATGTATTCGTTCATTATGCCTCTCTGCCCTTCAGTGTTGGCATTCAGGTCTTGTGCAAGTTGGGTCAGTTTGCTAGGCCTTTGGGGAACAATGGCACAGGCTGCTACCACCACGTTGCAGATGATGGCCACTTTTCACTTGCCACTACACCTGACTGACATCTTGACAGCATGCCTGTCAGGGCAATGGGAGCTGCCAGCTGCATTTGCCTTTCAAGAGTGCCTTTCAGCACTGCCTCAAGGCTTTTCAGGATTGCCAGCTAGAAGCAGGTGAAAGTGTGGCAGCTTTACCTTTGCAGGGCGATGGCAGATGCTCCACCACCACCATTGCAAAAGTTGGGAGCCAGCCACATTTGCCTTTACAGACTCCCTTTCAGCATAGCCTCAAGGCCTTTCAGCATTGCCAGCTAGAAGCAGGTGAAAGTGTGGCAGTTTTACCTCTGCAGGACTATGGCAGATGCTCCACCGCCACCATTGCAGATGGTGGCCACCCCTGACTTGCCGTTATGCCGGTCTAGCACACTGAGCAGTCGCACTATAATGGCTGCCCCTGAGGCTCCTATGGGATGCCCTAGGGCCGTTGCCCCTCCATGCACATTCACCCTGCATCCAACCCTTGCTTAAGCCCAAACAGCAGCCATGCAAGTTGCAATGGGAACTCTTGGCTTATCACCAAGGATGACAGGCCAGGCACACAAGCAAAATGCATCATGATGCCCCTCCTGAGGCCCCTATGGGGTGCCCCAGGGTATTTGTCCCTCTGTGCAGATCCACCCTGCACCTAAGCCTTAGTTGAGTCCAGAAGGAGCCATACAGCTCGCATCAGGGCCTGGATTGTTGCCAACAAGGATGATGGGCACATCACACGTAGAAGCTGCACCGGCAGCTTCCGAGGGTCCTGTCAGGTGCCTCAGGACTCTGTAGGAGTTCATGGAGGACAGCTGACTTTCAATGAAGCAGCACCCTGTGACAGCGAGACCTCCCGTGTTTACATGCATAGCATTTGGCAGCTGCCTGAGAGGGCGCTGCTTGCCCTGGGCTTACCTGGCAGGACTTTGACCAAGCAGCTGCTGACTCAGGAGTCACAGAACAGGCTTCCCTGGTATCCCTTTGGCTCACATTTTGCAGAATGTAACCTTGTGAACCTCAAGCAATGCCATGTAGCGTTACTCACAACAGCGGTGACAGAAACCCTTGGCTTACCTGTCAGGATTCAGGCCAAGCAGCTGTTGATTGACTATGTCCACCACAGAGAAGGCTTGGTTGATCTCCCAGTAGTCCACATCTTGCTGCTGCATGCGGGCCCTTGCCAGGGCTATTGGCACTGCTAGGGCAGGGCTGGTTGAGAAGTCCTGGGGCTGTTGCGCTGCATCTGCGTATCCCCTTATGTGTGCCAACACCTACACAGAAAGCGCTGATGTTGACTCAAGCAGCAATAAATTTTGCGAAGAGCAGTTGGACTGGGTAACAGGAATGCATTGGAGGAGGTGTTCCTGGCAGATCTGAGTTGGCGAGACATCAGCAAAGTCAGTGTAAGGGCTACAAGTCTGCGAGGCAATGCTGCCAGCTGGAGCAGGGCATCAGACTGAGCTCTGAAGGGTTTTGTCAATTTGCCCTGAGGAGGGAACAGCAACACCTTTGAGGGCATAAGGGCTGCCAGGAGTTACCAGTTGTCACCCTCTCCACAACTAACTTTCCAATAGGTTCTGCAGCGTCTACTACCCGAGGGGACAAGTGACTCACCCTGAGGCCCAACTCTGATGCCCTCTCAGCAGACACCAAGACCAGGGCTGCTGCGCCATCAGCAATGATGGAGGAGTTGCATGATTCTTGGAACAGGTTATGCTATGTCTTCTGTGTGAGGGGACAAAATCTACTCATGAGGAGACACGCAGCTCACCCTGAGGCCTAACTCTGAAGCCCTCTCAGCAGACACCAAGACCAGGGCCGCTGCGCCATCAGCAATGGTAGAGGAGTTGCCAGCTCTTACAGAGCCCCACAAGTCACTTATGAACAGACTCTGCAGAGTCTACTACATGAGGGGACCAGTGACTCACCCTGAGGCCCAATTCTGAAGCCCTCTCAGCGGACACCAAGACCAGGGCTGCTGCGCCATCAGCAATGATAGAGGAGTTGCCAGCTGTTACGGTGCCCCCGTCCGTTACAAAAGCTGGCGGTAGGTTGCGCAGCTTGTCTGGTTTGACCTTGAGCAAGGCTTCATCAGTCATGACTGAACTAGTCATTGCGCCCTGCTTGCCTGGCACTTGCACTGGCGTGACCTCCTGCAGTGTACCAGTGTAGTGCGCTGGTGTAATTACTTGTAAGGCACTAGTGTTACGTTATGTAAGGCATTTGTGTTACGTTATGTAAGGCACTAGTGCTACGTTCTGTAAGGTACTAGTGTTACGTTCGGTAATGCACTTCTACGACTCCTGGTAATTACGTTGGAGGAGGTTCCTGTGACGCACACTGGCTGTGATTGTGTGAGCCATGGTCCTGATAATCATAATAATATTCAAACGCTTTCCAGCTCATGATGAGCTAGGTACGTGCAGGTCATGGTCCTGAGCTGCAAGGATATGTTAGCTTGAGCATTTTGTCATCATGTATGCAGTGAGCAGTTGTTCTTGCTTACTTGGCATGTCCTACAGCATTCAGGTTGCATGTGAGTGACTTGTGACTGTGACAGATGAGGGTTAAGTGCCAGAGCTGCGCCTGGCAAAGCTTCCAAGCACACAGCTGGGTGTCACAATATGCACGTCTTATTAGATGTTCCAATGTCAATATTGCGTGATTTCTGAAGTCCTAGCACAGTAAGCCAAGCTGATGTACTGTGAGGTCGCTTGCAGTCAAATGCAAAGAGCATAAGTTTTGCTGTTTGGCATTCATGGGGCTGCATAGAACATCGCAGAAACACAGCTTTGTAGACCACCTACAATAGACAGAACCTGGATCAAACATATAGCTGACCAGTCACATGGGCAAGTTGCACCGTGATTGTAGCCACAGTGAACCTTTACCATCATCAACCAGTGAGGCTGTGTGGCAAGTGAAAGACATGTGGATGGTAAACAGGCTCCAGAAATACAGTATTTTGTATTGTGCACAGGACTGATGTGCCAGATTAAACCTGCTTGTGTGTCTAAAAGATGTGGCAGTACCCTTGAACATCTGATGAGGGATGTAGGGCCTGGTCTTTAAATCTAGTTACATATCATGTGTAAACTCATTTACTATTCTTGTTGTGATGACAGGCGGAGGTTTCGGCACATAGGTTCGGTCACAGAATGAATTGTTATGTATATAACATTGCGTTGTTGTGCGAACATGCCTGTATGTACAATACTGTGAACAAGTGCATCATGTCTGACAGTGACAGTATGACACTCTACCATGCCTGTTGCGCCACTCATGGCCGCTTCATTAGCTCTCCTGAACGTCTCTAATGCATGATCATCCTGCTGAGCTCGGCTGATCCCATACTTCTGCGCACATGACTCAGCACACTCGCCCATGTGCTGATCTACATGAGGGTCCCAGAGGCCATCATGGATCATGCCATCCAGCAAGGTGCCATGACCTAGCCTGTAGCCTGATCTGGCTTTTGGCAGGTAGTATGGTATATTGGACATGCTCTCCATGCCTCCAGCTATGACTATGTCATGTGTACCTGATGCCATGACAGTGGTAACAATACACTGTTTATGATAATGATTACTTTCGCCAATTATATCAGTACATGAATACAACAATATTGATGATGCCACTAGTGACAGTTCCCAAGACTCTAGTAATGATACTGGTAATGAGACTCGGTCAGTAGTAAAAATGACAGTGGTGGAGACGTTCAGTCTCTGGGAATGATACTCAGACAATGGTAGTCTCAATCTGTAGCCTGATGACAGACATGAAGGTCTGGATGTCAGTGTCAGGTCAAGTATGCAACCCAAGCCCTGTCCAAAAAGACACTACTCTGCTGCACTATGCAACTGGTCAATGTGTCACTACAGAGAAACACTTATGCATAAAAGATGCAGGATAAAGACTGCAGCATGTGGTGATTGTGACCTTGTCAAAGTTGACTACTATATGCCGTGACGCCAACATGACCTCACCTGTCTGTATACTCTGTGCAGCTAGCATAATCGCCTTCATGCCTGATGCGCACACTTTGTTGACTGTAGAACAGACTGTGGTTGGTGGTAGACCTGCTCCCAAGGCAGCTTGCCGTGCTGGCGCCTGTGCCCCATAGACCAAGTGTCACTTGCATAGCTCCTGAGTGCTGTGCAGAAGATCTGCAGCGGTTTTGCTTTGACTTTCTCAAGCTGCTTTTGAGATTCTTAAGCTGCCTCTGACTTTCTCAAGCTTTGACTATGCTTGACAGCAGCAACTTGCTGTACATGTGTCAGCAGCATGGTATAGTGGTTCGTTTCATGCTGTCATACAAAACAAACCAAAACATTTTCTAGTAGTGCAATGCATGCTTGAGATATCAGGCTGAGCTATGCGCAGGGCGCAATGCTGGAACTGCTGTGATCCAACATGCATTGCAGTGATAAGACCCCAAATGGCATAGGCTTGTGGGGCTTGCAGTGGTCAAAGCCCTTACCTGGCCCAGTCCAGCACTTATGACATTGCCCATGATGACCTCCTGCACATGGGAAGGGTGCAGGCCAGCTCTCTCCAAAGAAGCTGCATGCAATAAACAAACATACATATGTACACTGTGTCTGCTATGTTGCAACTAGATGTTGTGTAGCTGTTCAGGTGCAAGAAAGACCAGAGCTAAGGCTTCAGCGATACCTTTGATGGCCAGTGACCCAAGATGTGTGGCGGACAGTGGTGCTAAGGATCCTTGAAAGGCTCCAAAGGGTGTGCGGACCGCTCCCACGATACAGACATCTGCAGACAGCAGTGATCACTGAAGAGGGAAACGCGATTTTGGTCGCTTTCGGACAGACCAGGCCGTTCACTAAAGCTGTGAAATGCTGCATAGATGGCAGCTTGTTTGAACCACGGTGACTTGGTGCAGTACCTCGGCTTGTGTGAGCGGACGGCAAATCCAAAGCTGCGGGAATGGTCCCTTCAGCCAGCGAGCCTGTAGAATGGTCTCTCAACTGTGCTGCACAGATGCTCGCCATATTTGATGCTGCATAATTGGCCAGGCGTATCTTGCATTTGTGATGTAGTACCCGCAAGACCTGCATAGTAGGTCACAACCCAGCACCAGCATGCAAGCAGTTGCACTGATCCGGCGTTAAAGCGACAACAAGCTCCTGAAAGGCTTAGGGTTAGTTTTGATAGCAATCGACAGCTGTGTGGCTTGCAATTTGTGACCAGAGCTTCTTGGTTTCTCGAACGAGGGGAAGGGCCATGCAGGGCCACCTTAGCTGTATCCGCCCCAAGCTTCCCGCTGCTTCCTTGAACCTGCATTACGTAAGCCAGTGGACTTTTACTAAGCCTCAATCTGAGTTCTTAGCTAGTGTAGGCTGGATACATTTGTCGCTGAGCTACAAGGGTGGTCACACGGTTGTATTCAGCATGCAGCATAGCATTGTGTCCCAATTCGAGCATGACAACTGCGAGTTTGACCAGCATCTGGACCTGTTGAACGATTTTCAGGCTGACCTGCACCTTCTCGACTTGGCAAGTCAGTCACGAGGAGGGGCGGTCGGTAGCTCACCGCATGATGAGGCACTGGTCCAGCAGCACGCTCCAGAGCCTAGAAGAGTGGTTTCAAGCCGCAAAGCACAGCAGCGTTTCCGCCAGAGACAGAAAGCAAGAAAAGCATCAGAGGCATCTGAGCTACTGTACCTGAGGGGAAGAGTACAGGAGCTGGAGCAAATGGTGAGCACAGGGCTCGATCACGACAGCCCTCCTGCTTCACAGCCCTTGGCTCAGGTACAGCAGCTTCTGGCATCTGAGCTTTGCACCTCTTGCTGTTGTTACTGTCTGCCCTACAAATCATTGTCTGATGAGTCTGTAAATTTGCACAGGTCAATGCCAGCAGCACTAATGGTTTGTTGGAGGCTATTGGAGTGCTGCGTTTGGAGAAAACTCTACTCCAGGTGAAAAGGCAGTTGCACTGCCGCTGTGTTAGATAATGCAACAGTGCTTCAGTCAGTCAGTGTCTTGGTGCAGCTTATGCAGTCTCACAGCGTTGTCTGCGCACCTCGATTTGGGCATAAGCATGTCAGCAAATGCAGAAGAACATGCAGATATCTGCAATGCTGTTTCTGTCTCAATTGCTGTATGCAAGCCTGCAGGCAAAAGAGAACAAGCTGGATGGTCTTCTTTCAGACCTGAGAGCTACAAGCGTGCAAGCAGCCCCACTTGCATCCTTTGAGGTGCTCTGCAACATGAGGAGCGTGAGAGGGCAAACACATGCTGCTCGGGATGCAGCACGTACACAGCACTTGCAGGTTGCACTTCTTCTCTTGCGTAGAGTCCGCTGTTTATCACCCTTGATAAAGCTTTTTGGATGGCCAATTGTGCATGCATGATTCAATCCAATCCACTCTGACAAACTTGTAACGTGGTCTTGTGGCGATAAAACTGGTTGCTGTCAAACAAGATACCATTACTCAACTTTGCAGACTCAGTGTGTATCAGTCTGCAGTTGTGAGTCATCTCTCAGCAGGACACCCTGGTGCTGGTTTGACATTCAATGCAATGATGTGAGGCACGCACATGCATTTCTACAGCTGCAATGCACCAGACCTGCAGAAGTAGAAGCAGCAGTAGAAGCAGAAGCAGAAGTGCTGCTCCTCATGATCTGTACTGGCCCATCGATGTATGCAATGCATCTTCAGAGTTGTTGAAGGTATGTTGTGCTGCCCATTGAGACAATGAACTGTTGTACTGATTTCAGATTGCACTGTTGTTTCACAGGATCTGAGCATCCATCCAGATTGGGCCAGAGAGTCTCCAGTAGACTGGAAGCAGTTCCTCATGGCAGTTCAAACAGGATCAGAATGCTGTAGTGTCGTCTTCAGAACTGGCCCTTTGAAGAACCACTGCATTCCAGTCAGGGACTTGCTCACTCTGCCCATGCCTACCATTCTGGCAATGGTCATGCAGTACAAGCAGCTGTGTCATGATCAGCTGGGGCACAGTCAGCTGAGTCAAGATCAGCTCAGCCAGGATGGCTCGAGTCACAATCAGCCTAATCATCCACTGCTTGCACATCATCAGCCACAGCAGCAACTGCTTAGTCACCGCCAGCACATGCATGATGCACATCAGCACCCATATAGTTTGGATCAGCAAACTCACCATGTAGAGCAGCAGAACCACCTTCATAGTCATTGTCAGCAGACTCATGACGTCCCTTGGTGTCAGCAGCAGCAGCAGCAGCAGCAACACTCGCAGCAGCAGCAGCAGCCACGCACTGAAGCAGCTCCCCAAATGAATTCAATGCTGATCAAAGAGTATGTAGCAGTGGGGTTGCTTGGAAGTGAATCCAATCCCCTAGAGCCATTCCACATGCAGGCTTCCAATGGCAACGTCATGCAGGCTGACATTGTCTGGCTTGCAAAGTGGAGCCAAGTGCTGGTAGGGTTTAGCCAAGTGCTGGTAGGGTTTAGCCAAGCCAAGTGCTTTGAAAGCACCTGAGGCATCGCGTCACTGTCTGTTCAGTGTTTCAGCAAGGGTTGCTTGTCGCGGTCTCAGCGTCTAACCTTGCTGCACCTTGGTCTGACCAGGTGAGCCTTGCTGCACCCAGGCTTGACCAGGTTAGCCTTGCTGCGCCCAGGTTCTGACTGGGTTAGCCTTGCTGCACCCAGGTTTTGACTAGGTTAGCCTTGCTGCACCCAGGACTAATCAGCTTAGCCATGCTGCACCAAGGCTAATACCATCACTGGTCTCTACACGGCCATGCAAGCACCTTTGCGGCATGCAGAACATAGCATTGACAAGCTGTTGTAGTGAAGATGCAAGAGCTAAGCCAGCTGTCGCCCTGCGCAGGATGCAACACAGCTGACAGCGACACAGCAGCAGGAGCTGGCAGCTCTTTCACACTGGTACACCTTCAGAATACATAGCCTTCAGCAGCGAGCACAGGCTCTGTGTGAACAGCTGAAGGAGTCTCTGTCGCCGTTAGCCGTCAGGTCCCATGTCAGCATGCAAGTCTTTGATGTAGCCGCTGCTCTGCAAGACTGCTTGGAGGAGCAGCATGAATGCAGTCTTCAGGTGATACGCAAAGTCTGCCTTCAGGTGAGTTTTCTGCTTCACTGAATGACTAAGCCATGCATGCTCTGCTAAACGCTTGCATGTGTGCCTTGCTATCGCTTGCTGTAGCTACTACACTATGCGAGTCCTTACATGCACATGTTCACTTGCCCATGCCTCCACTGTTACCATTCGTGCACTCAGCTACTCACTTATTCACTCAATCATTTGCTCACGCAAAAGTTTGTGCTTGTTGTGCCTGTGCATTTGAACCATGGCTTTCCCAACCAAGGTCTTGCGTACTCGCTGTACATAAAGCAATGTCACAATGGTCACTCTGCCAGAGCTTGTTCTGGCTGCATTGACAGTTGCGGGCTCGCGTGCAGGTTTTGACTCCTATGCAAATGGGGCGCATGTGTGCTGCATGCTGGCCCCAAATGATAGACTTCCCAGCTCTAGTGCACATTGTAGCGACACGCTTTAACCATGCTGCCTCTGAGCAGATAAGCATACCCCCAATGCCCCCCGCCACACCAGATTTCCTGAATATGTGGCTCAGCAAGCAGCCAAATGCCCCTGATGTGCAGTAACGGGTGCTCAACCAAACATGTGACATGCAGCTTCAGCTTGTGAAGGTCATTTTAGCAACAGCTCAGGTATCACGTATGCATGTTAACTCAATTTTGTGTAGTGAGGGACCTTCTTATGTACGCTCAGGTATGGAGGTCAGCACTCTAAAGACATCACAGCCTTTGTACAGTATTGAAATGTTGTGCGGTATGCGCTGTTCTTATGATTTTGTGCTTGTTTATGGCGGACATTGCAGCATCGGAGTCAACAGCACACAGCGCAGATAATTGTAATGACCTGCAGATGTAGCCCTTAGCAAAACCAGGACAGAAGTCAGACAGAGAGCCTGTTGTACTGTGTCACCTTAGTTTTTCTCAGTCTCTCTTATGGGAACAACATTGTGTCACTGACTGCCTCCTAGTATTTAAATCATTAGCAGGCTTGACTCAGACAAGTTGTCTGAGACAGCTGCTTCTGTAACCATTCATGCTGCATCAGTTTGTTTTGAGATTGGAACATGCGGCTTTGACCGTGGAGGCTACAATTTCAACAGGTGCTCTCCCTTCACTATTCGTATCAATGTTTTGCTGGCACGTCCGACTGACTGACGGTCAGTCCCTGCTAAAGGAATCCAAGCCACAATACGGGATCAGACAGACCTATATAGACCTCAACGGCAGAGGCATGTGCATGCATTCCGTAAGGGCGTTGTAAACGCTGGCTTAATGTAGAGCCTTTACAGCTCTAGGCATATGTAATGTCCAGCATGTTTGCATTTCCCAGTATGATTACACAGAATGCTATGCCAGATCATGCATGCAGCATGACTCACCATACTAACAGCATGATTGCATGTCCATGGTTCAATTTGAAAGCTCAGAATCCCCATGAATTTTTGAACCACCAGACAAAATACTTGGAAAGGCTGACGCAGTCAGCAGTCTGCAGTCGAAGTCAAAGTCAAGGGGCAAGGGGAGGGCCAGACTCTGGCCAATTGTTTTGCACAATCTGTGCACAGGTAGCTTTAGTGTTGTGTGAGCCACTGCAAGTTGTTGCTCTGAAAAC
>JAABUP010005023.1_pt1 | contig 20811 bp, 13 predicted proteins | sample 5559201 | NCBI WGS metagenome assembly JAABUP01 (sample SAMN10711887, study PRJNA513373) | rock metagenome | isolation source: Antarctica rocks | place: Antarctica
TGTATGATGCAAGTTCTTGATGCAAGACTGTCCTGGACAGCTTGATAAGGGCATTCTTGTGTGACCATCATCTGACCCAACATCACATGATCTCATATTCTACATGACAGTCAATGCATCACCTGATCAACACCATCCAGCAGAAGCCTGACATAGACCCCCCCAATGCACAGCTGGGAGGCTAGGCTGGGGTACCCCACCCTAAACTCTCGCGCATTCCAGCACAGCTTCTGGCCTGCTCCTTCGGCCACCCTCATGCGGCCCTGCCTTAGTAACGCTTCTTCGGTCTGCAAGGCAACAACATCAGCAAAGTTGAGATTTGGCCAGTCAGACAAGTGCTGACAACTCCTGCCTTTCCAGCTCTTGCCTTGCCTTTCCTTGGGCTCCTGCCTTGACACTGCCCCTTTGGGCCGCTGCTGTCAGGCAACAAATTTTGACGTACATCAACCCCGTTTGAAGTTGCATGGTTGACTTGAAAGTACACGGAGCGACATAGCAGCTGTGATGACATTATGCAGCAGTATGCATGCTTGATGAAGATGCTCACAAGACTGCTGCAAGCGCCTGCAGTCAACAGCAGAAACACAGACTGGGGGTCAGAGTCCCCGGTCGGCCCTATCTGATCATGTGGCATGGTACTCGTATGGATGATAAGTCTCAAACGTCGCATACAGCATGCAGCATTTAGGTAGTAGAGGGCCACAGCACCTTCACATTTAGTCATCTACATGCTTGCTTTGTAGCATGCCTGGCTTGCATGTTCCCATGGCTAACCTGACATGACCATCTGTTCAAACTGAGCAGTGACAGCTGACAAACTTGGGTTGTGCATCTGGATATGACGCACCACACAAGCTGATTCGAATGCGTGTCAATGTCCGTATGTGTGTGGGTGTGCAGAGGCGGCATCAGGACCATGATGATCACTGGGGATTACCACCACACGGCAATTGCTGTCGCGAAGGGTGTGGGAATGGTGCAGCCAGGAAGCGACGTTGTTGTCATCGACACCATCGGCGAACCACAACTACGGACAGAGCGATGCGCACTTGCAACGCCTCATTCAGTGGCCAGCCGTGTGGCTACACCAAACTTCACACCACAGGCTTCCTTCTCTGGCCGCAGCGGCGGGGCTTTTCGGGACAGCCCTCTACAGCAGCAGCAGGAAGAGCAGCAGATGCTGTTAGCTGCCTTCGAGAAAGCAGACCCTGACTATGCCTGTGAGCCGGAACTGCTTGGGAGTCAGCCAGCGGGCAAGCACCAGCACTGGGAATTTCGGAAAGCAGATCTTGACTACGCCTCTCCACCGCAGTTGCAGGAAAAGCAGTCTCAAGGCAAGCACCAGCACTGGCAGGATGACCAGATAATGCTGGAGCCTGTATGCGGTAACAGGCAGTCAATCCAGGACACAGCTACGCAATCTGGTGTTGTGAGTCAGATACAGCAGCGGGTTTTAGCTTTGCCTGGTTATGAAAGCATGAGGGTACAGTCTGCAAGTCAGCTGCAGGTGCGAGAACAGGCTGCACTCTCACACCAGGCTGCAGACTCACGACAACAGTTTGCAGTCTCATGGCAACAGGCTGCAGTCTCACATCAACAGCCTGCAGTCTCATGGCAACAGTCTGGAGGCTCGCAGCAGCAGTCTGCAGTCTCACATCAGGCTGCAGTCTCAGGGCAACAGTCTGCAGTCTCATTGCATCAGTCTGCAGTGTCATGGGAGCAGTCTGCAGTCTTGGAGCAGCAGTCTGCAGTCTCGCAGCAACAGTCTACAGTCTCATGGGAACAGTCTGCAGTGTCAGGGCAACAGTCTGCAGTCTCTCAGCACCATCACAGGAAGCTGTCGCCTTTGACAGGAGCAGAGAAGATGCGTCTGAAGCTCTCAGGCCAGCTTCAGATCCCAGCAGAAGCACCATCATCACAGCAGCAGCATGAGCATCAGCATCTGGTTGGCCTAGAGATGACTCAGGCCTCAGGCTCAGTCGCAACTGCGAGTCTCCTGCATGCTGCTGTTGCAGATAAGCCCAGTCTGAATCAGCACCAGATTCCACAGAGTGATGATCAGCCTCCCATCACTGTAGGATCCAGAAGGAAGTCTTGGTTTATGAGCATGCTTGAGAAGTTTGCAGAAGACGAAGCAGCACCTCAGCAGACTCAGCGTGAGGAGGGAACGGCCTCGCAAGAAGAAGAAGTGTCAGTGAGAGAGTCCAGCCTGCCTGTCCTCTCAAGGTTGAAGTCTAGGCTGTCAGGCCTGTTCCAGATGCATGCAGAAGAAGAGGCAAGCCAGCACCAGCTCGGGGAGGGTCAAAAGCAGAAAGACCCTCCCCCTGTGAATGGCCTTGCTCGGATGAGATCCATCCTGGCCGGCCACCTTCAGTTGCCTGATTTGGACACACCCCTCTCAGACCCTCCCATGTTCTCACCCCGGGGTCGGCCTGCCAACCCCCTGTCCATCTTCATCCCCCCTGCCGCCCCCGAGCCCTCCTGGGAGGGCCTCAGGTTCCTGACAGCTGGCCATCAGACCCTCGAGGCCTCCCAAGCCCTAACTGCCCTGGCAGAAGGGCACATGCGGTGCGCCGTGACTGGGGATGCCTTTGAGCACCTGCTGCAGCATCACGATCTGTCCCTGCTGGAGTTAGTCATGCGCAATGTGGCAGTGTTCTCACGCATGCAGCCACAGCAGAAGGGGCAAGTCATGGACTTGTTAGGCATTCAAGGCATCCACCAGCTCTTCAATGGGCGTCCACGCCACATCGTGGTAAGTACTCACCCTGTCACAGATTCATACAGTAACAGCTTGCCAAGATAAGCTCGTGACTGGCATGGCTAGCTTGCTGCAACGACCATTGCATGCTCAGCAGCAGATCCCTGCACTCAAACCTGTGTGCAGACTCATTGGTGCCCAGGACGGCAGATAGGTACTCATTGACACAACATTTTACACAACAATGGCTGCAAAACGGCACATAATGCATGCAACAATTTGGCTACATGCATCTCAGCAGCGCATGACCAATTCTGCTCATCACGACTTGCAGCTACATGCCAAATTGCTGGCTGCACTCCCATCAACAACAACAAACTCATCCCAGCGGCAAACAAGCACAAAGGACAGTTATGGCCAATTCAATTTGTGGGTTACATTTCTTCACCTGGTGGTACAACGCTTGCTGGTTTCTGCAGGGTCTCGGGATGACGACTTTGTTTTGTGGGGATGGGATCAATGACTTGGTGGCTTTGGCATCGGCTGACGTGGGAATGGCTATTGGCGCTACCGATGCAAGTGTTGCTGCTGCAGTCTGCACCAGCCAGGCATCTGTTGCAGGTCAGCATATCTGCTGTACCAATAGCAAGCAAGAACAGAAAATGAAACCAGAAAAGACCATACTTTTCGGCGTCAACTTAATGAGAAGCCAAGCATTATACCGGGCTGCCCACACATTGCAAGCAAGATAGCTGAAGAGTCATATCTGGCTGTGCCAGTGTGCCATGAAGCTGCTGTTTGTTGTAAGAGGCATGTATGCACTGTACATGCTGTTTTGGGGTGATTGGCCATATGCATGCAGTGAAGGTCCTGTTGATCAGTGGCTGATTGAGGTATTCATGCATTCGTGCATGACTGTTCCAGTACTGCATGCCTTGCACACAGGAGACTCTGCCTTTGTGTTTGCACTCAAAGAGGCCTTTCTATTCCACAGCAGTCCAGGATTCTTGTGCTGAGATTATTGATCAGCCAAAAGCAATCAGGGATTCTGTGATTCTTGCCATAAATGGTACTGGGCTGTCACCGTCTGACCAGCCACAATGCGATGCGTGATACTAGCTCCGGGCTGCCGCCTTGGGAGGCTCCCATTATGATCGCTGAAAAGCGTAAACTTTCCTTTTTCATTTTCCTTATGTGTGATACTAAAGCCAGAGATGACAGGTGCTAATGTGCAATTTTCATGTCAGAGTGCAGCGCCCATGAACTTCAGCTGCAATCATTAGCTGTGTTCTCGTTGTGCAGGTGTGTGCAGCTTCATCAGGATCAGCAAGGGTGCACATGCAGTCCTGACTTCCCTGTTCAAGGTGTTTCCCTACTCACTTGTTATTGGGTCTGCGCGTTCGACTGCATATCTGCTGAAGCTCATGTGTGTGTGTGTGTGTGTGTGTGTGTGTGTGTGTGTGTGTGTGTGTGTGTGTGTGCCCAGATCTCTGACGCATCAGTCCTTTACAGCGACAGTCGATTGCGCACCACATGAAAGCTTGCATTGAGCCCGCAAAGCACACTCAGGTGTGGATCTGTAGCTGCAGAGTATCTGTCAAGGCATAACAAAGCACTGCCCTCATGCTCCACTGCATACTTTACAAGCTGGATATGTCTTGTGCTTTGGTAGGAATGCATGAGTCCTAAGTGGCTTGTGTTGGCAATGCCCTGCAGTACTTGGTGGTGTACCTGTGCATAGTGGCAGAAGCAAATGCAACAGCCTTCTTTCTTGATGGGTCCTCCATGTCTAATCTTCAGGTCAGCCACGTCAATGCCAAGCTTTGTGCTCCTTGTTTGTGTTCAGCTTGCAAGCCTTGCCATTATCCTTCCCAGCAGGCACCATTGCATGTGTTGTGTTGAAGCTGTCCATCATGTTTGCAATGCACAACTGCCCACCTGGCTAGATATGCACCTGAGACCCTGTACAAGGCATGCCATTCTCTACAATCACAGACTGCCTGCAACAAGCCCATTGAGGCTTCCAGTTTCACCTGCTGTGTTTGTCAAACAAGGACTCATTGGACCGACTCTTCTTGGCCACCAACTGCCGTGGTCACAGACACATGATATAACAAGGGCAGCAGAGCTGCTGATCATTCTGTGCCAGCAAACAAACAGTGACAGGTGGCAAAGTTCCACAGGCATTGCCCAGTGCTCTATGCCACGCAACTATATTTAGCATGCTATGCCATTTAGCATGCTATCCCGTGCAACATTGATAACCTTGTTGTGGTGCCACCACTGCAGATGCAGGCAATTGATGTGCAAGCCATGGCTATGTGCCTAGCTGCCTGCTGGGTTCCCCCCCTGGAGCAGTTGAACCGTCACAAGCCATCTCCACGCGTCTGCACCTTTGTGGGCCTGACATTGCTCATCTGCATGGCCAGCTCGTTACAAACAGCCCATGTGGTAAACGCGGTGTTCCTGTGCACCCGGCCATGGTTTCGTGGTGGCACTGGTACTGCATATGTGGTAAGCCTACACATTTGCTTGCTGGTTGTATGCACAAGGCTCTGTGGTCTGGGCATGAGCAAACTTTAGCATATGCTAGATGATGTGAGCATCATAATGAGAATCAAACACATGACTGGGGCAAACATGCTGCCAAGCAGCGCTGCAATCTGACAGGCCAGTTGCACGAGACAATCATGAGTTGCTTGCAGCGTGTTGACGCAATGCTCATCTGTCAGCAAGTGATGTCAGCCAAGCACGGCCATGCTGTGTCATACCACTCTTGATCCCCAAATTGGTCAGTCATCTACACTCTTGCTCCACGTCTGTTGACTGATATGCCTTCACCATGCAAACCAATGAAGCTGCTGAATGCAAGTAAGACACCTTGAGACACCGTGAGGTCAATTTCTGCACAGCCTGATCACATGGGGTTTCTTCACTACCGAGTACACTGTCTAGATTTCACAGTGATGTCAACAAGATTGCCATGATTGGCACAAGTGATCGGCCGTGTTGGCTGGCAGAATCTTGTAAAATCCTTCCTCTTCTTCTAGGTCTGTTTGACCTCTGTGTGTTGCTGTCTGATGTGTGATTGCTTGCTGCAGAACCCAGTAAACAGCCTGGAATGGATGGAGGCAGACATACATCTACTTGCGCCTTTTGTCAGCCTTGCCATGGATACTAAGAACTTCTGTCAACCCCTTTACCAAGTCAAGGCGGTGATCCTGTTGACCGTTATCTTTGTGACAACTGCCAATGTGGCAGTTTTGGCTCGCTCAAGTCACAATCTGTTCAATCTGTACAATTTTGAGCAGTCTTTCCGTTTGGAGCTGGCCGGTATGTTGTTCGCTGAAGCTTCTATGTACTGGGTTACTATCAGGGGAATGAGGTACCTTTTAGAGAGGCGTCAGAACCGCAGACTACACCCTGATGCAAACTAGCCAGAAGACCCGCTGATCAAAGAAGCAAACAGAATGCACCATTCCAACAATACCTGGTGTGATTGTCCAAGCAGCTTGTTATGCATGCAAACACCCGGTCTTGTTGCACATTGTGCCTTTTGAAGTGTATGAATTTTGACGCAGTCTTATCGTTACATAGTAACATAGGATCTAGAGCTTCACTCCAAAACTAGATTGATGTACTCTTACCTGATACCTTCGCATAGATATAGTGTCTGTGGTCCTGTCATGGACGTGTCAAAGTGTATGCATTCATGGTATCCTCTGATAAGTACTATGTGATAGGTACATCTGATAATTACTCAAGCGCTGTTTGGAATGTAGTACGCCGTATCATACTATAATATATAGTTCATGCCTTTCTTTCTTTTTTGCCCCCCTGTACATGGTCATGATGATACACAAGTAAGTGCCTGGTGAGGGCTAAATTTAAGTTTGCATAGTTGCTGTGGTAATACACCACATCAGGTTACTGATAGCTTACTAATACTACGTATGACACTGTATGACTACTTGTGCAATGCCATCCATTGACAAGTGTGAACACGTGAGGCTCAATGCGCTTTCGTTCTATCAGTTGGACTTGTAATAAGCAGATGCTGATACATGTATGGATTGCGCATGTGGTCAGTAGTCTTTTGGGCAACTAAAAACATGTACACCCTATATGGTGTTGTGTATCCATATTTTCCGGGTTAATCCAAATGGTTAGTTCAACATCAAAATTGTACAAACACTGATGAGCGTGACTCACGCTGACCATGACGGTCATGACTGATCAGCTGTAAACACTTTTAAACGAATTTGGCAGGGTCAACAATTGATTGATGCATTGAGGACAAACGCTGGATTCCCGAATCATGGTGGGAGATCATGGCTCTAGCACTCTAAGCCTCCCCGCCCCCTCCCTCCCCCCTACCCCCCCCTCCTTCGGTTTTAGCTGAGAATTCTACATAATTTTACCTGGAAAGCTGTGCCAATCCTCAGTCGGCATGTCTGACGATTGGGATGATGTGGGAAGCCCAAGCCCAAGCCAGCAAGGCGAGCTAGCACGGGAATGGAACGTTAGACGAGAGCAGCATTACAATGTGATCTTGCTTGCAGGACTTGACATGTCTAGCTGCGCCGGACAAGCTGGCTCTGGGCCCGCGCTAATGTAATTATTTAGTTCTGCAGAGCGGCTATCGGGAAGGCCTGGATGCAGGCAAAGAGCAGACGATACAGCAAGGGTTCGACACAGGTAACACTGCAGTGTGAAACTATGTCAAGGTCGTGTTCCCAGTGTTATGCGCATGCATCACTCTCTGCAATGTGCAGGATTTTTGCAAGGTTGTACAGCTGGACATGAGTGGGGTATGTTACAAGGTGCAACAAACACTCTCCAAGTCTTTGCAGGGCAGCTGCATGAAACAGACACATCAAAGGTAGCGTGTCTTGTTGCCTAATGCTGCTTCATAGACCTGGTCAAGCAGTTTGAAAGGCAACGTGATTGTGTTGTAACAGGCCTGTGTGCTTGCTGAGAGAGTGGACATACCAAAGAAGCAGGTCATGCTAACACAGTGTGATGCACTGCTTGAGCAAACAGACTCCACTGGGCCAGGTGTGCTTTGCTATGTTACCCCTTGCAGCTTGTGAGCTGTTGGTTTAGATCCGGTGCAACTGCCAGACCAGGCTAAATCTCCACTGCAACTGCCAGACCAAGCTGAGTGTTCATAATTTACTGGTTGCGCATGTTTCCAGGTGCAGACAAGTCTGACGCTTCTGACAAAGCTGAAGATGCCAACCAGATCACATCACAAGTGTTCTCCAAGCCCTTCACTGCAGCAGAGCTCAAGGAACTCATGACCTCTGTGAAAAGCAGCCTGGGTCAGATGCAGTTCAATCTCAACTTCAGACTGGAATCTCAGCAGCAGTGTGAGGGCTCAGGCAATGCACAGTCCAGTGGCTGAACAAGAGATGCATCCTCAGATTCAAAAGCAACAGCAGCAAATCAGGCATTTATGCATGGCTATGTCAAGCACCGACAATGAGGCTTGGCAACATGGCCCCTGGCTGCAAGGCGTCTACATTGTCTACAGATGGACTGGCTACAACTCAGCCTTATGTACCTCAAAAGGCACAAATGCAATGAGACGAGGTGTCTGCACTCAAAACAAGCTGCTTAGACAATTGCACCAGGTCAACATTGTATGCCAGTCTGCTGTGGCCACATCAAAGAAGGCTTTGTGGGGACAATCCTGACCACAAAGTGTGTGTGCTATCAACAGCAAGCTGCATTGCTGATGCTTTTATGTGCCACATGACTACAGGGTCCGAAGCTACAGTGCGTGCTATTGAGTTGCTGGCATGCACCACCCTTTCCAGTACCACCCTTTTTATGGATGTCGCCAATCTTGTCCCAGAAGTGTGTTACCATCCAAAGCCCATAAGAGATCAACAAAGGAAGGTGGTAGAACCTATTTGTAGGCCTAAAATGGGTGACACAAGGTGTTTGATGTGGTCTGTCTTAATTTTATAGACTTGAAGTTGGTGCATTTATGGTTCAGCAGCTGTGACATCTCCTTGGGTACTTATCCTCTCAAGTGATTTATGCAGTTCTGCAGTTTGTCTCAAGGTCTGCATTCATGGAGTAACACTGTGTTGATATCTCAGCAGAGGCAAGGTGAAATGTGGACACAGCAGTTTGAAATGCACCCAGATGCCACTGATGGCAGCCAAAGCATTGCGCAACCTGACGCGGTGGCTGCATACAGCGACTGCCTTGCATAAGTGCATGCTGTATCTTAGTCTGACGCTCCTTGACATTCTGCAGATCAGCGCGAAATGTAACGCTTGATACAACGTCATGCAAATCACGACAGCAGGGGCTTCCTCGCAAGCTTTGTCACTTCGCGTTGCCAGCTTCTGTAGTTGCATTTTCTCCTACTTCAGCTGGACCCAAGTCCCTTGCACACAAATCGTGTCCGATGTCTGCAGGTCATTCTGCGGTATGACTGCCATTTCGGGCTGATCTTGGTTGAGGCGGTGCAGTCGCGTCTGTTCTCACCTGTATTGCTGCTGCAGGAGCAGATAAGTGGCACTCATGCCGCGCAGCAGGTGGAGCCAAAACAAGCGGCCAGCCAGGTCAGCATCAAGCCTGGCCCCTGCTTCAAAGCAAAAACTAGTCAAGGCTGCAACATTGCCCAGCACAGTTTGGTGTTCCGGAACGCAGCTGAACTGATGTCCATGGCTTACAGGAGCAGTCAAGTACCAGCAACAAGGTCAAGCAAGGTCTTCAGAATGCAAAAGACAAACTTACAGGCAGCAAGCGGGCCAGTTGCACCATCTACAGGCAATGTAGGCAGCACTGGCACAAGCACTGGCCATGTGTAAGACTTCTTTGTGTACAAGTATCGACATGTATGGCCAAACAACCTAAGTTTCCATGAGGCATCCTGCCGGCAATACAAGTCATATTCACAGCAGGATGCTAGCATGAACTCAAGTCGATTGGAGCCTTAAAATTTTGCACGTGAACGAGTGAGTCGTATCAGATCCGATACAATGCAATAGCTCAGGACCAGTACTCAGAAGGTGCTGCAGAAGTGGCACGTAATCTGATGATGCGCATGATGCTGATCAGCCCCAGTTAACAGACAGGACTAGGAGCTGCTTTTCCAAGTTACAGCTGCACAGTCAAGCACACATTTTTGAGGCAGAGCAGCAATGTTACAGGCAGGCCTGGTCGTCACTTCGACGCACCCACCAGCATGATTGCCTTAAAGGTCAGTGACATCAATACCTGTCAACGTTGAGCGCTACGCGTGAGTGTGGTCCGTTCCGTGGATTTTGCAAGTCAGAGCCTGGGCAACACATTCGTTGCGCAGCAATTGTATACGTTGTCGCCCAACTCAATCGCTCTTGCAGCGGGTGCGTGCTGACCAGGAACTTTTCATCCAGGGACGCGCAGGAGAATACCAATTTGTGCAGGTGCATAGCCCATCATATTCAACAGATTGACGTGCACGTCCCTGCTGATTTTTTGCTGCAGATTGTGCTCAATGTGGACGCGCGACAGTTGTGCAAACCGTGCGTGAACGCATTCACGAGTGAATCTGAGTATCTCATTGCAGCTGCGGTCTAGCGAATGATCTCGGCAAAGAAAGTCACTGATGCTCGCATGCACGCGTACTCAGTTTCCTTCGAGGTGCTGCTTTGCTTGTTTACTCAATTGGTGCTTCGAGGCCAATAAAGTTCTGCAACTCACAACCGCCATGCACATCAGATGAAGCACTTCCACTGTGCTGCAGGGTCAACCTGAGATCTTGGTCCTGCCTGACTGCTACAAAGCACAACCCAAATGGCTCCCAAGAAGAGCAAAGCAGCTAAGGCAGAGGAGCAAGCAGAGGACGCTGGCGTAGAGCCTCAGCAAGCAGCTTCAAAGGACAAGAGTAAAGTTCCAGGAGGCAAGGCTGGTGGGGCAGCTTCAGGTGAGACATGTCACACACAGTCAACAACCTACAGCTGTGCCATACTCTTTCATCATGCATACACAGAACCATCCACTTGTGCATCCATGACTGAAAACACGCCAACAGCCCTTGCTTGTCTGAAGCTCAGAACAGAATTGGCTAGATCATGTTTAGCTTGACGCCTCCTGAAAACATACGCAATGTCCTGGTCAATCCCAAAGCTGAATGAGCCATGCCTTGCCTTGTCACATGGGCAGCTTTACTTGAGCATATCACAGCTATCCTTTTCAGTTCGTAGTTGATCAGTCTGTCCAACACATCTGCTAGTCAAGACCATCCTGCATCTAGGGTTTACACTATGTCACCATATGTTGCATAGTGCCAGGGCTAATGCAGTTCTGCTAATCCTCAGACATCCTGCAACAGTGGCCAAAGTCAACTCTGCAGCACAACAGCCTGCGGCAACTGTGTCTGCGCTCTGCCTCAGCATTTACAGCTAAAGCACACCTCTGACATGCAACCTGCTCATGTTCACCATGCTGAGCGTGCTGTGCTTCGTTTGAATGTCTCGCTTTTGCCTGCAGCAAAACGGTCAGAGTCAGACAGGAAGGCCTCCTCCAAAAAGGCTCACGCCAACTATGCTGATGATGGGCAGGAGAAGCAAGCCAGCAAGCTGACGGTGGAAGATGAGGCAAAGGGTGACGTGAAGGAAGCTGTTGCAGAAGGTGACAAGGCAGCTGACAAGATCCAGGCCAAGGTTGACAAAGAAGATGGGGACTTTGATCCTGACAACGCTGAGGATGAGATTGAGGCGGTCCCTGCTGATGAAGCTGATGATGCTGGTAAGCTGCACCAAACAAGCAACCACAGTGTGCCAGTAGTCAAGCAACCATACTGTGCCAGTAGTCATGAAACCATACTGTGCCATTTAACAGGCAATCATACTGTGCTGCCACTCAAGCCAGCGCACTGTGCCACCAAACAAGCAAATGTACTGTAATAATGGGACAATGAAAGCTTTGATGGGAGTGTACTTGCTTTTGGGGGAATCTCTCAACTCTGACCTGTGATGAACGCTGCAAGCTGTTTTTATGCTTTTGAAGGTTAAGGTTGTGCATTGTATGAGCATTGTGACATTTTGCTGAATGGATGCAAATCGCACAGGGCCAATGTTCCTTGCTCCCGTCTTTGATGAATGAGAGCGGATTCATGGCCAAGCAATTTGTTGACTGTCCAAGTCTGTAGCTACTCCTTTCATGCCTGAGGAGAAAACTGCCGGATGATACGTTTGACTGTGCAATGACTGCATGCATTTGCCATGCAGGTGATGGGGAGGAGGAGATGGCAGACGACGAAGTTGCTGCTGAAGCTAAGGGTGAGGATGCAGCTGCTGGGGAAGTTGAGGAGTCAGGTTAGTGTTTTAGAATGAGCTTCTGTATGCATTGCCATGCAATAATGACATGCAGAACATGGTGCCGTGTGGTGAGCTGCACATCTGCTGCATTGAACAGGTCTGGCACATTGCGCAAGTTCTTGATGGTCAGCCACTGTGTCAGGCTGTGCGTTTGTGACCTTACGATGCAACGCAGGGTCTGTGACGCCTAGCTCTGTCTTCTGTGTTTGTGTCATGTATATGTACTGCTCCCAGCTGTCACAAGATCACACACGCAATGAATACACACACAAACTATACATTGCATCAATAGTATAGGATTCAACCTCTAGCAGTGCTCACCGTCACCTGCGTACTATACTTACTTTTAGCTTGAGCCCAGTAAAGTAGTATGTGAACCACATATTATAGCAGCTTTTGGACATGCCAATGCCCATTATGGGTCAGCTGCTCAGCAGATGGTGAGACTGCGTCAGTTCTCACCTGCATTGCTGACATGCAGAGGTGCCATTAGCAGGTGCTGGAGCAAAGTCTGGCACAGGTTCAGATCAGTCAAACTACTCAGGCAACCCATCAATCAGTCAATCGATCAATTGGCAGATGGCTGAGCCACACCTCATGGAACACGAAGTGCACCTGCATTCATAGCTCAGTTGTGTTGCATGCGTGCAGAGGAGAGACAACACTTGTCCCGCACCTTGCTCACCATGAGCTGGAAAGCGAACTCATTATTATCTTTATCATTATCATTATCATCATCATCATCATCATCATCATCATTATCATTATCATTATTGTTATTGTTATTATTATAGTTATTACTACTGTTGTTGTTATGCAGAGGCGCCAGCAGATGATGACCTAGAGGAGGAGGATGAGGTGGAGGATGAAGAGGATGACTACGAGGAGGAGAAGCCCGCAGCGAAGAAGGCCAAGGGAGCAGCCGGCAAAGCAGCTGGCGGCAAGAAGGGCGGCCAGGCTGCCAAAGGTATCATCTTCATGTAGTTTTGCTCAAATTCAGCACAAGTATGTATTTTCTTCAGTATGAATTTCCTTCAGTATCTATTTTGTCAAGTAGGTGTTTTGTTAAGTGTGTGTTTTCTTAAACTTGGCACAAGAGCACACTGGTGCTGCTCTTTTGCCCTCTAGGGAGGCTGAGAACAGGCTGCTTGGGAGAGACAAGACTTGCCATGCTTGTACCTACCTCATTGTGAGCTGGAAAGCGCAAACAGTATGATCACTGTTGTGTTTGTTGTTACGATGCGAATTGCATCGCTTATTATAACTACTGTTATCGTTTCCCCTTCAGGGCATACTCTGCCTGCCTGCGCAGTGAGTCTGCAGTTTGGCATTAGCCAGTTGATGCATGCCTAGATTTGCAGGTTGCTGGTGCTGCATGCTTCACAGGCCTGCTTCAGCTAGTCTGCTGAAAGTATGCTAGTCCACAGCACAGCCAATGCAGCATTGAGATATTACAGCATGGTGCTCAGCACATGTCATGCTGCAGTGTCCCTGTCTCAAAAAAAGCAAAGGTCACAAGCGCTGCAGATGGTGCAGCGGCAGTAGAGCACGCATGCTCTGCAGTGTGTGGCTCCACACAACTTCTTTGTCTTGTACCTGCTCACAACCGTCGCAATCTGGCTGCAGGCAAGAGCGCTGCTGGCAAAACAGCAGCAGCCGCCAAGGGAGGCAAGAACAGCGGAAAGGTAAGAACTGCGAGCACGCTTGTTCTTGTCTAGGACAACATGGGGTGCTGCTTTGGTCAGTCCTGATCAACTGATAGTGTAAAGAACGTCTGTCTGTAAGGTTGACAGTCTGGCAGTGTCTAGTGCAATGGATTTTACTTGATCGGTAACATTATATTGTGTGTAGACTTGTACTGCCACTACTGCATGCTGGGTTGGTCGTGTGTCACAAGTAATCCTTGCCTTGCCTGTTCCGTGTAGCTTATTGTGTTGCGTTTCATAGGTGGAGTAAGCAAAACAGAGGTGAGTCATGCAATGCAAAGAGCACGTACCTAGCTCGTCATGAGCTGGAAAGAGAACTTATCAATTATTGTTGTTGTTATTATGCAAATTGCGCTCAAGACATGCTTCTGGGGTGTTCCAGCATGTACAGGCTGGAAAATTATTTTGTTTGATTTGCTTCTTGTGATGTAGGCTGCCAAGAGCTCTCCAGCAAAGAAGGAGACAGCAAAGAAGGAGACAGCAAAGAAAGAGACAGCAAAGAAAGAGACAGGAAAGGGGAGATCAGCTGCAGGCAAGACTGCTGCAGCTGCTAAGGGAGGCAAGAGGAAGGCTAAGGCTTAATATGAGTGCTGATAGCACGTTTTTGTGGCCTAGTTGCAACTACACTGACACAGGGATGCCATTGATTACTTTACAGACATCATGCAAGGTGTCCAGGAAAAGCTAACGAGATGTATCTTGGGGTTGAGCAAGTTGCTTTTTGATGGACAAGTATGTTGGATGTGTGCGGAAACTATGATAGCATAGCAAGTTATTGTGTCACCCTATATCCAGACCATGTCAATACACCACTTTATATCAACCATGCAGTCGTGTAAATAGGTTGCGTATAAACAACTCTTCATGCAACAGTTATTTGTTTGGTGACAACATACATGGTCAGGATCTGCGGCCGTTTTACAGGTGCCTTTACGCTTCTTGCTAATGCTTGCATTGTGCCTGAAACCAGGCGCCAGAACCAGAATTGCAGTCTAAATTGAGATGCTGGCGTTGCTGCAGAATCAACAGTTGACGATTGTTGGTCGTCGGTCGGTTGTCATGACAGCTGCGTTTGGGAAATGTATGGTACCCATATTTCCGTTTCAAGTGTCATTTGGTGTGCACAAGTCGTATACTAGCTGGCTTGACTAGTTCTGTGATAGTGTTACTGCTGCTTGTATTTGAGCAACATGTTTGGTCAGCATAACCAAAATAGATACAGCAAAGTCAGCAAATAGAGCATGCATCAAACTGCAAGGTATGAAATGGATTATTGAAAAGGTGCATTCGGCACAATGGGCCAAGTCGAACCCTGGACACTGGAAGCTGTCACATGATTACATCATGACTTGGATGAGACTACTGCAGTGCTTATCACTGTCAGACTGCAGCTGCATCCTTGCTTGTTTGCTAGGGCTCAGCACTAAGACCTCACAATTGTTGGGCATGCACATGTGCAGCAATCTAGGATACAGTTGGGTCACTGCTTGGGCCGCTATCTGGTCCATCTGTCTTCAGGTTTGACTGGTCTGCATCCCGACCCATGATGCCGCCACCACCAACTCCACCACCAAGGGCTGAGCTGTCAAAGCTCTGCAGACATAGATCAAGTCAACAGTCTGGAAGAAGACCCAGTGTGATGAGATTATCAGTCCTGTGACTGCTTGACATGTGCAACAAAGTTGACTGTCCAGACTGGCACAGGCATGCAGGGGTTGCAATTGATTGTATCATTGACTAAACTGCAATAACAATAATGGCAAACCAGTGCTGGCATCACAAGCGGTGGCAGTGCAGTTTATGACAGGTAATGCCAGACTCTGGACGAGTTTCAAATGACGTGGTCATTTGCTGCCGATGGTGATGACATACATTGCCTGCTGCTCCCTCATTGCCAATTCCTCCACCCCCTAGTCCTCCCACTCCACCTTTGCCGAGGGAGTTACCTTGCTGCTTTCCACCCTCTGCAACAGGAAGCCACGTTTCAGATTTAAAACAGCATTCTCGCTTCAGGGCGTAACCGCAACGCAAGCATGCTCTTGCACCACCAGGGCTTTTGGGATGTGCTGTGCATAATTTTCACTGCCGTTCAATTCACAAATAAATGTAAGGTAAAGCCATTCGTGTAAACAAATGCAACGTAACACCCATTCGTGTAAACGACGTCAACCTCGACCCTATGCTTGTTGGGGTACTAAGCACAACACGAAGCAGAAAATTTCCTTGCATGCAGAGGCGTGTTGACGTGTGTCTTGGCGACACACATACGAGAATGTAACCAGAACATACCTGGAGTGTTGAGCTTGGTCTGCTCGACAGATCCACCAGTTTGAAAGGCTCCTGTGACTTCATTGCCGCCCTGGCTGCTTGCCAAACCTTTTGATCCTCCACTCGCCATGCTAACAGGTGATCACTTCTCACGATCGTATTTTGTACCTATCTCAAGCTGCAAATGTACACAATCACGAAATGCTGTTTTGCTCAAGATCGTCAGCACTCCCTGATCGTCACTAAACCTGCGCACTGTACTTGCATGCACGATACACGATGCATTTTCGACATTCGGGAATCAAAATGCTGCTAATTTGTCATGCTGCATGCCAGTTCAAGTTGCGCCATGGCTTTGCAGCCTTCTACGTCTACACGCAGAGTGTGCATTGCACTTGCCAAGCACTTGGCACGTAGTCCGAAACTTGCGAATACTTCAGTAATTTCCTGTACCTCATTATAATTATGATCAACCACAAAATCAGATTCTGTGCGAGTACCACGCCAGCCTCCTGCTGTTTGTATAAAATGTTTGCACAGCACATTGACTGCTTCTACTAGTGTACATTGAGCTAAAGGGACATAACCACAGCAATCTCATGCTCCCCACATATGTATGCTGTGGGCGCGTATTGCACTGGACCCCATGCAGCATCTGACGAAAACCTTTTGAAAACTACCAGCTGACGAACTTTGCTGTTCACATCAGTGTTAATGTCAGCAGCCTTGTAGTAGTCCTGACAGGGTGGAATTCATGGCGCCCACACATTATCCCAATTACTTCCGCCAGCAGGCTGGGGTGTTGGTCTATGGGTAGGGGCCCCAGGTAGACCTGGCAGGGGGTTGGTACGGGGCTGGCACAGGGTGCCCCAGGCTTTTGACCATTTGGCTGCAATATAGCCTCTTTTGCCTTTGTCCTGATACCCAGCATGCGGAAGATGAATCTAGCCAGCTCACCATACAAAGACCCAGCTCTGCATGCAAACACATTGTATTGAGCAGGACAGCAGAAATGGCCAGAAAATGAAATGACATTGCAATAGCAAGAGAAACAGCACATGGCAAGCACCTGGCATCAATGGGCATGACAATTGTCAGCAATGTCCCACCCATTGTAGATACTATGTATGCACACACAGAGGGACAGACAGGCTGCAATTGAGTAGCTGGCTATGATGACTGCAATCACAACCGGCAAAACAAGCAATTGTGCATAACCACGACACACTCTGACTGGAAAACCTTCACTTACACGTGATGCACTGTGCACTTTGCAGCTGATGAAAATCATCACCTGTCAAGTAGCTGCAAGAGCGCAGAGACGAAGAAGTGCACAGCATGCGCATTCTCATCTACCAAGAAAGACAGGCGCCCAAAGAAATGCATGATGCCCCCAACCACATGGAGCATGTGCTGCCACGCTGAGGGCGGCTGAGGGGGAGGGCCATTGGGGTCATTGGGGTCGTAAGGCCCTGCAAGCGTATGATTGAATGGTGTCACATGTGACTCCTGGCAGGGTGTGGGGTTTCCAAGCACTTTCTGCAGCCATACTGATAGACTTGCTTTGTGTACAAGAACAGAACAGCTGGAAATCATGGCTTCAACAGTCATTGCCCCTCCAGGCAAGGAACTGATTGCCATGACTAGGTACTACACTAAACAAAGACAGGATTGGCAACATTGCCAGCTGGCAGGGTACACGTTGCAGAGTCCACAAAGGTATCACGCCAAAATCAACTGCAGATCATTGTAAAATTAGACAGCAATGTATGCCAGGTGCTTGTGCATGCACAAGGGCGGCTGACAAGAGCCAGCCTGTTGAAGCATACACTGCAGACATGTCCCCATGCAGAGAAGTCACAGCCTCGTTGCGCACAGCTGCAGCTGACAGAAACAGATTGTAGATCAGAACGTACCAGGGGGACCCATTTGACCCATTCCTCCCATCCCCATGCCCATCCCCATCCCTCCATAGCCCCCTCCCATGCCTCCGCCGTATCTTGACGCATACGGTGTCATAGCACCTGCCCCATACTGGCTGCCGTAACTACTACCGTAGCCTCCACCGTAACTGCTGCCATACATGGAACTGCTTGCGGGCCTGCCATACATTGAACTGCCACCGTACATACTGCTGCTGCCATATGGGCTTGACCCGTACATGCTGCTGCTACCATAACCAGTGCTGCCATAAGTGCTGCCATACCCACCACTGCCATAGCCAGTACTGCCATAAGTACTGCCATACCCACCACTGCCATATGTGCTACCATATCCAGACGTCCCTGCAGGTAGACATTCATCACTTCAGACAGTACACAAGCGGCCAGTGGACAAGTCACTCTCACTGTTTTCATGAACGATTCACAGCACTGCCTCACATCATGACATCAGCAAAACATGATGCTCATGTTTTGTAGACGTTGCAAGAGACGATGTCCCATAGGAAGAACGGTTGGCTTTCAAGCCACAATAGGACACAAGCCTAGTGAGGCTTACCCACAGTGGAAGCTGGGCTGTTGTATGTGGGGCCAGTGCCTTCCCACGGCCTGCTTGCGGCAGTCCTGGTTACTGCTGTTGGTGCAGCTGCAGCGGCTTGACCTGAACATTGCAAGAGAAACATGTTTTTAGGATTATGCATGATTTGTCAGTGCTGTTCACTTGCACAGGTGCACAGCCGCATGCCTTGAGCTGCATATATGATTTGCTGATTCGAGTAGGCTGTGCAACAAAGCAAGCAAGGTATACAGTGGAATTACGTATACCATACAGTGGTATCTTGCATACCAGGTGGCAGCTCCCATGGCTTAGGTCCAGCTGTGGCTGCGCCAAGGGCTGAGGTAGTGCTTGTGCTTGCTGTGCTAGCCCCAGCCCGCTCCCAGGGCTTGGGAGGCCGTGCTGTAACTCACAGTTGTTCATTAGCGCTGCAGAGGATTCACTGGCAGAGCCTGTATGTTGTCGCCTGTGCAAACCAGAGTAGGCAATCGTGGCTTACCTGACATTTAGGTGGGTCAGCGGAGCAGCAGCAAACTTCAGAACATACTACAGCGACTCAAATCTCCGCAACGGCAGGGCTTTACAAGTCTATGCAAAAATACAAGAGGCTCAAGCTCCTTCCTACTGACAGAGACTTTCTTCAAGCTAATGCGCGCACTCGTGACGCAAGTTTGTGTAATGCCCACGCAGCTGTGATCTTTCCGCCTTAGGCCCGCACCACACTCGCTAAGCTGTGCTGTCATGACACACTGCTTTTCACGTGAGCACAGCAGGCGGAATTTACGGTAGGTCAGCTTTTGCCGACGGCGTAGAGATATCAGACGAACAAGTAAAGGTTGTGAAAGCGTTAACAAAGTTTCCGCGTCAACAAAGTTTCCGCGTCAGCAAAGCATCCGCTGTTCAGCTCTGGGTTTTTCACAAACAATCAAATTATGACTCGCAATCAGACTGACCTGCTACAGTTGGGGATCTGCTTACTTGTGCTTGTGGTTGGTTGTACGTGGACCTGGTACATGACGTTCGTGCCGGACATCGAGTGATATGGCTTGACAGAGCTGCTGCAACAGACGTTCCGGAAGACAAGCTGGCAATCTGCAGTAGCATTCTCTTTTCGTTATCACGGTCACCTCTAAAAGTGGATTAGACAGGCATGCATGGAGAGGCATCTGTCTGCGACCCGTTTGACATTCCAGACGCTGATAGGCAGATAGCAGCAAAAGACAGCGTTGGAGCTGCATCCTCCCCTTCCACTCCAGGCCTTGATGTGACTGGAGCTTCTATCAGTTCAGCTACAGGAGAGGACGGTAAGATACATTTATGGCCATGATGCATCTGCATGCCGGCATTTATGTTTGGATATGCCAGGATCTGTGTCTCATGTTACATGTGACACACGCAAAATGCACCCTTGTAACAATATGGGTAATTGTTACTTGCATCAGCATATCACCTGAAATTGGCCTTTGCCTGCTAGCGTAGCTTTTCAAAACGTATGCAAAGGACAGCTTTGCCTCTGAGTTGTCTGTGACAATCATGCATGTGTCAGCAATGTCCTAACAGCCTTGCACATGACAAAATGGCAACCTGTTCAAAAGCACAGACAGTGATGTAAAGGTCACAAGCATCTGCACGGCATTAGGCTCATTGCTGTACTCATTTCTCATACAGGGAACAGGGATCGTGATGCCCCCAGCATTGTCTTACCTCATCAGGACGCTAGCTACATCAGTCACATTGCTCTGACATTGGTGGATCTCTTATCAAGCTGGTCTACTTCTCATCTGACAAGCCAGCTTCTGAAGAGAAACCGACAAGGTCCAGCAGCAGTGGCAGTAGCAGCAGCCATACCGGAGGTAAGGTCATGACATTGATGCTGAGATAACACTGATGCTATAATCATTGGAGGAGGAAATTCTAAAGCTGGCAGGCTTGATCTTGACTATTGAGTCTGCATACTTGCAATACTTTTGCCTTATGACATCCATAATCACTTTTCTGTCAGATTGCGCATGCAAGGCTTGCATTTCTTCAAGTTTGGCCCCACTGCCACAAGGCAATATCTGGTCACACCAGGAGCAACAACACCAAAAGCCCCAGCATTCACGAAGCTTATGCACTCACGTGCTTCATAACAACTGTATCTCCACATGTCTCAGGCCAGACATGCTGAGGCAAACAGATGTGTACATCTGCCACAGGCAACCTGCACTTTGTCAAGTTTGAGACGTCCAAGATTGGACAGTGCCTGGATTTCATCAAGTCCAAGAACCTGCACCACTGCCCAGACAATGGGCAGGGCAAGAAGCCTCAGATGAGG
>JAABUP010005024.1_pt1 | contig 20810 bp, 12 predicted proteins | sample 5559201 | NCBI WGS metagenome assembly JAABUP01 (sample SAMN10711887, study PRJNA513373) | rock metagenome | isolation source: Antarctica rocks | place: Antarctica
AAGTACATCATTTGATCGCAATCCACATGTATCGGCTGATGATGGCTAGGATACAAAACAGAAGTGCCGTTCTTCCGTCCACTTGCCCTGCTCATAAGGTAGCGAAAACCTAAAAAGTAAGGTAGTCTCCGTCAAGCGTGCTATTATCATTCTCTCATTGGCTCGCCGTACTCGGACATTCGGCCTGCGCTCAAAAGTACGCCATCACAAATCTCGTGGTGTATTGGTCATCGTCGGCGCTCAACATCTGGGACATCTGCGACTCCATCTATCTCTTGGGATATGTTGAAAATCTTGACTTCTGGTGGTTGTCCAGCCTCCTCCTCTCTTTAGGTCAAGCGAGCAACATTGATTCAATCACGCGAATCTGTTGCATGTGCCAAACGAAGGTCAAATTCATCTGCGACCCGCGGTGGGTACTGATTAGTTGAATCACGCATGATGGTGTCTGTGGATACGGAGAGGACCCAGATCGTGACGCCCCGAGAGAGCAGCGAAAGGCTTGCCGACGGGAAGCATCCACCGTTTGAGATGGAGCGTCAGAGGCAATCGGTATTCGATGCCAACACCGCAGATACCCCTTCGCAGCTCAGCATGGAGCCAAATTCCGCCTTGGCCTTCTCCGAGGATACCCTTCCGCAGCACGACGAAGACCGCTTCGATTATCAAAGCAGACACCGGAATCCAGCGTATACCGAATCCTGGAACAGTGGAGGAAATGTAGAACGAGATGTGGAGAAGGAAGGCGGTGAGGGGGATAATCAGAGGCAGGAACAAAAGAATGACCCCAATCTCATCGAGTGGAATGGTCCAGATGACCCGGGGAACCCTATGAACTGGTCAAGCTCGAAAAAGTGGATTGTCACCATGGCACTTGCTTTCATGACGTTCTGTATCACATTCGCCAGTAGTGTGTTTAGTACCGCGACTCAAGTCACCGCAAAGGAATATGGAGTTTCCACGGAAGTTACGACCCTTGGAACGAGTCTTTTTGTTTTGGTAAATCTCCATACATACATTTTGTTTGAAGCCACAGGAGGTGCTAATTGGGCAGGGCTTCGCGGTAGGACCATTGATCTGGGGACCCTTTTCCGAGCTCTATGGACGTACGATCCCTCTATTCTTCGGGTTTGCAATCTTCGCCATCTTCCAGGTTCCCGTGGCTGTTGCTCAGAATCTTCATACCATCTTGATCTGTCGATTTTTCGGCGGTCTCTTTGGGTGTGCTCCCCTAGCAATTGTCGGAGGTGCATTGGCAGATTTCTGGGATCCCGTCGACCGCGGTATCGCTATTTGCCTTTTCTCAGCCGCCACTTTCATTGGTCCAGTCGCTGGTCCTATTGTTGGTGGTTTCATTACGATGAGCTATCTAGGCTGGCGGTGGACTGCGTGGATCACTCTAATTATGGCCGCGCTTTTCTGGACCATTGGCCTCATTCTTGTCCCGGAGACATATGCACCTGTGCTGTTACAACGAAGGGCAAAGAAGATCCGCTATGAAACGAAGAACTGGGCCATTCACGCCAAAGCTGATGAAAATAAAGTCGACTTTCACGAGATCATCGTCAAATATTTGTTCCGGCCTCTGACCATGTTGATCTTAGAACCCATTCTCATTTTTGTCACTTTGCACATGAGCGTGATTTATGGAATTCTGTACCTTTTCTTTACAGCGTACCCAATCTCTTTCCAGGAAGAACGCATGTGGAACGCTGGGGTCGGCGCTCTACCTTTTCTTGGCATCACAATTGGAGTTCTGATTGGCGGGACAATCATCGCAATCGTTACTAAGACCCGTTTTGCGCGCAAGCTGAAGGAGAATGGCAAAGTCATTCCTGAGGAACGTCTTCCGCCAATGATCGTTGGGGCTGCATTACTTCCCTGCGGTCTATTCTGGTTCGCTGTAAGTACCGTCTGCAAGCAGCTTCACTCAGGTAAGGAAATGCTCATACGAATATCAGTGGACGAGCAACCCACACATCACTTGGATACCGCAGGTACTGGCTGGTATTCCCATCGGTGCTGGTATCCTCATGATCTTCATGCAGGGTTTGAATGTAAGCCTGTGTCCTCCACATCATTTCTCCCAACCCCATAGCTAATTGTGGACAGTACATAATCGACGTCTACCTCATGTACGCCAATAGCGCCATTGCCGGTAACACGCTCATCCGGTCTTTGGTGGGAGCTGGCTTTCCACTCTTCGCCTCAGCTATGTACCATAACCTTGGGGTGCCCTGGGCCACGTCTTTACTTGGCTTCTTGACTGCGGTTATGTTTCCTGTTCCGGTTCTTTTCTTCATCTACGGGAAGAAGATAAGAGCGTTGAGTAGATTCAGTCCGACAGAGAAGATGATGTAAGATGAGGAATAAGATTTAGGTGACTTAGATGGCGTTTGCATTGAAGCATTCATGGACGGCGCAACGTTGGGTTTTGGCTTCGCTCTCTGCCAATTGATGCCAACCGTTAGAGTAAGTTGCATTGTCTCGGAGTTTGTAACGTGTCACTAGATATAGTCTTTACCACAGCATCACAGCATGAAAGCTGGACTTTTTTGGTATTGGCGAACGAATATATGGTAGTGTATAATTTTAAAGGAACTACTCTGAATCTATTCTGCGGTCCATGTTATGCTGTGTGCTATGTTGTTCATGTAAACTAGCTAGGACGCTTTCGATACAACTTCGCCAAACCCTAGGTTTCGATTTTCGCAAGTGGAACGGCCGCGACCTCACATTCACTCGTCACCGTAAACTTTCGATCAGCTCCACCAACTTCTACATCATTCCGCGATAGAAATCTCGACTATCAGGAGGTCGAAAGCTGGGACGACAGCAGCTCACAAGTGCTGCAGCTGATATGGCACAACCACCAGGAGTATCTCGGTCCACACCTCCAGTGGACGATGCGGACAGCATCCAGAGGTTTGTCGATGCGATGGTCCGTAAGAACCTAACTGCGTTCACGAATTCAAAGCCTTCTTTGCCGGTGAAAACAAAGATTGCCAGCCAGCGGATCAGCTCCGCTACCGATGGTTCCGTTGCTAAATCTTCGTGGAGCGACGTTGGTAAGGGGACCACAACTGAGCTCACCACCAACAATCACAAGGACGATGTCATGATGCAGATGGACAATGTCGTAATGCAGATGGACATTGCGAAGAGCCAGATACCTACACCTTCAACAAAAACAAAGGACGTCGGGTGGTCGAAGGCAGTCCTACCTCTCCCACCAGCAGAACCTGCCATGCTGGACGCTCCTATGCTCACCCCTACAGCAACAGCAGCACAGAAGCAGATGCCAGCACTCCTAAACAACGCACATCCACTCACCAATAAAACTCTCACAAGCCCTCTCATCAGTGGTCTACGAGCTCCACCTCCAACCCCGGATGCTGCTCCAATGACAGACATCAAGCAAATCATTGTCGATGCTTTTGAAGACCTACACGTGGGCTCCCCTCCTCACTTCACACTCGGTGCCAGCAGACACGTGCCTCCACGCCAGAAGTCCAAGGACAAGAGCAAGGAAAATGTCCAACCATTTGACAGTAAAGATGACATGCCTCGTTTCTTCTCTCCCTCAAAGATCTTATCGCCAGAGGAGAAGCAGCAACGTGACGAGTCTTTCCAACGAGTCTTAGCACTCACGTCTCCAGGCTTAGCTAATGTCAAGGAGAATAAGACGGCTGCAGCGATGGATAGACCCAACATGGAAAAAGACATCTTGGGGTCTCGCTGGGCTGAAAAGCGCGGAGAGTTATCAGAACGACGCAAATCTGGCAGCGCTGCGGTACCTATTGTTGATCCCAAGATTAAAGCTCACACTCCGCCTGCGTCCAATGCTGCTTCGTCGTTCTTTATAAACCCGTCTCAGCCTGGCTCTGCTGTTGCCGAACCTCCGAGCACTTTCAGATCTGCGCCAGCGGTTAAGTCTTTGTTGATTATGGCGAGGCCAACTGTTCCTGCTCCATCTATTGCCGCCAACGCCGCTACGCCTCTCGCCGAGATTTCCCAATACTGGCCTGCAACTAAGGAAGAGCCATCTGCTCTGCCTATCGCTGCTGCTGATGCTCCTGTTTCAGCTCCTGCAGAAGCCTCCAACACCAGCTCCGGTTTCAAGACTTTCGAAGCCAGCTCAGAACCCAATGAAACCAACCTCTTCTTCTCCTCATGGCCAAAGCTTACCGGACGAGATGCGCCCCGTACGCTGCCTCCCATTTCCTCTTTCCTCCGCAAACGTCTGGCTGACCTCCAAATCCTAGCCGCTCGTATCCGCCGCGTTGAACTGGTCAACCTCCCTCGTGATTCTAGCGCACAATTCGTGCAATCTCTCGTCTTCGGTGGACCACTGGAACTCTTGAACGTGGGGAGTAGCTCGGCGAGTGTGGTGTTTTTGCATGCGGAGGATTGTATCAAATACTACGATTCAACGTCTAACGGACTAGTCTATAAGATGGACGGGGGGAAAGAATCTGTATGTTTTGTGGAGCTGGCGAAGGACGTGGACGTTGTGGGTGGTTTGCTACGCGGCTCTATCGAGTATGGTGTCACTAGATGCGTACGTGGCATTGGGGTTGAAGAGGAGTGGGGCTTGCCTGCACTATTCAAGATGGCGGGGCGAAAAGGTAGGAAGGTCGAGCACGTCGTCGATGGAGTCTCTGCTGGTGCTGTAAGTGGCTCTCCTAATTGACTCTTTTTCCCAATAGCTTCATCCTGACAAAGCTGACTTGATATCCGAAGTCTCGTTCTGTCATTTTCCGCTTCTGCAACGTCCAAGATGCCGTGCGCTTCAAGGCCATGCTTGCCCGCGACGAGGAGTGGGAGCACTGCAACATCCATTACGCCCCTGATCCGTAAGTTTAGACATAGGCCCCATAGTCACGGCTTGAGCTGATTTGGTTCTGACAGGTGTGCCCTTGCCAACACCATCCACTGGGATGACTGAGACCATCCTTAACGTGGGAGGTTCTGGAATTCACGCAATTAAAAACATGTCCGGGGTGGGTAATTCTTGCAAGAGAACGGCTAGCGAGTTTGGTGTTGCGAAAGAAATGTGGTTATTGCATGGACGTCTACCCTCATGTCTAATGATTCTCTCGCTATAGCTGTCTTCTAGTCAATTTGCAGAGGGAATCAAGTAGCATACCAATTCAACAATAATTATGATGGTATCTTAGTCATGATCACCGGCCTCACTAATACCGAAAGAAGGAAGCAAGGTTGTGGTTGCGGTGTGGTCTACAATATACCCACACGCTGTGTTAACATCGTCCTCGAGACCCTAAAGATGATCACTATTGTCCACACACCGTGTTCCCTCGTCTCAATCACGCGCCAACACTACCGGTCCGTAACTTGTTCCCCCTAAGACCGACCAAGCCATAGATGGAAGAATACAAAACCACACCACGACCCTTCCCTACGGGCTACATCCGGGCATCCCAACATCCTCAGTCAGCAAAGTCAGACCCCTCTCTCTGTACGCCAGTCTTCCAACCCTGCACCCTCACTACCTGTACATGTACATGTACATGTACTCCTCTGCAGCTCTGCGGCACAGCCCTACGGCGCAGTTCTGACAGCGCATATACCTCTGTGGCGGTCCGAGTGTGATTGAAGAAACACACATACCGAGGCACTGGTTCTGCCGGTTCCCTGTTTGTGGCCCGTGGCCAGTGGCCAGTAACGTATGAGCTATCATTTCCATTCTTACGAGTCGAGGTCTTCGGCCCTTTCCAATGTAGCGTAGGCGCCTGGAATGAGACCGGCTCGGTGATTCTACAACCTATGTATGTATGTAGCATCCATCCCTCAAGGGCTCACGATTCCTTCTTCTGCTATACTATACTCGTCTTCGTCCGATATATATAAAACCCCGTTTCAACAGCGAGCCAAGTCCCAACCCAACGTCCCCGCGAAAGATCAGCCAGTGCTTCCTTCAATCCTTCGTTCAGTGAACAACACCGCCCTAGACTAGAGCCTGCGCAGTGTGCTGCGCCAATGTGGCACGACAAATTCATCACACACGCCGTACACTACGCCATACTCGTACATGAGCTCGTGCACTGCCAGCCAACATACACACAGTATTCGCACAGTCCCCACCCATTCAACTGACCAACACCAACGCTATACCCAATACCGTCATAAGAATATAGTCGAGGGGAAAGGAAGGAGGAAGTGTCGTTGGAAGCGCTTATCTGCAGAGATGGACCTACACTAAAAAAGTAAAAGGCGGCTGGAGCTGCCGCGCGAGCAGGACGTTTGATTCGCTCATGGGTATAAGTGTTTCAGCATTCGGGTGCCGTTGCCGCTGCCGCTGCTGCTATTATTCTTGTGATAGACGTTGTTGTGTAATTAAGAACTATTATTGTTATCGTTGTTGAATATATGAGATACCAAAAGCCTCTTGGGTTGTTCAGACTTGGGAACCGGTAGGAGTCTGAAAGATAACATTCAGGAATTGTTTCCATCGCACCCACCTCCGTACGGGTCAGCGAAAGGAGTATGGTCCGCTCAGTTGTAGAGTAGTTGTCATGAAAGCAACAAATGACAAACATAGCCTAGCAAAATTCACGGGCCTCACAGCCCCCGTTGCGAGCAACAGTCCATCACCACACCCCTGCACCCTGCCCTGTTTTAGAAGGTACATACTTGTAGGCCCACGACCGGCCCGCCCGGTGCGCAACGAGCGCGGCAACGGCGCCGAAGCGCGAGAGCCAGAGCGGGGCCAGACCCAATCCCCTCCTTAAAGGCCGATTCTTCAGGATCAACGAACTGTTTAGCGGGGCCCGGGGATTTGGTATCCTGCAATACGCCTCGCGGGTGCATGTCTTGGCATTTATGGTACGAGGATTGGTGTTGTGCTTAGGGACATAGCAAGGCGAAGACGGGACCGTAGACGCCCACACGAGGTTGGATCGGTTAGGAGCCGAGCAGAGTGCTGCTTGACAGTTTGTTTAGGTGATTCGATGTCTGGTTGCAGAAATGGCTTGCGAAAATGAACGTGAGGCTTTGACTACAAAAGTATAGGGCTGCCTCCTGCAGCTGTTCTGCTTGGACCGTACTGCAGCTCTTAGTGACAATCGCCAATAGCGTGCAGGGTTGCAGTCATCAATTCCTGATGTCTAAAGTAGTTCCTTTTGTAGTTGCAGTTGCTAGAATCCTTCGGGAATAGATGACAAAATACATTTGGTAATCCACTTGGCGCCTACTTCTCCACTTTTCGACCGAACCCAGGAAACGGGCATCGCAGCTCATTGATCGAAGTAAACAAGCCTCTGCAGTGTGGGAAATTGGGACCAGGGTGAATAGCCAGCCTTGCCGCGCGATGAAACCAACGTATCCAATGCACAGCATCGAGTCTAGCTTTTTCTATATTGGTTCTCAGTAGGAAGATGGGCGATCCACTGCCTCTGGAAGGCACAATTTTGCGGGAAAGCTGTTGTGCTGTGCCACAAGCTATCGTAGTAATGAAGAGTGCTCTTGCTTCCTGCCGTCGCACGAGCAGAAGCTCGGTGACTCGAGAATAATATCTTTGATAGTAAAGCGCGACAATTCTACTGTGAGCCTGCCTTACCATGTTCAGTCTGGAGCACGAGAACCATAGAAGCGTGCTGGGTAGCCCATTCATTGCTCTCGGGTCCGGAGGGAGAGCCGTTGGAAGCCTTCTAAACCCGTACGATGCGGTCACCACCGGTATTCGAGATCGGTATAACCGCTCGAGCCAAGCAAGCACCCCTTCGATCCGGTCTGAAGCCTGCTTAGACGACAGCAGCTCATGTCGCTCTAGTCCGTCAATGGCCCTCAAACCAGATCGTCCCAGCTCAGCGCTATCTTCAAGATCGCAACGCGAGTCCTGTCTGGCATATGAAGAGGAAGAAGTTTGTTTCATTTGGTACCATCGAGTCGACCTGGAAAAGGAGTGGATGGACGTCCGGCGAGCTTTTAACGCGCAATTCCCCACACGGCAACGCAGTGGCTTCCAAGGGATCCAGTGCAGATATTACAGGTATCTCTATGATACGTGGAAGGTCCCTAAGATCAGGCAACAGAAGAGGTTGGGAAGGATCGTCGCAGGTGCGGATACAAAGAAATACGGTCTTCGACAATGGACGAAACGATCATACCCATGGATGGAAGTAGAATCCTCGATCTGAGTCCGGATTTGGAATATGTAAGCCATCGTGTTCGGGAAGGGGTGAACGTACTGACCTCTTCAAAAGGTAGGCACCAGGGCGGATTCTGTGCGGGCTCAGGATAGTGTCCCACAGCCAGTGAATCATGAATGATGACCAGCAACCGTTGCTTTCTGCTATTGTTCTGATTTTCTGTTGGCGGTCGCTCTCAATGTGAGTTAGATTGGTTATCCGAAAGCCTGTGTTTGGCGTTAATGCTGCTAAGTTTTGGGCGGAAGCGATTCTAATTCGATGATTCTCCTGTAGCGGGCTTTGATACCTTGCATGTTTCGTTCTCAAGCACCAACATCTTGAGCCATTGTTCTTCGTTATCAAATAGATGTGGTGGTATCAGGATGGACTTGAGCAAAGCATGCTGTCGTCTGCTCAATCCTAGATTGCCTTTCTGCTAGCCGTTGCCGCTCCACGTCCTACCAACCATTTCAGAGAGCTGAGCATGTAGTAATGTGAACGACTGCCTGGTACGTTTCGTCTCGAAGTCTCTTCTACCATTACTATGACTTTCAGTCGCCGAGTTCTTCATCATCGATAAGAACAGCAGCTTTTGTGTTACTGTTCCAAGCATTGTGCTTCCACGGATGGCGCAGATCATCGCCATCGTCGCTCCAGTCACCGGTGTCTTCATCGTATTCTTCCTCGTCAGAAGCATTGCGGCGATGACTGTATGCACCTCTTGCAAACTCATCATCAGATTCAACTTCATCTTCGGGATAATCGTTTGCGTGATAGTCCTCAGCTGTAAGCATAAGCCAGGATCTCAAAGTGGTAGGGGTATGCAGCTTGTACCATTCTCATCTTCCTCTTCGCTATTCCAATCTTTCTCGCTGTCTTCGTCTTCGGCATAAGTCTCCCAGATCTCTTGATCCTCCTCCGTGATGACCAGAACACCGATCTTGCCGTTACCGCCATCAATTTCCGAAACCAGGTGCATGCTCTCCAAATTGACACTAGCTTTACCAGGCTTGCTAGGCTGTCGGGCGTACGTATCATAGACATACTCCCCCTCGTCTTCGAGATTGATTCCCAACTCCATTTCATTATCTCTGCTGGAAAACATAGTCGCAGACTGAAGCTGTGTGTCCTGGTGCCTCCGAGCAGGTACTTTGGGCTTGAATTTGAGATTTGAGATCGGTTTAAGGAGCTCTGCTGGACCGCCTGATCCATTGGTGTGCTGTACTGCAAATTGTTGTAGCTCTTTTGCGAGCTGGATTGAATCACGGTCCCACCGGCTGGGATCGGTGTCGATCGAAATTCCAGACTTCGGTAGGGCAGCGGGGAGTCGTTGCGGAACCTTTTGACCCCATTGTTCAGCTCTCCAGTGTTTCTCTACCGCGCTAGGATTTGGTCTCTTTCGTATGGTTGGAGGACCGACCTGCGCTGTGGGTACTTGGATATCCGTCACCTCCCCAAACGCCTGAACATCTGCTGCTGTGTTATCTGTACTTGAGCTGCTTTTATGTTTCTTCAGCTCCCTCGCTCTTTCCACGAAAACCGCGATGTCGGGCTTCTGACCCTTCTTCCGCTTCTGTATACCACTAGTAGGACCATGAGAATGTGGGAAAGTAGCAGGGGCGGACTTTTTTAAGTGAAATCGGCGTGGAAACAAAGAGAGATCTCGAGCCTTGGTAGGCGAGAATGGTCTCTTCGGGGACGATGATGTATGCGTACCTCCAGTCGAGGTGTTGATAGTATCTAATGGTGCTGCTCTGCTGTTTACAACCTCTTGGTGTTCCGAAGCTGTATCCGCTCCATGCCTACCACTTAACAACTCCTCACCAGGCAACGTCGCACGGACAGTTGGAACTTCAGCTCTCGCGTAGGCGCTCAGGGCGCGTTGGGAGTGTGCATTACTGCTCTGCTTCTTGGGTGATTCTGGAGACACCTTGACAAGCTCATCATCATCTTGTACTCTTCGAAATACGAACTCGGTGAAACGCCGCCTCTTTTGCTGGTTCTCTGTGTGAATATCTGCTTAAGGTCAGCCATCCGCTATCATGCCCGATCGTGATGCGGAATTCACAAAGAGAGTCCACAGGCTCTTCATCTCTGCGACGCTTGATATGGATATGCTCCGGTGGTAAAGCCATCGACAGGGCCGCACTCTTGAGTTATTGCGTCCAAAGCCTGAAAAGTAGAGGTTGATGAATGTTTTAATACTCGGCTGGACTGACGGTTCTCGGAACCACCAGCAAATACTGTACCTATTGACGTACGGGCGATGATTGAGGACGTAAAATCCTACAACTTATCTTTCGCAATGTGTGATCCCACTCGCACACTTGGCAGTTAACCTGGAGTGGGAAGCAGCATTTTAGTGGGTGGGCGTAATTTCAGTTATATGCACGCCATGCTCCTTGACTGTGGATATAGACTCTCGAGTAGCAGCATGTCAATTTGCTAGTGGTCGCTTTCTTCTAGATGATCCAATAACTCTTGTACATACATTAATTGCACAAGTCACAAGTTCCACGACCAAGCGGATCTTCGATAATAGCTTTTTTCAACATGAAGGAAAGGGTATAGCTACCGGCACCGAGCCGGCGAAAGCAGGCACTCTATAACGACCCAAGTGGACTTCTGTCTGATATCCAGAAGAACACTCTTAAGTAGTAACACAATCGGAGAAGGTGGACAGCTCATCTTGAGCACCTAATTAGTAAGCGTATCGCAAACCAATCCCACAAGCCAGATTTCAGGTACAAATTACATACAAAGGAAAAGGATGTTGAGGTCGACCAGACTGACACACAGAGAGAATAATGTGATTTCGGAGACATTCACTGTGCCCCAACTTCTTCTTCGGCCCAGCCTGAGAGGCCTCCATCGCCCTGGATGGCTAACCCGAAACCACCATTCCCAAACCCTTCGAAACCTGAGCTCATGCCAGAGAAGCTGCTTTGCTGGTGCTGATGCTGACGATGATTACTTTGCGGTTGGTACTGCTGCTGCTGTTGCTGCTGCTGTTGCTGGCCAAACAACTCCTGAGGAAAGGCAGGGAGGCTCACTGCGCGAGCATGCTGAGTGCGTGCATTCAAGCCGGCATTGGTAGGAGCCAAAAGCCCGCCAATGGTAGTTGCACCGGTTGAAACCCCATTCATGCTCATATTATGGATGTTACTGTTCGTCTGCTGTTGCTGTCCCGTTTCGAGGATGGACCCGTCCAAAAGATCGCCACCGGCACCACCATACAACGCCGCTTGCTGGGCGGCCAACGCTTGCTGCTGTTGCTGCTGCAGAGAGGCCACTGAATACAAATCGTGAGATCGCTGTTCTTGTTCTTGCTGAGCCTGCTGAGCGGAGACGTGGTTGAGGTACATTGTTAACGGGTTATTGCTGCCCGCGTTGAGGATCGTCGATGGCGTTGGTGCGTGCTGAGACTGCAGATTGTGCGACTGCTGCCTGTTCTGCGAACCTGAACTGGTCGAGCCAGGAGCCGGTGATAGAACAGATCGTGTAGGACTGGTCCCAGGCGCTGACTGATTTACACTTTGCAGAAGACCACCATTCATCGGCGAAGAGGAGGTCAGGCCATCCCGCGCCATATCAAAGCCTTGATGTTGATGTTGCTGCTGCTGTTGATGACTGCTGTTCGTCTGACGGGGAGGATTGCCACAACGATCCTTCCCAAAGTTGATCTTGAAGCGCCTGTATTCTTCTCGACCCCGGATAGCTTCGATAGCCTTGATCGCATTGGCGATATTGGTGTAATTCACGAATGCACAGCTCTTCTCCCGCAAAGCATTGACGAGTTCGATTTCGCCATACTCAGAAAAGTCCTGCCTCAAGCGCTCTTCGCTCCATGACTCGTCGAGGTTGCCAATGTAGACATTTCTTGAAGCACCACCACTTACGGCTAGAGCGATCGCGGGAGGTAGGGCACCAGAATGCTTTCCCCATCCAATCTTCAATCGCCTGTTGTGAATCATCAGGCCTTGGAGATTGCTCAAAGCGTAGAAGGATGCGGCAGATGTCGGGTCGATAAATGTAACAAAACAGATGTGCTTATCTGGAATATAGCGAATGTGGTGCAAAAGGCCGCCTCTCACAACGTTGCAGATCTCTTCGATCGTTGTCTCAGGATGAATATTACCCAAGTATACAGTTCTGTTCCCGAGATTGTTGACTCCACCAGCTGACGTTGCTACTGCAGCCGCCGCAACGGATTGCTGTGCTAGTGCATTGGAGATCAAGTCTCGATCGGCGCCATTGAGAACGTGTGCGTAACCGGGAGCAATCCCAAGATACTGTGCTGCATTTTGCTGTTGAGTCTTCGAGACGTATGCGCAACGGTCTTTGCCATAGTAGACTCGGCGCGGTGACTGCCATTTAGCCTCTTGTGGTAGCTGAGCAACGGCTTTGATCGCATTTCCGATGGATAAAAAGTGAACAAAGCCAATTGCTTTCTCCCGTACGAGCTTCACAGTGTCTATAGGCCCGAATTTCCCAAGATCTTCCCGAAGCTCCGATTCCGTAACGTCCTCAGATAAATTGCCGAGGTACACGTTTCGAGATGCTCCAGACTGTTGGACGGCAAGCGCAACGGAAGTTGGGACCTGGGAAGGCTTTCCCCATCCGACCTTAATATCCTGGCCACGGATCGACAGCTTCTTGAGTATCGCGTCTGAGTGAAAGTGCGTTGCAGAACTACCATCAAGGAAGGATATGAATGCACAATTCTTATCTGGCAATAGTCTCACGGACTCGATCTGACCGCTTCGGACGTGACTTAGGATTTCCTCTGCAGAAGTCTCAGGCGGTATGTTTCCTAAATAAACAGTCCTACTTGTTCCGTTCACCATTCCAGGTGTGACATGCATAGATGAGCTAGGGCCAACGAAGGTCTGATTGCCAAGACTTGCAAAAGCGCCCGTTGGCGACTGCGGTCCGCAGAGGAATTGAGGGGCTCCGAAGCCAGTGGGCGAGATCACAGTGTGGTAAAGCTGAGGGGACAGGGGTGTATGTTGCTGTTGCCCTTGAATTGGACTATTAAGATGGTTCTGCTGGTTCTGATGCTGTGCGGCAACATTGTGATGTTGGAAGCTGCCAAAGCTTGCGAACTGAGGCGAAGCAAAGGTTGATGGGGTGCCAGGCTGGAACGGGCTGCCCAAGAGTAGCTGAGAAGGAAGCAGTGGCGTAAAGTTCATATCGAATGCAGAGCCGGGACTTCCTATATCATTCGCGTTTTGCTGACCTCTCTGACCAAGTGGGCCGGTGTTGATAGATGAGACGTTCGCTCGCCGAGGGTGGCGGTCTGCATATCCCCCAATGGAATGCTGATTGGAATTGTACGCCCCATGAGAAAACCCTGTGTGATCGCTGCCGGTGCTGGCTCCTTTTGACAAGATATGCGGTAGACGGCCTGCTTGCCCCATGTTCAGATTATTCGCGAATGCTTCTTGGTGCTGCATGCCGAGCAAATGAGGCGGCAAGACAAAGCCGTCCCGTAGCTGTTGTGATAACACCGCCGTCTTGACGATGTTCTGTGTCCGGTCCTGAAGTGTACCGAACAAATCGAAGAAACGAAGTATACAATCGAACTACGAATAGGTGGCGGAGCACCCTTGGGCTGTAGCGAACGTGAAATCCAACAAAGCTGAGAAATCTAGACCAGGTACTATTCGGCAAAGATCAGTTTAGATCCTATGCTGCGAGTGCAGACTTTAAGCTCAGCAATCAAGAATTCACACACCTATGTAACTAGCAGTCAGAATCATTGAATAACACGACAATTCACTAGTATCCAATCCTCAGCTCCAGAATCCGTACGCAGACAGCGATCGCTGCGTTTATTATAAGAGCTAGCAAGGTGTGCCTCTCGACAAGTCCGAATATCGAGCAGATAGGGTCTGTTTGTCTGATGGTCCAAGTCCGTCTAAGGGCAAGCAGTATTATTGGGGTGGCACTGAAGCTGTTTTCGAATATCTTAATAGCGAGCTTGCTAAAAGAGTGACAAAGAATAATGAAGGGTAGAAAAGTTGATGAATGGATTAATATGATCGCAGCAAAGCGATGAGCAAGACGCAAGGCGAAAAGGTGCGATGAAGGGGTGTTGAAGGTGCAAAGTACAGGACAAAAATGACAGTAATCCAAAAGGAACGTGGAGAAGCAAGCAATATGGGCATGGGAGAAGCAGGGACAGGAGGTTAGGATCGAAATGAAGGAGACACCATACGACCGGAAGCGGAATAGTCTAGTTCGTCTAAGTGAACGACTCAACGTAGCTGTGGCTGGTGAGGTACCTTTTAAACATCTCAACTACGCCAGGTTCATAAGGTAGGTAAAGTTATGCAAGGCACTTATTGTATCTCGTGCTGGCAGACAATTTCACAGCAAAGTCTAGGTATGGAATACAGATGGGCCCTGGAGAGAGAGTCTGCACACGATCATGATTCCATGGGTTTTCAATGTGGAGGATCATCCTAGATGCTTGAGATTACGATGGTAGGAGGTTGCTCATGATTGATTGGTGCTGATCTTACGGTAATACCGTTGCTCTACGGATTACCGACAGTATGGCTTTTCAAACTCGGGAACCTCGTTCCTGACTAGGGCTTTGATTTCGGTTGCTAAGAAAAGCGCTTGCATTGAGGTAGGTAATTTCGCCCTCTTTTAGAACAGGTCAAGCCACATCGTTGAGACCAATAACTTCGGCAGCAAGGGGCCCATGTTACTGTAATAGTCTAATAGACCCCGAAGTATCTCTGTGAGCTGAATACTACCGCGATGATAATACACGCAGCAAGTGCTGGCTTCAGTATCACAAGAACCTCATGCTCGAGGGAGTGGGTGGACTCTGTCAGGACGACTTTGCAATTTTCCTAGAGAACATGCTTTCGTACGTTGATGTTGTATTACTGAGATCAAAGTAATCACGATGTTTTTCCAAGATTAGATATTAGCAGCCTAGCTTTGATTACGCGCATCGAGATGCCCGCTAATGCTGGTACGGGAGCCTGACTCACCCATCCACGTCACTGAGTCAATCGCGTTTGCTAGAAATATTATCTACAAGTCCAGGTGCAGTGCTATTGTCCGTCGATCCTGCAAGTCGTCCAATCGATTTTCACCAAGATGACGACGCCTAGCAAGAGCATCTACGTGGATGAAGACGTAGGAAAGGACGACGATAGCGCTGATGGGGCTGAAACAGTACCATATAAAACCCTTCTCTACGCCCACATCAAGAACTCTCCACTTCAGGATCAGGGTTTGCAGTACCTTACACGGAAGTCCACCACAGGCCCTGTCAGTGAGGATGGTGATCCATCAGCTCGACTCGAATGGAAGCCGGCCACCAAATCAGCTCTTAAAAAAGTGGCCAACCTCTATGAACAGCACAAGAAAAAGGCTGCAAAGGAGAAAGATCTGGCGATCCGTGAGAAAGAGGAATCGGAAAAACGGCGCGTAGCTTTGGAAGATGCGAAGAAAGTCGTGATCAAGGAGGATCCTGAGCTGCCTAAGGCTGTCAAGATCACGCTCAATGAGAAGGACCCCAAGCTAATCAAGCTACGAGGTGGGACGAGTCAGAAGGACGTGGACTACAGTGAAGGAAGGGGCACAAGAGTAAGGGTGACGGGGCGCGTCCATCGCCTTCGTTCTCAGAAGGATGTCATCTTTGTCGCCTTGCAGGATGGCTACGGTTTCCTGCAATGCGTCCTCACTGGAGATCTCGTCAAGACCTATGATGCCCTTACTCTCACCCAGGAGACATCTGTAGTAATCTACGGGGAAATGTGGGAGGTACCTCCAAAGCAGCATGCACCGGACGACCGAGAGCTACACGCCGACTACTTCGAGGTTATCGGAAAAGCAGCTGGCGATAAAGACGCAATCACTACCAGAGTTGCGCCTGACGCAGATCCACAGACACTGTACGACAACCGACATCTGGTTCTACGTGGTGAAAACTCGGCCTCGATCATGAAAGTTCGTGCCGCAGTGTTGCGTGCATTCCGCCAGACCTATGAGGAGATCAACCCAAGTTGCTTAGAGGTCACCCCTCCATCAATGGTTCAAACGCAGGTTGAAGGGGGGGCTACACTCTTCGCTTTCGACTACTACGGGGAAACAGCATATTTGACGCAGTCTTCTCAGCTGTATCTGGAAACATGTCTACCATCCTTAGGAAACGTCTTCTGTGTCGCGCCGTCATTCCGCGCCGAAAAATCTTTAACCCGTCGTCACCTCTCCGAGTATACGCATATCGAAGCTGAGCTTGACTTCATCACCTTCGACGATTTACTAACACACCTAGAGCTTGTGATGAGTCGTGTCATTGAGATTGCACTAGCCAATCCACTCATCGCAAAGTACGTCAAAGAACTCAACCCACACTTTGAAGTTCCTGAGCGTCCGTTCAAGCGAATGAAGTATGCAGACGCGATCGTCTGGCTCCGTGAGCACGATATCCTCAACGAAGATGGACAATCTCACTCTTTTGGTGACGACATTGCTGAAGCTGCGGAGAGGAAGATGACGGACATCATCAACCGTCCCATCTTCCTCACACATTTCCCTGTAGAGGTCAAGGCATTCTACATGAAGAAAGACCCAACCGACTTGAGAGTGACGGAGAGCGTTGATTGCTTGATGCCTGGTGTTGGAGAGATAGTTGGTGGAAGCATGAGGATGGAAGATTACGACGAGCTGATGGCTGCCTACAAGAGAGAAGGAATCGATCCTGTACCGTATTACTGGTACACCGATCAGAGAAAGTAAGTCTTTACCTTCGCTAACTATTTTGAAGCCTTTGAGAGTACTAACAATTGCTCTATAGGTATGGTACATCGCCTCATGGGGGATATGGCCTTGGTCTCGAACGATTCCTAGCTTGGTTGTGTGGCCGATTTACTGTGCGGGAGTGCTCCTTGTATCCTCGTTTCGCAGGTAGATGTACACCTTGAGTCTCGTTCAGAGGCGCATCATCTCTACGTCAAGATTTGACCGTTTCGTCTTCTTCCCGTCATAGCATTCAGAAGCGCTCGGCAGATACCCTATTAGACCTGCTTCTAGAGCGCAGCAGGTGATAGATAGAAGTCATGATGGTACGATAAGAAAAAAGAGCTTTCCGATGCCACTTAGTGTTCAAGGAGTACATGTATTGAATAAAGAATCAATAGCGATGAACCTCGAACATGGTATATGGAGATGTAGAGACCAATGGTATCTGTTAAGGTAGGGTATACATATGTAGACTAGCGCACCACTTTAAGTGCACGGCGCGACATCATTGAGGCAGACGCGTTTACCCATGCCAGACAGGACGACCACGACAGCTTTCCTTCCAATTCTTCTGTCGCAAAGCGCAGTACCACAATTAGATCTGTCTTTCAACCGTCGGTCTGGCTGTCTACGCATCTGCCCAGTCTGCAAAGGCGCTCTTTCCATGCTGCGCATCTCCGATCCCGTGTAGATTGGTCTCAGCCCATAGATCAATTACTGGATGCTCTGCTACACTTACGACCTGGCCGCGCTTTTACCTTCCGATCTTTACAAGGCTATACAGCAGAAGCGGGCAGACTCGTGCCGTAGCTATGCCGCCTAAACAAGCTACATTGGGGTACGTCAAACCAGCGCAGCAAACCCTAGGGTGCGCCTTCACCTAGCTGCCAGGTTCCCATCTGTCATTGTGGTTACTTTACTGACGCTACACCTTGCCAATAGCAAATTCTTCGGAAATGCGAATGGTACGAAAGCAAAGCCGCAGCAGTCTACACTTGCATTCGATGGAGGACGGGCACAGCAGAAGGCAGCAAAGCATGATATAGCTCAAAGAGATGGTGGAATGGGGAAGCCGGCGCTGGCGGATGGCGATGATAAGGATGTGGAGATGGAGGATGAAGCGGAGGTAAAGCCCAAAGTCGAAAATAGAGATGGGGTCGACGATGAAGTCTCGCCGGACAGTGCTGGTACGGCTCACTATCCTCCAGTCCCAACTTGCCTCAATCATTGATAGGCTAATACTGACGATTGGCAATGACGTTCAGGCGCATCGATAAAGCCAGGCCAGGCATCGCCTCAGGTTGATGCCAAATTGAAAAAGTCTCCTAAGCGGGTTAAACAAGAAGTTGAGGAAGACGATGGAGACTCTGATGAGCCTGTCAAGAAGAGACAACGACGAAGCGGTCCACAGAAAGCCAAAGATTCGCCGGCGAAGAAACCGACGAACGCAAAGACCAATGGCTCGGCCGTTCAGCCCCAAGCGAAGACTGTCAAGGAGGCTGTCAGAGCAGATCAGCCGAAGAAAGCAGAGGCAGAAGAAGTAGAGGATCGGAATGAAAAGTCAGCATCGTCCAAAACCGCCGCCACGCAAGTCAATGTGAGACCGGAGCCAGAGCCATCTTCTGTAGAAGAATCTGTCTCAGAAGTGGACGACGATGAAGCTGGATCAGAAGAGGATGAGAAACCAGAAGTCGCAGCAAAGGCTCGAGAAAAGGTCCAGTCTACGCTCAAGAGTAGTACAAAGGATCCTTATCCGGACTGGAAACCTGGCGAACCTGTACCCTATGCATCACTGTGCACCACCTTCTCGCTCATCGAAATGACGACGAAGCGTCTTATAATTCTTGCTCATTGTTCCCTATTCCTGAGACAGGTGCTTCGACTAACTCCAACCGATCTGCTGCCTACCATCCAGCTCATGATCAATAAATTGGCAGCAGACTATTCAGGCATTGAGCTTGGAATCGGCGAGTCTTTGATTATGAAGGCTATCGGAGAATCTACGGGGAGAAGCTTGTCAGTCATCAAAGCAGATCAGAATGAGATTGGTGACTTGGGTCTTGTCGCTGCAAAGAGTAGGTCGAATCAGCCAACCATGTTCAAGCCAAAACCCTTGACCGCGCGAGGCGTTCATGAAGGGTTAATGGCCATTGCTACTGTGCAGGGAGATGGCTCTCAGGGCAGGAAAATTGCTGGTATCAAAAAGCTTCTCTCAGCTGCTGATGCGTCCTCCCCCGGTAAGGGCAGCAAGGGCGTCGACATCACCAAGGACAAAGGAGGCCCAAGCGAAGCAAAATTTATTGTGAGATTTCTAGAAGGAAAGTTAAGACTAGGTCTGGCGGAGAAGACAATTCTGGTTGCGTTGGCACAGGCAATGGTCATCCACGAGATGGAGAAGAATGGTAATAAACTGCCAAGCACGGACCAGCTGGCGAAGGGCGAGGCCATACTCAAAACAGTGTACAGGTATGTTTACTACCTTTGAGAGCAACGCATGGCAAAGTCTGACTGAACGTACAGTGAGTTACCCAGCTACGAAGTCATCGTTCCTGCAATGCTCGAACACGGCATCTTTCACCTGCGCGAGAATTGCAAGCTGCAGCCTGGTGTCCCTCTAAAACCTATGCTGGCAAAGCCTACGAAGTCGATCACGGAGGTCCTTGATCGATTCGAGGGCAAGAATTTCACCTGCGAGTACAAGTATGACGGCGAGCGCGCTCAGATACACTACGTCGCCCGTGACTCGCCCCAGCAATACCACAGCAGTGTGCCTCAATCTGGAAAGGGTGAGAAAGGTCTGTCGGCTATCTTCTCCCGCAACTCGGAAGATCTATCAAAGAAGTACCCAGATATACTTGCTAAGCTAGATACTTGGATCAAGAATGAAACGAAGAGCTTCGTGCTGGATTGTGAAACAGTGGCTTGGGATTTGGTTGAGAAAAAAGTCTTACCCTTTCAACAGCTGATGACAAGGAAACGGAAAGATGTCAAGGTTGAAGATGTCAAAGTCAAGGTCTGCGTCTTTGCATTCGACATGCTTTTCTACAATGGCGAAGTAAGTAAGGCATTTGAAACCCTCAAAACTTCTGCTAACCTTCGAAGTCCGTCGTTCAAAAGTCACTCCGAGAGCGGCGAGAGTTGATGAGAAATGCTTTTGAAGAGGCAGAGGGCGAGTTCTCCTTCGCTCAGTACGGCGATACCAGCGAGCTCGAGGAGATCCAAGTTCTCCTAGACGAAAGTGTGAAAGCCTCGTGCGAAGGCTTGATGGTAAAAATGCTGGACACCGAAGAAAGCGGATACGAACCGAGCAAGAGGAGTCGCAACTGGCTAAAGGTAAAAATCACTCCCCAACCCACAATCCGATCATTAACCCCCTTGTGGCAGGTAAAGAAAGATTACCTCTCCGGCATCGGCGACTCCCTCGACCTGGTCGTTCTGGGCGCCTACTTCGGCAAAGGCAAGCGCACATCCGTTTACGGCGCTTTCCTACTAGCATGTTACAACACCTCGAGCCAGACCTACGAAACAGTCTGCAACATCGGCACCGGCTTCTCCGAAGCCGCCCTCGAAGAATTCCACGCCCACCTCTCCGCACACAGCATCGACAAGCCCAAACCCTTCTACTCGCACTCGCCCGTGCCCAAAGACCAGCCCGACGTGTGGTTCGAGCCGAAATTCGTCTGGGAAGTGAAAGCGGCGGATCTGACGCTCAGCCCGAGATATAAAGCTGGTTCGGCGGCGTTGAGTGATGCCAGTGGCAGGGGGATCAGTTTGAGGTTTCCGAGGTTTGTTAAGCGGAGGGACGATAAGAAGCCGGAGCAGGCGACGGGGAGTCGGATGGTGGTCGAGATGTATCAGAAGCAGGAGAGTGTGGCGAAGAATAAGGGG
>JAABUP010005025.1_pt1 | contig 20809 bp, 19 predicted proteins | sample 5559201 | NCBI WGS metagenome assembly JAABUP01 (sample SAMN10711887, study PRJNA513373) | rock metagenome | isolation source: Antarctica rocks | place: Antarctica
TTTCAGCGCAGCATCGAGCACTATGCCTGATAGAGGACGCCAATGGCTTGACGCAACCTGGCTGAAGACGAACGGAAGGTGAGAATGAAACAGAATGTCTACCGCTCAGTGTCGGAGGGTTATCTCTTCCATGCAAAAGGGTGAACACCCCGTTGTCTTCCCTAACAACACCAAGCTTGGATGCAGACGCCGGAAAGGCAAGACTACGCCTTGACCGTCCGTGAAGTGCATGTTACTGTACAATGAAAGGTTGAAGCAGAGCATGTGTACGCCTAATCAGAGGCCGTGAGTGCGCGCCGATAATGCCCATATGTACAAATGAGACCGTGAATGGATCAAGTGTATGCAAGAAGGCAGGAATGTAATGCGGGGTAAGGGACAGGTGCTAGCAGAAGGACAAAAAGGTAAAATGGGACCGTCGGCATATCTGCGGATGATACTTCAAGTCCTGAATACTGGTCCACTTGTCTTTGAGGACTATTCGTCCAAGCGGACTACAGGGTTCAATGGGAGCTGACCGTACTACCAGAGGGTGATTGTACTGCAGGAGGAGCCAACGACTGTCCAAAAGCAGGCGTTGTCTCTTTGACTTGACTTGGCGGCGCAGTCATTGAATGAGGATCTTCGACGATGATGGGATCTTTATCATCCGTACCCGGGTGTATCTCCACCCCTTCCCGCGTTTCAAGGTCTGAGCGACCACGAGAGCGGGTGAATCTAAGAGGGTCTTCATCACCATGGCCACGCTCAATGGGTGACCAACCAGCTATGCTACCGGCAATAACGCCTGCCATAGCAGCAGCGGGAGCAAATGCCGAATTTGATCTAGATCTCCCTTGACGCCGCGAGCGAGAGTCGGGGGTAGGAGCAGCAAGACTTCCAAAATCACTGCCGTTATGGTCCCCGGACGGAGTTTGTGGTACCGAATTGCTCCTAGACCTTGATCCGCTTCTGGAACGTGGCAATAACGTTTCCCGCGGATGTTGCAACCTGTACTTTAGTACATTAAGACGACCTCCGCGTAGCTTCTTGAGAAAGCTTAGCTCCTCCCGGATCTCCTCGAGCGCTGGATTCCATTCGAAGCGCCGCTCTTCGTCAGAAACAAGCAGCTGGGGAGTTTGCTTCCGATCGAGGCGGTGTGGGATGAGCTTCCTTATGAGCTCGTCAGGAATGAGACGTATGATGACGGCCATGGGTATCGAGAGCGCGCCAAGCACAATAGAGTAGGCCCACTGTGCCCTATTGAGTCGGTAGACGGCGAAAGCTTTGCCTCCAACAAAAATAATCATGATTTGACCAGCAACAATGATGAATTGGATGCCGATGAAGAAGTAATTACGAAAAATTCCTTCGAAGATATCGAGATTGTTGTCGATGCGACGAGAGCTATTGAACATTAGCCATGATCAACCGTACTACACAGGATAAGAACAGAAGGGCACAAACTTGTACTGATTGAATATTTGCATCCACACGAAGGTATTGAAAACCAATGTCTGCAGCTGGTTCTGTTCTCGTTGGCTGTCATATGAGAGAATCGAGACACCGCCAAAGTAGAGGATGAAAGTAACCACCAGCTGATAAATTGCCTGGCCGATGATCATCTTCCACATCGTCAAAGTAATTAGAGGTGCTGATTTAGGTTCTGGCTTGCGGTTTAAAATGCTTGGCATTGGAGGATCCGTAGCAAGAGCTAGGGCAGCGAAGGTATCCATAATCAGGTTGACCCACAACAGTTGGACCGCTGTGAGCACTGAAGACTCGCTACCGCTCGACACAGCCGAGACGAAAGTTAGGGTGACCGCGGTGATATTAACGGTTATTTGGAACTAGGTCGGTCAGCGAGGTTAATCACGGATATATCCAGCCTTACGAACCTGAAGGAATTTCTTCACCGAGTCATTCACAGCTCTGCCCCACATAATCGCCTTCACAATCGACGCAAAATTGTCGTCCATCAAAACGATCGCGGAAGCCTCCTTCGCAACCTCAGTCCCAGCGATACCCATCGAAAATCCGACATCAGCAGTCTTCAGCGCAGGTGCATCGTTCGTGCCATCACCGGTAACCGCCACTGTCTCGCCAAGCTCCTTCAGCCGTTTGACCAGAATGCGTTTATCCTCAGGGCTGGATCTCGCTAGGACCTGCAATTTCGGGATGATCTGGTCCATCTGGGTGCGACCTAGCCTCCGGAATTCCGGACCTTCCATGACCACACCCCCAGGGGTATAGATGCCACACTCTGAGGCTATGGCTTTTGCTGTGAGGATGTTATCACCTGTAACCATGCGGACATAGACACCTGCATCCTGACACGTGCGCACGGCCGCCGTAACCCCCTCTCGTAGAGGATCTTGAATACCGACGATAGCGAGGAAGACCATGTCCTGAAAGACCTTGTCAAAAACTGCTAATTTTGGATCGTCGGCTTGCGTTGGAACCCCTTTTGGCGGCCATTCCTCGAAGTCACGATACAGAAGTCCAATGGTTCGTAGAGAGCGGGAAGCGTAGTTTGTGATGACGTTTTTCAGCGCGTCAATGTTGTCGTAAGTAATGTGTGTATCTGACACCTCGTTCGTAGGGTCGCGAATGATCCTATTGCATTTCGCCAACAAGATCTCGGATGCTCCCTTGACATACATCCTGAACTTATGATCGTTCAGTTTTACAACGGAAGCCATACATTTCCGACCAGAATCAAAAGGGAGGAGTTGAACAATGTTTGCGTTGGATCTCTCCTCACGGACTGCACCCATGGCAAGATAATCCTGAGCAAAGCTGAGCAAAGCAGTCTCCGTCTTAGACCCAATAAAAGTCTGTTTGCCATCTTGCTCTCCCTCGAAAGCCGTTGAGTTGATCGCGATAGATTGCCTTAGCAGGCTTCTGACATCTTGGTTGAGCATAGATATGAACTCGGTTGTTGAAACGTCATCAGTATCATCGTCCGAGGCCACCTGCTTGCCCTTCGCTGAGGTTTCACGACCTGCAACTTCGGCATTTTTCTTGTCCCCAAATCGGCAGGCAGTTCCCAGAGTACCGGCCACGACGGTCATTGCGTTCTGGGTAAGGGTTCCAGTTTTATCGGAGCAGACGGTAGTCGCATTTCCCATGGTCTCGCAGGCTCGCAGTAATCGAACCAAGTTGTTGTCCTTGAGCATTCTCGTTGTTGCAAATGCCAATGCCAGCGTCACTGCGAGAGGGAGTCCTTCTGGGACTGCAACAACTACAACAGTCACTGCCACAATGAAGATCTGAAGGAATTGCTGACCCTTATCAGATGGGGTGCCTTTGTTGTGGGGGAGACCGGCCAAGAATTTGATGAGGACTACCACGAACAGCAGAAGACCGGCAGCTAGACCCAATTTCGCAATATACTCAGCGAGAACGTTAAGTTTAGATTGCAGAGGCGTTGTTTGCGCGTCTTCGCGAAGAGCCATCATCATCTTGCCGTAGCTTGAATTTACACCGACTGAAGTTACCAAGAAGGTGCCGATACCCTCGGTGACCTTGGCTCCGGAGACGATAAACGGGTCCATCTTTGTGACATCTTCTTTCGCCTCGATTGCCCGGTAGACGTCATCCCCAGGGTATTTCCTCAGAAGATCAGACTCACCTGTTGCTGAAGACTCGTCACATTTCACATTGTGTCCGTCGATGAAAATGCCATCCACAGGAATCATGTCTCCCGGCTCAAGATGCATGACGTCTCCAACCAGAATGTCGTGGATTGATAGTTCCATTGATTTGCCTGACCGAATAACTTTGACGTCCCTGTCGTCTTTCTTCTTGTTGAGCTTCACAAACTGACGTTCCTTTTGCCAATCGTTCGCTGCTCCAACAACAACCACGATGATGATAGCAGCCATGATCGCCACTCCCTCCACCCATTGTACCCGCGCTTCGCCATCCTTGGCTGTGACGGACTGATATATCCCCAATGCCAGCGAGATGACAGCAGCGGCCGTCAGCAAGAGTAGGACCTTGTCATTATACGCCATCCACGCCAGCTGGAAAATACTTTTCGCCTTCTTCTCTGGTAGTTGGTTGTCCGCGAATATCCTCTTTCGATCTGAGAAGGAATTGTCTCGACGCTGTTTTGACGATGAAGCCGTACCGGCTGTCGTGGAGCGAGCGATTGGTGCACCGTTGGCTTTTGCGGATACCTCATCTATGGTGGCTCTCTTTGCGGCCTCGAACGATACAGAGCCTTCTAAGCTCGTCTCATCTACAGAGAGGCCACTCCGTCTATCTGCGCGCAGCCCCTTTTCAAGTCCACTCAGACCTCCAACAGCATGGAAAGCGCTGAGATTTTTTGGATTGATAAGCTTGTTCAACTCGCCCGGTGAAAATGCAAACTTGTTGTCCGCCACGTTGAAATCGGCTTCTGTACCAGGGTCCGGCTTCAAGGCCTCCTCGTCGTTCATTATCTTATCATTGTTGTGCAATGTGTCCAAGTGATGTGACGTACCCCCTTGAGTCGACGAAGTAGGCGAAGGAATGTATGTGTCTCCGCCATATGATGAAGGCGAATGACTAGCATCATCCGAGTCGACTGAGTTTCCTCTTGAACGGGCTTGTGGCACAGATAAGAAATTATTGGTCTGGGATTCGCTCCATTTCTTTATAGGCGAGGACACGTTATGCGGTGAGACTGGTCTGCTCTCTTTGCTCTCAAATGATTGGGTGGTGCGATTTCCAGAAGGTGAAGGGTGGAAGGCCTGCGGAGCGGTATCCGAGTCCGGCTCAATTGCCTGCTGTCCCTGGGACGTCTGGGGACATGTAGACATGGTTAGAAGCGGAAGCGCGTTGTCCAGATCTGGAGGTGGACTGACTGCAGAGGTATCGATTGTTATGGTTGGTGCTCGTTGTCGCCGCACAGGACTTCGTGAGGTGGGTGAATCCCGACCATGGCTCGTTGGCTCCGCCATTTTATTATGCTGCCCTGGGAGCGCGACTATCTAGTCGTTGCCAAGGCTGCTTGTGACCTCCGTCTACCACCCCAGTAGCTGCAGACAAGGTCGGATCGTCTACACTCATGAGATGCTAAGTGAACGGGCAGTCAGCGTGAGCAACTCGAGCTGGTTTGGGAGAATGAAGAACGCGCGAAGGCTGATCGCTACACTGCTTCGGGAGTCATCGAAATTGTCTAGATCAAACAGTGTCAGTTATATAAGCTTCGATCTATAACCTCTGAGAGTGCTTGGAGTGCTGTAGCAAGGGTCCACAGACAAACACTATTAGAGGTGAGTGGATACTGACTGCTTGACCTTCAGCAGTGCCAGGCATCAGGAGCCCGCTGTTAATGCTTCGGAGCGCATGGGAGAGTAAGAGCAAGGCAGCTCACAAGGACTAACGGACTCCAGCAGCTTGCCCATGGCACGTCCTACCCATACGTACTTCGTAAACAAGGTCCGCCCTACGACTGTCCACAGATGCTGGGGTTCCTTTGAACCGCAATCGCCAGGAGAAGCTTCTCTCAACAATGCTTTGGGGATTCGAGGGAAGATCGTTGAAGAAGATTATTGAGTGTCCGTCTACGACCGCAATACTTTAATCATCCAATTCTTCCTAGGTCGGCCGGGGGTACAGTTCATTCGGGTCTTGGCAGCATGCACAGCCTCAATACACAAATGATCGCTTCTAGTACAGTAAACACAAGAGTATCGCCATCTCGGCATCGAGCTGAGTGACTAGTAGGCTGAATAAGTGAAGTTGCACATGATTTTAGACTATTTCATATATAGATCATCTGTTCAGTGCTGTGCAGATCTGTATGCCGACCCCTACACTATAATCACAATATTTATCATCTTAATCATGTAACTCATGCAATCTCACTCATGATAAGTGACACTTTTTGCACTTACAGCTTCATTCAGCTTCATTCAGCTTAGAACTTACCTGTTTTATTCTGTTTCTAGCTGTTCATCAATGTACACATCACACATTATTTTTTATCACTGCAGCATGTTTTTTAATTGACTGTGCAGTACTGTACATAGTCATTCAGCTTTTATATCTTCTGTCTCAATCTGTTTTTCCTGTATGAAGCTGAATAACACTGACATCTTCTAGTTACATCTGTTCAGCTTGATTTTACTCAATTTAATATTAAAATATCTACATACATAATCATTTAAGTCTGTTCAGCAATAAAATGACTTTTATAAATTCTATGCACATTAGAACAGACTGTACATTCACTGAAACAGTTAAGCATTCTTATGCTCAGACAGTAAAAAAGATCAGTACAGAGATAACTGAAACTGTTATAACTGATTTGATTGTGCAGCTGTCTTAAACATGCAATATTAAACTGAGATTGAAGATGAGTAAGAATGTTACAGACATAATCAGTACAGTTTAGTCATGTTTAAAGCTATATTAATGATATCAGAACTTCAGCAGAAACTGTTATTAAAAGAATATTCTTAAATAGATCTGTACAGAGACTTTACATAAGAGTTTAAGTTAATGCAGTTCATGTCTGAAGTTTTCAGTGCTGAACAGATCATTTATAAAGTGTGTAATTCTGAACAGATACTTTAAGAGAATGTGTTGTAACTGTATTTACTGTGAAGCAGCATCTGAGTGCACATTTTATGAAAGTACAGACTTTATATACAGCTATATAAACTTATACTAATCTGTACAGAGTTCAGTCACATCAGCATATTGGGAGTGGTGGCCCTGTGAGCCCATAGAAGCCCCGGGCTCAATGAGCCAAACTGCTCATGTGCCAGCCCTGGGGCTCACAGGGCCGCTAGCACAAAGCCTCGGGCTGGCCTGGGGCTCACAGGGCCGCTAGCATAAAGGCTCAGGGCCACTAGAGCTTCTGTATTCTGGCTCAGAGAGCTTAATGTACTACATATTCATCTGTTATAATTTGACACTAAATAGCATTATTTAACTATAGATTCTAGATAATTATTATACATATAGATAGCTAGCTAGGAAGGACTCAAGGCAACAGCTAGCTAGACAGCTAGGAAGAACTCGTTGCAACAGCTAGCTAGACAGCTAGGAAGGACTCATTGCGACGGCTAGCTAGACAGCTAGGAAGAACTCGTTGCGACAGCTAGCTAGACAGCTAGGAAGGACTCATTGCGACGGCTAGCTAGACAGCTAGGAAAGACTCGTTGTGACAGCTAGCTAGACAGCTAGGAAGGACTCATTGCAACGGCTAGCTAGACAGCTAGGGAGGACTCATTGCAACGGCTAGCTAGACAGCTAGGAAGAACTCGTTGCGACGGCTAGCTAGACAGCTAGGAAGAACTCGTTGCGACGGCTAGCTAGACAGCTAGGAAGGACTCATTGCGACGGCTAGCTAGACAGCTAGGAAGGACTCATTGCGACGGCTAGCTAGCTAGCTATGAAGGACTTGATTCGATGTGTAGGAAGGACTCGATTCGACGGCTAGCTAGCTAGCTATGGAGGACTCGTTTCGACGTGTAGGAAGGACTCAATTCGACGTGTAGGAAGGACTCGATTCGATGTGTAGGAAGGACTCGTTTCGACGGCTAGCTAGCTAGCTATGGAGGACTCGTTTTGACGTGTAGGAAGGACTCAATTCGATGTGTAGGAAGGACTCAATTCGATGTGTAGGAAGGACTCATTTCGACATGTAGGAAGGACTCGATTCGACAGCTAGCTAGCTAGCTATGGAGAACTCAATGCGACGGCTAGCTAGCTAGCTATGTAGGACTCAATGCGACGGCTAGCTAGCTAGCTATGTAGTTAGTGTATAAACACTGTTGCTATAGCAATAGTCTGCTATGAGCCAGAACTATGAAGCTAATTGAACTCAGGGCTAGCTCAAATTAGTCAGTTATTGGCTTTGAGAGCTTAGGGCCAGCTCAAATTAGTCAGTATTTGGCCCTGAGAGCTCAGGGCAGCCCCGGGCCAGCTAAATGCGCATTTAGAACTAAGCAAAAATGCATGTTTTTAAGGCCACTTCTCAATTTGTCAATGCAGTTTAAAGCAGATTCAGATGAATCTCATAAGAAGTGAAATAAATGTATAATAGATCTGATCAGTAAAGATGAGCTCTGTTTGTACTCATACATCACTGTATAAAGATGTATTAATTCAGTTCAGTCTTAAAACACACTGTACATGATGAAAAGAAGTCATTTAAAGAGAAAAACTATCTGTACACAGTAACATAAAAGAAGAAGCTTTTTAATTTTTCTCTTACAAACTTATTCATAAAGACAGCAGACACATTCAAGCATCTTAAAAAGATGTATAAAGAGATTAAAAGTCATTTTACAGAGAATAAAAGCTTTTAAAAGCTGTACAGCTGCTTATAGCTTCATTCAGATGATAAATAAAGTAATTTGAATTTGTAAATAGCTGCACAAATTTGAATCACAGCTGTACAATACAGTATAAATTCATAATATAACATTTAAACTCTGTATAACTATGATTAAGATGTTTCAGCTTGTAATAGTATCTTTAAATACATTACATTGTCTGTAATCTTCTGTTTCTGTACTGAAAAGAATATAATCAGTTTATTTATATCTGTAACTCTTAACAAAGTAACATAAAGCTGTTTATAACTAAAACAGAAGATATGTAGATCAATTTTAACAGTGTTTAAAGACTGATCTTAAGTTTTGTTCACAGTTATTATAAAGTACAAATGAATTGAAAACTGTTTATACATTAATACTTAAAGATCTTTATCTTTCTTAATGATGAGTTTCATTTTGAATAGAAGCTGTAACTGCTCATTCATGCTTTTATTAAGAATGTGTCTCTTAATGTAGTTTTGATTTAAATGTGTAATTATTAAGTAAGTTTCATTACAAAGTTCTTTTTTAAAATAAAAATTCTATAATAAGATGATTAAAGATCTGACTTTCAGACATAGCTGTGCAGATGATAGTTTGAAAAATGTTAGACTTTATAAGAACTTTACAGATAACTAATAGTTATTATGATTATCATTAATATCTACACTGTTAACTAAGTTAAAGATTTGAGTATTATTATGTATTCTTTAAAGAATCTGCATATTTAGCTCACTGACTGTATCATTTTGCAAGATCAAAATAACTTAACTTTAAAAGAAGTTCAGAGTCTGATGTGCTCACTGCAGATTCACAAGAGAAAATACATGATTATAAAAGCTTTAAACAGCATAATAATGATGTGTAATCTGAGATAAAAGTGTAATCTGACTGTAATAACAGAATTAATAGAATATGTCAGCAATTCATATAACATAATTTTAATTAACTTCTTTTACAAGAATATGCATATTTCTATACAAACTGAGTATACATATTTATAATCACAGAATAAACTGTTAAATGCTTATATTAATCTGTTAAGCTCTGTTTTCTCTCAGCATAATGAGTAATGTTTGCATAAAGTCTTCACTTAAAAGTATTAAAATATTATTAATTAGTCTGCTGTTTTAAAGTACATTACACAGACTGAAATTAACTGCAGTAAAGTTAAACTTATGCTGTATAGAGATCTCATCTTATATGATTAAAGCTGTACAGCACAATAAGCTTATAAGTGAAAATGTATGAATAATATTGTAAGTAATAGTGACTTTACATTTCAGAGAGATTTTAAAATAAAAATGTAAGATTTAATCATTGAGCAGTAACAGAGCTGCAATGTTTAAGAATATTACATACAGAACAATTTTATTCTTTATATAAAAGTGATGACAAAAACACTGATATAAAAAGATCTTTTTAATGTTAACTGAGTCTTATATAAAGAAGTGAGTGATTGTTAAATTCTGCACAATAATTATAAGAATAGTGTTAAAGCAGTGATGCTGATTTAAGTTTAACTACTTAATCTTTTTATTTCATATCTGAATCTCACAGTTCAGATTGTAGTTTAACTGTACAGTGATGAGAACATTTTTCTGTGAATAACTTTAATTCAGAATTAATATAGACAGATTAAATCACATCAGCATTCAATTAAAGTTTGTAAGTCTCTGATTAATTAAGAACAGCCTGTATTTGTCATGAGTTTGCAATGAGACTGATGCTTGATTGATAATTTCTAAATACAAGAAGAATACTATAAAGAGAAAAGAAAAGCTTCATACAGAAGCAAGAAGATAATGTGCTTTAGTTTTAGGGTCTTAGTAAGCAACTAGATCATAAGACCTTAGTATGAGTTCAACTTATGACATCACCTCTTTCATTTTCTTCAAGGTTGTGTTTTAAATGTCTGAAAAGATTGTTGTACAGTTGTCATTGTCTGTTAACACATATTTGCTCACTTCATACAGATAAGGTTTATAGATAAAGTTCTTATTGCTTACTGACATGTGATTTTCTTTCTTGTACAATTCAGATGACAATTCACTTCAGCTTATCTCTCAGTGAAGTGAGTTATAAATTCTCTCATCTTTTTTCTCAAATCTCTTTTTCTTTCTTCTTCAACTTCTTCATCATTATCTCTCATATGTGAAATCTTTCTTGATTGATACATTTCAGCACTGACTTTTGTATAACAAGCTCAGCAGCAACAACAACATCAACAACTATCATTATGTAAATGTTGTACAAATATGTGTCTCAGAGCTGACAACTTATAGAATTCTTGTCTTGTACAATGCTTACATTGTTGCTCTCACTCATGTGAACACTGATGTTAATTCTGTCTTTGAGATTGATCAACAGCAGCTTGCTTTGTATGCTCATTTCTCTCAGACAATGATCATTCTTGCTCTGTTCAATGACAACATTCTGTTTGTACAAAACTGTATCACACTGCAGCAGATGAAAACTCATCAGTCATTGTTCATCAACACAATTCTGATTCAGAGTCAGAGCATGTTGATTTCTGACAGTTGTACTGACTGTCAAAAACACAGTATGACACTTTTTTTAAAATGTCATTGTACATTAAAACATTTCAGTGAGTGTTGTGACAACTGTAAGTGATGTGATCATGCTGCTCACTGCTCTGTACACAACAATGATGTACTTATTGTCATCTCAGCTAATGAGAACAATGACAATGCTGATGAGAATAAGCACATTGCTAAATCAAGACAGATTGCATTAACTTCATCACTGACAGAGGTGATCATTATTGATCTTGACCTTTAAGTACATATAACTTCTTTTTCTTTTCTTGTGTTGCCTTTAGTATAAATCTAGTCATACAGACTGTGTACAACATCTGAGCTGTATGTCTCACCTCTGTGTGATGCTTAAAACAAGTAGCTTCAGCAAAATCAAGAAGGCATCATTAGTAATTAGCATAGAAATAAATTAAATAAATTCAACACTAAATTTTGAACTCTGTATAATTCTCTGAACTCATGAAGCACCTCAGTCTTTCATGACATGATCTCACTCTTTGAGCTCTTACTCAATGTTAACAAGGTCTTTGAAGATCTTCTTGTGTACAGTTCAGATTTAGTCATCTCAGGTTGCATTAACTCTCATCAGTTTAATGTTACTGTGTCTTTTAAAATGAACATCAGTTCTTATGTGAGTCAGATATAATTCATTCATTTTATCAAGTACTTCTTCTTAAATTCTTCTTTATGTCATACAAATCTTTTCTTTAGAATCTTCTCTATCTCAAACTCTTCTTCATCACTTACAATTTGTGGCAGAGGTTGCAGGTCTGTTGTATACTGAGAAAAAAGAGTGTTTATGACTGCTGACTGAAGCATGACTGAGTGAAACACATTATGAATACTCAACAGTGTGTTCAGACAGAAGAAATGTAAGCTGATCTTCTTAACAATGATGTACTTAACATTCTTTGCATCAAACTTCTTGCACAGACAGTCTGTATGTATGTTCTTAAGATTTAGTCAGATCTTGTCTTCTTTTTTAAAGTTATAAGACTGCTGTCTTTTTCAATTTACTGTTTTCTTCTGTATCTGCTGAATGACAGTCATAGTCATCTGTGCTCACTCTGTGACTTCTTTCATCTTTTATACAATTTGATCAGCTTTCTGTACTGAACTTTTCACAGATTGTACAGGCTTCAACTTCTCAAGTAGTTGTAAAAACTTCATGTGATACTCATAAGACAAGAAAAAGAGACTCACCTCTGTTAAGACAGAGTTATGATTGTTTATAACTAGCTCAGTCATGAGAAGCAGGCTTGCTCAGTTGTTTTGACTATAATTGAAGAACATATGAATGTACAGCTCAACATTCTGATTCATTTGCTCAGTTGCTCTGTCAGTTTTCAGATGATATGCTGTGAACACTCTTTGTACAATCTTTAAAAGTTGACAGACTTTCTTTCATAGATTGCTCACAAACTGAGTGTCTCAATTTGAGACTATTGTGATAGAAAGCTCATAAGCTCAATAGAAATATTGTACAAATGTTTGAGTCACTCATTTTGCAGTCATATTCTTGCACAGTTTCAGTATTACTCTCTTGTTAAAACAATCTGTAATTATCAGAAGATTTGTACAACTCTCACTTGACAGTAAATCTACTACAAAGTCAATGAATATCTTTCATCAAATTCACTTTAATATAGATAAAGGCTTTAAGAAGCCTTGTCAGCGATCTTTTCAGCTGTTGTTCATACAGCATTTGTTACAATTCTGACAGAATGTACAGACATTCTGTAGCATCTCAGGTCAAAAGAACTGTCATAATAAGAGAACATCAGTCACATTTCTTTTTGAGTGTTCAGTCATTGTTGAGTTATGTGTATACTGAATCAGTTCTGTATGAAGAGATTCTGAGAACAGCACTCAGTGTCTTCTGTAAAAGAGTAGCTTTTCTTCATTGCTTAAGAAGCATTCTGTTATGAATACTCTCACTTTTAAAACAGTGAGAAATGACCTTTATTGTTTTTGAATTGCTTCACACAGCTTCTCATATGACTCATCTCTTATCTCAGCATTTACCTACATCTGCTTGAGATCTGTGGCTTCACTGAACAGATTTTGATCTTGTATGAGTACAGATATCAATATATTCACTACTGTCATTGAGGCAGCCTGTATAGACTTGCTCATCATTTTGAGGTGTATTATCTGCATCATACAATGCTGTACTCTATCATCTGAAAGACCTGTTGTCATATCTTACTCACATCTTGACAGAGCATCTGCTCTCTCATTTTGATTTTCTGACAAGTATAGTATGAAGAAGTTGTATTGTGACAGTATAAGAAACCACCTCATTTGTCACTCTGTAAGCTTTTTAACTGTCATAAAGTATTTCAGGTTCTTGTGATCTGTACAAATCTGAAAACTTGATACACTTCTTAATTCTGTGTCTCACTCTTTTAAACATCATATGATGATCAGCATCTTCTTATCATAAATTTCATAGTTGCACTCTGCAGATGCATTCTTCTTTAAATAATAAACACAGAGTCTTCACACATCATTCATTAACTGTAACAGAGTTTCATCTATGCATCAATCTGAGAAATCTGTTTTCATCACAGTCATATGTGTATGGTCAAATGAGACTAGAATCAGTGCTGAAATGAACATAGTCATTAACTTCTTAAAACCTTGATCAGCTTTCTTAATTCACTTAAAGAGTGTGTTCTTTTGTATGAGAGTCATTATTGACATAATCAGGTTAGAAAAGTTCTTAATGAACTTTTAATAAAAGTTTGCAAAGTCTATGAAACTCTGTACTTTCTTCACTTACTTAAAGGCTTATCAGTTCATGATGGCCTTTATCTTTTAAGAATTCATTTGTATACCTTTTTCAACTTCAAGAATGAACTCTAGATACTTAGTTGACTTGACTTTAAACTCACATTTATCAATGTCAATTTGTAGGTCAACTTTTCAAAGTCATAGTAGTATCTTTTGTATGTAATTTCAGTGCTGATGCAGTGACTCATCAGTGAAGATCAGAATGTTATTCACATAGACTGAGCAGAACTTATTTAAAAAGTTCTGTAAGACTCAGTTAATATATCTCTGAAATGTGCTTAAGACATTGACTAACTCATAAGAGGTCATCATTCATTCATACAACTCATACCTTGTATAAAATGTCATCTTTTATTTGTCTTCTGCAGCAATTCAGATCTTGTAAAAAGCCACTATGACATTCAACTTGATGTATCATTGAGCTTGTTTGATGTTTTACAGAGTCTCATATATTAGCAAAAGAGAGTAATGATTCTTTTAAGTGATTCAGTTCAAGTCACAATAGTTTACACAGAACTGAAGTTCATCTTTTGACTTTTGTATAAACAAGACTGACACTGCAGTAAATAAGTTACTGACTCATATGAACTGCTTATTCAAAAGTTCTGTTAGTGTTTTTTGCAACACTAGTAGTTCATCTTTTGTCATATTGTATAGAGAATCTCAGAGTACTTTTGATTCTTTTTCATTCATCTCTTTTAGTTCAATTTGATGATCTGTGTCTTCTTCTCTTAAGGGCAGCAACTTCTCAGTCATCATATGATTGAACACATTTAAAAACTCATGATAATGATCAGAGAGTATAGTCCTCAGGTCAGTCTTCTTCTGTGAGATTAAGACTTTTTCAATATCAGTCATGCTAACTGAGAACACCTCAATCTTCTTCTGTTTCTCTTCTTTTTTCTGTACAAGATTCATAAAGAACATAGCTGACATCATAACATAATTAAACTCACTCTCAACAGAAGCTTCTCTGTTCTGTATAATAGTTTCTGTAAATTCAATTGTAAGAGAGGCTCTGTCTACATTCAATATGATCTTGTTTTGCTTTATTCATGATAGATCTAGTATAAGGTTGTAGAACATTAACTTAAAGATAATGTAAAAGTATGTTCTTAACTTCTGATGACTGTTGATATCAATTTATACAACAGTCATCTCATTTACTACTGAGTCTGAAGACTCATTAAATTCTGTGATTGTATGAGGCTTAATCTTAATACACTGTAGATTGTAATTTTTAGCAAAGTGAGAAGTGATCATTTCATAGAACAGACACTCTGTGTTATACAAGATATGTGCATATGACTTCTTATTGACTAATGTTGACATGATGAAGAGAGCACTATTTATCTGTTTCTTAAACTTCTTTCAGCATTTATCACATCTCATACACTCTCAGCTGCAACTTTTGCTAAAAGCTACTCTTTTTTTGAGTTCTTCTCTTCTTCTGTTGTTTTCTTCACAGTCTCAGCAGCAGCAACATTGATGATGCAAGATCATACAGCAGACAGAAATTTGCAGTTTTTAATGAAGTGGCTGTTGTCTTCACAGTGCATGTATAGTTATTTTGTACAATGTTCTGTCACTTTCTTCTCTGATACTCATTGTGCTTTGTGTCTCTCTTTAATTTCTGTAACTGCAACAATGATGTGCTTGATGATTTCTCAGTTTATGTTGTCTGTGTGAGACTGTTATGTGATGATGATAGTTGTTGTACAACACTCTTGAGTAACAGTCTTTTGAATTGAGTTTAAGTTGTGACTGATCTGCTGTAGCAAGGTAATGTACTCATCATACAACACAGAGATTGAAATGACAATCAGAGCTTGTGTGAGTGTTGTATCAAGACTGTTATTAAGAAATGTTTTCTTGACAGCATCATCTCATTTCAAGTCTTCTGCTTTTAGCAGCATTCATTCAAAGGTGATTGAATGTTTAGCAAATGATTTTTCTTTCTGTTTTAAAGCTTTTAAAATATGAGTTGCTCTTTTCTTCAATTCTAAGTCATTGTACATGTGTCAAAGCTGATTGATTAGCTTCTCAATGATTGTACAGTTTAGAACTTCATTTAACTTAATATAAGTCACAATTCAAGGTGTGACCTGACTTAAAGTCAATTCTTCAAGTCAACTGTGTATGTATTAAAACTGAATGCTGACAGTGTTGTCTAACATGTTCACATTTAACTTAACATCAATTTGTTGTAGTCAAGACCTAAACTTCACTCTCTTTTCTTCAAACATAAATGAATTAAAGAGCTGACATTTAAGAAATCAATTTACTCTCATTGCTGTCATGAACTGCTTCATGAAGAGACTGCTTGTATAATTAACTGATTCTTGAGGTGAAGATGATGTTGAGACAGTTGATGTTGAAACAGCTGTATCTACTGATGTGACTGATGTGAAATCAGCTCTGTCTATCATGAAGATGTAAAGATAATCTGTACAATTCTTCATGTTCTGCATTTTTTCTTCTATATGACTCTTCATGCTATGTAGTTCTGTTATAAGTATTTGAGCTCAAGAAGAAATCTTGTCAGCAACAGTCTTCACTTCATCTGTCATAGAGGTTTTTACACTCATTCTGCACTGATTTTAACAATTGTACAGCAAGGCCTTTAGTGCAGGTCAGGTTTAAATGAGAATAGTATTTTAATGTCATGGGTTTGCAATGAGACTGACACTCAATTGATAATTTCTAAATACAAGAAGAATACTATGAAGAGAAAAGAAAAGCTTCATACAGAAGCAAGAAGATAATGTGCTTTAGTCTTAAAGTCTTAGTAAGCAACTAGATCATAAGACCTTAGTATGAGTTCAACTCATGACAGTATTTAAGTTACAGATCAGAAAAGTCAGTTAAAACATGAGTGAAAGACTGTATTTATGAAGACAGATCATCACAGATACTGTTATAAAATCATTGTTAAAGCATGTTCAAATCTGTAATGTCATCATGTATAAGTGTAGTGATCAGTAATGTTTAAAGTGTAAAGTTAAAAGAGAATTATATAGTCTCTGTAAAATAACTAACTTATTCATCATCATCATTCAGAAGTTCTTAAGTGATATAAACTGCATAAAAGATTGAATATAGCTGATTATTATAAATATAAAGCTGTTTAAAGCTTTACAGTTCTTAAATAACTATAAGTAAAAGATACAGATAGAATCTCTTCTTTGTGACAGAGCTACAGTGATACATGCAATTAATAGTAAGATCTTTCTGATAAAGTGTTCATTGATGCTTATTCTTCTTAAAATAATAGATATAATAAGTTAAAAAGTCTTAATACAGATATGTATAATTATCAGTATGTAGTTAATTGTACTTAAAGAAGATCATAAGTGTTATATCAGATCTGTGCATTGCATCATTCAGCTTCTGTAAAATGACATTATCATTAAAGTAAACAAACTGCTTATCTAAAAGATGTATAATCAGTTAAATGACAGACAGATTTTTATAGTGACTGATAAAGCTGAACAGATATCAGACAGTCTGAGTCAGATTAATGTATTGTTCATTTAAATACTGTTTAACTTTATTCTCATTATTTTAAAGCTGCACTGTGATGCAATCATCTTTCTTATAAATGTACTTATAAATGTATTTAACAGTCTACACAGATGCACAAACTTTAACATTAATGTGTGCATTGTATTAATGATTTAAGTATAAATTATAAAGCATAACTCAGTAATTATTTATGATCACTTCTTTGTCATTTATCTTCTTCACTTATGTGTGATCATCATTATAATGTTAATACAAAGAATAATCATTCTCTTACAGAAGAGTTTCTGTCATAAGTTGAACTTATACTAAGGTCTTATGGTTTAGTTAATTATTAAGACCCTAAGACTAAAGCACATTATCTTCTTACTTCTGTATGAAACTTCTTTTTTTCTCTTCATAGTATTCTTCTTGTATTTAAACATTATCAATTGAGCGTCAGTCTCATTGCAAACCTGTGACATTAAAATACTATCTTCTCATTTAAACCTGACTTATACTAAAGGCCTTGCTGTACAATTGTTAAAATCAGTGCAGAATGAGTGCAGAAACCTCTATGACAAATGAAGTGAAGATCATTGCTGAGAAGATTCTTTCTTGAGCACAAATACTTATAACAGAACTATGCAGCATGAAGAGTTGTACAAAAGAGAACATGTGAAACATGAAGGCTTGTACAAATCTTCTTTACACCTTTGTGACAGATTGAGACAACCTCACATCAGCTACATCAGTGAGTACAGTTATCTCAACATCAGCTGTTGCAACATTACCTTCTTCTCAAGAATCAGTCAATTGTATGAACAGTTTCACTTTAAAGCAGCTCATTGCAGTAATGAGAGTGAATTGACACTCAAAGTGATGTCTTTTTGACCCACTCAGATTTGAAGAAAAAAGAGTGAAATTCAGACCTTGACTACAACAAATTGTTGCTAAATTGAATGTGAACATGTCAGACAACAATGTCAGTGTGCAGTTCTGATACTTACACAGTCAGCTGAAAGGGTTGACTTTAAGTCAAGTCACATCTTAAATTGTGACTTGTATCAAGTCAAACAAAGTTTTAAATCATATGATCATTAAGAAGCTGATCAATCAGCTTCAGCATGTGTACAATGACTCAGAATCAAAGAAGAAAGTGACTCATATCTTAAAAGCTTTAAAACAGAAAGAAAAATCATTTGCTAGACACCTGATCATCTTTAAATGAATGCTGTTAAAAGCAGAAGGCTTAAAATGAGATGATGCTGTCAAGAAAACATTTCTTAGTAACAGTCTTGATATAACACTCATGTAAGCTCTGATTGTCACCTCAATTTCTGTGTTGTATGATGAGTACATTACTTTACTGCAGCAAGTCAGTCATAATTTAAAGTCAATTCAAAAGGCTGTTACTCAAGAGTGCTGTATGACAATCACTATCATCACTCAACAGTTTCACATAAACTTCATGAACTGAGAACCTACTGAGCATGTTAGTGTAACAGCAGCAAAGACTGAGAAGAAATGCAGAGCACAATGAGTGTCAGAGAAGAAAGTGACAGAGTGTCATACAAAATGACTGTGCATGCAATGTGAAGAAAGTGAATATTTTATTAAAGAGTGCAAACTTCTATCAACTGTATGATCTTAAATCATCAATGTCACTGCAGCTGAGACTGCAGAGAAGACAACAGAGACAGATGAGAACTTGAAAAAAGAGTAGCTTTTAATGAAAGTCACAGCTAAGAGCATACAAGATGTGATAAGAGCTGAAAGAAGTTTGAAAAACAGATGAACAGTGTTCCCTTCACTATATCAATGTTAATCAATAAGAAGTCATATGCACATACCTTGTACAACACAGGGTGTTTGTTTTATGAAATAATCATCTTTTGCTTTACTAAAAATCACAATCTACAGTGCATAAAGATAAGACCTCATATGATTACAGAGTTTGATAAACCTTCAGATTCATCAGTAAATAAAGTAGCTGTTGTACAGATTGATATTGATGAACATTAAAAGTCAAGAACATTCTTTTATATTGTTCTTAAAATAGCATCCTACAATCTTATACTAAATCTATCATGAATGAAGCAGAACAAGATCATATTGAATGCAGAAAGAGTCTCTTTTACAATTGAATTCACAAAAACTATCATATGAAACAGAAAAGCTTCTGCTAAGAACAAGTTCAATTATGTTATGATGTCAGCTACATTCTTTACAAACCTTGTACAAAAGAAAGAAAAGAAACAAAAGAAGATTGAGGTGTTCTCAGTCAGCATGATCAAAGTTGAAAAAGTCTTAATCTCACAGAAGAAGACTGATCTGAGGACTATACTTTCTGATCATTATCATGAGTTTTTAAATGTGTTTGATTGTACAATGACTGAGAAGTTGCCTCTTTTAAGAAAAGAAGACACAGATCATCAGATTAAACTAAAAGAGATGAATAAAAAAGAGTCAAAAGTACTCTGAGATTCTTTATACAACATGACAAGAGAGAAGTTACTAGTGTTACACAAGACATTAACAGAACTTTTGAATAAGCAGTTCATATGAGTCAGTAACTCATTTGCTGCAGTGTTTGTTTTATTCATACAAAAGTCAGAAGGTGAACTTCAGTTCTGTGTAAATTACTGTGGCTTAAATCAAATCACTTAAAAGAATTATTACTCTCTTTTATTGATATATGAGACTTTACAGAACATCAGATGAGCTCAATAATACATTAAGTTGAATGTCATAGCGGCATTTCACAAGATTCAGATTGCTGTAAAGAATGAATGAAAGATGACATTCTGTACAAGGTATGAGTTATATAAATGAATGATGACTTCTTTTAAGCTGATCAATGTCTCAAGCACATTTCAGAGATATATCAACTGAGTCTTGCAGAACTTTCTAGATAAGTTTTGTTTAATTTATGTGAATGATATTCTCATCTTCACTGATGAGTCTTTGCATCAGCACTGAAATCACATATAAAGAGTATTACTATGACTTTGAGAAGTTGACTTACAGATTGACATTGACAAATGTGAGTTTGAAGTCAAGTCAATCAAGTATTTAAGGTTTATTCTAAAAGTTGAAAAGAACATACAAATGAATCCTCAGAAGATGAAAGCAATCATGAACTGACAAGTCTTTAAATTAGTAAAGAGAGTACAGAGTTTCATAAACTTTACAAACTTTTACTGAAAGTTCATTAAGAACTTTTCTAATCTGATTATGTCAATAATGACTCTCATACAAAAGAACACACTCTTTAAGTGAACTGAGAAAGTTAATCAAGGTTTTAAGAAGCTAAAGACTATGTTCATTTCAGTGCCAATTCTAGTTCTGTTTGATCATACATGTACAACTGTGATGAAAACAGATTTCTCAGATTGATGCATAAATGAAATTCTGTTACAGTTGATGAATGATGTGTGAAGGTTCTGTGTCTATTATTCAAAAAAGAATGCATCTGCAAAGTGCAACTATGAAATTTATGATAAAAAGATGCTGATCATCATATGATGTTTGAAAGAGTGAGATGCAGAATTAAGAAGTGTGTCAAGTTTTCAGATTTATACAGATCACAAGAATCTGAAATACTTTATGACAGTTAAAAAGCTTACAGAACAACAAATGAGGTGGTTTCTT
>JAABUP010005026.1_pt1 | contig 20802 bp, 26 predicted proteins | sample 5559201 | NCBI WGS metagenome assembly JAABUP01 (sample SAMN10711887, study PRJNA513373) | rock metagenome | isolation source: Antarctica rocks | place: Antarctica
TGTTGCAGCTTCTGTTGCTGGGCAAAGCAGTGATGGTGGCACTACTGGCAGATGAGATTGTGCTGCCTGGAGAACAAGCAGGACAGTGTGGACTGTTGGCAATTTACTTGGCTGTATGCTCAAGCATTATTGGACTTGCCGTGCAGTACTATGCAGCAGAGTCCATGGTATCAGGTAAGTAGCCCTCACAAGTGTGCTGCCCTGCATGCAGCAAGGTACTTGCAGTGTCAACTTCCCTCCCGTGTTTATGATTTAATGGGCCTGCAGACTGGCAAGAATCCTTCCGTGCTGAAAGTCCTGAGATTCTAGCTCCGCTGTTGAACAAAACTGATGCCAGCAATGCTGCCTCATCCAGTGATGGAAACATCAAGTCAAGGTCTGCATCAAGAAAGCATGAAACGGAGACCGTCAAGGCGCTGTTGAGCATGAGTGCTGTGGACACGCCGCTGTTGATGCTGGCATTTGCTGCAGGTGCAATGCAACATACCCACATCATCATGCATCAGCATCGCTGTTGATGTGTCTGAACTGCATTCCATGCAGGATGTATAGATTGGCAAGCATGTGCACAATGCATCATTGCTGCATGACAGGCTTTGCAGAGCCTTGCATCTTCTGCCATTGCCAGGCAGCTGGTTTGCTTTGCCAGTGAAGCATTATTTGCCGTGCCATAGGCAGACAATGACGATGTCAAAGCTACAAATCTCTTGTGGACCGTTGTGAGCATGACATAGGGTCATTGATCACACACCTACTTCTAGCTGCTGTATCACAGGCGCTGCAGCAGCATTGGGACAGGCACTGGTCCCCTACTTCACTGGCAAAATCATCGATTATGCGTCCATAGAGCCAGACAGGCAGATGTTCCAGCAGACCACTCTCAAGCTGGTGGGGGTGGCCTTTGGGTGTGCGGTGTTCACGGGGGTACGGGGTGGCTTGTTCACCTTGGGCATGGCACGCCTCAACCTTCGCATTCGCACCCGGCTATTTCACTCCCTGCTGCGCCAGGACATTGGCTTCTTTGACACCACCAAGACCGGGGAGATCACCAGCAGGTCAGCCACCAAATGCACTCATGCCTCAACATCATCTAGCTTTGTCCTTTGTACTAAGTTGGGGCAGGGTTTGTCAGCAAGTATGTGAGCAAAGTGGCATACTACAACCAGGCAGCTCTTGTATGTGCCTATCCACAAGAACTGCATCTGATGAGTAGGTCAAGCACGTCATAAACACCATTGTCCTGGCTGTCAATGGATGACATGCATGTGCTTGGCGCACTAGTCTGCATACGTCGAGCTGATTTATTTCCATATATGTAAAAAGCCTGCAACAATCCTGCTTCATACAAAGACATGTCGAAAGACAGAAAACACATTGTCGAGGTTGCATGACTGCTGCAGGCTTGCAGCAGATACAACAACTGTGTCAGACCAGGTGTGCCTGAACATGAATGTGGCCTTGAGGAGCGTGACTCAGGCGGCCATGGTGCTGGTCTTCATGTTTGCCGCCTCCTGGCGCCTCACTGTCGTCACCTTCATCATCATCCCTGTCATCTTGGCCATCTGCAAGCTGTACGGCCAGTACTACAGGTCACCCACTTTGCACTGCATCTCTACCTGGTCATGCTTTCCACCTGATTTTATTGATCCATCATTGATTGCATTATCAAGTTGACGACATTTACTTTGAATCAGCTGACTTCACATGCTGCAGGTTGTGGCAGTCGTGTGTGTTTACTTACATCAAGCAGCATTTTGTGTGAAACATCCTTAAAATACCCATCACCTCGTTTGGGATCTCTGAAGCATTTTTGCCTTCTAAAGCACAACGCTCTACCTTTCTTTAAGCCAAAGACTTGCTTGGCACTACTTGCAGGATGCTGGCCAAGCAGGTGCAAACAGAGCTAGCCCAGGCCAACGCTGTGGCAGATGAGGTGCTGGCCACCATGACCACTGTCAGAGCCCATGCAGCTGATGACAGTGCCAAAGCTGCCTATGCTGTCAAACTGGCCAAGTTCTATGTTCTACAGGTACACCTCAAGTACTCAGCTAACTTGGCATATTTGCGCCTTGCTCACCCTGCCCAATACTTGCAGATGTGAGCCAAAGAAAGCAAGGACAGAGTCACAGCCAAGCCATAAGCCTAGTGCCTGTAATGTTTGCTCTGCCTGTATTGTTCAAAGTTTGCTTACAATGCGGCAGCTGATGCTGATCAAATCACCCCTCCACAGATGTTCCTGGATCTGAAGCATTGAGGTCACAGGCATCCTGTGCCTTCCTGTGCAAACTTGGAGCTCTGTCACCAATGACATCACTGTGTACTGTAGAGGAAGGAGGCAATAGCATATGGTGCGTATGCCTGCACCAACACCTTCCTCCCCACAGCAGTTGCAGCTGTGGTCCTGTTCTACGGTGGCAACCTAGTTCTGGAAGGGCACATGAGTGCTGGAGCTCTGGTCTCTTTCATGCTCTACCAGCAGTCCCTGGCTTCTGCCTTCCAGGTCAGCACTGCTTCAATCTATTTCTGTTTGCTACAGCTCAGGCTGCAAGTCTTGCTACCGTCCAGTCTGTGAGTCTTTTCAGTATTGTAGTATTGTAGAATATAGTTTCGATGGTGTTGAAGAAGCCTGACTGGACACTGCTGTTGTGCATACTGTTCTTCCAAATTGTGAATATGTCCAAGACCGTCTGTATCTCTGCATCCCTGGCGACATGAGCTGGCTGAGAGATGCGCAAAGCCAACCTTCAAGAAGAACATCTTGCATGTTGCTGACCTGATGCTACATGTCATGATGCAGATGCTGGGGGATGTGTTCAGCTCTTTGACAGCAGCGGTGGGTGCAGCCGACAAGGTGGTGGAGCTGATGCAGCAGCAGCCTGGGGTACCCCCTCACGGCGCCCTGCAGCCTGCTGACTTTGCTGGCAGGGTGGAGCTGGACAGTGTTGCCTTCTCTTATCCAGCCCGCCCAGAAGTGCCAGTCCTCAATGGCCTCTCCCTCAAAGTCAACCCTGGAGAGGTGTGAACTCCCTCTCCAGTACCTATGGACGACGTCACATCACAGCGTACTTCTGCCACAAGCCTTTTTGCTTTCATATTCAAGCAAACATCTGCTCTTTTTGTACTGCGTGCTGACATTGAAAAACCCACTAAACATCATCACAAGGCACGTCAAAAGGCCCACCACAAACAGCCAACTGCATGATGATCATTTGTGACATACTGTCTTGTAACTAGGGTGTAAGTGTCGGGTGCAGGTAGTGGCCTTGGTGGGCCCCAGTGGCGGAGGCAAGTCCTCCATTGTGAAGCTGGTGGAGCGCTTCTACCTGCCATCTGCTGGAGCTGTGCGCATGGACGGGCGGGATGTGGGCGTGTATGATGAGAAGTGGCTGCGGCGCCGGGTGGCCATTGTCAGCCAGGAGCCTACTCTCTACGCTCGCAGGTCTGCTGCTGCTCCATTCGACTGTACATTGCCTTGGCTGTTATTGCAGACACCGCTTACCTTATGAAGCAACAGGCACTGAAGCAGCAGTCAAATTGATCTGCAGTCCTGTGCTTGCTGATCTCAGTGCTGTCTGCAGTCTTGCACATCGCTTACCCTACACTCCTGATCCTTGGGACTCTCTGCCGATGTACACAAGATTACAATGCTGTTCATCAATACTTTCCACATCATGCTGACAAATGCTTCTGCCTTTGGTGATACAGCATCCAGCGAAATATATGCTATGGTCTTGAACTGGAGGATGGGGTGGTGGCTGAGGAGGTGCCCACCAGCTCAGACATTGAGGAGGCTGCCCGCCTGGCCAATGCCCATGACTTCATCATGGCTCTCCCCCAAGGCTATGACACTGTAAGCCCATGCTACGCCCTATACAAATTCTGCTAGATTTATGCTGTTTGCTGTGGTGTCATCCTTCATGCTTTGACTCAGACTCCTTTTGTCTTGGTGGCAGAGCTGCACAGCAGATGTGCAGATGTGATCGAGTCAACAGGCTGTACAATGCAGTAAGATCGGTGTACCAGAATATGGTCGCTTAATGCTGCATCCTGATGCAGGATTGTGGGGACAAAGGCGTTGCTTTGTCAGGGGGTCAGAAACAGCGGATAGCCATAGCCAGGGCCCTGGTGCGCAAGCCAACTGTGCTGTTGCTGGATGAAGCCACCTCTGCTCTAGATGCAGACAGCGAGGCTGTTGTGCAAGAGGCTCTGGACAGGATGATGAAAAATCATACTGTTCTGGTTATAGCACATCGGCTCTCCACCATCCAGAATGCAGACAGAATTCTGTGAGTGGCTGCAACCAGGAGCTGGTGTCAGTCTCATCGCATGGAATGCATATGTATTGTACTTATTCTGCTTGCAAGGAAGAGTGTAGTAATGCTTTTCACATTTATGCACCACTGCAGATGTGCAAGTGCACAAACAATTCATGCCCTGCCCTTGGTCAGCATGAGTGTCAAGGTGTGCATTGGCCTGCAGGGTCATCAACAAGGGAGTGGTAGTGGAAGATGGGAGCCATAATCAATTGCTGGAAGCAGGCGGTGTGTACGCCACACTGGTGCGCAGGCAAATGCAGAAAAACACTTCCTCTGCAAGTTTGGGTTCATTGGCACACAATGAGAGTTCTTCATCTCTCAGGGACCTGATTCCACGCCGATAACCGACTTGACTTTTGCTTGCTTCAGTGTATAATATGCTGCTGTACATTCAGATTGTGTTGAAGCAATATAAGCTTGCTTCTAGACAGTGTAGTGTTCTAGACAGGACGTCTTCGTTGAGCAAGGTGAATGCACTGTGTAAAATTTATTTGCTGTTCAACATAAGAATGTGGATGTGCAAAGATGAACGAAGTGTCGACTCGATAAGCTACTACACCAGGAGGATGTAAATGCCAGCACGAAGATGTATGCATGTGAGATGCTATTGACCGAGCCTTATCTTTGAAAATCAAGACTTGAGATCACCTTCAATGTAAACCAAAACCAAGTTGCATGCAATCCTGCTACATCCTTTGTACCATGGTCTGCAGCATTTGCGGGACTGCTAACATTCAGAGACACCGTTAACATCAGCCAAAAACACAAACAGGGCAAGTCAATCACATGCACTATCACAGAAAACCTCCCCAGTGCCGTAAGAAGGGAAAGACCCCGAGCAGAGCGCGCACAAGATTTGAGTTGGGTTCAGTGACAACAGAGCTTTCTGAGCCTACATTTACGCCAACTTGACCTGGAGCTGCCTGCCTTACAATTCTGCCATTGTGCCTGCTTTGCCTTTGAGAAGGTGTGATGCTGACCCTCCTCCTCTGTTGCATGGCATCTGCTGGTTGCGTGGAGGATTGCCTCTTCAAAGGCACACGCTGCCTGCCTGCACTGTAAGCTTGTGAGCTTTCATAGCTGGTACTGGGTTGTGCCTGCCTAGTATACTGGGTCCCAGAGCTTGTTGAGGCTTGTGATTGTGCCTGGCTGTAAGCAGCATCAGAGATTTCCCCAGGTAAGGCTTGGTATTCAACGTCAATTGGCGGGGATGCATAGGGACTCTGGTTGGCCTACATGGCAAACAAGCTGGTTGGCTTCAGTTCTGACATGATCCGCTGGCATCGCAGCACTGGCAGCTGATCTGATTGATCCAAAGAAGTGTGCTTGAATGTCCACTGTTTGGTCAAGATAAGCAGCTTTGGCTTGCAACATACAGCCCGTATCGGGCAGGTTTGCAGGTTCTCACAGAAACACTGCGGGATATGCTGACCGACCTGTTGCCAGGGGAAAGCGCTGGACTTTGGGCTGCCAGAAGGTCGCAAGCCACCCAGTATGAGCTGCAGCAAGGCTGACAGCAGAGGCTTGACTACCTCTTGCAAGCCTGGCGTGAGGTACACGACAAGGGGCAGTACAATACAGGTCAGAGGGTGGCTAAGGATGAATGGTAAGCCAAGTGCAGCTGCTGGTATACATAACACTATCAGAAGCTGCACAACACAAAAGTATATGGGTTAAGCAAACTTGAGTGCAAGCAATGGCAAGAAGTAACACAAACACTGGTTGTCAATACCTGTTGGTTGAAAGGAACAGCATGCACAGCACTTCTCAAGTTTACTGGTATAGGGGAACTATAGCTGGTTCGTGGGTTTGTAGTGCCTGGATCATATCTCGCACAAACGCGCGCGGACCTTCTTCGCAACGATCGAGAACGACTGCTGAACTTCTTTGTTGAGCTATGAACGACCCGGTGGCACAACAAAGTGTGCAAGCAGCGACTGCTGCGGTCGTGAAGTAAAGACGAGACTGCACAGGGCGCTACTTGCGTGCGTACCAACTGGTTGCTGCTGGTACCCGGCATTAGCCACTGCTGAGATCACCGACAAAGCTAGTCGCTTTGTCAGCGAAACTAGTGGGACTTGGCAACTCTGCGTCCTCACGTGGATTGCCTTCAAGTTTTCAATTTTCGATTAGTCAGCTTCCAGCATGGCATGCAAATGTTGCAGCTAAAACATGCGCCTCAACCCGGCGCTTCGTAGCTTGTGCGATACGAGGTCGTATGAGAGGCATTGCTGGGTTTTTCCGCTTTGTATTTGGCAACTGCAAGTTCGAGCTCACCGCTAGCTTGGAGCGATCTCGAAAGTGGTTGGCCTCGCCTGTTCTCCTGGTGCTGTGGCAGACATCCGTCCGTGCTTCTGGTGACATGGGGTGCTGCAGCAGCAAATCAGCAGACGAGCCCGAGGATCCTCTCACGGGCACTTGCATATGCCAGAAGCAGCTTTACCCTCCTCACATCTCACCCACAGGACTGCAGGTACAGCTATCAAAAAGGATGTGCTCATTGTGCCACCATGACCACTACAACATGTTCCATACACACGCTGTATGTTGCAGGTTCGCGCATCAACGGCCAGCTGGATTGCCAGCCTGCCACTTGTTGAGTTCTCGGCCATCGTATGTGCAGACAGCAGCATGTTCCTTGCTTTTTTTGAAAGCCAAGATGACAACAAAGCAGCAGCAGCCTATGCTATTGCATCAGTGCATCAGGTCTGCTTCACAGTGTCGAGATCAATGCTTGTCTTTTGCTGTTGTGTGTGCGTATGATCATGACCATGTCACAAAACAGTAGCTGAGCTTGCTGCAGATGTAACACAGTATGTCACAACTGGCATGTCTCTTGTGCAGATATTCCAGCAAGCTCAGGGGTGTGAGAAAGGCAACATGCAACACATACTTCAGGCCACCATCAGCTCCTTGGATGAAGGCTTCCTTGCTGACACACATATCCCAAGCTTGGTATGCATGCCATACAATGATTGACAGCTTATGGTTTCATGTGGACGTGGCTAAGCTCTCTGCTGGGATTAGTGCTGAAGCTGAGATGCCAGTTCTGCACTGAAGCAATATAATAGAAAGATGTGAGCAAAAACCATGGTATGCGCACAGGATAGAGCTTGCTCAGCTGCCAGTGGAGTCATTGTGTATCTTGATTTCAAGGCAGCAAAAGTGTGGGCTGGCCAAGTAGGCACAACAAGGCAGCTGGTTATTGGGCAGCTATTTCATGGTCTTGCTGTTCAGAGGACTGCCGCTGTAGTACTCAATGATGCCAGCAGGTGCACCACCACCACGCTTTGGTACACCACGCTGTGCTATGGGAGATGTTCATGTGCACAGTCAATTCCAAACATGCGCCCTTGGTTATGACTGAGTCTTGCCCCTTGCCACCACATGCATGCTATGCTCAGTGCATGCTCTGTGTGGCCATGGCACGGGGGCGTATGCCTACTCACATGCATTCTGGAAGCTTCACCCCAGCTGTCTGGCATGCAGGGGTGTTGAACAGGGTGTGAGCTGCATCGGAGCAGGGCGCTTGAAAAGGAGAGCTTTGGCAGGTGCCCAGCCTTTCTCATTTGCCATCACGGTGTGTTGACAGCTGCACACTGTTACCTGTTGACCTGGATGTTACATGCAATAAACATGCCGTATGGTCAGCATGATCACAATTGACTCTACCTAAGTACAGGCAGGGCCGCTGTAGTAGTAATTGTGAACAAACACCACATGGTCCCAGGCTCATCTGCTAAGCATGTCAGGGGTGCAGATGTGTACAACAAACAGCAAGGTGTCAGGGAGCCCTTCACAGCTGCTTCAGCCGCAAGCACGGCTCATATAGTGGAGCAGCGATTACATGCCGGTGATGAGCACCTGGTGATTGCCTCTCAGGGCTTGTGGCGAGTGGTCAGCCCAGATGACGCTGCTCTGCGCATGCACTTCCACCTCAAGGTGGGACCTCGCTTCAGGTGGCATGCATGTTTCAGGACCTAATTTTGGATGCTGGCAGAGTGTACTGCTATCTGGCTGAGCATACAGACAAATAGGCTACACCTTGATCCAGGCATGCCGCATACAAGCTCAGCCCCGCTTTGTAGCCAACACATTGCATAAATGGTTTCTGCTGTGCTTGTGAAGAATGTCACAACAGCAATCAAGCACTCCAGTGAGATTTGAGTACAACAAGGTGCCAAATGACATGATGCTGACGTACAGGCAAACGCAACCCAAGGTGCTCCAGCTGTGGCCATCTTGTGTGATGTGACCAGCAGCCCTTTGCAAGCAAGCGCAAGGCAGCCTGCAGGAGCACATATCAAGGGTGGTGACCAAAGTGCGCTGGCAAATTCAGCAGAGTCCCTTGTGCTGTATGCCATGCAGAAGGTGGCAGCCAAGGCATCAAGGTACGGCATGCAACATAACAAACAAATGATTTCGACATGTGCGCGCAATACGGACACTCTGTTTTCTTGTGCTGTAAGGTCAGCAGTATGCCTTGGCAGGCTGCTACACCACATTGTACGTTCCAAGCAAATTGCACAGTCCAGTGATGACCTTTCTCCATGTTGCACAGGACATACCAGTCAAGACATGCCTTTTCTGAGGAGGACTTGAGGAGTCTGCCATTCAAGCAGAGACCAGATGGGGGAAAGGTGCCTTCCCTCCGCAAGACTCCACTGGCAGGCGTCACACGCAGGTACGCTATGATGAAACTTTAAGCCATGTCGTTTCACTGTTAGTGTGTGCAGTTTGACATTTCGGTCAGATGCAGTGCTCAACTGTGGTCTGATGACCTGTTTACAGCTGCTTGACTGACGGTGCACGCTTTTGCCCACAGGGATGTCCATGGAGACATGTCAGCCATTGTCCTGTCATTGCGTTGGCCTGCCACATCTCTGAACCAAGCCCTGGAGCTGCCAATACATACCCCGCCTCCAAAGGGCAAGTACTGCAGCCATGAGCAGCAGGCAGCCTCTGAACGAGCACGGCACCGCTGGGGCCAGGTCAAGATGCTGCATGTCGAGTTCTATCGGGCCAGAAGGTATCATCAATTCGACTGAATTGTTTGTTGTGTTTGCACTGGAAGTGTAGCAGCATCATTGTTTATGTATCACCGTTTGTGCAGCAGCAGCAGTCATGCATGTGTCCGCACTCCAATCATGCTGCTGTTGAAAGGTGCATGCATGTTGCAATTGAACGATTCGTGTGTCTTTGCAGGATGATGCTGCTCAGCAAATGGTGGAAGGCCTGCAGCGAGATCCTAGCCAAGGGAAGGGTCAAAGCAAGGCAGCTGGAAGAGCAGTTATGGATAGAGCGGAGACTGGCTGTGAAAGTCAGCCCTGCTCTGCACATCATGGATCAGTATGGCAGAGTGGTGCATCCTGAAGACATTGACTTGCAGCTTCCGACTGTATAGTAGCAGGAGTTGTCCCGACTTATCGCAGATGTCATAGAGATTTAGCTGTATAGCAGGAGGTAGAAAATCTATCAAAGCTGATCCATAAACGCTTGCTGTGCATTGTTAATGCAGGTTTCACAGACTTTGGTGCAACATTGCCATCAAGGATCTCATTCAGCAACACAGCGAGAGCTTAGTAACCAGAGCTTAGTAACCATGTCAACTCATGACAAAGCCAAAAGTGCCATGTGATTATAAGAAGCAACAGACAAATTGCCCAGACAAACTACCAGCAATAATTCATAGACAGTTTCACCTACAGCTATAACAAGATCGCTGACATCTATCAGATCACATCTTCTAATGTCACATAACTATTTCAGTCCGTATCATACGCTGTCACAAGTCAAGCAGAGAAAGCTGGCCAGTAAGAGCTGTGGCAGGTCCGTCGGCTGTGCTCGTGTCAGTACGCTGACCAGCTGCAACATCCTGAGCTACAGGAACACTCCATTGTGCCCAAAGGTCTGCACCAGCAGCACTGGTAGTGTCCTGTGTCTGCGCATGTTGCCTGGGGGAGTGCTGTGCACTAGAGCTGTCTACAGGATGGGCCGTGGCAAAGTCAGACCAGTCGTTGGATGCAATGACATCCTTAGGTGCAAATGCATCTTCATGTTGGGATCCTGCAGCAGCAGAGCTGTTGCTGACACCCTGAGCAGAATGAGCACTGGGTCCTTGCTGTTGACTTTCCCCTCTTGGGGATGGCATCTGTTTGTAGGAGGGCATAGCTCTGAGAGGAACAGAAGCAGCCTCTCTGGCTGCTGTCAGTGGATCTATGGACTGCAGTCCTGTTGGTTTTCTTCGGGGGGAACCCAGAGGCGTCTGTCCAGCAGACGGGGGTTGTCCACCTTGACTAATACTTCCCACACTGAGCCGGCTTTGCTGAAAGTCAGGCCCTGCCATGGCAGATGACGATGCATATGCATGAGGGGCATCTGCGATGGAAGGTGCAAGAGCACCTGCTGCTGGTGGCATGGCTGGTGCAGCATCTGTGTTGGGCATACTTGACGACTCCTCAGCAAAGGCTGTCCAGCCACCTGCTTCTTGCTGAGGAGCAGGTGAAATCCCTAAGCTGCCAGTGAACGAACTCCAGCCTGACTGCATGGACCGTTCTATTTCAGACATGCTGGGCACGCTGGGCATGCTGGGCATGCTGGGGATGCTGCTGAGGGTCTCAGGAATGCTGCTCAGCATGGCTTCAATTGAGGAGTAGGCTGAGGCCTGGTGTGGTGAGCCACGCTGTGCTGCCCCGTTTGGTCTGGCAGCTGGCTGCAGGTGCTGCTCTGCAGTTGATCTGCTCAGCCTGCCTTGCCAAGAGCCAGAGGCTGACTGTGTGGATGACTGGGTGGAGATATGACCTGAGTCTCTTGAGTTAGCTCTGGACATGCCAGTTGGGCTGCTCACGCCGAGATCACCCATGTCTAGAAGGGAGCCCTGTGCTTGCAGGCGGGTAGGGGTTGAGAACTGTGACAAGCGGCGAGGACTGGAGGCCTGCACGAGTGGATGGTGAGTGTGGGGAAGAGGGACGGAAGACTGCCTAGAGGGGACTGATGGACCAGGGACTTGGTCGTAGTAAGGCAGTGAGTCCTCATGCATGATGCCATTGATCTGGGCTTTGACGCTGTTGACATCTCTGGGTGCAGCACTAGGCTGAGAGCCGTTGGCATGAGATCCCCCTGCACACCACGCATCAGGAGCATGACCTGATGTTCATGCCCCACACCACCTGATGGCATGCTTTTCATGCGCTTTTCATGCACCAGAAACTGTTAGCGTTGATGAGTATGATTTGTGAGGGGCTGGCGTATATTGGACACTGCCAGCCAGGTTTGTCAGCAGCGTCCTGCTGTGCTTTTACCACATGTGCATCTGGCAATCTGCAGACTCTTGCAAAGCAGCCTGGTGCTCTGCCCTTACGCAGGAGACAAGACAAGTCCAAAGCACCTTTGTATGCAGACATGCAGCATGTGCACGTAGGTCACAGCTGCTATGTCTGTTTGAGGAGACGATGGAGGCTCAGAACACACCTACTGAGGCAGAAAAGCGCTGCAAGTTTGGAGGTCCAGTTCGAGAGGGCAAACGGGCAGTGAAGGATGAGCCTGACCGTCCACCAAAAGAGCTGCCACTGCTGCGTACAAAGCTGCCCTCCCGAGATGGGAACAGCTCATTGTCCTCTGATGTCAACCGATGGTTGGCTGCGAAGGTCTGCACACAGTACAGACATAAGGCTGATTGGTGCACCCACCACTCTTCTGTTGCTTGCTGTCTGAATGATTGATGCCATTACACATATTGCTGTCAACTACCATCTTTTAGCAATTGACAAGCTGAGGGATAGTTTGCAGTATCCGACCAACAAGCTTTCATGAGTGAAGCAAAAGCAACTCTGCCCAGAGGGACCTTAATTGAGCAGCGTGAGTGGTTGTATAGAGTGCACATGCACAAGATGGGCAAGGGTTGCACACCTTGACCATGTTACGGCCCTTGTGCATGAGCTCAGTGAGGTTGCTAACAGAAGCACTGCTGTTGTGCACAGCTGCACCAGCCTTGGACAGTGCGCCCCAGCTCTGTGCACGTCTGCTGCTGCCCTCTGCTACCTGGCACATCAACATCAACGTTTCATTGTTGTACAATGTTGCCTCGCATGTCTGCATCTGTGCATACAACTACACTGCTGCTAACAGCTGAATGTGTTTGTGCCGAGTACACACTTTGTCACAGTGCAGTCATTAGTGCAATTTCTACAGAGGAATGGGTGAAGCAGGCATATGCCAGGGATGAAGGTGAGACATGCTGACAGGCTATATTTGGTTCATGTACAACAGCAGCATACCTTGCTCTCAAAATTGTCATCTGTCTTGTAGTCCTGGCTAGCCAGCTTGAGGCGCTCATTGATGAACACCTCATACAGCTGGCTGTGCCTGAACAGTCTCAGGAAGGTCTGTGCTTTGTCATTGCGCCCCTGACTCGCCACAAAAGCCAGCTGGTCAAACTGAAAGCCATCACCCCTGCCCAAAGACACATCTGATGATCAGCAACTCACGTTGGATTTGTGCTAGTCAGCTGCTTTTGAGTAGGATGCTTGCATCAGCATCTGAGCAGCGTCAGACCTTGCTGGCATGATCTCCAAAATGTGCTGGTCTGCCAAAGGCAAACACAAGATGCGAGTTGCCTGCTGACTTGTGCACCTTCGCGCTGTGAAGCTGAATGCAGCTGGATGAAATCACTTTGTGCTGCCTTTCACATGCTTGCTGGTAGCAAAAGAGTGTATCAGCACAAAATGTCCGTAACACTGTGGAATTGTTGCTGCAAATTAGCATACGACACTATGTGGCAGTAGCAGGTGAGCACCTGAGGTAGCCATCATCATCGGCAGCACCAGGCCGAGCAGATCCCGGTGCTCGTGGGCTCTGCCTGAAGGAAGGCCTAGCCCTGATGTCCCCTGAAAAGGAGATGCGCTGCAGGGACGGCCCGGGATGGCCCTGCTCCTCTAAGACAGCGGTGGGTTGCCTGGAAGTGCCCTCCGGCTGTACAAACTCCCTGTAGCGCCCCAGCAGGCGCAGAAAGTACTCTTGCAGGACGTGGGCTATGACTGGGGTGCTCTCAAACTCTGTTGGGCTGCGCAGTCCATCATACACCACCTGCAATTATTGCACTACTGTTCTGCAACTTGCAAATTTCCTGCATGATGTGCGGTGCACCAGCCAACAACAATCTGCTGGCTGCCAAGAGTGAGCAGTTGTGCAGTCAGGGATTCAAGACTGGGGCATGCAGCTTTAGACAGTTCAAAGCTTCAGTCTCACTTTTACTGGCAGTTTTCACACTGCCCAGAAGTGGTAATGTGACCTGACAACATACAGTACGTACCACGCACTTGTGTGTTCAGAACACACTAAGTTCATGGTCCAACACTCCTCAACACGATAGCATGCGTCCTATCACAAGGCATTTGTGGACTCAGCGGCCACAAACACATTTTGATCAAACATGCATTTAATCGACAAGATGACTGAGCATCTGTTGACAAGCAATCGTATTGCAAGGATGTGGTGACCTGCAGTGCAGCCTGCAGGCGGTCAGCCCAGGGGAGGAGGCGGGCGTCATCAGTGGGGGAGCCGGGGGGCGGCTGGCAGGTGCCTAGATCCAGATCTATGAGGCTGACCTCATCCATGGGCAGCTGCTTCAAACTGGGCAGCAGAGAAGCTTGCAAGCCTATTAGAAATGGCATGGGAGCTGTCAGGTAGTCCTGCCATCACACACCACAAACTATTTCAGCAGTTGCTCCTGGGTCCTTTAGGTTACCTTGTCAAAAAAAGTGCACAACTGCCTCACGCTATCCAATATGATTGATGCAGCCTTCTTAGTTTGACATGAACAAAATGTCATTCTGTCAGCTGCACATGCAGTCACCAGACAGCTTTGTGTTCCACCAACATTTGCCTTGGATCACAGATTGGCGAGGCAGCCTTTCTCCCAAACCTGGATTGCATGCTGTGAGCTCATGCAGAGACTGCCTTGGCAGCTAACTCACATGTCGCATAAATCAGGCGGCTTGCTTGTCAGAACTGACCTTGAGAGCAATGGGCAATAGAGGCAAGTAGATATGCTGCCACCGGAAGGGGTACAGCAGGGCAGCAGCAGCATGCACAGCTGCTGAGACTTTATCCCTGTCTTCTGCCACCAGGATGACCCGGCGTTCTAGCAGCAGGGCAGCCAGCAGGGTCATGAGGCCCTGCACTGGCACATGCCACAGCAGGCGGGCCAGAGGGACGCCAGCGTTCCAGGACCCATTGCCAAAGTCTGGAGGAAGCTCCAACTCAATGAACTGATCAGAGCTGCAGAAAAGCAACTGGACATCAGCTGCAGCAGTGCTTAAAAGTGATAGCATTTCAGCTGTGCTGTGAACTGCATGTAGGCATCAATAGACGTAATAGCAATTGTCTTGTAAGCACTGAGCAATGATGGGAGCTAAAAACAGAGCATAAAAGCAGAGCAAAGTGCTCCTGCAGTTAATTGTGCTTAGACTTTTACCATCAGATTGGAAAGTGAAGCAAATGCTTAACCATACGGCAGTATATGCACTCTTGTTTTTGCTGAGAAAGCGCCTGACCACAAACGCATGATGCTTGCCTTGTTATTTTATGCGTTGCTTCATGGACATGATTGTGTGTCAGATGTATTGCCAGTTGTGTTGCCAAACAGCCAAGCATCATGTGGCAACACAGCAAGCAGTGTCTTTGGCCTTTTGCCAACATGCCAGCATATGGGCTGAAAGTGCATGCAGAGGTAAGGCGGACCTGGTGAGCAGCTGGTCTGCACCTTCGGTCCAGCCTATCCGCTTGGGTGGACTGATGCTCAAGGGGAAGTCTAGCTTGGGGTAGTGCACCCTGCACAACATATCCTGTGATATCGGTCCTGAAGACAGATTGCGGTGCAGCAGCATAATGTGCATTGTCGTGACGGTTGTAGTGACTGACCTAATGATTTTGCCAGGTATGGGTGCTTGAGGGCACTGATGGCAAAGGTCTGTCAGAAACAGACCGGCTGGATGATTCTGAGCCAGCTGCTGCTTGCTGTAGGTGTTCAGTATGTTGTCCTGCTTCAAGAGCTGCTCTGTGACTTGCAGAATCTTGTAATAGAAGGAAAACCAGGGATATTGACTGATCATGCACAAGACTTGAGGATATCGCAAGCTGCTGCTTGTACGCCCCATTGTTGCTGCTGGCCGTGGAGGCAGAAAGCTTCTGTGTGAGCATGTGCTAAAGTCAGGTACTGCACAAATACATGCAACAGCAGAAACATAAAGTTGAGACTGCCACTCTACCTGCAGAACCCATGCAGCCGCGACCCATCGCCTGCTGTCAGGGTGAAGGAGTATTCCTGAACATGCAGACTTACCTGTCAAGCTGAATTTGCAAAGCTAAGGCATAGCAATAGTCAGGCAACACTGCTGGCAAAAAGAACACATCGTACCTCAGGAGCCATGTACTCCTTGGGCTTGACATTGTCTGGGCCCAATGGAAAGCAGAAGCCTCCCAGGGCTTGCGCTGGCGGCAGGGCTGTTTCTGGCGTTGTGGCATTTTGTGGATCATCAAAAGTACAAAATAGCTCCACATTTCGGTTTTTCTCAACAGCGACACGAGCGACGAAGCAGCTTTTGAACATGTTACACCAAAAGCGATCAAGAGCGTGTGGTCAGATGAGTAGATGTTCGCACCAAACTAGTACATGGGCAGATCAACTGCAGCAACGGCTATCGGACATCATTGCAGGTCTGTGAGATCAGATGCAAGACCAGCGCAATATCACCATATGCCTGCCGTCAGCAGCGGCGACGCTGCGATCCTGCAAGTTTGGACGAACTCTACTCAGTAGAGTCTACTGTCGAAGACCCATCGCACGTGCGGGCCGTAGCAGTGTGCGAAGCCATTGTCTTGACCCTTTGATTTGCATCAACATACAATACAATGCATATGCATCTGCATACCAGTGAATCCAGCATGATTGTTTGCGTCATGTCAATCTTGTTGGACCAACATTGACAAATGTCAATACCAGACGGCAACCACTGCAGTAAACTCTGACGTGGCTTAACACTGGATGCTGCTCAAACACTGAAGGCGATAGGATCTTCAAGATACACAACACCAATGGTACACATAACAAGAGAATTGATACAACAGTCAACATAGCTGAAGACAGATCCTATCTAGCAGTACCTGCAATTTTGGCAAATGCACCATCAAAACTGTCAGCTAAACTGACAACACTACTGAACAAAGTGGAAGCCTCAGACTCAGAAGGCTCTCCTAACAACAGCGCAAGTTTGCGCACATTTTGGTGCGTCCGGAATGCGCGCTTGCCAATCTCAGCTTTTTGTTGCTGAGCAGCAGCCACAAAAGCTCCTGCAACTTCACTGAACCGACTTTCCTCCTCGGCAACATCAGAGCCTGTCAGCTCTACCTTCACCTTGGGGTCATCCTCTTGCACCCCACTCCCTGATGCATTGGCTTCTTCCTCCACAATTACGTTAGGTATAAACCCATACTTGAGGCCGTTACGGTTGGTCATACGGCCTTCTGCCAAAGCTGCCTGCTCATTCTCAAGCGCTCTTTGCGCAAGCCTTTGCATCAGAGGACTCTTAGCCAACAGCAAATTGCCACCAACCACATCCCCACCATTGCTGGCTTTGACTGTTTCTGCCTTTGGGACATGAGTGCCACTTGACCCCAAAGTTTTGCTGCTGCTGGTTCTTCCAGATAGACTACGAGCTGGGGCTTTCTGAATGGCATCGCCTCCTCCATTGCTGATGACTGTCAACGACATAGTGACAACGTTCTTGCCTGCCTTTGCTGCAGCCTTAAACTCAGTGCTGGCAGCCGCAACTCCCATGTCAATGGCTTTCAACGTTTCTTGCATCTCTCCCTGCACACCATGACTCACGCTTATTGTTGATGTTGGCTCAGTAATGAGCAGTCAATGCAACTGCAACTCCCAGCTGTGGCAACGTAAATGTCAAACTGACACAGGCTCCTCAGCATCAAACCTGCAGCTTTCTCACCTTGACGAATACATGAAGACTTGTAATATGGTTCAAGCAAAAGGAGCATCCTGACTCGTCGTTGGTTACTTGCAATACATGATGTTCATTGCTACTGTAGACCAGCACATGACATAATACGCTGCTGATTGTCAAGAGCACACAGTCACAGCAGGTCCTGCATGCTGCCAAGATAGATTTGCTGCCACTGTCATGGCATCACATGCTGATTATCTCATAACCTTGACGCAGCCATGGCAGGCATCTGGTGTCAGCCCAGATATCAGACCTGAACACGAATGTAGGCCTCCTTGACCTGGTCCAGCTCATCTATGAGGTACCCCCCTCGCCCCTTGCTCCAGTCCTCCACAGCTTTGCTGCCCACCGGGTGCTGTGTCAGCACCACCCAAGCAACAAACTCCAGCAGAGTGGTGACAGGGGGCACCTCGGGGCCCTCCTCTTGGCTGTCTGCCTCATCGTTGCTGCCCTCCTGCTTCTCGCCTTTGCTGTCCTTGCTGTCTTTTGGTGGACTGGCCTTCACAGTTGCCGCTGATGTGGGCCTTGTCACCTGAACTCACACATCAGGGCTTAATTTTTGCTGTTTTTTATCAACTTGTCAACAGATTGAAAACTTTCCAGGCCTTGACAGCAGAAACATCCGGCATCATCCTAGCAATCTTGCAGTACAAGGCACTCAGATAGTTTGCAAACAAGACCTGCTGACATGCGTCCAACCACTGGACAGTGGTGTGCAGTGGTCACACAAGGCTACATACCGCAGAAGGGGCATAGTGACAGTACCTTGACATCAGCCAGCTTCATGAGGGAGTCCAACTTGACGCCATCAGCTGAGGCCCTAGCAGTGCCAGTGTTGAGGGCATTGCCGACTGCCAGCACAGCCCTGAGCACATCCTGCAGGCGGCGGCTGTTGCCCACCTGGTCACAGGCTGCATCCACACTGTCAATGCTGGCTTTAGCGCTGCCCACAAACCCCTGCATGCACACACCGCCTGTCAGACATACAGCTTGCACAAGCTTCCATTTATTCTGTGTGCAGAGGCAAACAGAAGAGATGTACGTAAAGTTTATACAGCTGGCCTTGGGTGTGTGATGGAGAAGGCAACTGTGCAGGCAGCTGTGTTCTTGGCAAACATCACCTCTGTTCTGCAGACAGTTTGATGTATACTTTGAAAAAACTTCCAGTGTTGTGTTAAAAAGACAAATGATGCCATGATGCCGACCGCATGCACATGCATATTCAGACGCAAGACACGACAGCTGTGTGTCCCTTCTGAGGCCTTGCAATGCACAGTGCCAGTGTTGCCGCCATTGTTTGCCTTGGCTACATGGTGTGTGCAGCAAAACCTGAATTGGACGCATGCACAAAGCAGATGAAAGCAGGCTGAAGTGCATCACCTCAAACTGATGCATGAGGATCAAGACATTGATCTTGTCGCTGAGGCGAGGCACACTGGCCATGACATACAGGAACTGCTCAGGGGGTGACAGGTCATCGTAGGTGCCCTGATAAGCCTGGAAAGCTCTCAGCTCATCCTCCTTTGGAGCAATCTGCACATTACACGTGAGAAATGTCAGCAATAAGCAAGCACCCTGTGTTGCCACAGCGAGATTGGACCGCTCAATGGCGCCTAAGGAGGCACAGGCAATTTTGTAGTGGTACAGGCACTTTTGGGTGTTTCTCTAAAGAGGGTTTGTGCTGAAGCTAGCTCATTGCAGACGTGTTATAAAAAGGACCCAGCAAGAAAGGCATGCTTGCAAACATCAACACTTCACACAGCTGTACTGGTCCAATTCAGCCAGATTGACCTTATTTGGGCGGGAACAGCGCCAACAGCAGAATGAAAAGCAAAAGCAGGTGACAGCAGACCTGCAGCAGGAGGGAGAGGCGCTCCAGGGAGAGGCCCTTGCCAGTCACCACTGCTCTGCGGATGCCCTGAGGGCTGTCCTTGAACTGAGTCAAAATGATGGACACGTTGTTGGCTCGCGCCAGAGGCACCACCATCACCCTATCAGCCTTCTTGGCTGCTGCACTGCCTGCAAGAAGACGCGATCAGGATTTTGCTGGATCTGGTCGATGTCGCCTTGGCAAATGACAGATGCATGCATGCCTGGACTTCACTGGTCAGGTAAGCACAGCTGTGGGATGCAATCATACACACGGTACATGCTGCAGACTGCGTCGTTGAACTTAGGCATGCAGTCCACACACACTGCAGGCTGACACACTCCACACTGATTTGATGTGCAGTTTATTGCATGCGCATTGTGGCAGGACTTACTACCCCAGTGGACAGTGATTCCTTGGACTGCAGCAGGGCAACAAGTCAGCCAGCTTGCAACAGAGAAGCACATGGTGATGAGCAAAGAGTGCATACCATCTGGGGCGCCCTTCTTCCTGCCAGGGGTGACAGTGGTGGCGGTCTGGGCGAAGAGGTGCTCCAGGGCCGTCATCTGGCCCTTTTCCAGCTCAGGAAAGGGAGGCTGCACCCGGCTCCAGATGTTGTCCTTGTTGGCAGGCAGCTTGGACCAGAAGAAAGGCCGCAGCTTGACACTGGGCTGCAACACCTGCTGCATGGGGGCTGCCCTTGGGGGCGGTGCAGGCGGTCCTCGCCCACCTGAAATGAACGATGCAAGACTGTCTTGACTGGATGGCATGCTAGCTGTAGGAGACATGCAGTATCATACATATATGTGTTAGTGAAAGTGACTGACACCCTGATATGGATAACAGCAAAGGCCAGTGATGATGTATCTGAAAAGTAACACCATAGCAAATAGATGATATGAGATACCAAGGTAACTTTGCAAAATGAGATGGACAGTGCGTGCAAATGTGCTTGACATGTAAACAGCAGTTAATCTGCTTGACACATGATACTGTGAAAAGCTGGCATGCAGAATACCTGGGAGAGGAGGGGGAGGAGGCCCGCAAAGCTTCCCCCCAGGTGGAGGTGGAGGGGGTGGAGGCCCTCCCCTGCCGCCTGGGGGTGGAGGTGGGGGTGGTGGGCCTCTGACACCAGGAGGAGGTGGGGGTGGAGGCAGGCCTTTGGCTCCTGGGGGCGGGGGCGGTGGTGGCGGCCCTCTTGCTCTGCCGCCTGGAGGTGGGGGTGGTGGTAGTGGAGGTGCCTTGGACCCTGTCACCATCACATGTTACTTAAGAGACACCAATTTGACATCATGCTGGCATGCTGTTGAGCATATACATTGCTTGCATGCAACCTGTGCTTGTCAGCAGCATTGCATGCAGTGCAAGCGGTGCTGGCTACACATAATATAGTGTTCAGTATTGCAATGTTGCTGCCACAGTCAGTGCAATTTGGGTGTTGCACTGCTGTTGCCATGAGTGCTTACCTGGTGGCGGCGGTGGTGGTGGGGGCTGCTTTGCTCCAGGAGGTAAGGGTGGAGGAGGTGGTGCAGCTGGGGGGGGCCGTCCTCCAGGAGGTAGAGGGGGAGGCGGAGGTGGTGCTGCAGCGCCAGGCCTT
>JAABUP010005027.1_pt1 | contig 20798 bp, 26 predicted proteins | sample 5559201 | NCBI WGS metagenome assembly JAABUP01 (sample SAMN10711887, study PRJNA513373) | rock metagenome | isolation source: Antarctica rocks | place: Antarctica
CTAGGCTTGCTGCAATGCGCACCAGCAGCACCTCCGCGCCGGTGTCCAGGTACGCGCACGAGTCGCCCACGTTGGCGACCAGCAGCTCCCAGCCGACGACCGCCGCAATCGTCGCCGTCGTGCCGGACACCTGCGGCGCCGGCAGCGCGCTCAGCGGGCGGCGGGTTTAGTCGGCTCAGAAAGCGCGCTGCGGCGTGGTGAGGCGCGCGGCGTGTGCTGCAGCCTGTCGCAGCTGGACGCTGCGCAGCCGCGACCAGGGCAGGCGTCCTGGCTCCAGCGCGATGCTATGCAAGCGCTCGGCCAAGGTGGGCAGCGTCCCCGGCCAGCTCATTCCGCGCTCGACTGCTTTCTACTGCGCCCTCAGGCCGGGCGGCGAGACCTGTCAGCGTGCGCGCCGGGTACCCATGCCCGGCGCGCCGCTCAAGCTGGACGCGCACAGGAACGGCCGGGGCGCGCCTTGCTGCCGGCGAAGAACTGCGCCTGCACGCTGCAGAACGTGCGCGCCAGCGCGCCCGGCAGCGCGGCCGCAACCGCGTCCTGGCTGGCCCACAGCGCCTTGTCGCCCGCCGGCACGTCCTTGCACGCCAGCAGCTCTTTCGCCTCCTCCGCCGCATCGCCCGGCAGCCCGGCCGCCCCCAGCCCCGCCACCCCCGCCCCGCCGCCGCCGCCGCTGCTGCCCTCCGCAGCGGCGGCGCCAGGATGGCTATCATCGGGATGGCTCTCGCCAGGCTGCGTGCCCTTTTGCAGCTCTTCCAGCAGTGTCGGCATCGCGTGCTTGGCCGCAAACGCGGCCGCCGGCTTGCCGCCGTGGCCGTCGAAGATGCCAAACATGTCCAGGAACGCCGGGCCTGCGCCTGCCAGGCGCGGCGTCGGGCGGTGCAAGAGGGCGGTGAAAGAGGAGGGTAACAGCGCGGCGTGTACGTTGCCGCTTCGACGGGCAAATTGGCGACAGTCGCACAGGCCGTGCGGCGCGCAAGCCAGAGCGCCCGCAAGCGCCCAGCACAGGCAATCCTGACAAGGCAACTCTGAGCCCTCTGGAAACACAGAAAGACATATCTGCATTCAGGTGCAGAGCTCAGCCAACACAGTGCACAACAACACGCAATCGCACTGCGCTGGGCGTGTCAGGGAGCATGACTCGCAGGAGCGGCGCGGGCCAGCGAGCGCCATGCCTGCGCCGCTGGGCACCTCGCGCTGCTGCAGCCAGGCGTCCTCGCCCTTGTCCACGCTCTTGGCGAAGGCGTGCTTCAGGAATGGCCCGCGCACGGGCGTGTATGCGGCGGCCATGCTGCCGTGCTGTCGGGCACGACGCGCGTCCACGCTCCTGCGGCGCGACCAGCACAGTCAGCAAGCCAGCGGTACGAGGCGCGGCGTGCGCAGCCTGCCACCCCAAGCACACTGCGCCGGGCAGTAACTGAAGTGAGCGGGAGCCCTATCCAGCAACCGGGCCGCGTGGCGGACAGCGGGCCGCATCCTGGCGAGCATGCGCCAAGATACGGCAGGCAGAGCGGCGAGGGCCAGCTGCGCTGTGCCCCGCCGACAGGGGGCGCGCGCAGCACAGCCACAGATAGATATTTGCATGGCTCCAGAAACAGGTTAGAAAAGCGGGCAAGCGATACGCTCTGCCGCAGTGGCGTGCGCCGCGCAGCCTCGGTGGCAAGCAGCCTGTGCAGCCAAAGTAGGACAGGAGACTTCCTGCGTAACCCGCTGTAAAGCAACCACGCGAAGAACCCCGCCAAGTTACACGGTGCCTCTGGAACCAAGGCCAGCACCGTACAAGGATTTAGCACAGCCAAAGGCTCGGCCTCCGCTTGCCTCACCTCTGCCCAGTCCAGACCAGATCAAGTTCACGGACATCAACCCGTCCAATACACACGCAACGCTCGCCGGTGACTGCTCGGTAGCAGGAGAGCCATCCCAGCTGCCACACAGGGCATGCCAGGGCGCACCCACTGGTCCTCTGCACGCAGCCCCTTATTTGCTGGCGCAAACCCCGGCAGCTGGTCGCGATAAGTGCAGCGGTGATGCAGAGATGTGAAACAGGCGCTGGCATGCGCCCAGGAAGCAAGCGCTCGTGGCTAGGGCGAACACCTAACCCTTGCAAGGCCTCCAGATTGAACATCAAATTAGCAGCCAGTTGGGCAGCTGGAGAGGCTGCCATGGGCAGGTCACGGCGAGTGTGCCAAGAGCTGCTGGGGGCCCTGGGGCTTGCTGCGCTGCTGCTAGCAGGATGCGCGCGGGCCCAGGCAGCGCCCGCGCCGGCCCCGCGGGGTGTCAGCAGGGCAGCTGCGTACGAGGCTGCCCCGCCGCCCGGCTTTGTGGCCGAGCCGGTGGACCCGGACTTTTACAGACAGAGAGCCCAGCAGGCGCGCGAGCGTTTCCGGGTGAACGAGACGTTCTTCCGGAACATCAACAGCACCAAGGTGCCGAAGATACTGGGCGTCGCCAACGGGACCTTCGATGTCCTGCCCCTCAACATCAACGCGACGCCCAGGGCAGAGGACGCCCTTGACGGTGCGCGCGCCGCTCAGGCACTGCGCTCTGCCTCGCTGTCATGACCGCCATATGCCGCGTCGTGCGCTGCGTGCCGCGCGGGGCGCTGCACACCTTTGTGCGCATACCCTGCCGGGGCATTGGCAGGCGCTCGCACATTGGCGGTCCTGCCTCTGCACGCCTCACGCGTGCACGGTGGCAGGCGCTTGGCGCGGTGTCAAGCACTGGCTGCCGTGTCCAGCGTAACGTGCGGTGTTTTGCGTGCCGAGCGATGCAGCGCACACTGCTGGAGCTCAGATCCCCGGGCTGCGCCTGCCGCGGGTTGCCGTGCTGTGGCACGCAAGTGGTCTCCGCATAGACAGGCACTCACAACAAGGTGCTGCAACTGCAACGGTGCCAGCTCTCCTGCAAGACGTTCTGAGTCGATGCAGTCGGCGGCACGTCGCCGGGCGCGGGGGCGGACTGCGGCGGACAGGCCTGTTGCTGCGCGAGAACATGATGTGCTACAGAGACCGGAGCGCCTGCCTCTGGCCGGAATGCGGCAGCAGGGGCCAGACGCTGGCGTGTGACCAGGGGCCTGGACGGAGCCCGAGCTGGGAGCGCTCTGGCGCAGGGTACGACTACAACTCGCTGCTGGGCATGTCGTGGCTGTTCTACGAGGCGCAGCGCTCCGGCAAGCTGCCGCGCACAAACCGCATCCCCTGGCGCGGCGACTCGGCGCTCGGCGACACCGCGCCAGACGGCGTCAGCAGCGTCAGCGGCGGCTGGTACGACGCGGGCGGTGCGGGCCTGCGCTTGCCTGGGGCCGAGCCTGTGGCCGGGTAGGGATTGTGCTGCGTCTTGCGCACCTGTGCGCGTATGTCGAGTGGCATAATGCGCGACAATGCCATCGGTCAGGGCTGTTTATTGCCGGGAGTCTGCCGGTGTCGGCGGCGTCAGCGGTGGCCGGAGCGCTGCCGGCGGCGCGCGCCTCGCACAAGTCTGTGCCAGGCAGGCTTGCTACGCAACACGTCCTGACCCGCCGTGACCGTCCAGGCTGGCCAGCGCGCTTCGTACCGGCTAGCCCCAGGAGCAGCGGCGCGTCGAGGAGCGCCAGGTCAGGGGTGTGTTAGGGCGCGCGGCGCTACAAGCGGCCTCGGCGGCCGCTGAGGGCCTGTTTGGCAGCTGCTGAGAGGCAGGGCACTGCAGAGCAGCTGGGAGGGGAGCGCAAGTGAGCGCGCTCGGCTCCGCACCAATTGTTACGCACAGCCGAGCCAGTGTAAACTCGCTGACCAAATGGGGCGCGCGCGACGCGGCAGACCACCTGAAGCTCCACTTCCCGCTGTGCTTCGCGGCGTCCAACCTGGCGTGGGGCTTTGTCGAGTTCCAGGATGTGCGCGCCCGCCCCGCGCAGCACGGCCGTGACGCACAGTGCACAGCGCATGCGCCTGTGCCTTGATGGGCGGCCAACACATACGACTGCCAGGCAGCTGACAGAGAGGGCCATGTGCTGTGTCTCAGGGCGGCTTGTGAGTGCCAGATTGAGTAAATCCTGCCTGGCGTATATCCAGGCTGATGGCACTGCAGCGGAGCATGTGCAGTCTCTGCAGGAGGACCTCATCAGGAAAATGCTGCATGCTCAAATGACAGCAGCTGAGCGTCTAGCGCCGCCTGGTGACCCGACCCAGCCGATGCATGCGCGGGCAGGGCTACTCGCAGTCGGCGCAGACGCCGTACGCGCTGGACAACCTGCGCTGGATCGGCGACTACATTATGAAGCTGCACTACGCGGATGTCGAGTTCTGCGCGCAGGCGCGCGGCGCACGCGGCAGCCGCGGGCATAAGGGTAGGGTAGGGCAGGGTAATGACGCCCGCAGGCGCAATCCGCGCCTGTGCCTGCCCTGTCTTTAGCGCCCGCCAGCCCACCGGGGCACCCCTGAATGCGCATGCTGGCGCGCGCTGTGCCGGCTGGCTGGGCTTCGGGCGGCGGGCGGCCGCGCCTGCCCGGCACCCTCTGCCCAGCTTGCGCGCAGCTCGGTCGAGACGCGGGCGCGCCTGCAAGTATGCACATGGCGTTGGTCCGGCTGCGCCACGTGCCTGCATGACTGCCGCCCCTGCCGCGACGGAGGCAGGTTGCCTCGCCCCTGGTCACACACGAGACAGCGGATCGCGGCCTGCTATGCGTATCCACCAGGGTCATGCCTACCTCCCAACCCTATGCCTATGCGCCTGTTGCCTTGGGCATGCCACCACGCTCGCCGGGCGCCATAGGTGGGCGACGTGAATGCGGACCACTCGGCGTGGGGCCGCGCCGAGGACATGACCATGCCGCGCCCCAGCTACAGCGTCGACCCCGGCAAACCCGGCGCGCCGCCCCGCCGCCCCGCCGCCTGACATGGGGGACCGTGGTGCCGTAGCAAAGGTGCAGTTCGCCAGCTGCGCGGCACCAAAGTCAGAGTCGCGCGCGGCGCAAGGGAGCGACACGGCGTGCGCTAGGCACACTGCGGGGCTCCTGGTAGTATGCAGGGCCTCGCCAGGCAAGCGCGGGCCCTGTCGGCTGTCAGCACACCCTGGCTGGACATGCCAGGCCACTGCGCGCCTGTGCGCCCCAGGAGCCGCCTGCTGGCTACCGGGCTGCCCTTCTGCTGCGGATCACCACTATGCCCTGCCCATGACTCCGCATGCCAGAAGCAAAGCGAGGGCCTGGCGGCCGGGCCTGCGCGCCAGCGCCGTTGCACACCAGCGCCGCCAGGCGCCTGCAACGTAGGGCGCTACCCTATTCCTGATCCTAAGCCTTCCCTTCACTTGACGGGCCGGCCGTGCAGGCTCGGACCTGCTGGGCCAGTGCTCGGCCGCGCTGGCCGCCATCTCGATCGTCTTCGAGAAGACGGACCCGCCGTATGCGCTCCTGTTGGAGGCGCACGCGCGCGACCTTTACGCGTGCGCGCCCCCTGCCCAGCCCAAACATCCAGGAAAAATTAGAAAAATTGCCACGGCTCATGTATATTGTGTAACGTGATTGTGCATGCAGTGGTGCACAGCGGCGCATGCATTTTACGATGTGCGGAGCACCTGCGCGGCACAGCCTCCAGGCATCTGCGCGGCCCCGGACGCGCCTGCTTGCCCATGTGCAGAGCCAGGCTGGTATCCGTTAGGCGCTCACGCGCGCCCTTGCTGGGGGCCCACGGAGCACCGTGCTGGACGCTCTCTAAATCCCCTGCACCGCGAAACCCTCGAAGGCGTGCACCGCGCGCGCCCCACCGCCGCTGCACGCGCGCCCGCTCCCGGCGCGCGCGCCGCCCACTCCGCGCAGGGTTGGCTCGCAGTTCATAGGCAAGTACTCGGACTCCGTGCCGGCCGCGTCCGTGTGCGGGGCGCGCGCGCTGCACGCTCTCAGCGCGCGCCGTCCCTCCCGCGCAGGATCGGCTCGCAGTTCCTGGGCAAGTACTCGGACTCGGTGCCGGCGGCGTTCGTGTACCCGTCCAGCAACTTTGAGGACGACCTCGCCTGGGGCGCCACCTGGCTCTTCCGCAAGACCGGCGAACAGCACTTCCTGGCCGTGCGCGCCCGCCGCCCGGCCGGGCCCGCCCGCTCCGCCGCCTGACCGGGCCCGCCCGCGCTGCCGGCGGCGCCCGCGCGCAGCCCGCGGCGCGCCGCGCCCTGGGCACTTGACGGAGGGGCCACCTCGAGCGTGGCGCAGCGCGAGCGTGCAGGACCCGCGGCCGCCGGGCAGCGCCACCACTGTTCATAAAATTAGTGGGGGTATGACCCAGAGGTCGGAGCGCCGCAATTGGAGTGCGAGCACATGGGCACAGAGCAGGTCAGTGTGAGCTCACAGACAGATCGTTGTCAGCGCAGACGCTGGCTGGGCGGCGGGCTGAGCGTGTGTGCGGGCGGGCGCCGCGCAGGACGCGCAGAACTGGTGGCAGCGCAACAAGGTGGAGGAGGGCGGCGGCGGGTACCTGGGCTACGGCTGGGACAGCGCGATCTGGGGCGTCAACGTGCAGCTGGCCTACCTCACCAATAACAGCGCGCCGCAGTGGGCCGCCGAGGCGCGCCGCGCGCGGCCGGGCCCCGCCCGGCCCCCTCTGTCGCTCGGCGACAGCGCGCAGCCGGCGGCGCGCCGCCAGCAGGCTGCTGAGACTGCACCGGCCCTCGCTGGCCCTGCTCATGCTGCGCGGCCGGCGCCGGGCGGCAAGCGCGCAGATGAGCGCACCCGTGATGGCGTCTTTGCCTGGGTCGTCAAGCATGCCCCATGCCACTCATGCTTGAGCGCAGGTCCCATGCAGAGCACCTCGCTGTCCCTTGATGTCTGACAAGGGAGCTTTACGCTTTGGGGGGCGTGGGCGTGGTAGTGCTGCGGAGCTGATGCCTGGGTCGGGGCAGGTTGGGCAGCACATATGTGGCCACAATAGGCACGAGGGCGGCCGGGGACTGGCTGACTGGGAGCTGCCGCGCTGAGCGCATGCGGCGCAGCCCCCTGTACTTTGCGCTGCACACCAATGAAAGCATGCCGCACTGCGCGTGCGCGTGGGCCGTCCTGCAGTATAGTCTATCCTGCCCTATCCTGCAGCCCCTCCCAGCGCGCGGGGCCGCGCTGCACACGCCAGGCCGGGGCCGCGCAGGTGCAGCGCTACCTGAGCGCGTCAGGCCGGGGCCGCGCAGGTGCAGCGCTTCCTGAACGCGTGGATCCAGGGCACGGACGTGGTGCAGTACACTCCGGCGGGCCTGGCCTGGTCCAACGCGTGGGGCTCGCTGCGCTACACCGCCAATGCCGCGCTCATCGCCGTCATCTACGGCCGGCACATCAACGGCGCGCGCCGCGAGCGGGGCCTTCAGCGCCCCCGGGCCATGCGCCGCTCGGGCAGGGCCATGCGCCGCTCGGGCGGGGTCATGGGCCGCTCTCTTTGGCGCATGGCGTGCCAGCCATGCTGCCCGATCTATTTGGCCAAATACATGGAGGCTTATTTGGCCAACACGTGCCGGTGGGTACCATGCAGGTCACGGCAGGTCCTCTTGCTGTGTGGCATGTAGGCGCTGGCCCGCCGCTGGCCCTGGCCATGCGGCGCATGCGACCGCGGTGGCAGGGCACGCGGCCGATTCGGGCGTCGCAGCGGCGGCGGGCGGCGCTGACGCAGCCTTGTGTCCAGGCGCAGTCGCGCACGTCACGCGCCGCCGCTGCGCGGCGCGCAGCCCGGCCCAGCCGCGCGGCAGGGGACGGCGGGTGGGTGCCGGGAGCGCTCACTGCCCCGCGCGGCGCGCGCAGGGTCGGACCCGGTGCAGGCGGCCAAGTACGAGTGCTGGGCGCGCAGCCAGATCCGCTACATGATCGGCGACAGCGGGCGCAGCTACGTGGTCGGCTTTGGCAACACGCCGCCCGGCTCGGAGCACCACCGCGGCGCGTCCTGCCCGGCCGAGACGTCGCTGGGCTCCAACAACCCCGTGTGCGACTACAGCGATTATGCACTGCCCACGCCCAACCCCAACGTGCTCTACGGCGCGCTGGTCGGTGGTGCGCGCGATGCCTAACACTAACCCTACCCAGGCGCCCTCTTTCTCATACTTGGTCCAAAGCCGCCCATGGCTCGAGTCTTTGCGGCGGTCCGGGCATGCTCCGCAGCTGGAGCTGCGGAGTTTGGCTGGTCGGGTGTTGTGTGCATCCTTGGCGGCATGTCCCCAGTCGCAATCTTGTATACACGGGGATAGGGGTGGACGTGCAGCCCTCAGGCCCTGCATGCCTGCCCTGGCTCATGCCGCAGAGCGCGCCGCCGCAGGGTTGTCCACCTGCCGGCGCTGTAGGCTTGCACACCGGTCACCAGCAGGACGACGGGGAGGTCTGCCGCACGCGCCAGTATCGGCCTGAGCGGGCGTGTCGCGGAGGGCGGGCGCACGGTTTGATGTATAGGGTAGGGTAAGGTCAAGCTTTACACCACCCTATCTTGGCGGCGCAGGCCCGGGGGCAGATGACTCGTACAAGGACCTGCGCAGCGACTACCAGAAGAACGAGGTTGCGGTCGATTACAACGCAGGCTTCACTGGTGCGTACCCTACCCTACGCCTGCGCATGCCAAGCGCGCTTGAGCGCGCAGCGCGCCTGCTGCCAGACGGCCCCGGAGCCCCGGCTGCCCACGTGCGCAGAGGCGGCGCGGCGGACGCCTCTGCTGCCGGCAGGGTGGATCGTCTGAGCGCCAGCAGTGCCGCGGGGGCGGTGCTCTGCTGCATACACCGCACGCTGCTATGCCCGCCCGCTGCTGACACGCAGCCGACAGGGCTGCCCGGCTGAAGGCGCGATGTTAGTCGACGGGGCTCTGCCCTTTCCCGATGCAGCGCACGCGCGCGCCGGCAGGCGTCGTGGCGGCGCTGGCAGGCTCGTACGACACGTACGCAAAGTGCGTGGCGCGCGGCGACATCGTGCACCCCATCAGCGCGGCCAGCAACAACCAGTGACGCGCCTACCTGCGCAGCGGCGCGCGCGGCGTCGCCCGCGCGCGCTGCCCCGTCAGCGCCAGTGCGCATACCCTGGGGCTGCGCTGCAGGCCCTTGTGCCGCAACCGCGCTCCTGGCCTGCGCGCTGCCGGCCTTCGGCCAGGCCTAAGGCTGGCAGCGGGCCGCTGGCGCCGTGCGGCAGGTGCACGCCTGGTCAGGTATGGTGTCTTCTGGCATTGATGCCGGGTCGGCCCGACCGCTGCGTACGAATGCACTCTTGTAGCCTGCAAGTCCCAAGCGCCCGCTGCTGCGGGCGGAGCCGCAAGCACCTCGGGTGGGGCGGGCAGAGATTCCGCAGAAGTGATGAACGCCTGCAGGCTGAACAGGCTCTAGCAGTTTCTGCATGCATGTGCAGATGACATAAGAGTGCGGGAGCTCGCCGTGCCGCTTCCATGCCATTTTTAGCGGCCGTCAGTGCATTTTGCTACCCAGCATGTCGCTTTGCACCCAGAGTGCTTATACTTATGCTTATAGGGGGGCAGCCACTTCGGACACCCGGCCCTGGTTTTCAGAGCCGGGTATTAGCGTAGGCCAAGTGGCACAGACAAGTCCGGCAGGGCGGCTGACAGTGCTGCTCAGGGGCGGGCACTGTCAGGCGCGGCTGCGAATCAGCTTGCCGGAGCGAGCGGGTTGAGTGTGCCAGCCCCTTGCGGTGGATGCAGAACTGAGCACACTATGTGCGCCAGCGGTAGCGCAGGCCGCAGCGGCCTTGCTGGGGAGAGGGTGCGCTGTAGGGCATGGCAGGGTTGCATCCAGGTCTCCCTCCCTGCGGGAGAGCGCCCGGCCTGCCCCAGAGCTATGCCCAGCAGCGCGCCAGGAGTTGGCATGCGTTCAGCCTTACATGGTTTGATTGTTACATATTTAATTGTCTTATCAGCGCATGTTGGGTATCATACTGTCGCGCAGCAAGCAGCGTCTGCTGTCGGGGCTTTGTCAGCTCTCGGGTGCCGACTCTGCTGCCGGCGTCGAATGTGCTGGCTGCTCACGGCGCAGGTGGTGTTCCTTCGGCGCATGTGGTGACAGCTGCAGTGCATACATCGCACATGTAAGCGGCTGTGCCATGCAGAACCTCTGTAGACCTTTGCAACGCAGCAAAGTTTGGACCTCTTTAGGCTCTGCAGGCTCTGCTGACCGATCCGCCAGTGGCGCTCTTGAAAAACCAAGCATGCCTATCGGTGCAAATCTGCAGCAGGCGGGCACCGGCAACACGCCCGGCCAGTGGTACAGCGCGCTCCCGCCTGTCACGAAGCTGCTCGGAACCGCGTGCGTGGCCACCACCGCGGCAGCGAGCTTTGGCATCCTGCCATACCCACTCATTGTCCTGCTCTGGCCGCGAGTCCTGCGCAGGCTCGAGGTGAGCCCTGATGGCCAGTGCACCTGAAGCTTCTAAAATATACTTTACTACAGAGCCCAGGCTGACAGGCTGTGCGCGCAGGTATGGCGCCTTGTCGCTCCTTTCTTCGTCCTCGGGAAGCTGGACTTCCACTTCCTTGTGCTCCTGGTGTACATGTGAGGGCCCCACCTCGAAGACGTTGGCCGACAGTGCCGATGATCTGGCTGCTTGCAGTGCACTGTGCCTGGGAGCACTGTGCCTGTGCGGACTGTGCCTGTGTCCACTGCTTGCTGAGCGTCGACTGAGCGCTGAGTTGGGAGTGCCTCCGCAGTGTGCAGTACGGCGTAAAACTGGAACAGGATGTCTACCGCGGTCGGACGCCAGACTTTGTGTGGATGATGCTCTTCAGCATGACTGCGCTCCTGGTGAGTGCGGCATGGCACACAGGATGAAGCGTGTGCAGCTGGAAGTTGCGCCTATTGAGCACACACAGCTGCGGAGCTGCTCTGTGCGCCTTGAGCTGTGCTGGCAACGTGCAGGGCGTTGTTGCGTGGTGGCTGGGGGAGGCAGGCAAACTGTAAGCCTGATCCTGTGAGGTGCTGAGGCGCAGCGCGCGCGGGCAGGGCACAGCGCTGGTGGTGCCGCGCCACACCGCGAGCCTGATCTGGTGAGGTGCTGAGGCGCAGCGCGCGCGGGCAGGGCACGACGCTGGTGGTGCCGCGCCACAACTGCGAGCCCAATCTGGTGAGGTGCTGAGGCCCAGCGCGCGCGGGCAGGGCACGACGCTGGTGGTGCCGCGCCTGATCCTCGGCCCGCCGCTGGTGATGGTGCTCGTGTACCTGTGGAGCCGCGCGTTCCCCGCCGCCAACATCAGCTTCATGGGCGTCGTCACGCTGCAGGTTCCCCGCAGGCTTGGTTGCTGTCGCCCGGCTTGGCCCGCCCGCCTGCGCAGGTACCTGACGGCCCAGAGCTTGCTGTGCAGTGTGACCTGTGCGGGTGCGGGTGCGCCCTGTGCATGCCTGTCGCATCCGTCGGGAGCACTCGGCAGCGTGCACCCAACTCTCGCGCACGCCTCTCACGACGTGCGACTGGTGATCAAGGACAGAAAATCATTCGCTGCAGAGCTTTCTGCTCGCGCTAGGGGGCAAGGCTATTGGCACCCTAGGCTTCAGCGCTGTCGCTTTGTTGCCAACTCCGTCGTGACGTCTGGCCTTCCTGCGCGCATGCGAGGCACATAGCATGCCGATTGTTGGTCTCAGCCTGCCGCTTTGCATATGAGTGTGCCCTACCCTAACCCTTGGTGCCCTACCCTAACCCTCGGCTGCGGCAGGCATCTTACCTGCTGCTGGCGCTGTCGCTATGCGTGGGCGGCGACTGGCTCGCGAGCTCATGGGCGTCCCCTATCTCTAAACCGTAAGCTGAAAGCCTCTTTCGGCGTGACAGGCGTTCTACCTGCCGCTGGTGCTGCTGGTGCTGTCGCTGTGCGTGGGCGGCGACTGGCTCGGCGAGCTCATGGGAGTCCTCGTCGCGCATCTGTGCGCCCCTGCCCCCCTGCGCCCTGCCCTGCCGAGGCGCTGCGCGCGCTGTGCAGGTGCTGGGCGACGAGTGGGCTCTGCTTCTGTGTGACTCACCTACCTGCTCTGATGCATCATGTCTGCACTGCTGCACGACTGGCTCGTGCGAGCCTTGCTTTGCTCCCTGCCTCGTCTGCGCGTGCCTGGCACTGCTCAAAAGAGTGCGGGCCGTGCGCGCCAGGTTCAAGGGGCACAAACAGGCCTGTTAGAGCACTGGTGCTAAGCTGAGCAAAGCGCACTGTAGCAAGTAGGTTGCCATCAAGGTCCGTGCATGGCATTTGCAAGGCACCCTTTGCGAGCGTAAGCTGCATCAGGAAGCAATACGTATGTTAGTAAAGCACGCAATTGCTGCCTTTATGGCAGGTACTACTTCCTGACGGAGCTGCACCCGGCAGCGGGCGGGCGGCAGCTGCTGCGCACGCCCAACTGGCTCAAGCGGCAGCTCCTGGCGGCGGGCATCGGCCAGGCGCGTGCCCACCTCCAAGGGGCAAAGCCGGCGCGCGTCCTCGATGCCGGGAGGCTGGGCGGCACTGCATATCTGCGCGGTGTGCAGAGGGGGGACCCGCTGATCTGTGGCAGTGGCAAGCATTGGAGAAAGTCAGGCAGCGAGCTTAGGCGTGAGCTGTGGAGACTCAGCTGCATGCGCTCGAGACCCCAGCTGAAATACATACCACCTCTGCCAAGTCCACAGACATGCGTCCAGCTGTGTTTCTGCAGACCATGCACGCTGGCAGGCCTGGCGCCCTGCTGCTGACGCACGCATTGCAAACGGCTGCGCTGGCGTTGCAGGTTGATGTGCGCGAGGTGCAAATGGCGAACCCGGCTGACCCGCGCTTCCGCGCGTTCGGCGGCCGAGGGCGGCGGCTGGCGGACTGACGCTCTTGACCAGCAGGGGGTGGCTGGCTTGGTGCTTGCAGTGTGTTGGCTGCTGTCCGGGGCTGCCCTGTCATGGCTGCTCATGCAGAGCACCAGGTGGACTGCCGAGGGCGGCGCATGTCTGAAAGCCACTGTGAATAAATGACTCCGAGAGACTGGTCGTCCGCGTCTGCACATTTGGCTATGACAGTTGAAACGCAAGACCCACAGCGAGTTTGTCCTGCTGGTCTCCACTGCCTGGTGCATCATGCTTACCAGCATTGGTGCGGCCAAGGCGGAGAGTGCTACCACTTCAGGCACGTTTCAAGCACAGCCGGGACTCAGACGTCTTGAGCAAGACAAGAAAACAGTGCAGACCATGCGCCCCACACTGGCGGCTGCCCTTGACGCTGCCCTATGTTCACCCTTTCACGCTTGCCGCTGACCCCCCTCTGCCTGGTTCCAGGGTGCATTGCCGCCCAGTCCACTGACTTCACCTGCCGTGACCGAGTCGCATGCACCCTCCCCATCCAGCATCATACCGCACCGGCGGCATGCACCTTCAGCGCCCACAGCAGGTGCCAGCCTCTGTCCACATGCGGGCCTTGGGTGCTGTGCACCATGCCGCAGAGACACAAACCACTAGCTCACTGCAGGAATGACATGCTGATGGGCTGGCATGCAGCCAAGGTTGTATCCCCGCCGAGCCCCTGCTCCTGCCACCTCTGGCTCACGCATTACGACACTTGTGTAGCCTGCACGCCCACCGCACATGAACTGGCGAAGCGCGAAGAGCAGTGCGCACATCCAGAGCAGAGTAGCGTGCTAACAGCAGCTGACAAACCAGGCTTGCAAGATCCCGCACCCGGCCCCGGCCACGCCACGTTACGCGGCTGCCCGCCTGGAGCTCTCCTACCCTGCACGCCTATCACATGCGCCTCACAAGCACCGTGCTCCCGGCTGGGCGCCCTCACCGAGCGCACCTCGCCGCGCGCGCGCGCCTGATCAGGCACCGAGCGCGGGCGCGGAGGCGCCTGCGCTCGCGTACGCGTCGGCCATGCCGGGCGCGGGCGCGGGCGCGTCCAGGCCCATGCCCTCGCGGTCCAGCCCCAGCACGGTGGGGTCGCGGATGAGGCGCAGCACGGTCAGCACGGGCTCGGCCGGCAGGTTGATGCCGCTCAGGTCCGGCAGCGTGACCTTGTGGCCGGCGAGGTCGATGTTGCCGCCGTTGATCGTCGCCGTGCCCTTGTCATAGTTGACCGTCACGTCGGGCGAGATCGCCAGGAACTTGGCCTCGGGGTCCAGCTGCTGCGGCGGCGCCTGCTGGCCCTGCGGCGGGCCCTGCTGGCCCTGCGGCGGGCCCTGCTGGTTGGGCGGGCCGCGCGGCGGGCCCTGCTGCGCGCCGGGCGGGCCCTGCTGCGCCAGCCGCCGCCGGCCCGTCAGAACCTGACTAGTCGACGGCAGCTCGCCCCGCTCCCCCGCGGCCTTGATCAGGTTTGTGAGCGCGGAGCCGACGGTGTTGGCGAACGCGTGCGTGATCGTGTCGCCGGGGCCGTTGTTGACGGCGCTCGCGAACGCCGCGACCGGGTTTGCGCTGGCCGCGGCCGCGGCGGCAGGCGGCGCCGCGGCGGGCGCGCTCTCGCCGGCCGGCGCGGTCAGCGGGTTCATGGCGCCGAGCGCGGGCGCGGCGCCGGGCGCGCCAGCGGGCGCAAACGCGCGGCGGCGGCGGACCGGGCGGATGCCCGGCAGGTCCTCCAGGGCGGCGAGCGCGCCGGTCGTGGGGAACTGCGGGCGCGCCCGGCGCGCCGCGTCAGCTGGCTGGGTCCCAGACCACATTCAATGGGCTGCACGCTTCACACCCTGGCCCGGACAGGTCTGCCAGGCGGCCCGTCTGGCAACAGTGAGTTCCATGCATGGTCCCGCAGGCTGGCCAGCATGACCCAGTGTCAGGGACCCAAAGGCGACAGCACGCCAGAGCAGCCGCGCTCGCCCAGACGGCCGTTTGCGCCCCACCAACGGCTCCCGTGCTCGCCCACTCGCACGCCCATGCGCCCACTCGCGTGCCGCCAGGCCGCTCGGGACGGGCAGCAGACAGGCGCATGCATAACAGGCGCCCCAAGCAAGCATGTCGCGCGCCGGGCGCGCACCACCAGGCCGCTCGGGATGGGCAGCGAGAAGCCGCCCGGCAGGTCGATCGAGCCGCCCGCGAGCTCTGCCATTTCCTTGGCGCCATTGATCTTCAGCAACGGCCGCACTTGCACCAGCGGCTTGATGCCGCTCAGGCCGCCGGGCGGGCCCTGGTTGGTGTTCTGCGGGCCCTGCTGGCCGTTGGCGGGCGGCCCCTGCTGGCCGTTGGGCGGGCCCTGCGCGCCGGCGCGCGCGCCTCAGGCCTGCGACTGTTGCTGCTGTAGGGCGCTTACCGTGGGGCATGCTGCCCCACGGTACACGCTGTGCGTGTGGGGTCAGCGCAGTGGAGGAGCGGGGACGTTGGCATCCCCCGCCAACAAAACAGCACTAGCTAGAGGCGCTGTCTGTCAGTGGCCTTGGCAAAGTGTCGCATGCCTGACAGTGCCAAAGCCCGTTGTGTCTTCAGGACATGTCTGCCCTCCCTGCCTCCCCTCAGACACTGTAGCATCCTGGCCTGCCTGCCAGCAACGATGCTTCCATGTGCCAAAGATTGAGGGAGAACAGGCAGCATGGGCGCCTTTGCTGGTCTGGTGCTACAAGCTGGGCGACCAGCCAAGCCGGTGCCTGCTGCCGTGCTCGTGTGCGGCTTCAAGCACACCGGAGACACATGAAGTCGCGCGCCTGCTGCCCGTAGCCCGGCTGCTGCAGCATCTTGCGGTGGCCGCTCGGCAGCGCGGGCAGCTGGTCGTACTGGATGGGTGCGTCCAGGCCGGGCGCGGGCGCGGGCGGGCGCGGCGCCGGCAGCGGCGCGAAGATGTCCAGCCAGTTGCGCGGCAGCTCGATCTGCGGCAGCTCGTACAGGCCGAGCGCCGGGATCGCCGGCATCGCGGGCAGCCCGCGCGCGTCCGCGCCCGCGGCGGCCTTGCCGGCGCCCTCCTGCAGCCCAGCAACGCACAAACATCGGCACGCTGGCAGCGCCACTGGCGTGTTGCGCCGCAGCACTTCCTGTTGCAGCTCCCACAGGCCTGGGGCCTGGGACGGCAAGCAGGTCCGGCACCCCTCGCACATCCAAGCCCGTGGCCGCCTTGCCTGCACCCGCTCAAGCCCCAGTATGCATGTGCTGTAGCATTCCCAGGGCCTGTGCATGGTGGCAGTGACGCACGGACACCCTCTCACTGCCTTAGGAGCTTGGTCTGTGGCGACAAGAAAGACCTTGCCCTGGGCGCCCTGACCTTAAGTCTGGTGCGCGGCGCCTGCAGCTCACGTCTGGGAGGCCCGACGCGCCGGGCGGGCCAGCGCCAGGGAGCAGTACAGGGACCCAGACGGGCAGGCGCGGGCCTGCAGCTTGCGGCCAGAGCCGCTCGGCAAGAGATCAGTGCAGGGGCCCAGGAGGGCGAACGCGGGCCGCCTGCCTGCAGCTTGCGGCCTGCGCCGCGCAGCACGAGAGCACTAAAGGGGCCCAGGCGGGCGAGCCCGGGGTGCCTGCCTGCAGCTTGCGGCCGGCGCCGGTGCTCAGCCGCGCAGCGAGCGACGAGAAGAGCGCCTGGATGCCCTGCGTGGCGAGCGCGCGGACCTCCGGCGGCAGCTCCGGCGCGGGCGCCGGGCGCGGCGGCTGCGGCAGTCCCGGCACCGCAAAGTCCACCGGCGTCGGCTGCAGCACCACCGGCGGCAGCAGCCCGGCCGCGCCGGCGGCCGCCGCCGGCGCGTTCGCCGGCGCGATAGCGCCCTGCGCCGCCGAGAGCGCGAGCGCGGCGAGCGCGCAGGCCGCCAGCAGGCTCCGGCGCCCTGCCTGGGCGGCGCGGGCGAGCGCGGGGTGCGTCAGGCAGAGAGACGCGCAGGTGGATCGCGCGTGGTGTGACGCGCGCGCCGTGTCGAGCCGCGCACCTGGGCAGCTGCAGTGCTTACCATGGCTGCCCGCGAGTAGAGCGGGTGCGCCGCAGCCGCGCGTGCAGGGGCCGCTGGGTTTGGGTGCCTGTGGCCTGCGCACGGGGCACCCTGGTGTCAACCAGACGTTCTAGCCAGCTTCCTCCTGGCACGTCTACCGACCAGGGCGCTGGCCGCCCGGCAGGCCCAGGCGGTGGCAGGGCTCCGACTCTGCGGTCCTTGCTGCCACGGCCGGGAGCTAGGCAGGCGGGCGGCCGCTCCGGCTAGGTCCGGGCCGTGAAGCCACCCCGGCGGTGCGGAGCGCTGCAAGGGAGGCAGACAGGGGTATATGTTCACACGCAGGCCTCCCTGGCTCCCTGGAGGCGAGGTGGCTCTTGGAGCAGCGCAGGACCCTGAGGAGCATGCATAGATAGCCCCAGCCAGCAGCGCCAGGCGCGCTGCCAGCCGCTGCTCGTAGCGCACGCACAAGCGCACCGGGAGCGGCGCGCAGGGCGCACCTGCACCCCTTGCTGGCTCAGCGCGCGCTCCCTTGCAGCCGGCCTCTCCAGTCGCAGCGGCGCTGCAGCAGTGCACGCTCTCTAGGCCCTGCCTCACGAGTGATCTGGCTGGTGAGAGTCTGCAGGAAGGGCACCTGGCCTGCGCGTGGGTACTGTGGATTTGAATTCGTTTGAGGAGGCGAGGGTTTTGAAGCCCTGTCCCTGCATCCAACTCTCTGTGCATTGCACAGTGTGCAAGCGCCTCGCACCATTGTGTAAGTGTCGGACATCCCCAGGAGCGCTTGCGCATTATCTGCAGGCCTACCTGCTTGCGCGTGTACGCGCGTGCTGGCACTGCTCGGCCCTGCTACCAAGCCCAGGTGCGGTGCCGTCGAGGCTGCAGCGCTCTGCCCTCCGATTGCTTGTCAAGCGCGGGGTAGGCGGGCATGTGTCGGAGGTACACCTATCGTATCATGCGCTTCCGCTGGTGGTGTGCCGGCGCTCGAGGTTGGGCTGACACGCCATGCTGGTTGCCATGGGTTGTTCTCTGCGGGCGTATGCAGTGGGTGTGGCGCTCCGACCGCATCAGGCATGTGCTAACCTGCCGCCTGCGCACTGCGAGGGAAGAGACCTGCAGTGCCGGCTCTAGCCTGTGCAAGCAGGGTCTGAAGCGGCGCATTTGGGGCGCCTGTGTCCCCCGCGCCGCAGACCCGCCAGCCGAGGGTGTTTGCTGGACTGCGGCGCAGGCGTGTTTGCTCAGCCGTCTAGCACGCTCGGCGGAGCTTCCTGCTGTACGGGAGCGAGGCCCGCAGCAAGAGCTCAGGCGCGTGTGCGTGAGATCAACGCTGACCTGCGCCCCGGCGCTGTTGCCTGGTTTGGCCTATGTACGTCTGCCAAGGTCCGTGCAGCAGTACGCTGTGGTGTTGCAGTCACGCGCCCTCATGCTGTGCCGGACAAGCCCACTTCGTGAAGCTTGGTCCTGTCGAGCTTGGTCAGCGCCTGCGTGCGAAGCAGTGTGGTCGCTTTTCACGCCGCAAGGCAGACACGCTGGCTGCTTTGCCTTCTGGCTGCGTGCGCTGTGCACGCATGCGGCCTGCTCCGGCGCATAGCCTGGGCAGCTTTTTTGCTTCAGCGCCTTGTGCGCGTCGGCTGACTGGGCGCTTCTCGCAGGGTCTCTTGTGGCTGGTTGCGTCAAGGGTGCTTACTAGCAAATGCTGTTAGCAACGCCGACCCCTGACACTGCCCTTTGCCGCAGAAGCGCCGTTGCTCTTGCTGTAAGCGCTCAACTGCCGAGGAGCTTGCCCGCCGCTGACTTGGAGCTGCCCTCGCAGGGGCGCCTGGGACGCTGCGCCGGGGCGATGCTGGCCGCCAGCTCGCAGGCGCATGGTCGCGGCGACTTTGGCCGCGAGGGCGCGCGCGCGGCGGCCGCCGGCATGGCGCCGCATGCGCGGCTGTCCGAGCTGCGCGAGGAGGCGTACTGCAAGGTGCTGCGCGTGTTCGTTGCGCAGCAGCTGTACAACCTGGTGCGCGATACTGATTTTCGGTCATGTTACACACCCAGGACGACATGCCAATGAAACAGCCTGTACAACTACAGGCATGAAGTGCGGCAGAAGAGGACACCGTGAAGTGCCACCCGGGTGCCGCGCCTGTGAACCACTTGTGCATGAAGCGACGGGCGCGTTGTTCGGGCTTGTTCTGTGGGGCTCACAAGGATGCCTGCGGTTCGCTTGGCCACGCTTTGGTGTCGGCTTACTTGTCTACACTCGGCTCACCCTGGCGGCGGCGCGCCGCGCGGCAGAACACCGAGTTCATGCTGTCCAAGCTGCGCGCGGAGCTGCACATCAGCGACGACCGGCACCTGCAGCTGCGCCAGTGCGTCGTCGACGGCGACGAGCAGCCCTGGCGGCGGTGCGCACCCAACCCAGCCTCAGCCCTGGCTCTGCCAGCGCGGTATCGGTATGCTGCGTTTGCAACCGGAGAGTGGTATCCGTATGCATGACCGCAGCCGGGAAGGGCTGCGCTCATCGCGCTCAGAGCGGTCAATGGCGTGAGCCTGCCTGTGTGCTGGTGCACAGCAGGTGCACGTAAATGAGACACCAGAAAGTGCACAAGGCCCTCAGCATACACTCTGTAAAGAAAGTGACCCACGGTGGGTGCGGCCGTCAGGTATGGGGCGCAGCCCAACGGCGGCGGGGCCGCCGAGGCGGGGGTCGGCGAGGCGGGCGCGTACCAGCAGCACGCGCCGGCGCCGCCGCCGCAGCAGCGCGGCCGCGGCTACCCGGGCGGCGCGCCCGCGAGCACCTCGTACGGCCAGCCGCCGCCCGCCGCGGCGGCGCCGCCGTACGGCGCGGGCGCGGGCGGGTTCCCGGGCGCGCGCGGCCTGCCCGCCGAGGCCAAGCGCCCGCTCGAGGGGCAGTACCCCGGCGGCGCCGGCGGCAGGCGCGGCCCCGGCGGCTGCGCTGCGCACACTGATGAGCGATGCCAGCGGCGAGGCTGCCCCTTTCGGCGTGACGACAGCACCAGGGTCCGCCTGGAGGGCGAGGCCTGAAGGCGCAGGCCTGACGAGCCCTCCGAGCGGCAGGCGTCCACTCACGGGCGTGTGTCGTGCGTCGTGCAAGCTCTGGCATGCCCTGCCTCGTGGCCAGACGTATCACTCAGCTGGGGCAGGCCAGCCATGGCAGTGGCAGGGCTACGGCCGAGTGCGGCGCGGCAGGGGCGGCAGGGCAGAGGCGGCGGAATGTGTGGTGCGCAAGCCCGAGGGCAAGCTTGTGCGGTGCAGGAAAAGCTATTCTTGGCAGTAGAGGGGTAGGGTGAGGACTGACTGATGTGCTGGTGTGGACCTGCAGCGGCAGCAAGCCGGGCCGCAAGCGGCTCAAGCGCGACACGCCCGACCGGCACTCGCCGCCGGTCGGCGCGCCGCCCGCGGCCGCCGCCGCCGCCGGCGCGGCCGCGGGCGCCGCCGGCGCGCGCGGCGGCCCCGGCGCGCCGCTGCAGCTCGACCCGCTCGTCGGCTACAAGGTGCAGCGCTTCTGGCCGCAGCACGGCGGCTGGTTCGAGGGCATCATCAGCGACTTCAACCTCTCCACCAACGAGCACTGGCGCGGCCCGCTGTTAGGACAGGGCTTAGTTTGTGGCTAGGGCAGGCTATATGCTGTTTATCAGAGCGGCTGTGGCGGGGCCGTGCTGTACAAAGCGGGACAGAGGTTCTGCTGTGCAATGGTGTATGCAGGGTGTGAGTGTGTATTCAGGGAGTGAAGCACCCAGTCCAGTCGGATCCGCCTTTCCCTGGCGGGCTTGCACCTCGGGGATGCACGAGTCAGACCAGCTTGTCCTGCTGCAGAGTTGCTGGGTTCATGCCAGCCTCCATGTCGGGTGCCCGCCAGTCACGCCACCTTCTGCACTGCGCGCAATCCTTCTGCACTGCGCGCAATGGGCGCCAAGCGACGGCGCCTGCTGCCGCGCGCAGCATCATGTACGACGCGGGCACCGAGAGCGAGTCGTTCGAGTGGTACCGCGTGCGCGGCGCGCCAAAGTCGGAGTGCCGCCTGATGCAGCAGCGCATCGACATCCTCGCGCTGCCGCACCCAC
>JAABUP010005028.1_pt1 | contig 20792 bp, 21 predicted proteins | sample 5559201 | NCBI WGS metagenome assembly JAABUP01 (sample SAMN10711887, study PRJNA513373) | rock metagenome | isolation source: Antarctica rocks | place: Antarctica
CTGCAGGCCGAGCTGCTGCTGCCCGGGCACGGCGACCCCTGGCCCGGTTCGCCAGCCGATGCGGTGGCCGCGGCGCGTGCCGTCAAGTCACGCCGCTGACGGCGACGATGTCCGGTCGCACGAGTCGTGACGGGTACGGCGTGACCGGTCCTGCTCGAGGTGTCCCGGGGACGCCGAATAGCACCGCACGGGCCTGCCGCCAGGTCGGCCAGCCTCCGTCCCCGACCCGGTTCGGCCGCGCGTCGGCGTCAGTGCGCCTGCAAGTGGGGGAGGGCGGCCACCTGTTCCTCGATGCTCGCCTCGCCGGCGCGCTGCAGTGCGCGGTACACGGTTGAGCGTCCGACGCCGAACAGCTCCGCCAAGTCCGAGGGGCTCTTCTGACCGGTCCTATGCAGGTCGACCATCAGCGCCTCCCGCGCCGAGGTGAGCTTGGGCTTGCGTCCGCGGAGCTTGCCTGCGGCGCGGGCCACGGCGAGACCCTCGCGGGTCCGGGCCTTGATCAGGTCGGACTCGAACTCGGCGACCATGGCCAGGACGTTGAACAGCAGGCGGCCAACGCGGTCGCTGGGGTCGTGGACGGAGCTGCCCAGCTGCAGCCGGACGCCGCGGGCGGTGAGCTCCTCGACGATGTCGCGGGCGTCGGGCAGTGAGCGCGCGAGGCGGTCGACCTTGGTGACCACGAGGGTGTCGCCGGCGCGGCAGGCCGCGAGGGCCTCGCGCAGCCCTGGCCGTGCGCGGCTGGTGCCGGTCAGGCCGTGGTCGACGTAGACCCGGTCGGCGTCGACGCCCAGGGCGGCGAGGCTATCGCGTTGTGCGGTGAGGTCCTGTCTAGTCGTGGAGACTCGGGCGTAGCCGATCTTGAGTTCGGTCACGCGGACCAGTGTGCCGTATGACGCCCCTAAGCGGGACTCCAAAGCGGACGGGGCTATTGGGACAGCTGCTCCTGCTCCTGCTCGCGAGCCGTCCGACCGGTGATCTTGTGCCGCTAGCCGTTCCTCCTGCGGAACAACCCTGGGTGCTCCACGAGCCTCAGCAGTGGGCTGGCCGTGCCGTTGTCTTCGGGTGCTGGTTGGTAGCCACTGCATACCCCGGTCGTGTCAGGAGATGGGCCAGGCGATCTCGATGTGGTCGTGGTCGCCGCCGTCAGCGACCATCGACCGGTAGATCTCGCGGCTGGGTTCGGTGAGGTCATGTCCGTGTTCGCCCGCCCACTGGGCGACGGCGTCGTACGCGCGCAGGATGGTGGGGTAACTGGCGTCCTCGCCGTGCACGTGCGCCGTCGCGACCGTGACCGACGGCAGTAGCGTCACGTCCGGGTTGCCAGGCTCGGCCTGCACGGGGAGACACGCGTCCACGGTGCTGGTGTGCTCTTCGTCGACGCGGCCGTGGTAGCGGGTGAACGCCGAGGTGGTCACCGGGAGTGCCCGCTGCTCGGCCTCGGCAGCCAGTTCATCGAAGGCGCCGGACAGGAACTGGCTGAGGTCGGCGATGCCGACGGTGCGGCTGCGGGTAAGCACGGTCATGGCCGGCTCGACACGGGTGGTGATCTCGACAAGCATGGCGGGCTCCTTCGTGGTTAGACGGTCGATCAGGAAGGCGGTGACGCGGCGCTGGTCACGTCCCCGCTGCTCAAGTACGGCGACGTGGTCGCGAAGCCGTTGGGCGGTCTGGTCGCGATCGGTGGTCAGCAGGTCGGCGATGTCGTCCAGGCCGAGGCCAAGCAGCCTCAGCAGGCGGATCGTCGTCGCCTGCTGCACCTGCGCAGGGCGGTAGTAGCGGTACCCCGAGCCCGGGTCGATCCACGCCGGCACCAGCACGCCGATGTCCGCGTAGTGCCGCAAGGTCACGACAGTGACACCGCTTAGCGCGCTGAACCGGCCGATCGGTACCAGGCCGACCTCGTCCTGCGCCACGTCAACAGCCTGAGGTCTCACGCCACCGGAGAGTCAAGCGCATCGAGGCTGCCGACGCGGCCGTGCGCAGCCAGGGAACCGGACCTCACCGGTGCTCATCAGCAGCTGTACAGCCGTCTCGTTGAGCTCGCCATCGTCCTGCGGGACCCTGTGGCGCCGGTCGTACCGTGTCGGTGTGGCTACATGGTGGCGCACGCAACACGGGACGTCGCAGGCTGGGGCTCTACCTGGGGGTGATCGAACCAAGAGAGCAGGAGCTACGCTCTTCGCGAAGTCGCCTGGCGCAATCTCTCGCGTTCGCGATCACCATAGTTGTCGTGGCCTTGCTCGTCCGGCTTACGCGGTAGCGAAGCGACGCCGAGGAGCGCACGGGTTCGTGGAGAATTCCTGCGTGACCATCCATGAGGAGGCCTGATGTACGTGCCGGCGCACTTCGCGGCCCAGGACAGCGAGGTGCGCGAGCTCCTGACGCATCACGGGGCAGCGGACCTGGTTACCGCGACGACGTCTGGACTGGCGGCGACGCTGCTCCCGTTCGTGTACGACCCGACGGTCGGTGAGCACGGCGCTCTACTCGGCCACCTAGCTCGCGACAATGACCAGTGGCGCCAACAGGTGATCGGCGAGGCGCTCGTCATCGTCCGCGGACCGGACGCCTACGTCTCCCCGAGTTGGTACGCCTCCAAGGCCGAGCATGGCCGAGTCGTCCCGACGTGGAACTACGTCACAGCTCACGTCTACGGCCGGCTGGTCGTCCACGACGACCCGGACTGGGTCGACGCGCTGGTCCGCCGGCTGACCGACCGGCATGAGGCTGACAGCCCGCGCCCGTGGTCGGTCGACGATGCCCCCGCGTCCTTCGTCGCCGGACAGCTGCGCGCCATAGTGGGAGTCGAGCTGCTCATTGGCCGCGTGGATGCCAAGGCCAAGCTCAGCCAGAACCGCCCGGCCGCCGACGTCGACGGGGTGATCACGGGCCTTCGAGGACGCGGCGACACGACGACCGCCGATGCCGTGCGAGCTGCCCGAGCCTGACCGGGCACCGCTACCGGATCGTAGAAGACGCCCCCAAAGGACGAGATAACTTTCTCCGGCGCAGTCGGTGGCCGAGCCATTTAGCGCTGCGAGAACCAGGCCACTTGATGCAAGTCACACCAAGTCGGGCTGAACGCGCGGCTCGGAGGCCGTCCCGGTAGCCAAGGAACGTCAGCCGGGACACCTCGCACGGTTGCCCGAGTCAGGCACAGCGCCCCGATAGGGGATCCCTGAGTGGCACGTTGGTATGTCGTCTTGCAGGTCGGTGTGATGTGGCCTCGCTAGGCTCTGCGTGTGGCCGCTGAGGTCGAGTCGACGTGGGTCGCTGGCGTCGATGGACACGTCGAACCGGAGATGGCGAGCGCAGCGCTGCTCATCATCGATACCCAGGCTGATTTCGTCGACGGCGGCGCCAGCCCCATCGAGGGAACGACGGCGATCCTGCCGGCGTTGGCGTCGCTGCGCACAGCGTTCCTACGAGCAAGTCGACCCGTCGTACACGTGGTGCGGCTCTATGAGGGTGACGACGTCGATCGGGTACGGCGCACAGCAATCGCCGCCGGCGCCAGAGTTGTCGTCCCCGGCTCCTACGGCTCCCAGGTGGTGCCCGAGCTACGCGAGCTTGCCGTCGCCGCACCGGAGGCCGGGCATCTGCTGGCCGGCGAGCTGGAAGACGTCGGCCCACATGAGGTCGTCATGTGGAAGCCGCGCTGGAGCGCTTTTCACCGCACCCGCTTGCATGAGTACCTGACCGGGCTCGAGGTCAGCACCGTCGTCGTGGCTGGCTGCAACTTCCCGAACTGCCCGCGGGCCACCATCTACGACAGCAGCGCACACGACTACCGGGTACTCGTCCCCTCCGACGCCGTGTCCGGGGCCACCGCTCTGCATCTCGACGAGCTCGGCAAGATTGGCGTCCTGCACGCCAGCACCGCCACCATCACCGCGGCACTGGACCAACTGCCGAACAGGTAGGGCGAACGGAACGGAGGCGCCCGCTGACCGATCGTCTGGCGGGGAAGTGTCAGCTCTCGTTCAGGTCGCCAGCGAGTGTTGTTCTGGTGGAGATGAGCCGCCACCCCAAGTCCAGGGCGTCCAGCTCGAGCAGGTGGTTGTACTTACGCTGCCAGGTGCCGTCCGTCAGGTCGACCCGCAACTGGGTCATGCCTCGGGTCAGTACCTGCGGGTCGAGTAGCTGCAGGCCCGACATCGACTGCCTCACGGCGGGGTCCTGGTAGGCCTGCGGTCGTCGCCAGAACGCGGCCAGGAAGCCGTCGGTGCAGTCCCAGGGCACCGGCAGCGTTCGGACCTCGACGTCCTCTCCGAGGGCGGCGGCAACCTGTTGCACGCTCGGCACCGTGAGCTCAAGCTCCGCGATCTCTGGCAGGTAGTCCCGGACCAGCCAGAAGCCGCTGTGAAACGACTCCGGGTCGAAGTGCAGGACGACGGCCCGGTTGGCGACGCGCTGCATCTCGCGTAGCCCGGCCGCCCAGTCGCGCCAGTGGTGGAGCGTCACAAGTGCCATCGCCACGTCGAAGCGGCCGTCGGCAAGCGGGAGGTTCTCGGCGGTCGCCCGCAGCACTTTCGCCGCCCCGACGGGCCGCTGGGCGATCATGGTCCGGGACGGCTCGACGGCGACCACATCGCGGTCGACCGGCTCGTACGAGCCCGTACCCGCGCCCACGTTGAGCACGGTCCGGGAGGTGCCCAGGGCCGCATCCACCTCGGCCTGCCAACGAGGGTCCGGGCGCCGACCCTGTCCATAGCCCACACCGATGCGGTCGTACACCGCCTGAGGCACGCCTCATCGTTCCACGGCGGCCGCAGAACGTGCTGCAGCCCCGGCTCCAACCGCGATCCGTCGCCTTACGTGACAACCTCGGAACTCGAGGTGCGCCCGGTAGGCCTCAACCGGTCCGCGAGCGCCTCGTCGAGGGCTCTTACATAGGCGCTCACCGCGTCCACACGGACCGGCACCGGGCCCACCCCCCTGTTATCAGCACCAGCTTTCGGTCGTTAGCGTCCCTCACCCAGCGCGTTATCGGTAGCGGGACCCACCAGGGACTTCGGAGAAGGCTAGTTATCAGCAGTGCGCCGCGAGTCGATCCCGGGTCTGGCGAAGAAGTTGCACACGCCGCAGCGATCGGGCGACCTTCTGGCGAGGAACCTGCAGGCGCCTCCCAGTCCTAACAGGACCAGAGCGCGCCGGAACCCGACGTCGACAATGCTCTGCTCGTCCGTCCTTCCGCTCCTGGCGAGGACGTCGACGCCGAGGTGGCGGCTTTGCTTGGCCCATTCGTCGGTCGGCTCGAGCAGTAGCGTGCCGCCCAGGCGAATCACCGAGGCGCGGTCGGGGGAGATCCCCGCCTGGCTGCACCGCCGCACCGCAGCCCTCAACCTGCGCAGGCTGAGCCAGCCGGACCACAGCGGGCGCGAGAGGCCAGTAGGCGCACCCGTCCGGGTCCCGTGAGCGGCGTCACCACCAGGCGATGGACCAGTAGCTGGCGATTGTCCTGAGCCGGTCGGCAACCGGGCGCGAGACGGTAGTGACGGCGACGGCCGTTGACCGTCGAGGTCCTTCGGCGCCGATCACTTCCCGGCCGGAGCGACATGCCTCGTGGCTTGGTGCCCAGCCTTGAAGGCTCGGCGGTTGAGGAAGGCCCAGGCGTTGACGTGGATCTCCTCGATGACTCGGGGATCGCCTCCTGGGTCGAGCTTGAACGCGAGCTGGAACAGAGCACCTGACATTTCAAGCACCATCTGGTAGTCGAGCAGTTCGCCGGGGTCGTCGATGTACCGCGCGGCCGCCGCTTGCAGCTGCTCGGCCACGATCTCGAGGTAGCGCTCGTGGATCGCGATGACGGCGTCGCTGGCCCGGCGCTGGAACCACAGCTCGCGCAACCCGGGCCGGGCCGCGAAAGACCGCCAGAACGCGTGGACCAGCGCATGTTGGTGAACCTCATAGCTCGTGTGCTGTGCCGCGTGGACTTTCGCCGTGGCCGCGAGCAGGCCTTCCATGTACTCGGTGGCGACGGCGGCGACCACCGCCTCGGCGCCTGGAAAGTAGTGGTAGATCGACGCCGGTGAGGTGCCCGCCCCGTCGGCGACAGCCCGGAGGGTGAACGCCTCCCCTTCCGGGCCGTGGGCGTTGATCAGAGCCGCAGCCGAGGCGAGGATCCTCGCCTTGCGCTCGCGCCCCCGCCGTTGCGGGGGGGAGGGCTGCTCCCAGGGCCAGGGCGTCGGCGTCGGCGGCTGACGGCTCATGCTGCTCCCTTCCCGATGGACGCGGCAGCGGCACGCCCCGCCTTGACACCGCCGGTCACGACTGTGAGAGTCGAACCCGGTTCGAGTTTCAGTTCAAGTTGGGTCGTGCGGTCGCCCTCGCTCCCGCAGTGCGCCCTCCTCTCAGACAGTAGGAGCCGGCCTGCGGTCACTGGTCAGTCACGATTGCGGTGAAGGCGGCGGCGAGGTCGTGGGCGAGGTCAGGTCCGCTGCGGTGGGACCGACCAGCTCCCGACTGCAGTGCACCGTCACGGGTGAGGACGACGAGGCCGTGCACCAACGCCCAGCAGATCAGCGTGAGCTCAGGTGAGGCCGCCCCTACCGGCTCGGTCTGGCCCTCCGCGATGGCGACGACTGAGTTCAGCGTCCCGATCGCCGCCCGCTGGGCGCGCAGCAGCTCTGGGTCGCCGGCGTGCAGCTCGTTGGGCCGGAACATGAGGTCGAACAGCGCGCGGTTGGCGAGGCCAAAGTCGATGTAGGCCTGGCCGAAGGCGGCCAGCGACGCGCGCACTGAGCGCAAGGCGGCAGCCAGCTCGTTGAAGCCCTCGGTCGCGACTGCCGTCAGCAAGGCGGCCCGGTCGGCGAAGTAGTACTTGGGCGCAGCGTGAGACACCCCGGCGCGCCGGGCGACGGCGCGAAGGCTGATCGCCGCGTGACCGCACTCGGCGAGCTCGGCTCGAGCCGCGGCCAGCAGGGCTGCTCGGACGTCGAGGTCAGACATCTCCGATGGCGCCATACGGCTCAGTCTCACCCCGCTACTTGACAGTGTCAAACACGCAGAGCATGCTCGTCTTCCATCCCTTGACAGTGTCAAACGCCTGGAGGTCAGCGCGAGCATCGCCTCAGTCGCCAGCTACGGCCAGATCGGCGCCATCGCCGGGGTGCCCGTCCTCGAGTTCGTGCTCCGCCACCGCTCACCCCATCCCAAGCATTCGAAGAGGAAACCATGATGAAGATCAAACCGGGCACGACCGCCCTGGTCACCGGAGCCAGCGGCGGCATCGGCGAGCAGTTCGCCCGCCAGCTCGCCGCCCGCGGCGTCAACCTCGTCCTGGTCGCCCGCAGCGAGCAGCGCCTGCACACCCTCGCCGAGGAGCTGCAGACCAACCACCCCGGCGTCAGAGCGACCGTGCTGGCCGCCGACCTGTCACGGCCGGACGCCGCCCACTCCCTCGCCGACGACCTCCAGGCCACCGGGAACCACCATCGACCTGCTGATCAACAACGCCGGGATCGGCTCCCACGACCTGTTCCTCGACGAGGACCCCATCAACGTCGCCGGCGAGATCCAGCTGAACTGCGGGTCGCTCGTCGCCCTGACGGCCCGGATGCTTCCCGCCATGGCAGCCCGCCGCGGCGGCGGGGGCATCAACGTCGCGTCCACGGCCGGCTTCCAACCGATTCCGACCATGGCCGTGTACGGCGCGACGAAAGCATTCGTGCTCTCCTTCACCGAAGCGCTGTGGGAGGAGACCCGGCAGTCCGGCGTGCGAGTCCTCGCCCTGTGCCCAGGCCCGACCGAAACCCAGTTCTTCCAGGTCGCCGCCGCCGGAAAACAGGTCATGGCCCGCGGGCGGCAGAGCCCGGCGCAGGTCGCCGAGGTCGGGTTGCACGCCTTCGAGTCCCGCCGTGGACCGACAGTGATCTCCGGGCTGAGCAACCGGATGCTGTCCAGCGGCTACCGGGTCATGCCCCGTGCCCTGATGGTGCGCGTGGCCCGCCGCAACGTGCGACCCACCTAGCCACCGGCCCTACGGACTGACCAGGCCACCGACCCACGTCCCCCCGACCGGCCCCGACAGGCTCCGACCGGTTCCGAGCCGAGCGCCAGCAACCACACACCCGACTGCCCAGCCCCCCTGCCCACAGAGAGCTAGCTCATGAACCTCGATGCCTCCCCGGCACGCCGCGGCGTGGTTCTGGCGACCGTCTGCCTGGCCGTGTTCGCGATCAACCTCGACGTCACCATCGTCAACGTCGCCCTTCCCGACCTCGGGCGAGAGCTCCACGCCTCGACGAAGGATCTGCAGTGGGTCGTCGACGGCTACAACCTCGCCTTCGCCGCGCTCGTGCTCACGGCCGGCTCGCTCGGCGACCGTTTCGGGCGCCGCCCGGCGCTGCTGCTCGGGCTGCTCGGCTTCGCCGCGGCCAGCGGCGTCGGTGCCGCGGTCGGGACACCGGCCGCCCTGATCGCCGTCCGGTTCGTGATGGGCGCCTTCGCGGCCCTGATCTACCCCACGACCCTCTCGGTGATCAACAACGTGTTCCCCGACCGCGGCGAACGAGCCAAGGCCATCGGCCTGTGGGGTGCGGTCACCGGCCTTGGGGTCGCGGTCGGCCCGGTCACCGGAGGGCTGCTGCTTGCGCACTTCGCCTGGCCGTCGGTGTTCATCGCCCTGGTCCCCGTCGCCCTGATCGGCGCCGGGCTGGCCTTCGCCTTCGTGCCCGAGTCCAGCAACCCGGCCGAGGCGCACGTCGACATCCCCGGCCTGATCAGCTCCTCCGCCGGGATCAGCTCACTCGTCTACACCATCATCGAAGCCCCAGTCCGAGGCTGGGGATCGGTCCCGACACTGCTCGGGTTCGCGATCACCGCCGCCCTGGTCATGTCCTTCATCGTCCTGGAGTACCGAAGCGCCGACCCCATGCTCGACGTCTCCCTGTTCCGCACGCCCGCGTTCTCCGCCGCCAGCGGGGCAGTGACCGTCTGCTTCTTCGCGCTGTACGGGTTCATCTTCCTCATCACCCAGTACTTCCAGTTCGTCCGCGGTTACGGCACCCTGTCCACCGGCGCGCGGATCCTTCCCGTCGCTGTCACCATCGCCATCGGGTCCGTCGTCGGCGTGCAACTCGCCGGCCGGATCGGTACCCGCCCCATCGTCGTCACCGGCCTGGTCTTGTTCGCCGTCTCGTTCGCCTGGATGTCGGTGGCGACCACCTTCATCCCCTACCGATCCGTCATCGGGATCATGGTGCTCATGGGCCTGGGACTCGGCCTCACCTCCGCCCCGGCCACTGAATCCATCCTCAGCGTCCTGCCCCCGGCCAAGACCGGAGTCGGCTCCGCCGTCAACGACGCCACCCGCGAAGCCGGCGGCACCCTTGGCGTCGCCGTCATCGGCAGCGTCTTCCTCTCCCTCTACGCCCATCGCATCGACGCCACCGCCTTCGCCGACCTTCCCGCGGCCGCCCACAGCGCCGCCCGCTCCTCCGTCGCAGCCGCCATCCAGACCCTCGCCCACACACCTGCCGGCCTTCAGCAGCACCTGCTCGCAGACTTCAACAGCTCGTTCATGAGCGGGCTGCACACCGCCTGCATCGTCGCCGCCGCTGTCTGCCTGCTCGGCGCCATCGGCAGCCTCGCCCTCCCCGGCCGGCCCAACGCCACCACCACAACCGGGAGCGCAACCCCCGCCGGCGAGCCCACCGCACTGCTGGACACCGGCCTTACGGCCGCTCGAACCAGTCCTCAATCGGGGCGCGAAGGAGTCCGTGCCCGGTGAGCGATCCCGCTACGAAGATCGACAACGGTGCCGCTCAGCGTTCGGCTTGCGACACAGGTTGACGCATCACGCAATCACCTAGACCCTCTTGGTATGGAGGCGGAGCGGATGCGCGGGCAGCTCGACGGGCTGGTGTTGTCCGTGCTCGAGTACACGCGCCGTACTTCGCCGCCAGCTGGATGAGCCGGTCGTTGGAGTCGTCGGTCTAGCTCTGAGCAGCTAGCCGCGTGGCGTCGGACAGACGGCTCAGCATCGGTGTGGATTTGTCCCACGGTGTGTGGTGTAGAACGGCTGGGCAACTCCGGTCCGACACATCCCTCCCGCGTCAGGCCGGAGTTCTCTTCCTTGTCTGGAAAGGGTGTTCGGGACAATCGCGTGGTGACTCAGGACTCGTCCAGACAGCCGCGGAGCGCTGGGTTGGTTGTCGCGCCGAGGTTCTTCCGGGACGCCACCGAGCGGCCGGAGGGCTTGGAGCTGTTCTTCGATTTGGTGTTCGTGCTGGCGATCGCGCAGGTGGCCCGGCTGGTCCGCGCTGACCCGTCGGAGCGGACGGCGGCGATCGCGGTCCTGGTCCTGCTGCCGGTGTGGTGGGCGTGGGTCGGCATCACATTTGTCGATGACCGGTTCCCCACCGATGACGTCCTGCACCGTTGTCTGGTGCTGGCTGCAGCCGCGGCCGCCGGGGTCATGGCGCTCGCATTGACCGGCTTCCCGACACGCGGCGCGCCGGAGTTCGCGGCGGGCTACGCGACGGTTCGGCTGCTGCTCGTGGTGCTGTACTCGCGAGCCGCTCGGGCCGTCGGGTCCGCCGCCCCGCAGGCGCGCGCGTACGCGATCGGGTTCGCCGCGGTCGCCGGCGTGTGGCTGGTCTCGATCGCCGTGCCGCCGCCGGCACGGTGGGCGCTGTGGGGGTTAGCCATGGCCATGGATATCGCTGTCCCGGCGGTCACCGACCGGCGGCTGGGACTGCTACCCGTCGACACGACACACCTGCCGAACCGGTTCGGCGCGTTCGTGATCCTCGTCCTCGGCGAATCCGTACTGACCACCGCTGCGCTCACCGCCGACCTCCAGCATCCCTCCACGCGCACGCGGATCGTCGTGCTCGCCGAAGGGTTCCTGCTGGCCGCTGCCCTGTGGTGGGGATTCTTCGACCGCGGAGCCTGGCAGCGCCGCTATCACCAGCTCGCCGGCGACAGTAGTGGCCGGCTGGCCAACATCGTCTGCGCCTACCTACACCTACCGCTCGTCGCCGGCGTCGTATTCGTCGCCGTCGGCGTGCAACTGAGCACCGTTCACCCTGACGTGAGCACCGCCCTGATCCGTGCCGCTCTCACCGGCGGCATCGCCGCGTACCTGCTAGCCATGAACTTCATGGCGTTCGTGCTGCACATCCCACGCGGCCAGTCCCTGATCGCACTCCGGCTGGTGTTGATCGCCGTACTGGCCGTCGTCCTGATCGCCGGCCGCGTGATGACGGTCCCCGCCTTCCTCGGCGCGTGCCTCCTTATCGCCCTCGCTCACGTCGCCGCCAACCTGCACCGCGCCACCACGCACGCATCGCCGGACGCAGCGGCGGTCGCCGTGCAGTCGCCGCCGTGACGGACGCCAGCGCCGGCTGCCTCAACGAGCTCACCCTCACCAAACCCGGGTGACCCTCAGCGGCGTGAGACGGGCTCTGTCACTGCGATGTGCGCGCCAAACCTCGGGCCACAACCGTCTCACTGACGAGCCCACTGCGGGATCGTCAGCTGGCACTCAGCCTCGTCTTCGTCTCATCATCGATACTTGGGCCTTCGGCGAGAGCTCGCGCTGCCGCCTCGGCCACGGCGCGTTGAACCGCCGGGCCGGCGTCCAGCGCATCGGGATCAAGCAGGCCCGGGCCGCCCCGGAGCCCGTAGCCGTCCTGGTGGGGTGCCAGGTTGAAGTGCAGGTGCGGAGTGCGGTCCCCGAAGACGTAGACGTAGGTCTTCTCGGCACCCGCTGCGTCCCGCAGCACGCGGGTCGCCCCGGCGAGAACCGACCCCAGCGTCACAGCCTCGGGGCCGTCGAGGTCGGTGATGAAGGGGACGTGCCGCCGGGTCTCAAGGTGAGCGAACCCGGGAACTGGACCCTGAAGCACGGCAGACAACCGCCAATGCTCGTCCTCCCACAGCCGCGTCCGGATAAAGAAAGCGTCCGCGATCTCGGGGCGGCGGCACAGCATGCACTCCCCAGCGGCCACCGCGCTCGTCACGGCGACGGTCTGCCACTGGTGTCCTTTCCCGCCAGGGGATCGGCGGATCCCCGACCGGACAAGATCGCCCTCGCGGCGCTCGATGATCCGGCCAATAGCGCTGCGAGAACCGCGTCACCTACCGCTGCAAGTCACAGTTGCATCGTCCTGTCTCACGGGAGGGCGTCTGAGTTCCCTGGTCGTGAGACACCGCAGAGGTTTAGAGCGGCAGCTCGGGAAAGCGCTCTGCCCAAGGCTCGAGCGCGACCTGGGCCCCGTTCGCCACGAAGGCGATGAGGTGGTACCAGCCCACGAGTAGCAGCAGCTCCAGCAACTGCCCCTGGCTGAGGCTTTCGGCGAGCGGGGCCCAGGTCGCGTCGGTCATCGTGCTGATGTCGTGGAGTTCGTCGACGGCCAGCATCAGTGCTTGCTGGTGCGGCGTGAACAGGGCCGGCTCCGGCTGCTGGGCGGCGGTGGCCTGCAGTTGCTCGGGTGACAGCCCCACAGCCGAGCCGAACGCGGTGACGTGGACGCCCCACTCGTACTCAGCACCGCAGCGGGCACAGACGCGGTCAATGACGAGCTCCCGGTCCGCCGGGCTCAGCTGTCCGTGCCCCAACAGCCCGGCACCAAGGGGACGGGCGCGGTCTGCCAGGTCCTGGCGCACCGCGAGGGTCCGAAACAGCTCCAGCACGCTGTCACCGGACGAGCCTGGCGGCATCCACTTCAGCAGCGCTGACAGGACTTCGGGTTGGTACGGCGGCGACAGAGGCGTGATCCTTGGCATGCGACCTCCGGCGTAGACGGGTGCCTCTGGAACAGAGACGCGGCTGTCACGGTAGCAGTGTTGCCTCTAGAGTAGAGACGTGCCTCAGGAATCAGAAGCCCGGCCGCGTCCCGTGATGGCTCTGCTTGGTCTGCTCAGCCGCCGCTGGGCTCTGCGGGTTCTGTGGGAGCTGCGGGACGAGCCGGCAACCTTTCGGGTCCTTCGGGTCCGCTGCTCTCACGTCAGCTCCAGTGTCCTCTCGCGCCGGCTCGCGGAGTTGATTCAGGCCGAGATCGTCTGCACCAGCCCCAAGGGGTACCTGCTCACCGACGGGGGACGCCGTCTTGGCGAACTGCTGCTCCCCCTCGCGGAATGGGCACGCGAGCATCCAGCCATCGCGTCGGTCGTGCCCGATGTCCCCTAGATAGCAGCGGGCTCAGCACATCGGGGGCTCCAGCCCCGGCGGCCCTGGCTCTGCCACAGCCCCCTGAAGGTGTCGAGCCGGTCCGTCTCACCATCGGCGTCTCAGTACCAAGGTTGCGAGACGTGGAGGACGTTGCGGTTAGCCCTCGTTCAGTGGGCCTGTTCTCGGGCGGGTGTTGCGCGAGACCCTCCCACGAAGCACCCCTCCGAACTGCGGTATCCCGCGTAAGGGTTCCTCATCTGGGACGGCATCCGTTCGATCTCAGCCGACTTGTGATCGGTGGAGTGTCGCTCTAGAGTGCCTCTCCATGGTGGAGCGGATGGCAACGGCGGACCGGATTGCGCAGGCGGGTCTGCGCCTGTTCACGGTGCACGGGTACGCGGGGGCGTCGATGGAGCAGGTGCGCCGGGAGGCGGGCGTGTCCAACGGCAGCCTGTACCACCACTTCGGTTCCCGAGCCGATCTCGCGGCGCGGCTGCTCGTCGAGGGCATGGCGCGGTCCCAGCAGGTCGTGCTCGATGTGCTGACCGGTTCCAGCGACGCGGAGCCGAGCGTGCGGGGCGTGGTGCGTGCGCAGCTAGGCTGGGTCGAGGAGCACGCCGAGCTGGCCCGGTTGCTCTACGGTGACCTGCCCGATGAGGTATTGCTGGCGGCCGAGCCGCTCTTTGGTCAGCAGAACCGGCACTACGTGGACGTCATCGGTGGCTGGCTGCAGTCGCAGGCCGAGCAGGGCACCCTGGCTCGTCGTCCGTTCGGGGTGAGTCATGCGCTGTGGCTTGGCCCGGGGCAGGAGTTCGCCCGGCACTGGCTGCGCGGTCGCTCCAAGCTCGCGCCCACCGATGTCGCCGTTGACCTGGCCGACGGTGCCTGGCGCGCCTTGGCGGCGCGATGAGCACGCCGGAAGGGTTCATCCCATACGCCAGGTCCAGCCGATACCTCGAGCTCATCGGCCCGCTCTACGAGGCAGCGGGCGACCCTTCGGTAGTCGGTCTGCATATCGATGGGCGGCACACCAACGCCCGCGGCTTCTTGCACGCCGGAGTTCTGGTCGCCGTCGCCGACGTGCTCATGGGCCACACCGCGCACCGCGCCGGCTCGCCCGACACCGGCCTGGTCACCGCCTCGCTCACCACCGACTTCCCCGGCTCGGCGCAGCTCGGCGACTGGGTCACCGGCACCGCAAACGTCCGCCGGGCCGGCCGGCAACTCGCCTTCACCACGTGTGAGTTCACCGCGAACGGCCGGCTGGTGCTGGCCGCCAGCGGCGTCTTCGCCACCACCGGCCGCAGGGAAGGGCCATGACCACCGACCCGGCAATCTTGGACACCGAGTTGTACGCGCCGTTGCCACGCGAAGTGCGGCAGGCCTGGGCCGAGGCCAGCCGGCCGGGGGTCCGGATCCTGCAGACCCCGGGCTCGCTGGTGCGGGTCCGCGACACCGGCGCCGGCACCGGCGGTCCCACGGCGGTGCTGGTGAGCGACGCGCCCCATACCGTGGAGTCCTACGACGACCTGTTCGCCGAGCTGGGACCGCAAGTGCGGCTGATCGTGCTGGAGCCGCCCGGTTTCGGTTTCTCGTGGGCCAGCGACCCGGCGGCGCGGAGCTTGGCCGGCGCGGCCGCGTCGATCGTGGACGCACTCGGCCAGCTCGAGGTCACCGCGGCGGTGCTCGGCGGGGCCTGCGTCTACGGGTTCCTCGCTCTCGCCGCGGCAGCGATCGACCCCTCGCTCGCCCGTGCGCTGCTGCTGGCGCAGACACCGTCCTGGGAAGCGTCGGTGCGCTGGGGCCGTGACACCCTGGACCCCCGCGGTCAGCTGGCGGCGCCGTGGCAGGGTCAGGCGGTTGGCGGATGGCGCGCGAGGACGCGACCCAGAGCTGGTACCGCTTCGCGGCCGGCCCAGGGGCACCACTATCGCGCTGGCAGCACACCGCACGGGAGATCGGGCAAGCCGGCGGGTCCTACGCCTTGGCCTCCCAAGCCCAGAGCTGGTGGGCCGCGAGCGCCACCGGTCCACCGCCGGTCGACCTGCCGGCGACGGTGCTGTGGGGTGAAGCCGACCGCTCGCACCTCAAAGCGGGCACCGACCCAGAGCAGGCTCTCAACCTGCTACCCCAGGGGCGCATCGTCCGAATGCCGGCCGCGGGTCACTTCGTCGACACCGAGGACGTCGCAACCACCGCCCGACACCTGCGGCTGCTGTTCCAGATGTAGAGGCAAATGGCACCCTGGTGCGTCCCAGCTGCGGATCGTCTATCGCTGACTCTCGCGTTCCGGTTCGTTACTCACCGACTGTGCCGTCGATCGCTTCACGGAGGAAGTCTGCATGGCGTGCGTGGAGAGCCGTCTCCTCGACCAGGTGCAGCAGCACCCACCGAAGCGAGAACTGACGTCCGTCGCGCAGCGCCCTTACCGACAGCTGGTCCAAACCCGCCGCGTTCGACGTGACCTGCCAGCTCCGCTCACAGGCTTCGCGGTAACGACTCCTCAACTGCTCCGGCTCGAGCTTCGCACCCCGCCGTTACCGGCGGCGCACGTCGAGGTGGGGACAGGCCATCGAACACAAGCCCGGGACTACGTCATCGACGCCACCGCCGATCCTTCCTTCAACGCGTCCACTCGACGCACGCGACCTCGTGTCGCACCACCAGAAAGGTGCTCCTCGACTCTGCTCGAATGTGACTGTCGCAAGGCGCATTCTCCCAGGTCAGGAGCACTTTTCATGTCACCAACACAGCATCCCGGCAGCCGGCGCGTGAAAGCGCGAGGCCTAAGACACCGACGAGCACGAGACCCCCGCCAGCGCTGGCACCTCGACCTGTGGCTTGCCAGCGAGGTGGCGGGGGACCTACGACCTGACCCGAATCAGCGCCTGAGCTGACCATGCCGCCGATCGAGTCGCCATCACCGGGGACCGACTCTCGTTCCACGGACGCCGGCGGCTGGCAGGTCGGGAACACAACTCGTGTGACCTGTGGTCCACGGGTGTTGGCTCGCGTTCTGGCCGAGTTCGGCTGCAGCATCATGTGCTGGACGTGTTCTTCGCTGTGGCGACCGGCCTCATGGTGATCCTCGTCCTGCGTTTGTCTTCTGTTCGCCTCCCGGAGCCTGGACCATGGGCTGAGGACGGGATACACCTGCTCAGAGCGCCAGAGCGGGGCTTGCCACCGGGCGCCCGGACAGGTTCGGGCCTTGGACGAGAACGAGAGGGGCCGTCATGGCCAATCACCCAGCAGCAGAGCATCACACCAAGGCAGCAGAGCATCACACCAAGGCAGCGGAGCACCACACCCAAGCTGCCAAGCACCACGAGAGCGGAGACCACGCGGCCGCCGCCGAGCACGCCCACCACGCGCAGGGGCATCACGCCCAGGCGACCCATCACATGGAGCAGGCCGCCACCTCGCACGCCACGCACCCCAGCTCCAAGAAGTAGCTCCGCCGCGCACCGCCGCCAGTCACCCGCCGGACCGGCGGCGGTGCAACTCGGGTGTGACCTGTCCTCCGGGACAGGGGCCCGCCTCGCCGAGCTTGAACTCGACGCGCTTGGCTTGTCCGCCCGCCGGCCGGCACCTGACTGTTCTCAAGCGGTAGGGCGCTTGGTAGAGAATGGCCGGATATGCCGATTGGCACGGTAGGCGGTTGGGGAGTGTTGCTGTGTGCGCAACAGCGAAACCGGAGCGCACAGGGACACATGTCAGGCAACGCAGGACTCGCCCTTGTTGGCCGTAGCTGGGGGTCCACGCCTGTGGCGGTGCTCGGCGGAGGGCGGATGCGGGTGACACATCCGGCGCCGTCGCCTGTCCGTGCAGCCCCGGTGAGGTGGCCATGACGACACTCGAGCAGGAGACGGCCGGCTTGTTCGCCGGTTCCTACCCGCTGGGTCGCCTGCTCGGGCGCGGCGGCATGGCCGATGTGTACGCCTCGGTCGATGCCCGCACCGGCGACCCGGTCGCCGTCAAGGTGTTCCGCGACACCGACCTCGGCGGTGCCGACCGCCGCAGCGCAGAGGTCCGCACGCTGACCGGCTTGCGGCACCCCAACCTGGTCGAGCTGATCGACGCCGGCACCGAGGACGGCTGCGAGTTCCTGGTGATGGCCCTGGTCGATGGACCGACTCTGGGCCAGGCGTGCCGCGGGCGGCGGCTGCCGCTGGCCCGGTCGGCGCAGATCGGAGCGGCTGTCGGCGACGCCTTGGCCTACGTGCACGCCGGCGACGTCGTGCACCGCGACGTCAAACCCGACAACGTGCTGCTCGGTCCCGGCCCGCGGGTGCGGCTGGCCGACTTCGGCATCGCCAGGACGATTTCAGCCACCAGGGCCACCCAGAGCGGTCTGGTGCTGGGCACCGCCGCATACCTCGCCCCCGAGCAGGTCACCGGCGCTGAGGTTGGCCCGCCGGCCGACGTGTACGCCCTCGGGCTGGTCCTGCTCGAATGCCTGTCCGGCCACCGGGAGTATCCCGGCACAGCCCTCGAATCGGCAATGGCCCGCCTGCACCGCCGCCCGCAGCTGCCCGCCGAGCTGCCAGCCGGGTGGGCCGCGCTACTGGCGGCCATGACAGCTAACGATCCGGCGGCCCGGCCGTCCGCTGGTAGCGCAGCCGGCGCCCTGCACCAGCTGGCCGCCGCCCCCCACACGACCGTCGCTGCACTAGCGCAGGTGATGGGCACTGCGCTCGGCGTCCCGATACCGGCGGCGCCGGCACCTCCAGCAGCGGCGTTAGCACCACCAGGAGCAGCACCAGATGCCGACCTCGGCCGACCCGCCGCCGGCGGCATCAGCCCTCGCGGCGGCCGGCGGCGCCGCTGGCGCCTGCTCGCCCTGGCAGCCGTAACGATGCTGGCGCTGACCCCTGCTGGCGTCGCCGGCGAACGTGCACTGCGCTCCGGTAGCTCGCCGGGGCAGTCGACTCCCACCCAGCCGACCCCTGTGCCAGGCGTCCTGGCCCACCCGGTCGCCCCACCGGCTCGCCATCAGCCAGCCGATGCCGCACGCCTCGAGCCGCCGGCGGCGCAGGCCGGCCGGGCCAGCGCCCCGCAACCCTCAGCCCTCGCCGCCGGTGACAGCGCTGACCCGCAGGCCGTCCCCGCAGCCGGCGCCAGTACTGGGTCGCCGCCCACCGCAACCAGTACACCGGTGGCCGGTCCGGCTGGCAGTTCCGGTGCTGCCGGTGGTGCCAGTGGTGGTGCAAGCCGGGACGGCCCCGCCAGCAGCTCGACGAGTACCGGCGGCCCCGGCCCGGTAGGGGCCGGTTCCCCCGTTGCCCGCGTCGCCTCCAGCTCTGCCGCCAGCACCGGCGGCGCCCCGGGTAGCACCAGCTCCTCGCCCAGCGGCTCCTCTTCTGCTGCGGCGCCCAGTTCTGCCGCGCCTTCCCGCAGTCCGGGCGACACCACTTCCGCGCCGGCGATCTCGGGGACGACCAGCACCGCTCCCAGTCCCGGTGCATCGACAAACGCGGCCACCGCCAGCGGTCCCGGCATCACTACGACCAGCGGAGCCGGCCAGGGCCCTGGCAACAGCACCCGAGTGCAAGACACGGACCGAGCGGCGGCCAGCGTGATGGTTGACAGGTGCCGGCTCTTGCTCAGCCCTACCTGCCGTCACCCGATCGTGGGATGGCCGTCCGCGCCAGGCGCCGATGGCCATTGACGTGCCGGCCGGCACGGCCCCAGCCAGATGAAGGTAGGGCCGTGACTTCGTACCGAGCTGCGCCAAGGCCGGCGCGGCCACCGCGCCGCAGGCAGCTTGGGCGGCGACCAGCGCGTACAGCAGCCACAGTGCGCCGGCACTGGCGAACGCCTGGGCAGCCAGAACGCCGGAGAGCAGCATCTGCATCACCGTGGCGACGAGGATGACCCGGCGCCGGTCAACCGCGTCAAGCACACCGCCGGCGAGCATGACGACCGCGATCCCGGCGCCCCCGCTGGCCAGACCGATCCCGCCGACCGCGGCCGAGGAGCCGGTCAAGCGGTAGACCTGCAGCGCGACCGCGTAGACGCTCATCTGCGACCCGATGCCGGACAGCAATTGCCCGGCCCACAGCCGGCGGAACGCCGCCGAGCCGCGAAGCGGCGTGACATCGGCGAACAGTCGGCGCATCACGGTGCCCCGCCAGCATCGCGCGCAACTGCGGCTCGGTCAGGACGAGCCGTTCCGGGTGATCGGCGGGGACGAGGCATGTAAGCAGATGCGTCGTCCCCGAACCCACGCTACGACGTTGCCTCGGCATGAAATGCCGCCACCAGTTCTTGGCCGGTTCCTGAGGATAGCGGTGGCGCTGGGGTGTTGGTCCTCGGCCACCGCATGCGCGGGGGCTAGCGCCGACGCGCCGCATGAGCTTCGTCGCGCGGGATGCCCACAGGACGACGCTAGCCGGTCCTGGGCATGCTTCTGGCATGGAGCGCGTGATCAGGCTGTCGGCGGATGACCTGGTGAACGAGCGCGTCGAGGGAGCCACCGACGACGTGCATTTTCCGCAGGCGTTGGTTCGCACCGTGCTCGAGGAGTTCACCTCTTCTGGCGACGTGGTCTTGGACCCGTTCGCCGGCTACGGCACGACGCTGCTCGTCGGCCAGCAGATGGGCCGGGACGCCGTCGGGGTCGAGTTGCTTCCTGACCGCGCTGACATGATCCGCCAGCGGCTGGACGACCGGGGCTGGGTCATCACTGGAGACGCGCGCCGGCTGGCCGACTTCGACATCGGGCCGGTGGATCTGTGCTTGACGTCGCCGCCCTACATGAACGCTGTGGACCATCCGCAGAACCCGCTCACGGGCTACCAGACCCTGGACGCGAACTACTGGCTCTACCTCGACGAACTCGCCGAGGTGTTCCGGGCCGTCGGCCAGGTCCTACGACCCGGCGGCCACCTGGTCATCAACGCCGCCAACATCATCACGGGCACGGTCATCACCCGGCTCGCCTGGGACATCGCGTGCGCTGTCTCCTCGTACCTGCGCTTGGCGGGCGAGACCTATCTGTGGTGGGACCGGACGCCCCCCGGCCTCGTCGGTGACTACTGCCTGCTGTTCGAGCGGAGCTGACCCGATTGCAGCAGCCAGCCCGACCCGACCCTGGCAACGGCGGTCGGCCACGAGCCGCAACCGATCCGAACCGTCCTGCAAGCTCACTGACCACACCGTAGGACGGCCCCGGCTTCGATCCCGTTGAGCGAGGCCGTGGGCCGTATGGGTGATGGGCGTGGCGTCGGGTCAGGCCGGCTGGATGGCCTCCTCCCCGGCCCGACGCCATGCCGCCCATCGGCGCTGACCGACGCCCGGTGCGCGCTGCCAGCCCTGCTGGCGCACGGCCGTTCTGTCCAGGCGCATGCGGCACCTAGAACCGGACTTCCGCAGCTGGTAGGCACATCGGCGGCTCCCGTAGATTGTTTGTGCAGGTGACAGGGTTGTGGGTAGGTCCTGGGCCCTGGTTCCTGTAGGCACACGACTGTGCGCGTGTCGTCTGACAGGGGGGGCCGGGGTGTGGTGGGGTGTTCGCGTGTACTTGCGGGAGTCGCGGCGGACCAACCGGGATGGCTCGGTGGTGCGCTACCTGCAGCTGGCGCACAACGAGCGGCATCCGACGTCCGGGCAGCCGGTCGCGAAGGTGATCCACTCGTTCGGTCGTGCGGAGCTGGTAGACCGGGCGGCACTG